>Ga0307500_10000025_pt1 | contig 43400 bp, 39 predicted proteins | sample 14_S_MG_FD_201362 | JGI IMG/M metagenome (GOLD analysis project Ga0307500, IMG submission 201362) | Soil microbial communities from Populus trichocarpa stands in riparian zone in the Pacific Northwest, United States - 14_S | ecosystem: Environmental > Terrestrial > Soil > Riparian zone > Trees... | reverse complement strand
CGAGTGTTCAGCTGGCTTGGGACGGCGTCCGCGCATTTTCGTTTGTGCGATAGACTTCGCGCGCTGTTTCGCAGAAGAGCCGCGCCTGTTCCGCCTTCGAATAGCGTGCGGCGATCCGCTTAAAGCCTGAAAAGATCGTGTCGAACGATCCGCATAAGCTATCGACTGGGAAATTGCTGGCGAACATTGCGCGACTCGCGCCGAACATGGCGACGATCTGCTCGACGATCCAGCAGTTGTCGTCGACGCTCCAAGGACGGTTGCGCAAGCCGATGCCGGAAATCTTGACGCGGACGTTCGGCTCCTCGGCAAGACGCGCCATCGCAGCGCGCCAGCCCGCGAGCCTTTCCGGACTGCGATCAGCCGGCAAGCCTGCGTGATTGAGGATGATCAACATACGCGGAAAGTCGCGCGCCAACGTGATCGCTTCGTCAAGATTCCACCACGGCGTCTGCAAGTCGAAATGCAAGCCGTGTCTTTCCAGGAGAGCGAATCCGCACCGCCATGTGTCATCGGACATCAGCGTCCGTGTACGACCGACCTCATTGGGCGACGCCGGTCCTCCCGGCTTGTGCCGGATGCTTCGCACTAGCGGAAATGCCGCCTGCTGAGCGATGATCGTGGCGGCGTCGTCGCGATTGAGCCATGCCTGTCCCACGATCGCATTTGGCAGGCGATAGCGGGCGCTTAGTCCGGATGCGTAGCGCGTCTCGTCGAGTGGCGTATTCGGATCCCATTCGGTCTCGACATAAACCGTCTCGCAGACGGCGTGACCGGCGGCGTCCTTGCGATAGTCGTCAGGCAGATAGCGTCGCTTGATTGCGGAATAGTCGCCGTAACGAAGCGGGATTATGACGTCCGGGCGCAGCCAGGGATGATCGTTGGCGATCGGATCCCAGAAGTGGGCATGGGCGTCCACGACTGGGCCTGTCCAGGTGTTCTCGTCGCTCATCAGCATGCCCCCGCTTCTCGGAAAATGGACGCGCTTCGGCGCGCATGACTTCCCGAATGAGCATTCACACCACTGTCGACCTTTTCGCGCCAATAGGTTGATCGAGCAAGGCCCTTGGGACGGTATTGGCACATTTCGGACATGCCGCGATTGCCGAGTTGAGTCCGGTTTCGGGGATAAAGCGGAAGTTGGATTTCGAGCCCGCCAAGGGCAGTTTCTTGCGCAAAGGCGACGTTCGGCCAACTTCGGCTAAGGCCGAACGAGCTCTCCTACGCGGCGCGGACGTCCATGGCTGCCGATTAAGCGATCTTTCCCCGCGCCTTGTTCGCTACGGACCATCGACGCTCGATTTCCTTCACGGCCGTCCTCATGCTGGGCAGATACTTTCGGGCGGCGACCTCCGGCGTCATTGACGACGAGAAGAAGATCAGATTGACGCTGCCGAGAACGGGACCACCCCCCGGAATAGCTAGTGCGATGGCGCTGATGCCGGCTTCTGATCCTCCGACCGACGAAGCGTAGCCGTCCTTTTTCGTTTGCAGAAGAATGTCTTCAATGAAGCGGCGATCTTTTGCCAGCCCTGCGTCTTCCTCGACAAGCGAAGCGGTCAGATCAAGCATCTCGCGGCGCAATGCTGGCGGTGAGGCAGCCAGGATGGCCTTTCCGAGCGCGCTTCGCACCAGAGACCTCCTGCGGCCCACCATGGACCGATGAACCGATAATGGACTGAAGGGATGGGTGCTCTCGCGGATCAACACCGAACCGAGTTCGAAGACCCCGAAATCGCTTGGCCATGAGACCTGGTCGAGCAGACTGAACATCGCCGGAAGCGCCGCCTGGCTCGACAGGTCGCGCGATGACACGCCTTCGCTCAGCGTACGCACCAGCGGCGTAAGACTGAATAGGGCGTTGGTCTCATCAAACGTCACGTAGCCGTCACTCCGCAACGTATCGAGCAGACGATAACACGTCGTGCGGTTGAGACCGGTTCTCTTCGCGAGTTGCACGACGTTCGATGGTCCGCTCGCATTGAGATCGCCGATCAGCGCCAACCCGCGGGAAAGTGCTCTGACATTTCGGTGCATGGCCCCCTCCGGACGTGTTCGCACTGCGAACATTTCATAGACTCCGATGGAATCCAAGGCCGAATGGCGGCAATCCATCCCGGCACGTCCAAAAGGGCGGCGACGGGAGGAAACGATGGTCTATTCAAGCTTCCAATTGCGTGCAGCCGTTTGTTTGGCCCTGGCGATTTCGGCAACGCCGGCAGCGGCGCAGACCGCTGGCGGAGCGGCAAATCTCAGCGGTGGCAAGGTAAAGGTAGGCGTCCTGACTGACATCGCCGGACCGACAGCTTTGGCGAACGGCAAGGGCTCGGTGATCGCGGCGGAGATGGCCGCTGAGGATTTTGGAACCGGCCTCAACGTCGAAGTTATTTCGGCCGATCACAGCGGCAAGCCCGATACCGGATCCCAAATCGCCGCCCGCTGGTTCGATGTCGAAGGTGTCGACGTGATCGCCGACATGCAGGGTTCCCCCATCGGGTTCGCCGTGCAGAATCTCGCCGCCCAGAAGAGCAAGATCATGTTGCTGTCGGGCTCGACCTCGTCCGATTTCAACGGCAAGGCCTGCTCCCCGCTCACAGTCCAGTGGACGGTCGATACCTACAATTTGGCGAAGGGTGCGGCGAAGGCCATCATCGAGGCTGGCGGCACAAAGTGGTACTTCCTTACGGTGGATCAGGCCTATGGTCACGCTTTGTCGAGGGACACGTCAGAGCAAGTGAAACTCAACGGTGCGCAGGTGGTGGGTAACACCGTGTTTCCGCCTAACACTTCCGATTTTGCATCGTTCCTGCTCACCGCCTCCAACGCGGGAGCCAATGTCATTGCGATTTCGGCTTCCAGCGGTGATACGGTGACTGCGCTGAAGCAGGCCGACGAATTCGGTCTGAGCGCGAAAGCCAAGATCGTTCCGCTCCAATCGGTGCTGACGGACGTACACGCCGTCGGTCTGAAGATCGCGCATGACGCTTACGAAGTTTCCCCATTCTACTGGGATCGTACGCCGGAGACGCGTGCCTGGGCTCAACGCTTCTACGCCAAGGCCAAGATCATGCCGACTGGCTTCCACGCGGGCGTCTATTCGTCAGTCGCGCACTACCTCAAGGCCGTCAAGGCGACCGGCACGGACGAAGCGCCGACCGTGATGAAGCAGATGGAGAAGGAGCGGGTGAACGACTTCTTCGCGGCCGACGGCTACATCCGGGAGGACCGCAAGATGATTCACGACATGTACCTGCTCCAGGTGAAGAAGCCCGGAGAGAACAAGGGCGATTGGGACCTCTATAACGTCTTGCAGACGTTGCCCGGCGAGGCTGTCAACCGGCCACTCTCCGAGAGCCATTGCCCGCTGGTTAAGAAATAGCCCGCGAGCTACCATCGGCAACGGCCAACCTCGTTCGAAGGAATCCGATCATGTCAGTCGCTATCGTCTGCGCATCTCATACGCCCCTCATGTACCGCGGACCGGCCAGCAACGAAACCGAGCAACGCGTTCGAACGGCGTTCGAACGGCTCGGATCCTTCGTGAAGGAGTTCGAGCCCGACTACATCATCCAGTTCGCGCCCGACCACTTCAACGGCTTCTTTTACGACCTGATGCCTTCGTTCTGCGTTGGCGCAGGTGCGGTTTCACTCGGCGACTGGGGAGGGGGGACGGGTCCGCTGGACGTTCCGGAAAAAACGGCTCTTGAGCTTGTGGATCACGTACGCGCGGAGGATTTCGATGTCGCAGTATCTTACCGCATGCCGGTCGACCACGGCTTCGTCCAGATGTGGGAAGCAGTCCTCGGCGATTTCAAATCCGTGCCGATCCTGCCCATCTTTGTGAACGCCGCAGCTCCGCCTATTCCCACCTACCGGCGGGCGAGGCAACTCGGTGAGTCCGTCGGTCGTTTCGCGATGCGTTCCGGCAAACGGGTGCTGTTTGCCGCATCGGGTGGCCTGTCGCACGATCCGCCGGTGCCGTCGATCAAGGACGCCACGCCGGAGATCCGCGAACGGCTGATCAACGGACGCAATCCGACCGCGGAAGCCAAGGAGGCACGTGAGAAGCGGGTTTTCGAGGCGGCTGTTCTGGCCGAAGCGGGCGAGGGCCCCTGCAAGCCTCTTAATCCGGAATGGGACGAAGAATTCATGGAGATCCTGCGCAGCGGCCAGATCTGGCGAGCCGATGCGCTCAACACCGATAAGGTACGCGAGGCGGCCGGGCGCGGCGCCAACGAAGTTTTGGCGTGGGTCGCGGCCTTCGCCGCGTTCTCGACCGGCGGCCACTTCACCATGGAGCAGGAATTCTATGAAGCTATCCCCGGCTGGATCGCCGGCATGGCGATGATGGCGGCAAGACAAGCGGACACCTCTCACTGAAACTTCCCCGCGAAGCGGACAGCAATAGCGAAGGTAGGCATGGCATACGAAACAGACGTGCTCATCATCGGGGCCGGCCCAACCGGATCGACGACGGCGCTTGCGCTCTCGAATTGCGGCGTGCGCTGTCATGTCGTGTCGCGTGGCAACTGGATGGCCGATAGCCCGCGCGCGCACATCACCAACCAACGAGCCAATGAGGTCTTCCGCGATCTCGGTATCTCGGAAGACGTGGCCCGGTACGCGAGCCCATGGGAATTGATGGGTGACACCACGTTCACCACCAGCCTGGCCGGGCCCGAACTCGTCCGGATGCGAACGTGGGGAACCGGCGACGACCGGCGAGGGGATTACCTGCGGGCGAGCCCGTGCGGGATGGTGGATATAATTCAGCCGTTGCTCGAACCCATCCTGTTTCAGAAAGCTGCCGAGAAGGGCGCCACGTTCGCGTTCAATACCGAATATGTCCGTCATGAGCAGGATTCCGAAGGCGTCACGGCCACGCTGCGCGACCGGTTGGATGGGCGTGAGTTCACCCTCCGGGCGCGCTACATGGTCGGCGCCGACGGCGCGAGATCGACCGTCATAGATCATCTCGAGCTTCCGATCGAAGGGCGCATGGCGCGCGCTGGCACTGTCTATACGGTCTTCAATGCCGACCTCTCCAGGTACAGCAAACATCGTCCCAGCATCCTGAACTGGATCGTCACGCCTGACGCAAGTTTCGGCGAAATCGGGATGGGCCTTCTCCGCGCCGTGCGACCGTGGACGCAATGGATCGCCGGCTGGGGGTTCGACATCAACAAGGGTGATCCGGATCTTTCCGAAAGCAACGTACGCGAAAAGATCAGGGTGCTGATCGGGGATCCGTCGATCGAACCTGAGATCGTGAGGACGTCGGTCTGGTACATCAATCAGGCGTACGTGACGCAGTATTCGAAGGGACGGGTGTTCTGCGGTGGCGACGCCGTCCACCGGCATCCGCCGTCTAGCGGTTTGGGCAACAACACCTGCGTGCAGGACGCCCATAATCTCGGTTGGAAACTGGCTTACGCCGTCAAGGGCTGGGCCGGCCCGAAGCTTCTGGAGAGCTATTCGCAAGAACGGGCGCCCGTTGGAAAGCAGGTCGTGCAGCGGGCCAACCAGTCGCGGCTCGACTATTCCCCGCTGAATGCTTGCTTCCGGGTGCAGGGCGCGGACAATCCGGTCGCGGCGGGCATCGCACGCTTCCGCGATCCGGGACCGGAAGGTGTCGCCGCCCGCAAGGCCGCCCAAGCGGCTCTCGACCTCAAGCAGACCGAGTACAACGCGCAGGGTGTCGAGATGAACCAGCGGTACGAATCCTCGGCCGTGATCGCCGATGCCGGGATCGAACCCGAAAATTGGCGGCGTGACCGCGATCTCTACAATCAGCCTACGACGCGACCAGGAGCCAAAATTCCGCACGCCTGGCTCGTCGGTCTGGACGGCACCCGCATCTCGACACTGGACGTGACAGGAAAGTGTTTCTTCACCGTCGTGACCGGTATCGCCGGCACCGCGTGGAAGGAGGCTGTACGCCGCCTCGATCTTCCGTTCCTGCGGATCGTCGTGACCGGCTCGCCTGAAGCGCAGGACCTGTACTATGAGTGGCAGCGCGTCCGCGAGATCGAAGAGGCTGGCGCGCTGCTTGTGCGACCGGACGGCGTGGTGGCTTGGCGCGACAAGGAAGGGACGCCGGAGCCCCAGGAAGCCGCGGACAGGCTCGGGGCAGCCATCCGTTCCGTTCTCGACTTGCCGAACCTCTCGATGATCCCGCGTGAGAAACAGGCTGAGCTATCGAACCCAACTGGTACGCCACTCTTCGCATGAACTCTGGAGGGAAGACTTGGCCGAGAAAGGTTTCTTCGCGAAGATTTTGAACGGAGAACTTCCTGAAGCTCCGATCAGCAAGCTGCTTGGCTGGAAATACCTGGAGTTCGATCCCTCCTCTCAAGTATTGAAGGTCGAAATGCAGGCTCGCCCGGACTTCGTGAATCCAGTGGGTTTCATCCACGGCGGCATGCTTGCAGCCATGCTGGACGAAACGCTATCGCCAACGTTGGCCTTGACCCTGGGCCCTGGAGAGTTTGCACCCACCCTTGAGATCAAGGTGAATTTCATTTCGCCGGCAAAAGTCGGCCGTGTGCTGGGTACCGGCCGGATTGTAAGCCGAGGGCGTTCCATCTGCTTCCTGGAAGGCCAGTTGCATGACGATCAGGGGAAACTCCTCGCGACCGCAACGGCGACTTCGAAGATCGGGCGGGTAGTTGGAAAAACTGAAGACGTATAAGTTGCTGCAAGCTATATCGTTCACAACGGCGAACCTTGCTGTGAATGAGAGTCACGTTAGTTCTCCGCACCACTGGCGGGTCAATTGCGTTTGCGTGCCGATTTGCGTGGGCCACGTAATCTCCAATCGAGAACTTGTCCTACACGATTGGCCGCCCGGCTTTCCTCGCTCACTTCGCCGCCTATGCGCAGAAATCGCAAAGTACATGATCGTACCGCAACCGGGAGGTGGGCTTTTCCCTCAGTAACTGACATCGTCAGCCAAGCCTATCGGGTCCGAAAAGTGCTATGGAGCCAACCGCTCGCGCGGTAGAGTGCCGTCCAGCATGTATAAGAAAAGGTAGCCAGCTGTGAAAAATGCCGCAAACCCCAAGATTATTGTAGCCGGCGGCGGCATAGGCGGGTTGACGGCGGCCCTTTCACTCATCAAGCGTGGCTTCGAGGTCGAGATTTACGAACAGGCGCCAATCCTTCAGGAAATCGGGGCCGGTGTGCAGATCAGCGCCAACGGCATGCTTGTCTTTCACGAACTCGGCCTCGCTGCCCGCGTCATGGAAGAGGCCGCGCATCCGGAGCGGCGTGAGATTCGGATGTGGAACACCGGCCAGGCCTGGACCGCTTTCGATCTCGGGACGGTGTCGGTGCAGACCTATGGTCACCCCTACGTCACGATGTTCCGGCCGGACCTGCTGGCTATCCTGTCTGACGCGGTGACGATGGTTGCACCCGGCGCGCTTCGTCTCGGACATAAGGCCGTCGGATGCGAGACCGTAGGTGAGCGCGTCATGCTGCGGTTCGACGACGGCAGCACCGCCGAAGGCGACGCGCTGATCGGCGCCGACGGAATCCACTCCGCGATCCGTGCAGGACTGCATGGCTCGGACAACGCCGAATTCACCGGCCTCGTTGCATGGCGCGGCGTCATCCCGATGGCGGACTTGCCGCCGCGCCTGGCACGTTCGGTCTCGTCGAACTGGGTCGGGCCCGGCCGTCACGTCGTGCAGTATCCCTTGCGGCGCGGAACACTGATGAACTTCGTGGGCGTGGTCGAACGCGAGGACTGGCACGAAGAATCCTGGACGACGCCGGGTTCGCATGCGGACATGGTCGCCGACTTCACCGGATGGCATGAAGACGTGCAGACGCTCATCGCAGCCATTCCCCAACCGTACCTCTGGGCATTGAAACTGCGTCATCCGCTTCCGTCATGGTCGGTGGGTCGCGTCACGCTGCTCGGCGACGCCTGCCATCCGACGCTGCCCTTCCTCGCGCAAGGCGCCGTTATGGCGATCGAAGACGGCTACATCCTGTCCCGGGCGCTTGAGGCGCATGGCATGGACGTTACTGCGGCATTCCGCGCCTATGAATCGGCGAGGTACGAACGCACGTCCCGCGTCGTCAACGGATCGGCCGACAACACGAAACGCTTTCACAACCCGTTGCTGGGAGATCCGGCGACGGCGCAGGCCTATGTGGAGCGCGAATGGGCGGAAGATCGTCTGCGGGAGCGATACGACTGGATGTACAGATACGACGCCACTGCCGTCCCGGTGTGACGAGGCAAGCGAAATCGGTCCGACAAAATGCGAGGAGAACTCGCGAGCCGACAACCTTGGAGGAGTGCTGAAATGATCAGCCGTCGCTCGGTTCTGGCTGCCGGTGTTCTCTCCCCCGTGGGGTGGACCGCTGCCGCCGAGACCCGTTACCCCGCCCGCTCCGTGACGGTGGTCAATCCGTTCGCGGCCGGAGGGCAATCCGAGCCCATCGGTCGCATCGTAAGCGCTCATTTCCAGAGCGTTCTGGGCCAACCCTTTGTGATGGAAAACCGGGTCGGCGCCGGAAGCACCATCGGCGGCCAGTATGTCGTCCGGTCGGCACCCGACGGCTACACCCTGCTGCTGGGTACGACGAGCACGTTTACGATCGCGCCCTATGTGTACCGGCCGCAGCCTTACGATCCGATCACGAATCTCGCGCCGATCATCGCATTGACCGAAGCGCCGACGGTGCTGGTCGCGAGCGAGAAAAGCGGCTTTCAGAGTCTCGAGGACCTCGTTCGGGCGGCGAAACGGGAGCCAGGCCGCGTCACCGTGGCTTCTGCGGGCGTCGGCAGCTTCCCGCACGTCTTCGCGGAGGTCTTTTCATCGCTCGTTGGGATGCGACTGACGCACGTCTCCTACCGCGGCGGCGGACCGGCGATGAACGATATCTTGTCGGGGCAAGTGGATCTTTTCTTCGAAGTGATCACGACGGCGGCGCCGCAAGTGCAATCCAAACGCGCCTTCGCACTGCTCGCGACCGGAAAAGCCCGATCCTCCCTGCTGCCGGACGTACCGACAGCCTCGGAGCTTGGCTATCCCGGCCTGAACCTGACATCGTGGACCGGGCTTGCAGCAGCCGCGGGAACTCCCGCTCGCATCGTCGAGCTTCTGAACAAGGAGGCGAACGTGGTGCTGCAGTCGGACAGGATGACGGACTTGCTGGCGCATCTCGGCATCAGATCCGTCGGCGGTAGTCCCGCCAAAATGGCCGAGCGCATCACCCAGGAGGCGGACCTCTACAAAGGTATCATCTCAAGCCGGCAGATTTCCGTGCAGTGAGCGAATGTAACGCTTGTCGTAAGCGTCGAACTGAGCCCGAGCATAAAAAAGGACTCGTCCTGTAAGGCAGGGCGTTGACTTCTGCTCCGGGGCAATCGCGTCATTTGATAGAGGACCGGAGACTTCCAATCTTCCCCCCGGGATCGGACATCGTCCTGACTGGTCGGCATGTCTCAAACCTGCCGAAGATCGAACCTGCGGGAACGGCAGCATTTGGCGCAAAGCGGATATTCGGCAAACTGACAGACGAGTCTAATCTCAGAGCGATCCGCCACCCATTCGTCGGCAGAGAGCCTGAGCAGTAGTTCCCAACACTGCTTCGACCATCGCAACTGACTTCCGATCGGGCCGGTCGATCCGCTCGGCATAGGGAACCGTCAACGCAGCAATCGCGTAACCCTGTGAAACCAGAATCGGATAGCTGACGGCATAGAGACCACGGACCTGAACGCTCGGGATCGACTCAAAGCCGCGCGCCTTCACCATATCCAGCGTTGCACCAATTTGCGGATCGGCCTGTTCCGGCCGCCGGCTGAGCGATTCCTCGATACGGGCTTGCCGCGTTTCTTCATCCTGAAAGGCCAGCAACACGCGTCCCGATGCCGATACGAGAACATCCAGTTCGGCGCCGACACGCACGCTGAAGCCCATCCCGCTCGGTGCGTCGACCTTCGACACGACGATTTGTCGCCCCAGACTGTAAACGGTCAGATGGCAAGCCTGATCGATGTCCGTGGAGAGCTTCTGCATGACAGGCATCGCTTCGGTAAGCAAGCGATGCGTCGGGGGATTGATATGGGCGAGTTCGAACAGCTTGGTTGTGATGTGAAACCTGTCATCAACACTGAAGATGTAGCCACGCTCCATCAGGGACGTGATCATCCTGTATAATTCGCTGGTGCTGCGTCCGAGCTGTTGCCCTATCTCCTTTTGGGAGAGAGGGATTTCGCTTTTGCAGAGAAGTTCGAGGATATCGAGCCCTTTCTCGAGAGCAGGCGCCGAATAAACGGGGCCCTCTGGCTCACTCGACTTTTTGGCAAGTTTTAGGTCATCGTTCATTTGCGGGCTGCACAAACCGGAATCAATGCTGATCAGCAACAGCGTATCATTGGATGACACGAACACCCATCACCTAAGATATCCATCAAGCGCTATTTTCCGGTCTGGTGCACCTCGATGATATTGCCGTCGGGATCGTGGAAGAATATCTGGTACCAGCCGGCCATCGCCCATGTTCCGTAGTCCGAGTAGGGGATTTTCTTTTCTTCGAGGCGTCGCTTGAAGGCTTGAATGTCGTCGGTTCGAAAGCAGAAGTGGCCCCGATCCAGCGGATTGATGATGTGCTTCATGCGGAAGCCAAGGTCGACATCCCTGCGCGCCAGGTGAAACTCGATCGCTCCGTCAGTCACAAAGTCGACGTTTCCGCCGTAACCATCGGCGGTATTGACGCGCTGATAGTCAACCGAGCCGAGGGCGAATACCGAGCGGTAAAACTCGGACAGGCGCGGCACGTTCTCGGAACACAAATTCATGTGGTGGAATTTCATATTCATTGTCGATCCCTTTCGCGCTCGTTCAGGACTGGACTAGGCGGGCAGTCCGCCATCGATCATGAAGGTGGCAGATGTCACATAGGAGGCTTCGTCCGAAGCAAGCCAAAGCATCGGGTAAGCGAGTTCGATCGGTTCAGCCCAGCGCTTTAGGGCACAGGGCGGAACGAGTTCGTCGACCGCTTCCTGTCCCATGCGGTTGACGTGGAATGGTGTCCGCGTGAAGCCGGGACAGACGGTGTTGACCCGAATGCCGTGCTCGGCTTCCTCGAACGCAAGTGTGCGTGTCAGGGCCAGGACCGCCGCCTTGGTCGCATCATAGGCACCCATGCCTTTTCGGCCGTACAGGGCGTAGGTAGACGATACGTTGATGATGCTGCCGGATTGCTTGGTCCGCATGAACGGCAAGACGGCACGGGACATTGCGACAAAGCTCAGCAGATTGACGCGCACGATCGCATCCCAGGTACTCCATGGGGCGTCTGCAACGGGCTCATAGCGGCGAATGCCGACATTGTTGATCAGAACATCGACGCTCCCGAAGGCCGACGCAATTTCCCCCACGACGCGACCGGATTCCGTCTCGACTCCGAGGTCGGCTGCAAATGCGCGAATATCGGCATCGGCATTTTCGTGCCGAATGGACGCTGTTGTCTCCCTTGCCGCCAAGACGTCGGTGTCGATCAGGGCAACGCGTGCTCCTGCTTCGCAGAACAGCCTGCCGGCCGCCGAACCAATGCCACCGGCCCCGCCGGTGATGGCAACTGTCTTGTTCTTCAGTCTGGCTGACATCTAACCGATCTATTTATATGCGATGCACAATATTCGCTAATAAAACTATGATCCCCGATATAGACATCAAGGTCAAATAGATTTACATATGAAGTTATAAATTCATATGTGAGTGGATGCTAGGGCATAGCTCGGGAGGGCGTTTGGTGCTTCTGCAGGGTCAGGTCTGCGTCATCGTCGGGGCGTCCTCGCTCAGAGGGATCGGCTATGCCACCGCGGAACTCTTCGCGCAAAACGGCGCGAAGCTGGTGCTCGTCGACCTTGCCATGGACGATAAGGTCATCAGCGACATCGTCGCATCGATCGCGAACAACGTAGGCTCCGATCCCATAGTCGCTGGACTCAAATGCGACATCACGAACCCTGCGGATTGCGAACGCGTCGTGGCGGCAGTTGTGCCGAGGTTTGGAACCATTGATTGCCTGGTGAACTGCGCGGGTATCGTGCTGGCACAATCGATGCTCTCGATCGCCGAGGCGGACTACGACCGGATTCTCGACGTCAATCTCAAAGGCACCTTCAATATCTGCAAAAGCGTATTGGGTGTCTTCGCAGCCAGAAAACGAGGCGTCATTGTCAATCTCGCTTCAGTTGCCGCGCAGCGGGGCGGTGGCCTTGTGGGTGGCGCTCACTATGCTGCCTCTAAAGGCGGCGTCGTCAGCCTAACAAAGACGATTGCGCGCGAGTTCGGCCCTCAGGGCATCCGCGCGAACGTCATCTGCCCTTCCATGGTTGAGACCGCGATGCTCGACGGCAACCTCTCTCGCGAGAAATTCGACGAGATCGTCGCGGGTATTCCACTGCGGCGGCCGGGAAAGCCATCGGATATCGCGGGCACCTGCTTGTTTCTGGCTTCCGATCTTTCCGCCTACGTCACCGGAGCAACGATCGACGTGAATGGCGGTAGCCACATTCATTGATCGGCGTTTAGCGCAATTTCGCCAACACCAACAACATAAGGGAGACGTTCAGTGAGCATCACCGACCGAAGAAAATTCCTCAAGACATCGGCCTTAGGAGCAACTGCCGCGGCAACCGCTGCAATCGCCGCCCCGGCGCTTGCCCAATCAACCCCGGAAATCAAATGGCGTATGCCGGCCAGTTGGCCAAAATCACTCGATACCCTGTACGGTGGGTGCGAGTTCCTGGCGCAGCGGGTCAGTGAGCTTAGCGATGGAAAGTTCAAGATCCAGGTATTCGCAGCCGGAGAGATCGTGCCGGGCTTGCAGATATTGGACGCGGTCCAGAACAATACGGTCGAATGCGGTCACACATCGCCATACTACTACTTCGGCAAGGAACCGACCTTTACGTTTGGAACCGATTTGCCTTTTGGCATGAACGTCCGGATGCGCAACGCGTGGCTTTACCACGGAGGTGGGCTTGATCTGATCAACGAGTTTCACAAGACGTACAATGTGCTGTTCCTACCTGCCGGAAATACCAACTGCCAAATGGGTGGGTGGTATCGCAAGGAAATCAATTCCCTGAACGACCTCAAGGGCCTGAAGTTTCGCGTCGGCGGCTTTGCCGGCATCATCCTGTCGAAACTCGGCGTCGTCCCCCAGCAGATCGCAGGCGGGGACATCTACCCCGCGCTCGAGAAGGGTACGATCGACGCCGCCGAATGGGTCGGCCCCCACGACGACGAGAAGCTCGGCTTCGTGAAAGTGGCAAAGTACTATTATTATCCCGGCTGGTGGGAGGTCGGACCAACCGTTGGCCTCTTCGTCAATCAGCAAAAATGGAGCGAACTTCCCAAGCTCTACCAGACCATCCTGCAATCGGCCTCGGCGGAGACCAATCAATGGATGTCAGCGAAATATGATGCACAAAACCCAGTTGCTCTGAAGCGCCTCGTCGCAGCGGGCGCCGTCCTGAAGGCGTTCCCGCCTGAAGTCATGGACGCAAGCTGGAAAGCTGCCAACGAGGTCTTCACGGAGATGTCCGAGAAAAACGCCTGGTTCAAGCGCGTGTACGAACACTTCGTCGCGTTTCGGGGAGACCAATATCTCTGGAATCAGGTCGCCGACCACACGATGGACACCTACATGAATCGCTTCCGCCAGAAAGTTTGAGTCAACGGGCGGACCGTAGCGATTGCGCAGAATACCTTGCGCTCTGTCGAGGGCTCACGAACGATATTTGCTGGCGTCCGCTTCTGGCGCAAAGCGGCCGCTCGAAAGCAGAAAACTATTCAGTTTCGGACTAATTAGAAAATACGTGAAACCTTATCAAGGAGGTAGGGCTATGCCCAGCGACGTTCGCGTAATGGACGACCATAAAAATTGCTCACGGACAACCACTAGGCCATCGACGTCGGCGCCGCACCGATTTGTTGCAGTAACCCAAGGAGATCCGGTTGCCCGTGCTCTTCGAGAATTTCGCTATTGGAAAAGCGATAGATGTTCATGGCGTTCACCTCGATTTTCTTTCCAGTGGGTGGAACGCCATAGAAGGTACCTTCATGCGTGCCGCGCATAGTGAATCGTGCAGCAACCTTGTCGCCTTCAGCGATCGTTTCCTCCAGCGTCCACTGGATGTCCGGAAAACCCCCGCGCATCATCCCGATGATCGCGAGATAGCCAGCCGGCCCGCGCATCGGCTCGGCCCGTCCGGGAACATGGAATATTGCGCCCGGGGAAATCAGCTCTCCAGCCAACTCCTCGCTCGCGGTGTTGATGAATTGCGTGAAACGCTGCATGAGCGCCTTATTCGATTCCGCCGTCATGGGCCGCCTTTCCGGGTTGCGGGTTGCAATGATGTATGAGCGGAAAGCGCAGCAGCCCGTTTGACGCTTCCTCTGATTTCAGAACGAACCGTCCGTCGATTTTGACAGGTCGTCGTAGGCTCGCAATTCCCTCAGACGCGCTTCGAGCGCAGGTTTGACCACGGCAAGGGCATCGCTGCCGGCTACGAACTGCTTTGGCGGATTGTCCATCCCGGCGATTTTTACCAGGACGTCACCAAGCTTAGCGGGGTCACCTTGCTGCGTGCCGTCATAGCCCGACCACATTGCTTCGGCTTTGCCTTCCGCTGCGTAGTCTTCGATGGTGCTGCGGGCATATTTGGCGTTGCTGCTATCGAGAAGGTCGGTCCGGAAGAAGCCAGGTTCGATCGCCACGATCCTGATGCCGAATGGCTCGACCTCCTGGGCTACCGCTGCCGACAGGCCTTCGACGGCGAATTTCGCGGCGCTGTAGGCCCCGCAATGCTTGAAGCCGACAATGCCCGCCAGCGAGCTGACATTGATGATCCGCCCCGCTCGCTGCTGCCGCATCACCGGAAGCACCGCGCGCATCGCGTGCATCACGCCGTAGAAATTGGTTGCGATCAGCTGCTCGATTTCGGCCGTGCTCAACTCCTCGAAATTGCCAAGCAGGCTGTAGCCGGCATTGTTGACGAGCACGTCGATGCGTCCGAACGTCTTGATCGCCGCCTCGACTGCCGGCTGCGCCTGTGCCTCCTTGGTGACGTCCAACTGGACGAACGCGAGGCGGTCGCCGGCCACATCGCTCAGCGCGTGGCGGACCTTGTCGAGATTGCGCCCCGTCGCGACCACGCGGTCACCTGCCTTCAGCGCCGCGCGGGCCGTTGCAGCGCCGATGCCGCTGCCCGCACCCGTGATGAACCAGACCTTGCTCATGCTCAACTCTTGCCTTCGATGTTGAAGGGCAGCTGGCGAAGCGACTTGCCGGTGAGTTGCGTGATGGCATTGGCGAAGGCGGGCGCCAGCGGCGGCAGGCCGGGTTCGCCCATGCCGGTGGGCGCCTCGGCGCTGGGCACGATGTGGACGTCGAACTCGGGCACGTCTGATATGCGCGCCACCGTGTATTCGCTGAAATTGCCCTGCTCGACGACGCCGTTTTTCAGCGTGATGGCCGAACCCGGCAGGCACGTCGACAGGCCCATGACCGCCGCGCCCTGCAACTGCGCCTCCACCGTGCGCGGGTTCACCGCCAGATTGCAGTGAACGCCGGCGGTGACGCGGTGCAGCACCGGGCGGCCATCCCGCACCGAGGCTTCCACCACATAGGCCACCACGGTCTGGAAGGACTCGTGCACTGCCACGCCAAAGGCGCGGCCGGCGGGCAGGGGCGTCTTGCCGTAGCCGCTCTTGTCGACGGCCATCTGCAACGCAGCGCGGTGGCGCGGGTGCTTCTCGCCGAACAGATCCATTCGATAGGCCACCGGATCCTGCTTTGTGCTGCGCGCGATCTCGTCGATCAAGGTCTCCATCACGAAGGCCGTGTGGGTAGAACCCACGCTGCGCCACCACAGCACCGGCACGTTGAGCTTGGGGTGATGCACGGTCAGGCGCATCGGCAGCGGGTAGGGATCGCGCATGCCCTCGGTCGCGGTGGCGTCGATGCCGTCCTTGATCTGGAAATCTGCGAATACGGTGCCCGTGGTGATGGATTGGCCGACGATGACGTGGTCCCAGGCCAGCACCTTGCCCCGTTCGTCGAAGCCGATGCGCGCGCGATGCAGATGCATCGGGCGGTAGTAGCCGCCCCGCATGTCGTCTTCACGGCTCCACAGCGTGCGCACCGGTGCGTTCAGGCCGGCGGCGCGCGCGGCCTTGGCGATCTCGCAGGCCTCGACCACAAAATCGCTGCTGGCGGCGAAACGCCGGCCGAAGCCGCCGCCCGCCATCTGCACATGCACCGCCACCTGCTCGGGCTTGAGGTCCAGCACGCGCGCGACCGCGGCGCCGTCGAGACCGGGACACTGGCTGCCGGTCCACACCTCGGCGCGGCCCCCGGAAAGCTGAACGGTGCAGTTCAGCGGCTCCATTGCGGCGTGGGCGAGATACGGAAATACGAACTCCGCTTCCAGTCGCCGCGGCGCGGTGTCGAGCGGCGCCATGTCGGCATCGAACTTGCGCGGGCCGGGCTGCGCGGCGAGTTCGCGGTACTGAGCCAGTTGCTTTTCGCTGTCCACCTTCTCGACGGCAGAAATATCCCATTGCAGCTTGAGTGCCTCGCGGCCCTGCGTCGCCTGCCAATAGCCGTCGGCGACGATGGCCACACCTTCGGCGCCACCATCCAGCGGCACACGCAGCACCGCCTTCACGCCCTTGACGGCACGTGCCGCGGTGTCGTCCACCGACGCAAGGCGCGCGCCGAACACTGGCGGGCGTGCGACCACGGCGGTCAACTGACCGGGCAAGCGAACGTCGATACCAAAATTCTGTTGCCCACTGCTCTTGGCGCGCGCGTCGAGGCGCGACGTCGGGCGGCCGATGATGCGAAAATCCTTCGGGTCTTTCAGCGTGACCTTTTCAGGTACCGGCAGCGCCATCGCGGCTTGCGCCAGTTCGCCGTAGCGCAGCTTGCGGCCATCCGGAGCAAGCACTGTGCCGGCTTGCGTGCGCAGGGATGCCACGTCCACTTTCCAGCGCACTGCTGCGGCACCGAGCAACATCGCCCGCGCCCGCGCGCCGAGTTCGCGATACTGCGTAAAGCTGTTCTTGATCGAATTGGAACCGCCGGTGATGTGAACGCCGAATTTCGGGTCGATATAGGCACCGTCGTTCGAGCCATGCCGGCTGCGCACCAGGCTCCAGTCGGCGTCGAGTTCTTCGGCCAGGATCATCGGCAATGCGGTCTGCACGCCTTGTCCGAACTCCAGCCGGTTGATCGTCACGGTGATTTCGCCATTGGCGGCGATCTGCACGAAGGCCGATGGCTGTTCGGTCGGTTTGAGCGCGCTTGCTGTTTGGCCCGCGGCCTGAGCCATTACTAAATGAGGAAAGGCGCCGAGCGCCAGGCCGCCGGCGCCGGCCAGTTTCAGGAAGCTGCGGCGCGGCAGCGTGACCGTTTCGTCATTTTGGCTGCGCGCCATCAGGCGCTGCGCGGCATGCGGCAGGTCGCGATAATCGATGTTGGGCAACATGATGGCTCCTTCAGGCAATCGAGCGGGCGGCGTCGGCCACGGCGGCGCGGATGCGGGCATAGGTGCCGCAGCGGCAGATGTTGCCATCCATCGCCGTGTCGATTTCAGCTGCTGTCGGCGGCTTGCCGCTGGGGTGCGATTTGAGGAAGGCGATCGCGCTCATGATCTGGCCGCTCTGGCAGTAGCCGCATTGCGCCACGTCGTGCTTGAGCCATGCAGCGTGCACAGCGGCACCGACGCGATCGGTGCCGTCGGTCGCGGCTTCGATCGTGGTGAGCTTCTTGCCCTCGGCTTCGGAAATCGGCGTGATGCAGGAGCGGATCGCCTGGCCATCCAGATGCACCGTGCAGGCGCCGCACTGGGCGGCGCCACAGCCGAACTTCGTGCCGGTCAGCCCGATGCTGTCGCGCAGCGCCCAGAGCAAGGGCATCGCGGGATCGGCATCGATCACGACCTCCCGGTTATTCACGGTCAACTTCATCAGTCTGCTCCTTGCGGCTGCTTGTCTTGAGATGGTCTCGAACAGGGGGGCGCTCGCGACAGATAGCACTGGCCGCCACTATCGATTAGCCGCTATAATTCACTAGGGCTTATGTATCCGGTGCATAAATGAAACGAGACGATCTGTACGACCTTGCCGCCTTCGCGGTCGTCGCGGAGCAGGGCAGCTTTACCCGCGCGGCGGCCGTGCTCGGCATGTCGCAGTCGGCCCTGAGCCACGCCATGAAATCGCTGGAGGAGCGGCTCGGGGTACGGCTGCTGTCGCGGACCACGCGCTCGGTGTCGACGACCGAAGCGGGCGAGACGATGCTTCGCTCGTTGCGCCCGGCACTGGAGGATATCGCCTCCGGGGTGGATGCGCTCGGCGCCTTGCGTGGCAGGGCGTCCGGGACCGTTCGCGTCACGGCGACCAGGCATGCGGTCTCGAAGGTCGTGATGCCCAAGCTGCCACGCTTCCTGGCGTCGCATCCCGATATAAGGCTGGAGATGATCGTCGACGACAGCCTGATTGACATTGTCGCGGAACGCATCGACGCCGGCATCCGCTTCGGCGATATCGTCGAGAAAGACATGATCGCGGTTCGGATCGGGCCGGACATCCGGATGGCCGTCGTCGGCGCGCCATCGTATTTCGTAGACCACAAGGTGCCCCGAACGCCCCGCGAACTCGCGGGCCATCGCTGCATCAACTACCGGCGCGTCAGGTCGGGTTGGGTTTACGCCTGGGATTTCGAGGACAAGGGGCGACCGTTCCAGGTTCGCGTCGAAGGTCCGCTCTCATTCAACAATGGCGACCTGATCCGCGAGGCAGCCCTGGCCGGCCAGGGGCTTGCCTATGTCTTCGACGATGAGGTGGCGGCTGACATCAAGGCCGGGCGGCTCAAGCGAATTCTGGAGAAGTGGTGCCCGACCTTTCCCGGCTACTATCTCTATCACCCCAGCCGGCGGCAGACGCCGCCCGCACTTTCCGCACTGATCGCAGCGCTTCGCTACCACCCCTAGCTCCGAATGCGCTGCCTTAAGCTGCTCGCATCGAGAGATGCTCAACGAGACAAGTCAACTCTTCTTCCCTAACCCACCCTCAGCCGCTGCATCGCAAGCGCATTATCTATAGCGACTGAGTAGTCTGGCTCCTCCTAAACAGAATTGGCGACCGACCGCTTCTGGCACTTTTCGGACCTGACAGGCCTGGCTGACGATGTCTGTTCTTGAGGGTAAAGCGGACTGCCCAGTTGCGCGCCCGGACTTCTGAGTTTGAACCGGAGCAGACGTGCCAGGCCTAAATCCCCGAATGGTGTCAGCACGCGGTGGCAAGATTAGCGTTGCGGTCATGGTCGAACGACCCAAGCGCACGATTGAGGCTTGGAGACGATTTGTGCGCGAACGGCCGCGGCTGCGGCGACCAGCCGGTCACCGAGGGTTAGTGGATCACCCATCGGCCGCTGCCGAAGCCAGCGCAATCTGTGGCAACAAGCTTTGATAGGTCATAGCCAGCAAACGCCACAGCGGTGAATCGTGGCCACCAGCAATCGATTCCCAGATCAGATGGGGAGTTGGTAGGCGCGCTTCTTCAAAGCAGGCGATCAGCCGTCCACCGATATCGCGATGCGGCAGCATCGCGTCAAAAACGGAGCTGAGGCAGCGCTCCAATTTTACGTAGAGGTCGACGACCGGCAGCGTAAGCCCGCTGATATGGCCTGCCGGCTCATGGAAGGCGATAATACCGCCCTGACGTACTGCCGCTGCCACCCGTCGAATCGTGGCGACAGGATCGGGCTGGTGATGCAGAACGTAGCGCCCGATCGCGGCATCGAACGGCGGAGGCTCGGGAAAGGCGTCATCCGATGCGAAGGTAGCGGCTGCCCAAAATTCGTGGACGCGGCGGCGGCGGATCGATCTTGCCGATCTTGTAGGCGAACCCTGGACGTTGCCGCCCCGCGATACGGGCCTCGGAGCGTTCGCAGAGCAGGCATTTCGCATGCGCGGTCTGCAGCCGCCTCAAGCGACTGTCATCACTTATTCGATGCACATGTGTCACAAACTGCTGGAGACCGGCCGCTTCCTTACCATGCTTCCGAAATACACTCTGATGCTGCCGGGTAAGCATCCCTCGCTCAAGGCGTTGCCCGTCGACCTCGTCAATTCGCGAGCGCCAATGGCGATCATCACCTTAAACGGGCGAACGCCCAGTCCGGTCGCGGAGATGTTCATCAAGACCGCACGTGCTGTCACCAGACCGCTGACGACGACGCGGTAAGCAGGAGGCCGCCGGCACGAAACTGAGTTGCCTGACCGAACTCACGGTGTCCATTTTGCTCGCACCGACAAGGTGATATTGAGATATGCTCTGCCGCATGAGTCCGGTTGTGGCACTAAGCTTTACCCAGCCCCAGCGGTCAACCAATTCCGCTGCTGGGTGAAGCGGACATCTCGCGCGTCTGATTTCGAATGGCCGCTTCTGGCGCTAAGCAGTCGTTGAGACCTAGGAGTTAGACTTGATTTGCTCCCGCTGGCTGGATTTAGTCCCAACTTGCCCATGATGGATTGGAGTGAAGAATTGGGTGTTTCAATTGGTTAGATGGCCGCGTGTGCACGATGTGTGCACCGAGCAAGTCAAGAAGATCTAGCAACAAGCAGCACGATTACGCAGAACTGAACGCACTGCGGTGTCAGCGCCGGCCGAAGTCTTGGGAAGTGATCCCGGCTCGACCTGCCTCCACAGACGCTCGAGTTTGTACGGGAGAACGCGTAAGGCCTGGGCGATGCGCGAGGGCCAGGGGAGTACTTCGACCCGATCTGCCTTCGGTAAGTGCAGGATCTCTCCATATGGCCGCTTTGTATCGAAGATAATGGCAGCCCCTCAGAAACCTTGCGGGTAAGCAAACTTGAGGCAATACTTCTATAGTGCGTCGCAGGATTTGAGTTCCAAGCAGGTCCAATCGTGAACCGAGAGATACTCTTCGGACCGTTCCGCTTCGACACGGCTACCCGCACACTGTGGGACGGAAGCGTTCCAGTTCGGCTTGGCGCGCGCGCTTTGGCGATCCTGCACGTCCTGCTTGAAGCATCTGGCGCAACCGTCAGTCGGAGTATTCTGATCGAACGTGCATGGCCAGGCTTGCACGTTGATCAGAGCAATTTGCGCGTCCAAATCTCAGGGTTGAGAAAGGCACTGCGTGAATACGGCGGCGCAATCCAAGCCGATCCATCTCGGGGCTACCGTTTCGACGCTGACGTCGTTGTGAAGGAGCCGACCGCGCGGCCTTCTGAAAGCCAACCGCGGTTCGGTGTACCTAGGCTTGTTGGAAAGCCAATCGGGCGCGAGGCGGCAGCGGCTGGAATTCATGAGCTTCTTGATCGCCGACGACTTGTGACGATCCTTGGGTCGGGTGGTATCGGGAAGACGACGATCGCATTGCAGGTGGCAAACGAGCGGGCCGCCAACTACGCCGATGGCGTCTACTTTGTCGATCTTGGTCGAATATCGTCGATTGACCTCGTCCACACCGCATTGGTGAACGCGGTCGGCTTAAGGGTGACAGAATGGCCGGGTATTGAGCAAATCGTTCTGGCACTCCGCGACAGGCGGATGCTTCTGATCCTGGACTGTTGCGACCATGTGCTCGGCCCGGTGGCGAAACTCGTCGACAGCTTGCTCGTCAACACGGCGTATGTGGATATTCTCGTTACGACGCGAGAGCCGCTGCAGCTTGACGACGAGGCTGTCTGGCGACTCGCTCCCCTTGCGATTCCCCCGAAGGCTGCCGAACAACGTGCCGGCGACGTCGAGACCTATTCGTCAGTCCAATTGTTCTTGAAATGCCTCCATCGGCGCGCGGCAAAGCTGCATTTCGATGATCGCAGCGCTGCCGCCGTCGCAGAGATTTGCCGACGGCTCGATGGTATTCCGCTGGCAATTGAAATTGCCGCTTCGGTGACCGCGGTGCTTGGCTTCGAGGAAGCACTACGCAGCCTGGACGAACAGTCATCGCTGATCAACATGGATCGAAGAAGCGTCGTTCCCCGTCAGCGATCGCTGTTCTCGACGATAGACTGGAGTTACAATCTGCTGTCCAAGGCAGAGCAATCCGCACTTCAACAAATAGCCTGTTTTGCCGGGACCTTCTCGCTTGACGCCGGCACCGCCGTGGCAAGCGGCGATCAACTCAGCGCATCCGTTGCGCGCGATGCCATTATTGGACTGTCACGCAGGTCGCTTCTCTCCTCCGACCCGCACGCGACGCATGCGGAGTATCGTCTGCTGGATACGACGAGAGCCTACATAGCTCAATTGAACTTTTCCGGTCGAGACATGGCGCAGAGGCGCCATGCGGAATACTTCCTCCGTCTGCTCGACGGCATCGACTGGGACCTTTATGACGACACATCCGAGGACGCGAAGATGCGGGCTTACCTGGACGAGGTCCGGGTGGCTCTTGATTGGGCGTTTTCCTCGGATCCCCACCTCGGCGTAAAACTCGTACTCGCGGCGGAACGGCTTTGGCTTGCGCTCACCTCATTGGTTCAAGGGGTGCCTTATCTGACCAAGGCATTTCAGGTCGTCGATGGTAGTTCAGAATTTGATGCCGCTGTGCGACCTCGCTTGCTGGTATCGCTTGCCTCCGCGCAGGTATACCTTCCGGGGTTCGAGGGAGCGAGCTTGTACGAGCGCGCCTGGGACGCCGCGCAGGCTGCAGAAAACGATTTCCTGGAGCTGCGAGCCCTCTACGGCATCATTCAGAATTTGCTTCTCACCCGCCGCGAGGCGACTCACTATCTTGAGGCCTTTGCCAAGGCAGCAGAGCGATCCAACGCTCCCGATGTGCACTATCTTCTGCAGCGGATAGCCGCATTCAACGATTTCGAAACCTCTGCCATACGATCAGCTGAGCTAAGGTTCCAGACGTTCCTGCACGACTGCCCGTCGATTTCAAGAAGCTCTTATTTGTATTTCGGAGGAATCAACTCGTTCATCTCCTGCAAGATCGGGTTGTCACTTGCCAAGTACTACATGGGGTATTGTGATCAGGCATTGTCGCTTTCGAACGCAGCGGTGGACGAAGCCGAAGCACAGGGACACCTCACAACCACCTATTTTGTTCTCGCCCAGGGCGCAACATGGGTGAACATAGCCTCGGCGGAGTTTCAGCGCGCGCGCAGCTATCTGCAGAAACTGGAGGAAGTGTCACGACAGTACCGGCCCTGGCATGCAGTTGCGGAGGCATTTCGAGCGCTTCTCCTCAAGTATGCCGATGGAGACGCTGAATCCGCCGAACGCATCCTGACTTCCTGTCTGGCGGACGAGTTTATCGTCAAGACCGGTTCGCTTCATCCGATTCTTTGGGTCGAACTCGCGGATGCACGACGAATGGTCGGCGACCTGAACGGTGCGGACGCTGCACTCAAGAAGGCGATGAGCCAGTGTTTGGGCCCTTCCGATGTTCGTCTCATCGGCAAGCACCACCCAATCCTCGCCAAGGTACTCATCGCTCGCAACCGACCAGGGGACGTTGACGCGGCGCGCGAACTATTTGGACGAGCAATCGAGCTCAGCAAGCTGCACGACTTCTATTTCTATGAATGCGAGGCTACCGTCGGCCTCGCCGAGCTTGAGCTTGAGGTAGGGCGACGGTCGGCGGCTCGCGATGCAATCGTCGATCTTCTATCTAATGTCGGGGACAGAACGCGTGTACCGTTTCTCGTCCGCGCTCGATCTATCCTCGCTGAAATCAGCCAGCCCTGAAGCTTATCGCCGCGTACGCTCGCACAGTCTCAAAAAGACGGTATTCCGGCGGACTGATCTGATGATTTACGATCAGGAAGGATTTATTGGCGAGCGCGACAACCGCCTCGCGAACGATAGATGCATCCATAGTGTCATCACCGACGACCGCGACCGCAACATCGAGGGTGAAAGCACCAGTGAAGTGCGCCAAACGGCGCAACACCGCTCGCTCGTTGAGCGGCAGAAGATCGTAGCTGGACTCGGGGGTCGAGAACAGGGAGCGCTGCCCGGGTTTGGAGGCTTGCCGATCGGGTCTCAATAAGGACAAGCGCTGATCAACGCCGCGGCAAATCTCGCCAATGTCGAGAGTACCGACCATGGAGGCCGCGGTTTTGATGACCAGTGGAATTCCGTCCAGACGCCGGCATAGCTCGACGATGGCCGGGGCGCTCTCGTCGTCGAAGGTAAAGTCGCCCGAAACGTCGGCGGCGGTCCTCGTGAACAGCTGAACGGCGGAGTATCGTGCAGCATTCGCCGCAGTATCGATCAAACAGGGCGGCGGTAGTTCGAGCGGCTCTAGGTGCCAGACGAATTCAGCTCCGACCCGCAGCGACTCTCGGGACGTTACCAGGATCCGGACCTGATCGGAGAAGCTTAAAACATGCTCGACCATCAACGCGACGGCATCGGTAACGTGTTCGCAGGAGTCAAATACCAGTAAGAGGTTTCGCCCCTGCAGCGCAACCTGTATCTGCTCGAGAGTAGGCGCTTCCCCGACTGGAAAGTCGAGCGCACGCGTGACTGCTCCATAAAGCTGATCATCGCGCGCAATCCCGTTGAGGTCGACGAAACAGGTTTCATCCGCGATAGTATCAGGTAGTCGATGTGCAATCGCGAGCGCGACCGTTGTCTTCCCGATACCGCCGGGACCGAGGACCGTTACCAGACGGTTTTCTTTCAGAAGCCTGACTATATCCGCAATCACATTGTCGCGGCCAATAGGCTCGGTGAGAAGCGGTGGCATTGAAAAGCGCCGCGGGGGAATGTTGCGATGCGGATCCCTCGGCACCGTTTCTCCCAGAAAGCGATAGCCCAGAGAAGCTTCGGCCCTGATCAATCCTTCATAGCCGCGAAGTGCTTTCCGCAAGGTAGAAATTTGTACTTTAAGGTTTGCTTCGTCGACGCGGCCATCAGGCCATACCCGCTCCAGTAGTTCGCGTTTCGTCACAAGACGTCCGGGTGCCTCGGTGAGCGCGCTCAGAATGGCTAACGCGCGATGCCCAACCTGCAATAAGGTATCTCCTTCCCACAACATTCGCCGATCTCGATCGAACCGGTACGGCCCGAACAATATCTCCGCGTCAGGCCCCTGCGCAGGAGGCCGATCGGTGGGCTTATTACTTGCTGACGTCGTTGAAACGATTGAACGAGACGCCGCCTTCACTGGATTACTCCGTATGCAGCAGAGGCGAACCGCCAGATGGTCAGGCAGCCACGCTCAGCAATTTCGTCTTATGAGCCAGCGCCTCTCAGTGATCACATCTCGTCGTTCGACCAATGCTGGAATCAGAAATTCGTAAGAGTTATTCGAAAAATGTTTGACCAGGAGTCTACACGCAGAAGGGCTATCGGCCAAGCGTGAACCCGGCAGAGGCGGGCATTCGCCGCAGCAGAGCCGCAACGAAGATCGCGGCCCTTGGACGGCAAAATCTCTCGCTTGCAAGCCGGCGCTTTGGTCATCTGCAAGCCGCGGAGTTCAGTTCTAGGCCATTCCGGCTATTTTTTGGGCATACTGAGGATCACCATCCGCAGGACCTCTACGCCGCCATTGGCAAGCTCGGGCAGCTTGGCGAACCATTCCTGAACATAGGGCATGGCGTTATGCGCCTCGAAATCCGCTTGGCTGGCGAAGATCTCGTAGAAGATGAAGTGGCCCGGCTTGGCGCGGTCTTCCTGGAGAAAATAGACCAAATTCTTGGGATCATGCCGAACCAGAGCGATAAGCGGCAAGGTGGCCGCGCGCAGCGCGTCTTCTTTCCCAGGCTTGGCTCGCACTTGAGCCACCACCGAATAGGCGCCTTCCCGAATCTCCTGGTAGCGCACGTGCGACGCCTGCTCAGCGACCGCCGAAGGTGCTGTCATGGAGAGCGAGGCCGCGAACAGGATAGCGGCGAGCGAACCGCGGATTTGGGTCTGCATGATGGATTCCTTCGCATTGATGGTCATGAACACGTCGTCGGGGGCGAGTGGACTGCTACCGTAACGCTGGCAGCCGATCGGCCGCCGGCTGTTCCGGATCAGCGTACGATCTTCTGTTGCCGTCTCGTCAGGGCCTCGCTGAAACGCTTCTTTACCGGGCCGAGCGCTTTCACGAACTCGAGTTGCTCGCCTTCGGGACCCTTGCAATAGATCAGTTCCCAACCGTCCGACGGGGCCTCGGTCACCAGGTTCGTGTTGGCGCTGCGGGGAGCGGCCTTGCGGTCCTGCTCGGTCATGACCCGGACCGTGCGGTTCGCTCTCACCTGCGTCATGCCGCGGCGGTCGGATTCGGCCTCGAGGTCGGCGATGAACTTGTTGAAGTCGACATCGTCGCGAACATAGAAGCAGATGTGCATCATGCGCGGAAAGGCAGGGCTCATGTGCTGCACCGGTTCAGCAAAGCTCTTCGAGCTACCCATGGGCTGATCGGCGTCGCGATACTGGAGCAACTCGATCACGACGTTGTCGAACTGGATGAAGCGGACGTCGAGCCGCTGCGCTCCGCCCCGGAGGTCGGGAACACCGATCGTCCGCGGATTGACCCCACGGGCGTTCGCCTCGATTTCCTGGTCGGCCAGCAACGTGTTCTGCACCCCATCGCCCTGGAAGTCGCCGTGGCGGAAAACCTCGGTGCCGCCCAGCACCGCGGTATAAAACTCGTAGGCCCGCTCCATGTTCTGAACGGTAAGCCCGAAATGCTGGACCCCTTGCAGCCGCGCGCCAAGCGGCGCCTCGTTGCGCTCGGCCGCCGACATGCCGTCGCTGTCCTGTACAGCGGCTGCTGCGGCTGTCGCTGTGCCGCCGACGGCCAAGCCCGTGATCACGGCCCCGCCGGCTGTTCGGAGCATGTCCCGGCGGTCCATTTCGGGAGCATTTTCATCGGTCATTTCCATCTCCATGGTTCTTGGGTTGACTTTGCGTGCGCAATCCTGCCGGCCGAATCCGGGCTGAACCTGCTGCGCTCTCGGGCCGCTCAGTCGGCCGTGGGAAGCGGAGCGGCGGGATTGACGAGACCCGCCGAACGAAGTTCGCGCCAGAAATCGACCGGTATGGATTCTCCGAGAGCGGCACGATCCTCAGAGATGCGGCCCGGACGGCTCGCTCCGGGGATCACGGCGGCAACCACCGGATTCGCGAGCGCGAACTGCAAGCCAGCACCCTTCATGCTGATGCCGTAGCGGTCAGCGATCGCCTTGATCCGCGCCACTTTGCCAAGGATTTCCGCAGGCGCCGGCGCATACTCGAAATTTGGACCGCCGACGAGCGCACCCGAGCTGTAGGGACCGCCAACGACGATACCGAGTTCATGCTCCGCAACCATCGGCATTACGCGCTGCAGCGCTCGGGCATGATCGAGAAGCGTGTAACGGCCCGCGAGCAGGAAGCCGTCCGGGCGGGGACCTTCGAGGGCAAGCAGGAGCTCGATCGGTTCCACGCGATTGACGCCGAGACCCCAGGCCTTGATCACGCCCTCGTCGCGCAACCGGTCAAGCACCTTGAAAGCGCCTTTGCGCGCACTTTCGAAGACTGCCAGCCACTCGTCGCCATAGAAATCCTGCGCCACGTCATGCACGAAAGCGATATCGATATGGTCGGTGCCCAGCCGCCTGAGGCTGCCCTCGATCGAACGCAACGTCCCATCTGTGGAATAGTCGTTTACAATCCTGTTGGGGCGCCCGTACTTGAAGACATCGCTCTTCTCGCCGAGGTCGCGGGCGCTCACATCCTCGATCTCGTCCAGAATCACGCGGCCGACCTTGGTGCTGATGACATATTCATCACGCGGCCTGCCGGCGAGGGCAGCGCCCATGCGGATCTCCGCAAGGCCTGCGCCATAGAAGGGCGCGTTGTCGAAATAGCGGATGCCGTCGTCCCACGCCGCGTGCACCGTCGCGAGCGCTTCATTCTCCGGGATGTCGCGAAACATGTTGCCGAGCGGCGCCGCACCAAAGCCCAGCCTGCCCGGTAGAACATCCTTGAGTGCCATACCTCATCTCCTTCGTCATGGGCAGGCGGAACCATCGGGGCGCGAGCAATCGCGAGACACCGCCTCGCAATTGATGCTGTGCCGCGATTTGCGTCAGTCGGCAGCGGACGTGTCTGCGCTCTTGATGAACGCCGCGACCTCGCGCGGATGCGACAGCATCACCGCGTGGCTGCTTTTCAGCTCTGCCACTTTTGCGCCTGACCGTTGGGCCATGTTGCGTTGCGCTGTCGGGGGGATCATATGGTCCTCGCTCGTCACCATGTAGTAGGTCGGCTTCGCCTTCCAGGCTACACGATTGACCTTGGTCTGCACCGCCTGCAGTCCCCAGGGAAGTTGCGCGGCACCCATGAAGCGCGTCGTGGCGACATCGACATCTGCCGCGAACGACGTGGAGAATTTATCGCGGTCGACGAGCAGGTAATTGCCTTCAGTGACGAGCGGAGCTTTGTGCTCGCCTGCCGGCACAGGCGCTTCTGCGAGTGTGCTCACCGACTCCCCGGCATCAGGAGCAAATGCCGCGAGGTAGACGAGGCTGCGAACCTTCGGATTGTCGCCCGCTTCGGTGATGATCATTCCGCCGTAGGAATGTCCGACGAGAATCACCGGATGTCGCGCCTTGGCAATCACGCGTTCGGTCTCTGCGACATCGTCACGAAGCGCGATGGTCGGCTGCTGGACGACGAGCACCTCATAGCCGGCGTCCGAGAGTATGTCGTAGGTGGCTTTCCACCCAGACCCATCGACGAAGGCGCCATGGACGAGGACGATGGAAAGCGTCTTCTCAGCCGAAGCCGCAGGGCCGGCTTGGGCGGTTGCGATCGATATGGCGGCAAGTGCGGAGATAATCGGCTTCATATGAAACTCCGGTCCCGGATGCGGCGTGATTGCCGTTCGATGAGCCTTCCCTAGGCCACGCGCGCATTCCGGTATTTCCGATTCCTGCGCGATGACGGACGCATCTTGCTCATCCGGCGCGGGCCGGCTTGGCGAAGGTCAATCGGCCGCGTTGCAAGTCCTTGCTTTGCTTGTCTTTTACCTCTTTTAACGGCTGTCGCTCTGGACTCCGCTGCGGCAGCCTGTGAGGCTTTGTCGATATGGCAGCGATCAAGACTACGACTGTCCACCGAGAATCAACGCTCGCTCGCATACGGGAGCCCGCGGAGGTCGTGATGACGCTCGCCACACTGGGAGATCAAAGGTATCAGAACAGCGAGAAGCTCGCGGAGGCCTCTTGGCGCGCTCTGAGCATCGAACATCGGAAGTTCGAGGCGGGGCGCCAGGCAACGCCCGTCCCGATTTGTACGGAGGTCATTCTGCTGCTGTCCGGCGGCGGGATGGTTCGCCGCGCCGGCAATGGAGAGGTTCAGAAGAGCGTTGCCCGGCCGGGCATGAGCTATCTCGTACCAGTGGGAACGCAGGAGGGCCATCTCGAGCTTTCGGACCGGATGGAATGTCTCCATCTCTATCTCCCTCCAACCCTGCTGGACCAGAGCGACCTTGCCGACCTTGATGTCGATCCGGCCAAGTTGCAGATCGCTTATGCCGACGGTTTGTCAGACAACGTGCTCTTCCACATCTGCTTGCCGCTTCGTGACTTGCTCTATCGTCCTCGTCAGCCGACCGATGCGCTGTTTGTGGAGGGGATTCAGCTCGCCCTCGCAGCCCACCTTCTAGGACATTATACGGTTGACCGCTGGCGCCCACCTGAAAAGTCACCGTCGCTCGATCCGCGAAGGCTGCAGCGTGTGCTGGACTACATCGAGGCTTCTCTCAAAGTCGACATCAGGCTCGAGGAACTGGCGGCCCAGGCTTGCCTCAGCTCCTATCATTTTTCCCGGCTGTTTCGTGAGGCGACCGGACTATCGCCGCACCGTTATGTGATCGATCGGCGCGTCCAGGCTGCGCGGCAGGAACTGGCACGCAGCAACTTCTCCCTGGTCGAAATTGCCCTGGAATTCGGTTTCGGCTCTCAAGCCAACTTCACGCGTGTGTTCCGTAAGGCCACGAGTCTCACTCCGGGACAATATCGCGAGTTGTGCTGCGGCCGGGTCGATAGCAAAGCTGTCCACTGCGGTGCCGAATTCAGCAGGGATTGCGCATGATCCCGCAGGATTCGCCAATACCGCTTCGCGCAGATGAGCCAGTGTCGTCGCGCCAGCGAACTGGATATCTCGGCCAACGTCAGACGCATGGCCTGGCGTGAGCAAAACGAGCAGTCCTGATCATCGGATCAATGCCAAAGGGCATACCCTGCTCTGACAACAACATCCGCTTAGGGGCGTATCGACATGATCGATCTGACAGTCAATGGGGTCAAGCGCCAGGTTGACGTGGTTCCTGAAATGCCTTTGCTCTGGGTGTTGCGCGACGAACTCGGAATAACAAGCCCGAAGTACGGGTGCGGCGTGGCTCAATGTGGCGCCTGCACCGTGAAGATTGACGGAAAGGCTGTTCGTTCCTGTCAGTCGCATATCGGCGAGGTTGCCGGCAAGTCGGTCGTTACGATCGAAGGGTTGGGCAACAGGGACCAGCACCCGGTTGTGCAGGCCTGGATCGAACACCAGGTTCCGCAGTGCGGCTATTGCCAGACCGGCCAGATCATGCAGGCCATCTCTCTTCTTGAATTGATCCCAAAGCCCACTGACGAGGAGATCAATGTGGTGATGTCCGGCAATCTATGCCGCTGCGGAACCTATCCGCGCATCCGCGCTGCGATCCATGCGGCTGCCGCGAAGATGGCGGGGAAGTGAAATGCCACAGAGCCTTTCCCGTCGAGCCTTCATAGTCGGTTCGGCTGCCGTAGCCGGCGGCATCGCTTTCGGTTCCTACAGCGAGGCCCAGCAGGTTGCTCCGACTGCCAACGGCAATCCATTGACCGCCGGCCTCGGGCCCAACTCCGTGAGCTTCAATCCCTGGGTCGAGATAAGCCCGGAAAAAATCACGCTCATTGCACAACACGCCGACATCGGTCAGGGCGTCGGTTCGGTGCAGCCGATCCTGATCGCCGAAGAGATGGACCTCGATCCCGACCAGTTCGAAATCCGGTTCGCAGGGCCCAGTCCCGCCTATTTCAACACCGGCTTCGCGGATGAGCTCGCGCCGTTTCTGGCAGCCGACCAAAGTCCGGCCGCAGAGGAAGCGCGGGCCGCCGCGCTCGAATCCCTGAGAAAATCCGGCCTGCAGATGACGGGCGGCTCCAGCACGGTCCCGGACACCTATGAAAAGTTACGCGTGGCCGGCGCTGTGGCGCGCGAGACGCTGAAGGCTGCGGCGGCAAAGCGTGCAGGTGTGGCTGTCGCCGATGTTCGCACCCGATCCGGCCACGTGATCCTGCCGGACGGCAGCAAGATTCCCTATGTCGAACTCGCCGCAGAGGCTTCGAAGATCCCGGCGGTGCTGGATGCGAAGCCGCGCGATCCCTCCCAGTGGCGGATACTGGGCAAGCCGATGATGCGCCTCGATGTCAGATCGAAAGCCATGGGCGAGTTGAAGTTCGGCATTGATATGAAGATGGACGGGATGTTGTTCGCGTCCGTCAAACTGAATCCCGGCAAGGGACAACCCTTGAAATCATACGACGCAAGCAAGGCGAAGACGATGCCGGGGGTCAAGAAGATCCTCGAAATCAAGAATGGCGTCGCTGTCATCGCAACGAACAGCTGGTACGCGATGAAGGCGGTGGATGCGATCGATTGCAAATGGGCGCCCTCGGCCTATCCCGCCGAACAGGCCGACCACTGGAAGAAGCTGGAGGCATCATTCAAGCCCCAATTCCTCGGCAAGGAGTGGCGTAAAATCGGCGATATCGACGCCGGCCTGAAGGATGGCACGCCAGTCAAGGCGGAATATCGCGCACCCTATGTGGCACATCAGCCGCTCGAACCATTGAACGGGGTTGCTATTGCATCCGACAAGGGGCTGGAAATCTGGGTCGGCCATCAGAGCCCACAAGCCGTGCAGTCCATTGCGGCGGCAGCGGTCGGCATCAAGCCGGAACAGGTGACCTTTCACAATCAATGGGCCGGCGGAAGTTTTGGACACCGTCTCGAATTCGAAAACGTCCGTGTTCTCGCCGAGATCGCCAACCAGATGCGCGGAACGCCGATCAAGCTGATCTTTTCCCGCGAAGAGGATTTTATGCAGGATATTCCGCGGCAGATCTCGGTCGCGCGATATGCAGGAAGCGTCAAGAAGGGAAAGATCGTTGCGGCCGACTTCAAACTGGCGGCGACGGCTCCCTTCAAGGGATTGCTCGAGCGTATGGGCTCCCCTTCGAAGGACCCGGACCCGCAACTCGCCGCCGGGATGTGGAATATGTACTACGACATCCCGAATTTCCGGGCCACCAGCTATGAGGCGCAGGGATTGTCGCCCTGCACGACGTGGCGGTCGGTCGGAGCCTCCACGGCCGGTTTTTTCACCGAAAGCTTCATCGACGAACTGATCCATGCCGCGGGCCTCGATCCGATGAAGGCGCGTATCGAGATGTGCTCGGTCCCCACCTATCGCAAGCTGCTGGAAACGCTTGCAGAGATGTCGAACTGGAAGGGATCGCTGGGTAAAGGCAGGGGACGCGGCGTGGCTTTCGTCGAATCCTTCGGGACACCGACAGCCGAAGTCGTTGACGTAACCATGACGGACCGGGGCATCAGGATCGACAAGGTCTGGGTCGTGGCCGATGTCGGCAAGGTGATGGATCCCGTCAATTTCGAAAACCAGGTGCAGGGCGGCGTTATCTGGGGGCTCGGCCACGCCATCAACTGCGAGCTCACCTACGCAAAGGGCGCGGCGCAGCAGACCAACTACAACCACCACGAAGCGATGCGGCTCTACCAGTGCCCCGTAATCGAAGTTCGCGGGCTCGAGAACGATCCAAAAGTGAGGGGCGTCGGCGAACCGCCCGTCCCTCCTGCCGCGCCCGCGCTCGCCAACGCGATCTTCGCCGCGACCGGAAAGCGCATCCGCGAAATGCCCTTCAACAAGTTCATCGATTTCGTGTGAGGGCGAGCCATGAAGAAAGTTCTGATTGCGCTGGCGTTCGCCGCTTCATCCATAGTGACCCTCACGGGAATTGTCGTGGCCAAGGACGAGGCCAAGGACCAGGCCGCCAAAGACGTGCTGCCGCGGGGCAGCGTCAGCCGTGTCGACGGGCTGAAAGCCTGGAAGAAAATCGAAGCCGTGGTGACACATCCCCGTTGTGCCAACTGTCATGTCGACGCCAGGGCCATTCCGATATGGACGCCGGCCGGCGAAACCAAGAACAGGGTGCATGGCATGAATATCCATGGCGGAAAGAGCCGAATCGGAGCCGAGACGATCCGCTGTTCGACCTGTCATATGACCTCGACCCAGCCGAACGAGCCCGCACCGGCGCCGTTGCGCGCCGGCATCGACTGGCAGCTTGCCCCGGTGGAATATATCTGGTTCGGCAAGAGCGGTGCCGAGATCTGCGCGCAATTGAAGGATCCCAAGCGCAATGGCGGTCGTGACGCCGTCGCTCTCCTCGAACACTTGCGGCACGACGCCTCGCTGAATGGCTTCATCCCTCGGGCGTGGGAGCCCGGAGCAGGCCGCGCAACGCCACCGGGCAGCTTCGAGGATCACGTCAAGGACATGGCGCTGTGGGGAGCCGCCGGACAACCCTGTCCGAATTGACAGAGTCCGCTTTAACGCGTCCACGAATGGGCCGCGGCCATAAGGCAAGGGCTCTGATGAAGTCTTACGAAGAATGATGCAGGCGACAGGAGATTGCATGTCAAAAGGAACGGTGCTCGTTATCGGCTCCAATGCCACTCGTATTGAGATCCAGGGAGGAGGCACGGGACCAACCGGTCAATACCTCAATGAAACGGTGGTGCCCGCCATGGCCATGATTGATGCCGGCTACAACATGGTGCTGGCCACGCCGGACGGTACCAAACCGCATATCGATCCAGCCTCGGATTCTGCACAACACTTCGGTGGCGACGAGAAAGCCTATCAACGGTCGCGCGCATTCTTCGACAATGACGGGTCGATGAACAACGTCCGTACACTGCGCTCGGTCCTTGATGAGGGATTGGACAATTACGTTGGCATTTTTATCCCCGGCGGTCAGGCTCCGGTCGTCGATCTGATGCAGAATGCAGAACTCGGCGAGATGCTGCGATACTTCCACGCGCACAAGAGGCCGACAGCGTTTCTCTGCCATGGGCCGATAGCCTCGCTGGCCGCCCTGCCAAATGCCAAGGGCTACCGCGCCGCTATGATCGCAGGCGACAAAGCCAAGGTAAGAGAACTGGGAAAAGGATGGCAGTATGCCGGATACAAGATGACTGTGTTCTCGGCTTCAGAAGAGAAGCCGATCGAACAGCATATCCTCCATGGGAAGCTATACTTCACGATGCCGGACGCGCTTCAGGCGGCGGGTGGCGACGTAAGCATCAACTCGGTCGATTTCGATCCTCATGTCGTCGAAGACCGTGAGCTTATCACCGGGCAGAACCCGCGCTCAGATCATCCCTTGGCAGCAAAGCTGGTCGCGGCGCTCGACCGGGCCACAGTACCGGCCTGAAGATACACGAAGGGCCGCTGGGAAGCGCCGGACGGTCCTTCGACGTTGTCCACACGGGCCAATCTGCCTGAACGCGCGGTGGCGATCATGTCTGTTGTGTTCTGAAGGTCAAATCGATGACATCGCAGATCAAGATAACAGCTATACTCACCGCTCGTCCCGACAAAGCGGACAAACTTTTATCATTGCTCGCCGGAATGGCCCCCCATTGCAGGGCTGAGCCAGGCAATATCCGCTGGGATGTGTGGCGGGATCAATCAGAGCGCGCTCGCTTCGTGCTGGATGAGTTGTACGTCGATAGCGCTGCCGCAGCAGCGCATCGGGAAACCACGCACTACAAGGACTACCTCGCGCGAATTCCGGACTTGGCGGACCGGTTTGCTATCGTCAGCGATCCTGCGCAGGTAGGGGCGCTTGAATCCTAGGAGTCGCTGCTGCCGATGTTACTCGGCCCACAGGTAACAGCGAGGATGAGTGAATGAATACTCTGGAAGCACGTCGGTATCAGATGTTTCCAGTGCTGGACGCAGCGCAGGTCGAAGCCGCACGCCGATTCTCCAGCGGGCCTGAAAAACGCTTCGGACCGGGCGAGTGCGCGTACGCGATTGGCGAGAGAGGGGCGCCCTCCTGGCTGGTGCTTGCCGGCACCATGGAAATCACGCGACGCGACGGGTTGAGGAACGAGGCCGTCGTCACGACCTACGGCATTGGGCAGTTCTCGGGCGAAGTCAACCAACTCGCCGGACGTCCGTCGATCACCGCCGGTCGGGCTGGGCCCGACGGATGCCGCGCGCTGCCGTTCGATGCGGTGCATCTGCGAGCCCTGATGATTGGATCGGCCGACATCGGAGAGATCGTGATGCGGGCCCTTATCCTTCGTCGTGTCGAACTCGTCGAGGATGGGGGAGCCGGCACGATACTGATCGGCGCCCCAGGCAGCACGAAACTTGTCCGGCTGGAGGGTTTCCTTGCGCGTAGCGGCTACCCAAATCGCGTTCTTGATGTGGCAACCGATGCCGACGGCAAAGCTCTGGTCGAAAAGCTCGGCATCCTTCCCGAGGAACTGCCGCTGGTCGTTTGTCCAAATGGCAGTCTGCTGCGCAGCCCTACCGAGGTGGAGGTCGCGGGCTGTCTGGGCATGACGCCAAAACTGGATCCAGACACCACTTATGACGTCGCGATCGTGGGAGCTGGACCCGCGGGACTTGCCACCGCAGTGTATGCTGCGTCTGAAGGTCTGTCTGTGATCGTACTCGACGAACGGACGATGGGTGGCCAGGCGGGCGCATCAGCCCGCATCGAGAACTACCTCGGTTTCCCAACCGGCATTTCTGGTTACGCGCTGGCTGGACGGGCATTCAGCCAGGCGATCAAGTTTGGCGCGGAGATCGTGGTCCCGCTCAAGGTGGAGCGCCTTGACTGCTCGGGTGAAAGACTGAGCCTCGTACTCGCCGGCGACCGGCGTATGGTGGCAAAGTCAGTGGTGATCGCCTCCGGCGCACGGTATCGCCGACCGAACATCCCCGATCTGGAGATATTCGAGGGCAACGGCGTATCCTACTGGGCATCACCGATCGAGGCCCGGCTGTGTGCCGGCGAGGAGGTCGCGCTGGTCGGCGGCGGCAATTCAGCCGGACAGGCGGTCGTGTTCCTCGCACCCCAGGTCAAGCGTCTGCACCTGTTCGTGCGACGCAAGTTGTCTGACACCATGTCGCGCTATCTGGTTGACCGGATCGCGGCCTTGCCAAACGTCAACATCCACGTCGGGAGCGAGGTAGTGGCGCTGGAAGGCGACCGTGCTTCGGGTCTCAAATCAGCCACGTTCCGGAACCTCTCGGATGGATCGACCCACTCCTGTGCTCTGCACCACCTGTTTTTATTCATTGGCGCCGCCCCCAATGCTGACTGGCTAGACGGCTGTGTCGACACGGATGGAAACGGATTCATTGTTACCGGCAGGGGGAAACTGCCCCATGAGACGAGCAAGGCCGGGGTCTTCGCGATCGGCGACATCCGGGCAGGCTCGACCAAGCGCGTCGCGACGGCGGTTGGAGAAGGTGCCGCCGTCGTCGCCCAAATCCACGTCGTGATGACGGAAAGATTCGGCCAATGAGCAGAATTCATCAGAATCCAGAGCAGAACGGCCAACCCGGCGGAGCCCCGCGATCGCTCGTGGAAGCAGTGTCAGACGGTCGGTAGCTCACCATTGTGGGTATGCCAACTTAGCCTGGGCGACCGCTTTTGGCGCAAAGCGGCCGGTCGGAGGAATGACTGCTCCTGAGGGTAGAACGGACATGCCGCACCGGCGGGTTGAGGTCTCAGTTTAGCACTTTTCGGAAGTGGTGGTCCCGATGCATGATGTCCGCAGTTGGGGGAAGACCGGAAGTGGTCAGCGGTGGGGCGAACCGACGCGATTGACCCCAAAGCAGACCTCGTGGTTGCGCACGTTCACCGTCCGCTTCCGGGCTTCATATGCAGATCACTGAACGAACCTAGTAAAAACCAAATCGTGATCCTTCACATGGGCCTGATGGCAGCCGAAACATGTCTCGTGTTGGGCGCGATCGACAGGCTTCCCGTCGATGAAGCGACCGAAGCCCCATCCGCCGGTCGATGCGTATTTCTTCGAGTCCTTAACCATGATCTGCACCGTCGTGGCGCGGCCGGGCACGAAGGCGCCGTCGAACTCCGTCGACGGTTCCTGTTTCCAGGCGAGCTTCGCGAGAATCGCCCCATCCGGGAACGGAAGGGTCCGCTCCCGGTAGGCTTTCATCGCGACGGCGTTGCCGAGAATGCCCCGAAGCTCGTTGAAGCCGCCCGCTTCGTGGGAGGGGGCGATCAACTCCCACCCCCGGTACCCGGCCGGTATCTTGACGCCGAAGATCGGAGAGCTGTCGTCGGCCTCTTCGCCGCGTGCGAGCGCCGTGAGCGCCGCGGCACAAGCTGCCAAGACGAGCGACGCCAAAATAAGCTGCGCTATCGAGTCGCGCTCCTTCACGACGCGACCTTGCGGGCGAGGAAATCGCGGATCAGCGGCACCATCTCGTCGGACTTGTCCTCGAGTGCGAAATGGCCCGTGTCGATGAGGTGAAACTCGACCTGGGGAAGATCGCGCTTGTAGGGGTAGGCGCCGTCGGCCGGGAAGATCTTGTCGTTCTTGCCCCAGACGATCAGCGTCGGGGGCCGATGCTTGCGGAAATAGGCCTGCACCTCTGGGTAAAGCGGCAGGTTGGTGCGGTAGTCGTAGAACAGGTCCATCTGGATCTCCGCGTTGCCAGGACGGTCGAGCAGCGCCTGATCATGCACCCAGTTGTCGGGGGCGACACGGGTCACGTCGCTGACCCCGTCGGTGTACTGGAACTTGGTGGTTTCCGGCTTGACCAGCACGTAGAGCGCCTTGCGGTGCTCCTCGGAGTGATCGGACCAGTATGCTTTGATCGGATCCCAGAACTCCTTGAGGCCCTCTTCGTAGGCGTTGCCGTTCTGAACGATGAGCGCGCTGACGCGGTCGGGATGCTTAAGCGCGAGACGCCAGCCCACGGGGGCGCCGTAGTCCATGACGTACATGGCGTAGCGCTTGGCGCCGAGCTGGTCGAGCAGCCCGTCCACGAGCTCTCCAAAGCGGTCGAAGGTGTACTGAAACTGCGCCCGGTCGGGCATGTCGCTCTGTCCGTAGCCGGGGTAGTCGGGAGCGATCACACGGTAGCGGTCGGCGAGCTCCGGGATCAGATTCCGGAACATATGGGATGAGGTCGGGAAGCCGTGCAGGAGGAGCACGACCGGGGCGCCGGATGGGCCGGCTTCGCGATAGAAGATCTTGATGCCGTCGATCGTTTTGGTCCGATGGTGCGTCACGATCGGCGGTTTGTCGCCGGACGACGCGTTGGCCGCGCGTGCCGTCTGCGGATAGGCGGCCCCGGCGGCTAGTAAAGGCAGCGCGAGCGTGAACCGCCGGCGATCCAGTGCAGCGCGAGTGTCGGTCGAATGAAGGTCGTTCATGTCACTCTCCGGGTTCGAAAGGCTGGTGACGTGCGGTGATCAGACCCCTTGGTAGACGAGCCTCGTGAAGAAGCCGGGGTCGATGACGAAGTTGCCGAATTTGGCGTCAAAGGCGCTGGTCGGCTTTGCCGCGACCGTCTCTTCGCGCGACCGTCCCTGCTTCTTCAGGGCGGCGACGTTGTCGCGAATAGCGACGAGCATGTCGCGAAATTGCCTGAGCTCGGCTCTGGTGCCGACGGCCTTGCCGTGGCCGGCGATGATGATCGTGTCTTCGGCGGTAGCCGCCAGGTTGGCATCGGATGCCGCGATCATCCCGTCGATGCTGCCACCGGTCGAGTAGTCGATGAACGGATAGATGCCGTTCCAGAACGTGTCGGCCACGTGGACGACGTTCGCCTCCGCGAAGGTCACCGAGATGTCGCTGTCGGTATGCGCCGGACCGTAGTGCCTGAGCGCGATCGTCGTACCGTTGAGCTTGACGCTGCGTTCCTCGGTGAACGTTTCTGTCGGGATTCCGCCCTGTGGTTGCGCAAGGAAATTGTAGTCCCAGTCCTCCACCCGCTGCACCTGGGACAGGTATTTGAGCGTGTTGTCCTGGGCGATGATCTTCGCGCCGGCCGCGTTGAGCCAGGCGTTGCCGTCGGTGTGGTCGAAATGCCAGTGGGTGTTGATGAGGTGCGTGATCGGCTCGGTGCCGAGGTCGGCCAGGGCCTTCGTCAGTTGCGGGCGCGAGACGCCGATGCCGGCATCGATCAGCACCTTGCCGTCGGGCCCGGTGAGAACAGCGACGGTGCCCCCGGAGCCTTCGAGCGCGCTGATGTTGCCGCGCAGCTTGTGCGTGACGATCGGCGAAGTGGCGGCGCTGTCCTTGATCAGGCTGACGATGCCGCGCGCCTCCGCAAAGGCCTGGCGGGGTGTGAGCCATCCTCCCGCGGTCGCGGTGGCAGCGCCTCCGATGCAGCATAGACAGAAGCCGCGCCTAGACAGGAGATGTTCCTTTGAGACCGTCATGGCTGCCTTAGCTCTCGATGAACGCGAGAAGGTCGGCGTTGATGGTTTCGGCTTGCGTGGTCGGCATGCCGTGCGGGAAACCCTTGTAGGTCTTCAGCGTGCCGTTCTTCAAAAGCTTGGCCGACAATGGGCCGGCGTCGGCGTAGGGAACGATCTGATCGTCCTCGCTGTGCATCACCAGCACCGGCACGCCGATCTTCTTCAGGTCCGCGGTGAAATCGGTCTGCGAGAACGCGACGATGCCGTCGTAATGGGCCTTGGCGCCGCCCATCATTCCCTGTCGCCACCAATTCTGGATGATGGCTTCGGAAGGCTTCGCGCCGGGCCGGTTGTAGTTGTAGAAGGGGCCCGCCGCGACGGCGCGGTAGAACTCCGAGCGGTTGGCGGCAAGCTGCGCCTGGAAGTCGTCGAACGTCTCCTTGGGCAGGCCGCCCGGGTTGGCTGCGGTTCTCACCATCAACGGCGGGACCGCGCTGATGATGGCGGCCTTCGCCACGCGGCTCTCGCCGTGCCGGGCGAGGTAATGCACGACTTCACCGCCGCCGGTCGAATGGCCGACGTGAATTGCGTTTTGAAGGTCGAGATGCGACGTCACTGCCGCGAGGTCGTCGGCATAGTGATCCATGTCGTGGCCGTCCGCGGTCTGCGAGGAGCGGCCATGACCCCGCCGGTCATGAGCGATCACACGATAGCCCTTGCCCAGGAAGAACAGTAGCTGCGCGTCCCAATCGTCCGCCGAGAGTGGCCATCCGTGGCTGAACACGATGGGCTGTCCGCTACCCCAGTCCTTATAGAAGATCTCGGCGCCATCTATTGTCGTGACGGTGCTCATCTTGGGCCTCCCATGGCTGCTGCTTCCGACCTGCTCCGGTTTGCTGCATTGCGATGTCTATCGTGTTGCGACGCGGCCTGGCAGCCCATAAGATCGGGAAGGAACTTCTCAAAGTTCGGAAAGACAGACAGCCATGGACCGCCTGGAGGCTATGTCGGTTATCGTAGCCGTGACAGAGACGGGCAGCATATCGGCGGCCTCGCGCCGCCTGAAGTCGCCGGTGGCCACCGTCAGCCGGAAGGTCGCCGAGCTGGAAGCTCGCCTGAAGGCCCAACTGTTTCAGCGCACGTCGCGGCGCATGACGCTGACCGACGCCGGTCGAGCCTACATCGATGCGTGCAGGCGCATAATCGAACAGGTGGACGATGCCGAGCGCGAGGTGTCGGGCGAATATCGGCTTCCAAAGGGCGAGATGGCGGTGACCGCGCCCTGGGGCCTCGGACACACGCATCTGCTGCCCTTGGCCGTCGAATTTCTCGAGGCTTACCCGGAGATTTCCTTGCGACTCATGCTAACCGATCGCGTGATCAGTATGACGGAGGAGGAAGTCGATATCGCGATCCGCGTGGGGTCGCTGCCGGATAGCAGCATGATAGCGACCCGAATTGGCTCGATCCGCATCGTCGTTTGCGCGAGCCCTTCCTATCTGAAGGAGCATGGGCGCCCGAAACAGCTCGACGATCTATCCAAGCACCATTGCATCACGATCGATGAGCATGCGGCGCCTCCGGCCTGGAGATTCGTACGTGGTAGCCGGACGAAGGTTGCGCCCATCACTTCGAGGCTGTGCGTCAATACGTCCGAAGCGGCGGTCCTTGCAGCGATTGACAGCGCTGGTCTGACGCGGGTGATGTCGTACAAGATGGACAGCGCGAAGCGCGCTGGCAAACTGGCGATCGTGCTGGAAGAGTTCGAGCCCGAGCCGCTGCCGGTCCATATCGTCTACGCGCCGCGCAAACCCGTCCCGATCAAGCAGCGCGCATTTCTGAATTGGATGACACCGCGTCTGAAAGCGCGCCTGGCGATGACCTAGCCGGTCTTCCAGTAGGACGTGTTCTCCTGCTCGAAAGATCTGTCTTGAACTAGACGTCGATGTTCTCAGCGCGTCTGCTCTGCTCATGGCACTTTTGAGACATGGCGACCAGCCCTGACGACGTCCGTTTACAGGGGAAGACCGGAAGTAGTTGGCCGACGACCAAAATGACGCGATTAATCCGAATCGGACATCCGGCGGGCTTTGCTTTCTATGAATTATTATTGGCCCGTTCTATGATTGATCAACTCGGCTCGCCTCGAACTGCTGGCTATATTCTTGGGGAGATGACCATGATGCGCATTCTCGTCCACCTAGTCCCGTTGACCATTGTAGCCGCAACAATCGTTCCAAGTGCCGCACACGCTCAAAACCCTCTCGCCTGCGAGTCTTTGGCGGGGCTAAAGATCGACAACGTCAACCTGCTTTCGGCGACCAGAGTCGCTGGGACTACGGACCTGCCGTCACACTGTCGCGTACTGGGCTTCGTTCGCCCCGCGACTAATTTTGACATTCGCTTGCCCGCCCAGAACTGGAACGGGAAGTTCTTCATGGCAGGCTGCGGCGGTTTCTGCGGCACGCTCGACAGCGACCGCATCGGCTTCACCAATGCGATGAACTATGGGCTGCGGCGCAACTATGCCGTTTCGACGATGGATGCCGGTCACTGGGGTCTCTCAGTGCTGGACGGACGCTGGGCGTCTCCCCGCTGGCCAGCCGTTTTCGATGGCACCCCTCAATTGTGTATTGTTAACACCAAACGCATTGCGCGAGAAGTCGAATTGGATGGCTGGCTGCGGAGAGACAAGGAAGGAGGGACTCGTGGACACCTTGGTCGTTGTCCTTCTGCGCCCGGAATGACAGTGGCGACTTCCGGTTTTGGGCCCAATGCGGACTAGCCGGCGTCTGATCCTAAGCGTTTCCAAGGGACGTGCGGACCAGCACCGGCCAGGCGCTGTGTCTGCAACGGCCCGCCGTTAAGCGCTCGCCTGTTAGGCCGCGAGGAATCCCTGTTAGCGCAAGATATTTCCCTGTTAATTTCCGCAGGGAATCAGCTCAAAATACGCTGCATCTGCAGCGGGTCGGCCGCATTCGGTGTCTCCAAGCCACCAAAATTGGCGAATTCCCTGAAAATTTCCCTGTTAGCAGGGGAATTTGGCTGGAGACGGGTGCGATCGGCACTGCGTCGCCAGGGTGGGATTCTTGTTCGAACCGCGACATTCCCATCCACGAGATACCCGTTCGTTAGACGTCGCTGGTTGGAGCTAGCCCAAACTTGCCCATGATGGATTGGAGCGAGAGTTTAAGGTTTTCAGGTAGTTAGAGGGTTGTGTGTGCACGGCGTGTGCATCGGGAGATCAAAGAAAATCTAGCGACGACCAGCGTGAGCAGCCGAAATGAACGCGGAGCAACGTCATCCGCGAGAGGCGAGGGATATTGAGGCTAGCTGCGAATTCCCGACCTCGATCAGGTCAAGGCTCGCCAATCCCGTGCCGCCCGCGCACGAATACCGCACGTAATCTAGGTCTGCTTCTTAAGAACCTTCTGAACGATGCCTATCAAGGCGCCGGACGCTTACCGGAATCAAGATCTCGACGCGTACCGCGGCGCTGGCCTGCCGGCAGGGGCGGTACGTCGCAAAGAGAGATGATTGGCGGCCCTGCAATCGTGACTCTGGTACTGGACCCAAGGCTGGTAAATAATAGAATCGAGCATGCCCGCGCGAACGAACGTAAAGTTCTTCGAATACTTCAAGTTTCGTGATCGTACAGGGATACGCAGATCGGTCGATCTGGACTGAGCGATTCGGACGGCAGGTCGATTGCGCTCAAAGGACAAGCCGCGAGACCGATAATCCGCGACGGACTTTCACGCCGACCTCAGGTTCGCTGCGCTGGACTAGGAAACGACGATCGCGCGGCACTAAATCGCACCAGGCAAATCGCAACGGAACGTCGCGTTGCAGTTTC
>Ga0307500_10000024_pt1 | contig 43403 bp, 39 predicted proteins | sample 14_S_MG_FD_201362 | JGI IMG/M metagenome (GOLD analysis project Ga0307500, IMG submission 201362) | Soil microbial communities from Populus trichocarpa stands in riparian zone in the Pacific Northwest, United States - 14_S | ecosystem: Environmental > Terrestrial > Soil > Riparian zone > Trees... | reverse complement strand
ATGCCTGCTCAATTTCTTCCCGCAAAACTTCCAGCTCCAGCCATCGATCCTCGGCCGCCGCCAGCTCTTCCTGCGCCTTTGAAATTGCAGCCGAGGCCGTGTCGAATTTCTTGCGATCCTTGGCGTAGAGGTCGGGATCGTCAAGCAGCTTTTGCTGTTTGGCAATCTCGGTCTGCAACTTCGTCATCGTCTTCGGCAGCGTTTCCAGCGCGTGCTTCTCGTTGAAGTTCAGCCGGCGCTTGGACGCCGCGGAGGGCGCGGCGGCCCTGGTTTCCTTCTTTTCCTCGATGGCCGTTGCACCGGGAGCCTCGCGCGCGAGGTCCTCGCCACGCTGCGCCAGCATGTCGGTGTAGCCGCCGGCATATTCGATCCAGCGGCCGTTGCCCTCGGGCACGATCACCGACGTCACCACGCGGTCGAGGAAGTCGCGGTCATGGCTGATCAGGATCACGGTGCCCTCGTAATCGCCGAGCATCTCCTCCAGCACGTCGAGGGTTTCGAGGTCGAGGTCGTTGGTCGGTTCGTCCAGCACCAGCAGATTGGACGGCTTTGCCAGCGCGCGCGCCAGCATCAGCCGGCCGCGCTCGCCGCCGGAGAGCACTTCCAGCGGCGTGCGCATCTGCTCTTGGGCGAACAGAAAGTCTTTCATGTAGCTGACGACGTGCTTCGGCTTGCCTCCGACCATGACGTGGTCGCCGCGTCCGCCGGTCAGCGCTTCGGCCAGCGTCGATTTTGGGTCGAGGCTTTCGCGGTGCTGGTCGAGGGTTGCCATCTCGATGTTGGCGCCGAGCCGGATGGTGCCGCTGTCGGGTGGGCTGCCGCCGGTCAGCATCTCGATCAGCGTGGTCTTGCCGGCGCCGTTCGGGCCGACGATGCCGATGCGGTCGCCGCGCTGGACGCGGATCGAAAAGCCGTCGACGATCGTGCGGTCGCCATAGGCCTTGGCGATATTCTTGGCCTCGATGACGAGCTTGCCGGATTTGTCGGCTTCCGCGGCCGCGAGGCTGGCATTGCCCGTTGCGCCACGATAAGTGCGCCGCTGGTCGCGTAGCGCGTGCAGATTGCCGAGCCGTTTGACGTTGCGCTTGCGGCGGCCGGAAACGCCGTAGCGCAGCCAGTGCTCCTCGTTGACGATCTTGCGGTCGAGCTTGTGCTGGTCGCGTTCTTCCTCCGCCAGCACCTCGTCGCGCCAGGCCTCGAACGCCGAGAAGCCGCGGTCGATCTGCCGGATCTGGCCGCGATCGAGCCAGGCGGTTGAGCGCGAGAGATTGGACAGGAAACGACGGTCATGGCTGATGATGACCAGCGCGCATCGTCGGCTTTCCAGCTCGCCTTCCAGCCATTCGATGGTGGGAAGGTCGAGATGGTTGGTCGGCTCGTCCAGCAGCAAGATATCAGGCGATGGCGCCAGCACCCGCGCCAGCGCCGCGCGGCGGGCCTCGCCGCCGGAGACATGCGCGGGGTCTTCTTCGCCTGACAGACCGAGCTGCTCCACCAGATAGCGCGCCTGATAATGGTCGTCGCCGGGGCCGAGGCCTGACTCGACATAGGCCAGCGTGGTCTTGTGGTCGCCGAAGTCAGGCTCCTGCGGCAGATAGCGGATGGTCGCGCCGGGCTGCACGAAGCGGCTGCCGCCGTCGGGTTCGACTGTGCCGGCGGCGATCTTCAGCAGCGTCGATTTGCCCGAGCCGTTGCGGCCGATCAGGCAGACCCGCTCGCCCGATGACACCGACAGCTCGACGCCCGACAACAGCGGCGTGCCGCCAAAGGTCAGCCTTATATCTTTCAACTGGATCAGCGGCGGCGCCATTGTTCAATCCTGATTTGGCGCGGGCTGCTGCGCCCGTTGGCGCTGGATGCGGCGGATGGTCTGGTCGAGCGCCGACAAAAAAGCCGAGCGGTCGCGCGGCGCAAAGGATCTTGGGCCGCCCGTTACTTCGCCCGAAGAGCGCAGGTCGGTCATCAGATTGCGCACCGCCAGGGTCATGCCAATGGATTGTTCGGTGAACGGCTTACCGTTCGGCGCAATCACCTCGGCGCCGGCTTTCACGCAGCGGCTGGCGAGCGGGATATCCGAGGTGACGACGATGTCGCCTTTTCCCGCGCGCTCCGCGATCCAGTCGTCGGCGGCGTCCATGCCGGAACCGGCGGCGATGCGCTCGATCAGCGGATCCTGCGGCACGCGGATGAAATTGCCCGCGACCACGCTGATCGGCAGGCCGTGCCGGAGCGCGACGCGATAGATCTCGTCCTTCACCGGGCAGGCGTCGGCATCGACATAGATGCGGGTGGGGCTCAAATCGGGCACTTCAGGTCAGTCAATCGGATTGGATTCGGTCAGGTCTTCTCATCGGCGCGTGGTACTCCACCGGGCGGAAAAATGCGAGGAAAACAGCTGATGGAACACGCTTGCCACGGCACTTTCTTCGCGTACGATAACGGGCCGGAAAGAACAAGAAACCAGAGGAAACGGGCATGACAAGCCGTATCGAGCCGCATCGGGTCTCGGCCTACAACACGTCGAAGCATTCCGAAAACAAGATGCACGATGACACGGTGGCGAAGCGCTATGGCTTTATCGGCGGGCTGGTGCCCGGTGTCGACGTGATGGCCTATATGATGCACCTGCCGGTCGCAAAATGGGGCCGCGCCTTCCTCGAACGCGGCCTGATCGAGGCGCGCTTTGTCAAGCCGGTGTACGACGGCGAATTGGCCGTTGTCACCGGCGAGGAGAGCAACGGCGTCCTCGCGATCCAGGTCGAGAGCCGCGGAGGGCTTTGTGCCACCGGCACGGCGTCGCTGCCGGCGGCAGCGCCATCGTTTTCGCTTTCCGACTATGTTGACGTTGCGGCGGTCACCGAGCGCAAGCCGGTGGATGCAACCTCCTACGCGCTCGGCAAATGGCTCGGCGCGGTACCGCGCACCTGGGCAGCAGATGCGGCCAAAGAGTATCTGGCGGATATTCGCGAGACTGAGCCGATCTACAATCGGGAGGGACTCGGTCATCCCGGCCTACTGCCGCGGGTAATGAACAAGGTTCTGGTCGACAACGCCATCATGGGTCCGTGGATCCACGTCGGCACCCGGATGCAACTGCTGTCGGCGGGGCGTATCGGCGACGAACTGACGGCGCGCGCAAAGGTCGTCGGCAATTACGACAAGAAGGGCCACCGCTTCGTCGAGCTCGACGCGCTGGTGGTCGCCAACGGCAAGACGCCGCTGGCGCATTGTCATCACATTGCGATCTATCAGCCGCGCGAGCAGGCGGCGGCGTAGGGTTTTAGTAGCTGGTCATTCGCGGCTGCCGCCACAAACTCCGTCATGCCCGGCCTTGTGCCGGGCATCCACGTCTTTCTCGTTTCGGCCAAGACGTGGATGGCCGGGACGAGCCCGGCCATGACGTGGATAGGTCGTGCCCCTGTTCGGGCTCAACTGTTATGCGGCCACGCGTATCAAACCCTCACGCCGCCTTCACCTTCGCGTCCTGGATCGCGCGCCACACCCGCTCCGGCGTCAGCGGCATGTCGATATGGGTGATGCCATATTCCGACAGCGCGTCCACCACCGCGTTGACGATGCAGACGAGGCTGCCGGCGCAACCGGCTTCGCCGCAGCCCTTGGTGCCGAGCGGATTGGTTTTTGCCGGCGAGGGATGGTCGCCGACTTCCATCGGCGGGATGTCCTCCGCGCGCGGCATCGCATAATCCATGAAGGAGCCGGTGATCGGCTGGCCGCTGGTATCGTAACTGACTTCCTCCATCAGCGCCTGGCCGATGCCTTGCGCCACGCCGCCATGCAACTGGCCGGCGACGATCATCGGGTTGACGACGGTGCCGAAATCATTGACGGCGAAATAGCGCACGATCCGGGTCACGCCGGTCTCGGGATCGATTTCCACTTCCGCGACATGGCAGCCATTGGGGAAGGTGGACGGCGTCTCCTTGGTGGCGTGGTCGACGTCGAGCGATCGCGGCGCGCCCTCCGGCATCTTGCCTTCGCGCACGCGCTGCGCCAGCTCCATGATCCCGATCGAGCGGTCGGTGCCGGCGATGGTGAAGCGGCCTTGCGCGAATTCGATGTCGCCCTCGGACGCTTCCATCAGGTGCGCGGCGGCCTGCTTGCCCTTTTCGACCACGAGTGCGGAGGCTTCCACGATCGCCTGACCGGTCGCGGTGATCGATCGCGAGCCGCCGGTACCGTTGCCGAAGCGGACGAGGTCGCTGTCGCCCTGTTCCAGCGTGATCTTCTCGAACGGCACGCCAAGCTCGGCGGAAAGCACCTGCGCGAACGGCGTGGCGTGGCCCTGGCCGTAGTCCAGCGTGCCGGTCGTCAGCTTCACCGAACCGTCCGGTTCAAAGGTGATCTTGCCGAGTTCGCCGCTCGGCGGCGCCGTCACTTCCAGATAGGAGCCGACCGCGATGCCGCGCAGCTTGCCGCTCTTCTTGCTCTCCTTCTTGCGCCTGGCAAAATTGGCGTGGTCGGAAATCTCCAGCGCCTTGTTGAAGACCCCTGCGAAATCGCCGCTGTCATAGGTGACGCCGGAGGCCGCGGCGAATGGCAGTTGCGCCGGCTTGATGAAGTTGCGCTTGCGCAAGGTCAGCCGGTTGATGCCCATCTCGTCGGCAGCGCGGTCGATCAGCCGCTCCATGTAATAGTTGGCTTCGGGCCGGCCGGCGCCGCGATAGGCGCCCATCAGCGTGGTGTTGGTCAGAACCGTCTTGATGTCGACGCCGAGCAGCGGCGTGCGGTAGACGCTCGCGAGATTCTTGCCGGTGTTGAGCGACAGCGGCCCCGGCGCCACGCCGGTGATGTAGGCGCCGAGATTGCCGTAACCCTGCAGCCGCACCGCCAAAAACTTGCCCTCGGCATCGAGCGCGAGTTCGGCGTGGATGAGCTGCGCGCGGCCCTGGCTGTCGGACAGGAAGCTGGTCGAGCGCTCGTCGGTCCATTTCACCGGGCGTCCCAATACCTTCGCCGCGTGCGCGATGCAGGTGTATTCGGGGTAGTTCATGTTCTTCATGCCGAAGGAACCGCCGACATTGGCGGTGAGAATACGAACCTTGTCGGTCGGCACGTTCAGGATTTTTGCAAAGCCGGCCTTGTTGCCGGCGACGCCCTGGGTCGGCACCTGCAGGGTAAAACGCTCGCTCGCCTTGTCATAGGCCGCAAGCGCCACGCGCGGTTCCATCGAGACCACAGCCACGCGGGTGTTGACGATATCGAGTTTTGTCACATGCGCGGCAGCGGCAAACGCCGCGTCGATCTTGGCGCTGTCGCCATAGTGATAGTCCAGCGCAACGTTGTTCGGGATATGATCGTAGAGCAGCGGCGCGCCGGGCTTTGTAGCCTCCGCCGCATCGGTCACGGCGGGCAGCGGCTCGATGTCGAGTTCGACGGCTTCCGCCGCATCGCGCGCCTGCGCCAGCGTTTCCGCGACCACGAAGGCCACGGGATCACCGACAAAGCGCACCCTGTCGGTCGGAAGCGCGGGGCGGTTGGTCTGCAGCAGCGGCGAGCCGTCCCGGCTCTTCAGCGGCAAGCCGCAGGTAAAGGGGTTGTAGCCGGCGGCTTCCAGGTCCTTGCCGGTCCAGACGCCGAGCACGCCGGGCATCGCCTTGGCGGCCGCCGTGCCGATCCCCTTGATGATTCCATGGGCATGGCCGGAGCGCACCATCCAGCAATAGGCCTGGCCGGGCAGGGTGAAATCGTCGGTGTATTTGCCCTTGCCGCGCACCAGCGTGTCGTCTTCCTTGCGGCGCACCGGCTGCCCGACCCCGTATTTTTGCAGTGCGATAGCGTTGTCCAGGGAGGACGGCGATGTGTGATCTTGCATCAAAAAACACCTGAAATGCTTGGATTCCCGCAGTTTTGCGGGTTCCTGCTCAGATAACGCACTGCATCACGCCCGACAACGCCTGATTGGGCATAGTCCTATGTGATGGGTTGTTGCGTAGCCCCTTGGCGCTGCTAAAGTTTCCGTGAACGGTAATTTTCTTCGGCGGCCCGGAAGCGGCTGCGGAAAGACAGTTTTGATGAATGATGATACGCGGCTGCGCGAAGGTCTTGAGGCCTGCGCAAGCCCGTCAGGGTCGGTTGCGGCTGCCACGGCAAACGGCGTCTATGCCGCGCTCGACCTTGGCACCAATAATTGCCGGCTTTTGATCGCCAGCCCGGCGGGCGACAGTTTTCGCGTGGTGGATTCGTTTTCGCGGATCATCCGGCTCGGCGAAGGCGTTTCCGCGACCGGTTCCATCAGCGAGGCGGCGATCGACCGCGCCATCGCGGCGCTGAGCATCTGCAGCGACAAGATCCGCTACCGCAAGGCCAAGCGCCTGCGGTTGATCGCGACCGAGGCGTGCCGCGCCGCCGCCAATGCCGACAGCTTTCGCGACCGGGTCGCTGCCGAGACCGGCATCCGGCTCGAGGTGATCGATCGCGAGACCGAGGCCACGCTGGCCGTGATCGGCTGCTCGCCGCTGCTCGACGCAAAAGGGCGGGGCGCCATCCTGTTCGACATCGGCGGCGGCTCGACCGAACTGGTCCGGATCGAACGTGACCCGGCCGAACAGAATGCGCCGCCGCGGATCAAGGCGTGGATGTCGATCCCGCTCGGCGTCGTCACGCTCGCCGAGCGTTTCGGCGGCAAGGACGTCACCGCGGAATCCTACGCGCAAATGGTGCGCGACGTCGCGCAATATGTGGCGCCGTTCGCCGCCGAGCACGGCGCGGATTTGCACGATATGCACATGCTGGGCACCTCCGGCACCGTGACGACGCTCGCCGGCGTCCATCTCAATCTGGCGCGCTACGACCGCCGCCGCATCGACGGCGTCTGGATGAACGGTTCCGACGTCACCACGGTGATCCAGCGGCTGCTCGGGATGAGCTATCAGGAGCGCGCCAACAATAACTGCATCAGCGTCGAGCGCGCCGATCTGGTGCTGGCCGGCTGCGCCATCCTCGATGCGATCCGCGATGCCTTCCCGCTGCCGCGGCTGCGCGTCGCCGACCGCGGCCTGCGCGAGGGCATGCTGGTCGAGATGATGCGCGAGGACGGCGCGCTCCGGGCGTGCTAAAGCGCCGCGTGGCGTGCTCCGTATGAGTTAGCAGTCATTCCGGGGCGATGCGAAGCATCGAACCCGGAATCTCGAGATTCCCCGATGCGCAATTGCGCATCTGAGGTCTGGTGCTGGCGCACCATCCCGGAATGACAAGAAGGTTCGACATGGCGAAAGATACCACCGGACGGCTGCACGTCACGGTCAAGAGCGGTGGCAAGCGCAAGCTGTCGTCAAAGCTCTGGCTGGAGCGGCAGCTCAACGATCCCTATGTGGCGCAGGCCAAGCGGGACGGCTACCGCTCGCGTGCGGCCTACAAGCTGATCGAAATCGACGACAAGCATCATTTCCTCAAGCACGGTATCGCGGTGGTCGATCTCGGCGCCGCCCCTGGTGGCTGGAGCCAGATCGCGGCCAAGCGAGTCGGTGCGGTCAACGGCAAGGGCAAGGTGGTTGCGATCGACCTCTTGGAGATGCCGGAAGTCCCCGGCGTCAATTTCGCGCAGCTCGACTTCCTGGCCGAGGACGCGCCCGAAAAACTGATCGCCATGATGGGCGGGCGCGCCGACGTCGTGATGTCCGACATGGCGCCCAACACCACCGGCCACCGCAAGACGGACCAGTTGCGCATTGTCGGCCTGATCGAAACGGCGGCGGCGTTTGCCACCGACGTGCTCAATCCCGGCGGAACGTTCCTGGCCAAGGCCTTTCAGAGCGGCGCCGACGCCGAACTGGTCGCGCAATTGAAGCGCGATTTTGCCAGTGTGCGCCACGTCAAGCCGGCCTCGAGCCGGCAGGATTCGTCGGAGCGTTACGTGCTGGCGATGGGATTTCGTGGGCAGCCCAATCGGGGCTGAGCGCAGCCTTTGCGGGTTCCGTTGTCTGACACCCTTCAAGGTTCCGTGTGGACAGAGCGGTCTCTCAGGCCCAAGCAAATCCCTGAAACTTCTGGAATTTTCTCCCGAATCTGGGTAATTTGGTTGTCCGGCGCGGTCTGTTCAACTGCATGCAGTCTGACGCGCCATGCAGGAGCGAGCCGCGCCTCCGTCTGGGAAGGAGTATTCCCGCGATGGAGCACAGGACCAGAATTAATAATCGACTGCTAGCTGCGTTACCGCCAGCAGACCTCGATTTGCTCGTACCGCATTTCCGAACTGTGCCACTTGAGCGCGACGCCGTGCTGGTGCGGTCGGAGGACGAAATCCAGCGGATCTATTTCCCCCTCGGCGGCTTGATCGCCTTCATCATGGACATGCCGAACGGCCAAACGGTGGCGACCGCCGTGGTCGGCAATGAGGGAGCCGCGGGCATGTTGACAGCGCTGGGGCCTGCCCGGTCTCCAATGACGTCGGTGGTTCGGGTGGCAGGGACCGCGCTGCAAATTTCGCCGGCACGATTTCAAGCGGCGCTCGGCCGCAGCAACGCCTTGAAAGCAACGGTTCAGACTTTCACCAGGTCACTGCTGGTGCAATTCCAGCACGTTGCGGCCTGCAATGCGCTGCACTCGGTCGAGGCGCGTTTGGCGCGGTGGTTGCTGCACGTCCACGATCGGGTTGATGGTGACGTGTTGCCGCTGACCCAGGAGACGCTCGCGGAATTCCTCGGCGTTCGGCGAACGACGGTGACGCATGTCGTTTCCAAGCTCCGCGCGTCGGGCGCGATCCGATCCAACCGGCGGAGTTCGATCGAGATTGACCGGCCGCGGCTCGAAGCGGCGGCGTGTGAGTGCTACCAGCTCATGCGCCGCAGGATCGAGCAGGCAGGCTTGTCAGCAGGCATCAAGCCGCCCGGACACTCGCGGCCGGTGGACAATCCCCACGCTCAAACTCCCCTGTTTGCCAAGGCAGGCGAAGTACGCCGGCGCACGCGAACCCATGGAGGGATCGGCCAGCGGCCAAGGGGCCATTGACGGAATTGCAGGACGGCCTCAACGACTCCACGCCGGTTACAGGGTAGGTGTGGCCGTCAGCCGCTTGTCTGCTGACTCGTGAACCCAGGCCTCCCTGGCAAACCATTCGTGGCTGGCTTCGCAGATCGAACAGAAAGTGCGTGCGAAAAATACCGGACTGCTTCGAAACCTTTCCCGATCCGCTTTCATGCCTGTCGGGATCGCGCGTCCCGTCTCGGGGCATTTGATCATGACGACGCCCATCTTGCTGCTCCCTGGATTTCGTATCGGCGGCAGGCCTGTTCGCCATCGGCTGGAATGCGCGCTTCTCGTGGGGGCGCTCGTTCCAGCCGATCCCGGCGGGTTGCAAAGGTTCGAATGAGGACTAGGACGCCTTCTGCAGCGCGCTGGCAAAACTCTTCTTGATTGGGTCGGCAGTCTCGGTGGCTACCTTGCGGGCGAGCTCCCAAAGCTCCCGGCTTTGCGCGGTCGTGGCTTCGAAGCTCTTGCGGCCGTGTGTGGCGGAGAGCTGCAGGATCTCCGAGGGCGATTTCGTGCCCAGGAGATGGCTGAGGAAATCGAAAGCCGAGGTGGTGTTGGCGCCCGAGAACTCGATGACCTTGGCGGTGTAAACCGCGATGCCCCTGGCGTTGGTCGAACAGGCTTCGCCGAGAACGTCATTGATCGCTCCCGAGGCCGCGTTCAGCTTCTCGTAATTTTCCTTCGCGCGCGCCAGGCTCTGCTCGGTCATTCCGCTAAAAATCCCCGGCGTTGCGAAGAACGGCAGGTCAAGGGCGCGCTTCACGTCAGAGCCCGCTTTCGGATTGGCATTCGCTTCTTTCGTGTTGGCTTCATTCACAGGTTTGATTCCTTTGACTCGTTACTGGATCGACAGAACTCCGAGGCGCGTGCTCCACCACTGAGAAACCGGAAAGAGTTTCTCACATCATCGCCAGGTGCTTGCACGGATAGCCGCCTCGCGTCCCGTCTGGCCACGATATGGCCGACTCGCACCCGAGCTTCCGTTCGCTTTCTGACTCTCAGGCCGGATTTTTTGACAATCGGCTGTCATCATTTCGTCACAGGCCTGCTTCGGAGCAGTCGCTCGCTTCACCGTCGCCGCCGGCGTGTTTCGCTAGCGGATGGTGAGGCCGAGATGAGGCCGGTGCGCGACGTTGCTGATCGATGCGGGCGCCGGACATCCATTTAACGCTTGGGCAGAGTTAATAGCATTCTCGTGCAGCGTTCGTTTCAGTTGCAGCGTCGAATGCTGCTCGTTGAGGATGCCGATCCTCGGGTCCGATTGACGTTAATGCACCGTCTTGCCGCTCAAGCATTACTGAAGGGTAGATCGATGCACCATTGAATCTCATCAGGATTAACCCTCGTGCCATTTATTCTTTGTGGTTTCACCAATTGTTGGCCATATTAAAAATTCGAAATATTGGTCATTTTCAAAAATTAGAAATACCCCTGTCAAATAAGGGCTTTTCGCAACGAAGAGTTGCCGGTTGTCGTTAATCGACCTTGGGAAAGATTTGAAATTCTATTGACGTTCGTTTTGATCTTCAGCGCCGAGCGCGCGCATGTGTTCTTGTAGTCAGGTATTTTGAGATGCATTTTTTTGCAAGATTGATGACTGTGTTTATCGTCGCGGTCGGGTTCTGCGATGCAAGTTCTGCACGATCCCCTAGAACACAGAATGCGCCGTCGGCGCCGAGCGAACAACAGATCAGGGAACGGGTTAATGCCGGGACCGTGGGCCTTGCCGGCGGTTTGCTGGAAGGCGCCCCGATCCGGTTCGCTACCGAAATTTCGCGGGTGGTGAATGAGAGCAACCAGGTGCACGTTCTTTCGATCGTGACGCGGGGGCCTACGGAAAACGTCAACGATCTTCTCTATCTCAAGGGAGTGGATCTGGCGATCATCAACACGGACTCGCTTGAAGAGTACAAGGCGCAGGTGCCGCAGATCCAGCAGCGTATCGTCTCGATCATCAACCTGTTTCCGTCGGACCTGCACATCTTCGTCCGGCCGGAGATTCGATCGCTGGCAGACCTGGCAGGCAAGAAAGTCAACTTCAATTCGCAAGGCACCGCCGCAGCCTATTCCGGGCCACTGATTTTCAGCCGCCTCGGGGTTGCCGTCGACAAGATGTTCATCCCGCACCCCGTCGCCATGGAGCAACTGAGGCGCGGGGAGATTTCTGCCGTCGTCTTTATCACTTCGAAGCCCGTCGACGCGTTCGTCAAGGGCAAATGGGACGATGGCTTCAAGTTTCTGCCTGTCGAGTTCGGTCCGAAATTCTCGGACTACTATGTCGCTTCGTCGCTCGAGTCCTCGGACTATCCCAACCTGATCGCGAAGGGCGAACGCATCGCCACCATCGCGGTTCCCACCATTCTCGCATCGTACAACTGGCGGCCGGAGACGCCGCGTTATCGCCGGGTCGAACGCTTCGTGGAAGAGTTCTTCAGCCGGGTCGACAAATTGAAGTCGCCCGGGTTCGATCCGAAATGGAAGGACGTGGACCTGAAGACGGCCGCGCCAGGCATTGAACGTTTCCGGGCCGCTCAAAATTGGATTGATCGCACCAATCCTGCCAAGCATAGCGAGAGCTCGCGATGAGAACGCTATGGATCGCGACCTCGCTCTGCCTTGCGAGCACCGTCGTTCTCGCGCAGTCCACGAGCAAGACCGTCGTCGGCCTGGACACCTGCTTCAAGCTGGTACGCGTCACGGAAGCGAACTGCTCGACTTCCGCCAACGACGCGGCGCAGCGTCAGGAGTGCCTTCAGAACGCACGTAAGGTGCAACTCGAATGCCTTGAACTCGCTGGAACGCAGGCCTCCGCATCAGTTGATCGGCCGCCGGCGGCGGCCGGCGCGGTTTCGTCCGACAAGCCCGCCGAGGCCGCCTCGCCGGTCATTGTCACCGGGGCGATTCCGTCGGTAAATCCGGTCGCAGGCGCCTCGGCAGACCAGGGCGAGAGCCAGTCGGCCAAGACACCTGTGGCAGCTCCTTCGGATAAACCTGTCGCGGCGATTTCGCCGGCGCCGGCGACCACATCGACCTCGGCGCCATCAGGCACGCAAGGCTCGGGCTGGACGGTGAGCGAAACGACCTCGCCCGTGGATTATTCCCCTCTCGTCACGGCGACGATCCTCGCGCGGACCGAGACCAGGAATGCGCCAACGGCGCTGGTGGCTCGTTGCCGCGGACGCCGCACTGAACTCGGGCTGCGCATGGAGGGGTCACCGCGCCCGTCGCGTGGCGGCGAAATCCTCGTCGCCTACCAGATCAACGATCTGCCAATGGTCAAGCTGCGCTGGGCTGCATCCGCGGATGGGAAGACGGCGAATTACAGGGAGGACGCGACCGCGCTGTTGCAGTCGTTTCCCGAGGGCGCGCATCTGAAGCTCATTGTGCTCGATGGATCGGGTGGGGACAGCGAGGCGGCTTTCCAACTCGCCGGATGGAACGAGATCCGTGACAAGATCGCGACGGCCTGCATGTGGAAGTCGGCGGCGAGCAAGTCATTGGAGCGACGCTAGGTCCGCAATCGGCGATTACCCATTTTTTGAGAAGTTGGTCATGCGTATTTTTTTTGAGGGTTTTGTCATGCGTAGCTGGTTTCGTCGGTTGACCGTGGTGTCCATTATCTGTTTTTCGATGGCTTCGGCCGCGCTGGCCCAAGGCACGAAGGAACATCGTCCGGGTCCAAACAAGTCTCATCGGCTGCTCATTCACGTCGATCAGAATGATCCCGCGGTCATGAATCTCGCACTGAACAACGCCACGAATGTGATCGAGTATTACCGCGCCAAGGGCGAGGACGTCAGCGTGGACGTTGTTGCCTATGGTCCGGGCCTGCATATGTTGCGCGTCGACACGTCACCGGTGCAGGACCGGATCAAACAGCTGAAGGGCATGGCGTTCCCCAGCAATGTCCAGTTCTCCGCCTGCGCCAACACCATGGAAAACATGGAGAAGAAGGAAGGGCGTTCGGTCGCCGTGCTGTCCGACGCTACGATCGTTCCATCAGGCGTCGTCCAGTTGATGGAGAAGCAGGAAGAGGGCTGGAGCTACCTGCGGCCGTGAACCGGATTTTTCGTCGCGTAGCGATTTGAATTTAAGCAATGGTTTCGAGGGACTTTATGCGTCAGTTATGGGTGTTGCTGGTTTTCTTGTCGTGCTTTGGCGCCGCAGGTGCATCGGAATTAACGCTGCAGGATCGCACGGTAGTCTCGCAGGCGGATGATCGCAGCAAGGCGCCCATGGCGTCGCCGGGCGATACGGGCCGAACGGTTGCGCTGCTGTTGGCTGTTCCGGAAGTCACGTCGTTGTCGGAACTGGCGGGCAAGAACATTGCCATCGATGACGCCACGTCTGCGTCGAACGACGAGGCGCGGCGTAAGCTCGAAGCAACGGTCAATGCAAAATTGGCCGAGGGGCGGGCGAAGGCGCTGGACCGGCTCGTCAACAGGGAAGTGTCCGCTGCAGTTCTGACGCTGGCCTATCCAGAGACGGCCGAGTGGTCTTCCGAAATCGCGGGTTTCAAGGTGTTTCGAATTCCGCTGCTGGATCGCCCTCTGATGGCGGGATCGGCGCCTGTGGATCCCGCGGTGTCCGATACGCAATCGGCGCGCATCCCGCTTTCGCTTCCGTCGTCGGAAGCCCGAGCTGAAGTTGCCGATCCCGGGGCGGTGTCGGCGGCCAGAAAGGTGCGAGAGCAGATGCGGGTCGCGACTGTCATCGCGGAGCACGTGATGACGCTGCGGGATGCCGAGAAGAAGGCGTTGTCTTCGCCGAACGGTGGCGAGCCATCGGTGGCGATCGTCGTGGCCAACCCGGAGATCAAGTCGGTATCCGACCTCACCGGCAAAATCATCGCGATCGACGACAAATATTTGAACTCGCACGCCAGGATTCAAGCCGCCATCGTGTCGGCGGGGGCGACTGACAGCCTGCTCACCGCGGGCGAAAGCACTGCAATAGATCGGCTGCTCAGCGGCAAGGCGCCGGCTGCCGTCCTCACTCTTGTCTATCCGGAAACCGGGTTTTCGATGATCGAAGGCTACAGCGTCTTTCGCGTTCCGCTCGAAAATCGCGGGATGAAGCCGCGCATGTAGTCGTCGACCGCTGGCGATGGGATTCCGGAGCGACGTGAAGGAGCTGATAACGTTGATCGTGGCGGGTCGAGCGAAGCGAAACCCACCGATGCCTCCATGGCAGTGAGATGGGTGTGTCTCGATCGGCTCGGCAATTTCAGCTATTCACCGATCAAGCTGAACGCTCCCCAAAAGCTTGGGGCTGAGCTCCGTTCATCCGAGTTGAGAACGGCCAGCATGGCCTGTCGAAGGGCGTCCGAACGGCGCATCCGCGGATTTTGCTGCAGCAGCTTGAATGTCGTCGTGGTCAGTCGTACGGCCGCCTCTGACTCAACGGCCCAATGTGAAGCGAGAAGGCTGCGCGCCCCGGCATAGAAGAAGGCGCGGGCCAGGCCGGACAAGGCTTCGCCTCCTGGTTCGTTGCCGGCCAGTGTATTGCAGGCGGACAGGACCACCCAGTCAGCGTTCAAATCGAGTTGAGATATTTCGCTTGATGTGAGGAGGCCATCATCCAGCTCGGTCGCAACATTGGGCAGGGTAAGTGCTAGCGATGGTTCTCCGACGCCTTTTACATCGCCAGCGACCAGGCCGTGCGTCGCGAAATACACGATGCGGAAGTCGGACAGCTTCGCATTCTTGACTGAGCTTTCGCTCGCGGACGTTCCGAAGTAGAGCGCATTGGCTTCGCCTCCCAACGACTGCGATACGCTGGTCAGCTCTTCCTGGGTGTCGGGTAGTGGAGAAAGTGCTTCTGACAGCTTCTGGCGATCGATCTCCGCACCCTTCCAGAACTCTCCATACGATCGGGTTGGTGACGCGCGCTCGGAGCGCGTCTGAAGCTTTGCTGCAACCTTTTTTCCGCTGGAACGGGCGCCGCTTTTCGGTGCAGGCTCGCCGAAGCGTGGGTTGCCAAATCCGACGATGGGCCGCGACGCGGACTCGCGGTGCTGCGTGTTGCGGAAGATCTGCAGGCTCGAAACTGACGGCAGGATAGACAGGGCCTGGCGTTTAATGAGCCACGGTGCGTTGGAATAGATGCTTTTATCTTGCTTGGGCGGATCGCCCGGCGCCTCGGTCAAAAGAAGGTGGAACGGCAACGCCGCCCAGACCCCGCTTGGCGCAATGAGCAAGTTGGACTTGTCACGAATAACGCCTTCAACTTTGCCAAGCGTTTCCTTGTATAGCTCATGCGATTGCTGCAAGTCGAAAGGCTTTCCGGTGGTCTCGACAAGCCCGCTGCGAAACGACTTGATGCGGTCGTCCGGTTTCTCAACGTGGATATAGTCCCATGCGAATTCGTCGGATGACACGGCAAATACGAGGCCAATGTCGTCCTTGATCTGCCAGATCGACACTAGCGCTTCTCCGGTCTTTAGCTGCTTCTGCACCTCCTTGGCCGGCGTTGGCTTCAATCCAGAGATTTCGAAATAGCTCGGAAACTTCTGCTTCAATGTCTCATTGAGTGCGAGCAATTGAGCCTCGTTGTCGCGTAGCTCCTGGGTGACCTTGGCGACCTCTGTTCGGCCGTTCGCTGCGATCTCCGAAAGCCTGCTTCTCAGTTTGTCCTGGACCGCAAGCGCGTTTTGCCGCTTTCGAATGATCTCTGCGATGCCGGGATTGTTGACGGAAAGCCGGACGGCCATTTGCCTCATGGCGATCGATGCTGTCGATTGGTTGACCCATTGCGCCACTTCAAACAGCTCTTCTCCGTTCGCGACATAGGCGTCCTGGTCGGTTCGACCTGACAGCGTCAGCGCAATAGCCATGTTCCGGAATGTGCCAATGCGGCTGTCCACCGCAGCCTTGGCGGATTTGTTGTCATCTATCGACAGCTCTTTGGCGGAGTGGGCAAGTACCAGGTCGACGGCCTTCCGTGAGTGGACGACCGCTGCCTTGTAGTTTTGACTGTGGGTCATACGCACGGAAAGTGCATCAAGCACGGCGACTTTGTCCGGATGATATTCCGGCAAGGATTTCTCACAAATAGCTAGCGCGCGCTCAAGAAGTTCGATCGACCTTCCCATATCTTGCTTCTTGACGTAGGAGAACGAAAGGTCGATCAGCGGCCGCACGAGGGAAGGAGAATCGGGGCGATGGACCCGGGTCACGATCTCGATTACGCGATCGAGCATCTGTGCAGCCTTGTCGAATTCTCCCATGTTGTTGAGCCGTACGGCAAGATTGAGAAGCGGTCCTTGGAGGGTTTCGGAGGCTGGTCCAGAGTTGTTCTCAATTATCCGCACGGTTTTTTCGAGTAGTTGTATTGCGTCGGCGTCATTCGCGGCGACGGTCGCTCGATTGTTCAGTATGGTCACCAGATCGACGGCGTCGTCCGATCCCGCCAGTTTGCGTTCCAGCTGATAGGCCCTCTCGAACATGATCCTTGCATCGTCTTTCCTTTCAGTCTCCAACAGCAATAGTCCGAAAGTGTTGAGCACATAGATCATGCCCTTTGGGTCGCTGGTCGGCTCCGCCTGGGCAATCGCAATCGCTCGTTGCAGGTAGCGGCCGGCCGTGCTGAAGCGGCCCTGCTGTATCGACACTGTCGCGAGCCCGTCGAGGAGGGGAAGCAGGTCTTGGCTCTTCGCGGTCCGGCTGGCCTCGAGCCGGGCCAGCGCATCAATCAGCAATGGTTCGGCCTCTCCGGGGCGGTCAAGCTTCATCAGGACTTCAGCCAGAAGTAGGGTGTCGGACCGCAAATCATCATCATCGCCGGCGCCTAACGATTTCTTCAAGGCGATCATTCGCCTTACCGTCGTTTCCACCTTGATGTAGCGCTCTGCCTGAATATAGACCATCCGCAACTTCTGCAGCGATGGAACAAGTCTGGCGTCGTTGGTGCCGTAGCTCAGTTCGTTGATTCTTACGATTCTCTCGAATGCCGTTATCGCTGCGTCGTACTGCATCTGGAGGAGGTAACTGATGCCGAGATTCGTAAGTGGCAATTCGAGGATCGGGTTCTCGGAGCCGAGAACCTTCTCGCGCTCGACCAGGTCGATCGCGCGCTGGCTCACCGTGACGGCGCGGTCCAGATCCTTGTTTTCGATATAAACTTGACCAAGTCCGAAGAGGATCATTACCAGGGAAGGGGAGTGCTTTCCCTCGAATTGTTCGCGCGCGTCCAGCGCCCGCTCGAACTCCTGCTGGGCTTCACGATGTTTTCCGGTTGCTTTCAGCGCCTCTGCGAGCTTGACGATCTCGAAGTCGAGATAGCCGCGCTGGTCGGCGACCGGTCCCTGCTCCAGCAGGGCAATCATGCGGTGGCGATACCGGATCGATTGCTCGTACATGCTCTGGGACTCGTACAGAGCGGACAGCCGCCCGGTCATGTCCTTGATATCCTGCGGAGGCCAGTCGGGAGTTCGTTCGGCCAGCGCCAGGAGCCGTTCGTACCAGCCGGCTGCAGCTTTTGCGTCCTTACCTTGCTCAGCCGCGTTGGCCAGGCACCGCAGAATGTCTTTTAGGTAAGAGTTATTCGCCGCTAATAGTGTCTCACCCAGGGCTAGCGCCTGCTTACATTTCACAGATGCTTCATTGAATGCCCCCTTGCGGATCAGCACCTCGCCGATCTGGTGCAGAACGATCGAATGCTCGAGCGAATTCTTGCCGAAGTACTGCACGATCGATGTTTCTAGGAGCGATCCATAACTCAGTGCCTGATCGTCGTTCTTGCTCTCCATAGCAGCGTCGAATTGACCTTGCAGGAGGGCAATGGATGCAAACGAGGCGGTTGCGCTTGTAGGTGCCCTTTTAAAAGTCTGCCGCTGATCTCTGGCCGTCGCCGATACCAACATTGCAAGAACGCAGATCACAGCAATCGGGCTTCTCCGAGCCAACTGCACTGTCTTGTTGCCAAAGAGGTTCTGCATTTAGCGAGACCCGAAATCCGTGACACCGAATAAGGCTGGCTCAAATCATCAAGTAATAGATATTCATGCGCAAATGGCAGCCGCTGCGACGGGTGCAGGTCGTGCTCAAATGCTTGTCGATCGCTATTTCTTGTAAGGAGGCAGATATACGACGGACGCTTTTTCCCTGAGGAGTTGAAGATACGATTGCGTGACTTCCGTCGCCATTTGCTCGCGCAATTGCGGCTCGACTTGCTCGAAGGGCGGAATGTAATTGTTGTTTCGATCTTCGATCAGCAGAACATGCCATCCGGCCTGGGTGTATATCGGCTTGCTCGCGACCTTGCCGACGGGCGAAGAGAACGCGACTTCGGCAAATTCCGGAATCATCGCTTCCTTGCGAAACCATCCGAGGTCTCCACCCTGTTCAGCGCTAGGACCCTTGCTGCGGGCCTTGGCGACCGCGCTGAAGTTCTGAAAGGTAACTGTTTTCATGATTTCCCGTGCTTCCGCTTCGGTCGGCACCAGGATGTGCCTGGACTTGACTGCAGGGAAGCCGAGATTGTTCTTGGTGGCCGCATATCGCTGCCGAAGCGCATAGTCTGAAAGCGCCTCCTTGACGTAGAGGGCGACCACCGCATTGGCCTGGAGTTGGAGTTTCACCAGCTCTAGCTGTTTCTTGTATTCGGGATCGTCTTGGATTTTCAGCCTTGTCGCCTCCTGTGCGACCAGCTCCTGGTCGACAACACGATCAAGCAGTTGCCGTTGCACTTCCTGCTCACGTCCCTTGAGAAGGTCAGCGGATATTTGCTCTAGTTGTTCATCGATGCGCGCTTGGCGCACTGCAATGCCGTTGACTGTGGCGACGACTTTATCCGGCGCCTGCGCGTTCGCCTGAGTGGTGAGTATAATCGTTAAGGTTGCAAAAATGATTCTCATATTGCTTTTCCCCCAATTCCCCGGCCTACGGGTCCCCGCTAACCGACTAGCGCAAAATGGCAAGTCGGTAACGTGATGCACGTCACATTTGACCATTATTGTCGTCGGTTTGCTGACTGCAGTCAAAATCGCGCCGGTGTGTCAGCCCAGCCGCTGATCCCGCGCGTCCTCGGTGCCTTCGCTGGCGGCCTTGGTCGCCGCCTTTTCGGCGCCCTTGCGGCTGGAAATCTCCACCGCCTTGCGGCCCGAGATTTCGTGGCCGGCGTCGTCAGGCATCTGCCAGAAGAAATACGCCGACACCGCCGATATGATCGCGACCACGAGGAACGCCGGCGGGAATACGGCTGCGTTCAGTTCGGTGACGTGCTGGTACAGCATGGTCGATTCCACCGAGAACGCGCCGACGGCGACGCCGGCCGAGATCGCCAGTTGCTGGTTGACGCTGACCAGCGTGGTGGCGCGGCTCATCTGCGCCGGCTCGACCTCGGCATAGGCGACCGTGTTGATCGCGGTGAATTGCAGCGAGCGGAAGAAGCCACCGACCACGAGGATGATGAAGATCAGCAACAGCGGCGTCGTCACCGTGAACAGGGCGCAGGCGGCGAGGAAGACCGCGCTGACGACCGCATTGACCGTCATCATGTAGCGGAAGCCGAAGGCGCGGATGATGCGTGCGGCCAGCGTCTTCATGCCCATGGCGCCGACCGCCGAGGCGAACGTGACGAGGCCGGACTGGAACGGCGTCAGGCCAAAACCTTCCTGCATCAACAACGGCAGCAGGAACGGCAGCGCACCGATGCCGAGCCGGAATAGGAAGCCGCCGATGATGCTGGCGCGCATGGTCGACAGTCGCAGCAGCGAGAAATCCAGCACCGGCGATCCGGTCCGCCGCGCATGCATGACGTACAGCGTCATCGAGATGGTGCCGACCGCGACGAGGCCGGCGACGATCGGCCAGGGCAGCAAATTGAGGCCGGCGACCGAGAGGCCGAAGGCGATGCCGGCCAGGCCGGTGCCGGCCAGTATCAGCCCATAGAGATCGAAGCGCTCGGGATCCTCGCTCTTGATCGGGTCGATATACTTCATGGCCATGAAGATGCCGAGCAGCCCGATCGGGATGTTGATCAGGAAAATCCAGTGCCAGGAGAAATAGGTGGTGATGAAGCCGCCGAGCGGCGGGCCGATGACGGGCCCGATCAGCGCCGGTACCGTCACCCATGTCATCGCATTGACCAGTGCGCTCTTGTCGATCGAACGCAGCAGCACCAGCCGCCCGACCGGCGTCATCATCGCGCCGCCCATGCCCTGAAGGATGCGGGCGATGACGAAATGGGTGACGTTCTGCGACAGCGCGCAGCCGATCGACCCGATCATGAATACGCCAATGGCGATCGAGAACACCATGCGCGCGCCGAACCGGTCGGCGGTCCAGCCGCTGGCTGGAATGAACACGGCAAGCGACAGCAGGTAGGACGTGATCGCGAGTTTCAGCGTCAGCGGGCTGGTGCCGATGTCAGCCGCGATCGCCGGCAGCGACGTCGCGATCACCGTCGAGTCCATGTTTTCCATGAACAGGGCGGTGGCGACGATCAGCGGGATCAGGCGTTGCTTGTCCATCGGAATCGGGTGACCGGAAATGAGGCGGGCGAGGGGGCCTGTATCATCCCGTTGTCGCACAAGCCATTGCGGAACGGAGCAAATCACCTAAATCCTGCGTGACGCTGGTATGCACCGCGCCAGCCGCTGGAGGTCCTGAATGATCTACGTTCTTGCCGCCTTGTTGCCGCCGTTCGGGCTGCTCCTCAACGGGCAGCCGTTTTCAGCGATCTTCAACCTGGTCCTGATCGTGTTTTGCCTGGTTTTCGGGCTGATTTTCCATGTCCTGCTGCTGGTGCCCTCGGCGCATGCGCTGATCGTGGTCCACATGAAGCGGGAGGACCGCCGGCACCGCGAGGTGGTGGAGGCGATCCGCCAGCACGGCCCGCCGCCGGGATACCGGTCGTAAGCCGCCCCGCTAACCCCTTGGGATTGCGGCTTTTCCCGAAAAGCCTGTGCATAGCTGGCAAACGCTTTGATTCGGCGTCCCGCCATGCTATCGACCACCGTCAACCCCACCGATGGGCTTCGATTCGACGGCGATGCCGATAGCATCGCCGAAGGCGACGTTCATCCAAAAGAACTGATCGCGGCGGTAAGCCGCCGAAAGGAGTTGGCAAATGGCGCAGGGACTTCAGGGTATCCGAGAAGCCTACACGTTCGACGATGTGCTTCTGAAACCCGGTCTCTCGGATATCCTGCCCTCTGAGGCCGATATCCGTTCCCACGTCACTCGCGCGATCCCGCTCAACATCCCGATCATCGCGTCCGCGATGGACACGGTCACCGAAGCGCGCATGGCGATTGCGATGGCGCAGGCCGGCGGCGTCGGCGTCATCCACCGCAATTTCGACCCTGAGGGGCAGGCAGCCCAGGTGCGGCAGGTCAAGAAGTACGAATCCGGAATGGTGGTCAATCCGCTGACCATCGGCCCCGACGCGATGCTGTCGGACGCCATGGCGCTGATGAACGATCACGGTTTCTCCGGCATTCCCGTCGTCACCGGCGCTTCCAAGGGTGTACCGGGAAAGCTGGTCGGCATCCTCACCAACCGCGACGTGCGGTTTGCGACCGATCCGCGCCAGAAAATCTCTGAATTGATGACGCATGAGAACCTCGTGACGGTGCGCGAAGGCGTCAACCAGGACGAGGCCAAGCGGATGCTGCACAAGCACCGCATCGAAAAGCTGCTGGTCGTCGACGATCAATACCGCTGCGTCGGCCTGATCACCGTCAAGGACATGGAGAAGGCGGTCGCGCATCCCTTGGCCTGCAAGGACGCGCAGGGCCGACTGCGCGCCGCGGCCGCAACCACCGTCGGCGAGGGCGGCTTTGAGCGTACCGAACTGCTGATCGATGCCGGCGTCGATCTGATCGTGGTCGATACTGCGCACGGTCATTCCTCCCGCGTGCTGGAGGCGGTCAACCGCATCAAGCGGCTCTCCAACGCCGTGCAGGTCATCGCCGGCAATATCGCGACCAAGGAGGGCGCGCAGGCGCTGATCGATGCCGGCGCGGATTCGATCAAGGTCGGCATCGGCCCCGGCTCGATCTGCACCACGCGCATCGTCGCCGGCGTCGGCGTGCCGCAGCTCACCGCGATCATGGACGCGGTGGAAGCGGCGAAGAAGGCAAACGTGCCCGTCATCGCCGACGGCGGCATCAAATATTCCGGCGATCTGGCGAAGGCGCTCGCCGCCGGCGCTGATATCGCCATGGTCGGCTCGCTGCTCGCCGGCACCGACGAGACGCCGGGTGAAGTGTTTCTGTGGCAGGGCCGTTCCTACAAGGCCTATCGCGGCATGGGCTCGGTCGGCGCGATGGCGCGCGGCTCCGCCGACCGCTACTTCCAGCAGGACATCAAGGACACGCTCAAGCTGGTGCCCGAGGGCATCGAGGGCCAGGTGCCGTACAAGGGCCCGGTCGGCAATGTCATGCACCAGCTCGCCGGCGGCCTGCGCGCCGCGATGGGCTATGTCGGCGCGCGCAACCTCGCCGAATTCCACGACAAGGCGCAGTTCGTCCGCATCACCGGCGCGGGCCTGCGCGAAAGCCACGTCCACGACGTGACGATTACGCGGGAAAGCCCGAATTATCCGGGCGGGGTGTAATAGAACACCGTCATTCCGGGGCGCGTAGCGAACCCGGAATCTCGAGATTCCGGGTTCGATGCTTCGCATCGCCCCGGAATGACGGCGTGTGAGCCGTGACGCCACACCCACCACCGTCATTGCGAGCGCAGCGAAGCAATCCATTTCACGGCTTGCGGAGCCATGGATTGCTTCCGCCTTCGCTCATTGAGCTTCGGCGGACAAGTCGCTACGCTCGCAATGACGAAGAACAACAAAAACCAGGAGGAACCAACCATGTCCCAGGGCAAATGCATCGTCCTCGCCTCTCGTCCCGTCGGCGAACCCAAGCCATCCGATTTCCGCCTCGAGGAATGCCCTGTTCCGACGCCCGGCGCGGGCGAAGTCCTGCTGCGTACCATCTGGCTCTCGCTCGATCCCTACATGCGCGGACGCATGAGCGACGGGCCATCCTATGCCCAGCCGGTTCCGGTCGGCGGCGTGATGGAGGCCGGCACCGTCAGCGAGGTGATCGCGTCGAATAATCCGGCTTTCGCCAAGGGTGACATCGTGCTGTCGCGCGCGGGCTGGCAGACGCACGCGATCTCCGACGGCAAGGGCCTCGCCAAAATCGATCCGAAGCTTGCGCCGATCTCGACCGCGATCGGCGTGCTCGGCATGCCCGGCATGACGGCGTACACGGGCCTGCTCGATATCGGCAAGCCGCAGGCGGGCGAGACTGTCGTCGTCGCGGCGGCCTCCGGCGCGGTCGGCTCCGCCGTCGGCCAGATCGCGAAGATCAAGGGGGCGCGCGTCATCGGCATCGCCGGCGGCAAGGACAAGTGCGCCTACGTCAAGAATGAACTCGGCTTTGACGATTGCCTCGATCACCGCGATCCGGATCTGGCCGCGAAGTTGAAGGACGCCTGCCCGAAGGGCATCGACGTCTATTTCGAGAACGTCGGCGGCGCGGTGTTCGAGGCGGTGTTCCCGCTGCTCAACGCGTTTGCGCGCGTGCCCGTGTGCGGCCTGATTTCTGAATACAACAACTTCGGCGAGACCAGCCCGAAATGGGCCGGCAAGATGATGCGCGCCGTACTGACCAAGCGTCTCACCATCCGCGGCTTCATCGTCAGCGATTTTGCCGCGCGTCACGGCGACTTCCTGCGCGACATGTCGCAGTGGGTGCGCGAGGGCAAGGTCAAGCACAAGGAGTTCGTCACCGTGGGTCTCGACAGCGCGCCGGCCGCGTTCATGGGCCTCTTGAAGGGCGCCAATTTCGGCAAGCAGCTGGTGCGCGTCGGGCCGGACAAGGCGTAAGCCGTCGCAACATCTTGGAGAAGATGAAACATGGCAGGCATTCTTGACGGCAAGGTCGCGCTCGTCACCGGCGGCGCTTCGGGCATCGGCCAGGCCACCGCGGTGGTGATGGCGCGGGAAGGGGCGCGGGTGGCGGTGGCCGACCGCGCCGAGGCGGACGCAGCAGGAACGGTCGCGCTGATCAATGCGGCCGGCGGCCAGGCGATCGCGATCGGCGGCGACGTGACGCGCGAAGCCGACGTGGCCGCGATGGTGGCCCGCACGGTCTCGGCGTTCGGCCGGATCGATTGCGCATTCAACAATGCGGGAATCTCCGGACGCGCCGTCGGCCCGGCCGGCCAGAGGTCACATGAACTCAGCCAGGAGGCGTTTGACACCATGCTGGCGGTGAACGTGAGAGGCGTGTTTCTCTGCCTCAAGCACGAAGTCACGCAGATGCTGGCGCAGGGCGGTGGCGGCGCGATCGTCAACACCGCCTCGATCGCCGGCCTGATCGGCCTTGCCACCTCGGCCCACTATGTCGCGGCCAAGCACGGCGTGGTCGGGCTGACCAAGAGCGCGGCGATCGAATATGCCCAGGACGGCATCCGCGTGAACTGCGTCAATCCCGGCTATGTTGCGACCCCGATGACGAAAGATATTATTGACGAGCGCGGCCAGGACATTCTGGCGAAGGTGCCGATGCGGCGTTTCGGGGTTCCCGGCGAGATCGCGGAAGCGGTGGCCTGGATGTGTTCGGACAAGGCCTCGTTCATGACCGGCGCATCGCATGTGATCGACGGCGGATACCACGCGGCCTGAGGCGAAGTGAACTGGCCGTGGGGGACACGCAGAGCTGACCTCACGGTCACTTGATGGCGGAGCCCTTCCGAAGGCGTCGTTTGGCTCTGACATCCAATGTTGGCTCTGACATCCAATGGAGAAGCCAAATGATCAACTGCAAAAAGCTATCCCTCGGACTGGTTGCCGCCACGATACTGGCCACTCCTGCGATGGCTCAAGGGGTCAAGCAGGAACTCGGCGCGCCAGGCGTTCACCATCAGAACTCACGGTACCTCACAGGAGGCTATGGTGTGAGAGCGAAGCCCCGGCCTGGCTACTATTACGGAAACCAGTTTCACCCGGCGCCACGCGTCGGCGCGTTTGCGGCAGCGCCGCGGAATGATGGCCCCTACGGCTCCCTTGGCCTCGTTGAACGCCAGTGGTGATGCGTTTCGACGCCTGAAGCATGGTCCGAAAGATCTTTCGAGAAGATCATGCCGAGATCAAAGCGATGGAGCGGGTGACGATTAGAGGAAGTCTCACCCGCTCCATCATGTCTTGCCAATCAGCGAATCCAGTCCGACATCGGTCTGTCCCGGCGCCCTGACGTGGCGGACCTCAAAACTGTCGGGCTGGAATCGATACTCCACCAGCCCGACCTCCTTGATGCCGATGACTTCCTGCATCCGGTCCGGAATGATGAAGCCCGCCGAAGGCGCCCAGACGTGGCGGGTGTGGCCAAAGGTGAAGTCGCGGCGCTGATGGACGTGGCCAGAGGCGACCAGCCGCAGATTGACCGCCGAAAACATCTCGATCAGATTCCTGCGCCGGGGCTGCGGAACGTAGCGGATCGCGGATGCTTCAATCTCGGGGTCCTCGGGCGTGTTCAGATAGAGCGGCTTATGCAGGAACAGCGCCACCGGCTTGCCGTTCACGCTTGCAAGTTCTGAGACCAGCCAACCGAACTGCTCAGCCTCGCTCTCGATGCCGGTGTTCATGATCAGTGAGTTCAGTCCGATAAAACACCAGCCAGCCGCGTCGAAACGCCAGCGGTCCTCGCTAATGACAGACAGATATTTCCGCCGCTCTTCCTCGGTCGCCGGTTGCTTCGGTGCGGGGCCGATCGCTGTCGGGTTGTCGCCGATGTCGTGATTGCCGGGCAAAAGCCTGCAAGGCACCGGCAGCGCGTCATGCATTTCTTTCGCGAATTCGAGATCGTTGCGGCTGGTGGGCCCGTCAAAGGAGATATCGCCGCTGTTGATCACAAGATCCGGGCGCGTCGCGTCGATATGCTCGCTGATGCGATGAAAATTGTCGGTCAATGACTGGAGGCGGCGGGCGAGGTGGGTGTCGGAAATTTGCGTCAGGCGAAATTCGATCATGCACTATTCCTTTCGGTCCGAGCATAGCCGGACCCGAAGTCGGAACGATGACGATCTCCTGTCGCTCCGCCCTGAACCGTCATACCCCGCGAAGGCGGGGTATCCAGTACGCCGCGGCCTCGCGATTTAACCATGCCTGCTCTGGAATACTGGATCACCCGCTTTCGCGGGTGTCATCAGCGCAGCAACTACCCCAGCGTCCTTCTCCAAAACGCAATCATGTCTGTTTTAAACAGCTCGGCATCGCCATCGCGGCTGCCGATTTTCGCGCCCTTGCGGCCGTAGCCCGCCTTCAGCGCATAAACCATCAGGTCGCGGTCGACGAGCTGGCTGTCCGCGACACCGGTGAGCGGATGGATGAAGGCGCCGTCATTGGCGATATAGGCCGTCGGCGCGGCGGGGGAGACCGACGCGTCGGGGACGTTCTCGATATCGGTGCCGCGGTCAAAGCTGTGCTGCGCACCGCCGATCAGCCGCATCGTCGCTCTGCCGCCGGAAAGGCGGATGGCCTGGCAATGGCCCTGCACCTGCATCGGCGAGCACCATTCATCGGCATCGCCCATGATGACGCGGATTTCGGTTTCATCGACGGACGGATCGAGGAACTGGTGGCCGCTCCACGGATAGGCTGCGAGCACGCTGCGAAAACCGGCGCCGGCGCCGACCACCGCATCGGCAAAGCGCCGCGTCGCCGCCGTCAGCACCGCCGAGCCGCCGCGGCTGTGGCCTTGCGCGCCGATCCGGGAGGCGTCGATTTCCGGATGCGCTGACAGCACCTGCCAGGCCGCCAGCACGTCATAGGCGCTGGCGGCAAAGGAGAACTGGGTTTGGTTGGCGACGGTGGACGTCACATCGCGCGCGCCAAAACTGTCGAGCACGAAGGCCGCAAAGCCGTCATCGACCAACGTCTCGGCATGTTTGACGTGCGAGGGCGCGACCCCGAGGCTGCCCGGCACCACCATGACAAGTGGCCATTTTCCGTCAACCTTGCGGCGATCTGTGGGCGGCAGGAACAGCTTGCCGTCGATCGTCAATTTGGGCAGTTCGGCGGAACGGCTGATGACGTGAAAGTAGTTGAGGGGATTTACCGTGGGAATTTCGGACGTCTGTCCGTTGGCGCCGTTCTTGAAGGCAATGGTCTGGTCGCGAAATCGCAAAGCTGCTCTCCTCCGCGGCTGCTTTTGCTGGCAACCCTCAAGGACACAGTAGAGCGCTGGATATTCCCGTCAAAGCAAATGCGCCCTGCGTTTTTGTCGAACCAAAAGGCGCGTCACAGCACGCGGTAGCGGATCGCGAAGGCGTCATGGATTTCCGACGTCACCGCGCCGCCATTGGCGGGGACGATGTCATCCGCGAGGTGCCACGGTCCGAACTGGCCGGAACGCGAAGGGCTTGCGGGCAACCGCAGCCGGAACGTGCTCTGGCCCTGGCCCGGCAGGTTCAACACCATCATGCGTTCCGTGGTGCGGTAATCGAGCGTCACGGTTCCCCGCAGGATGCTGCGGCCGTCGGGGGTGGAGGCCAGCGCGCCCTCGACCTTGGCCAGTTTCTGGTTCCGGTCGGTCAACAATTCGACCTGGGTATCGGTCGCCGTCGCGAGCGCCGCCTTCGGCAGGCGGATTTCAAATTCGATGGCGGGCTTCGCCGGATTGAGGCCGAGATAGGCCAGCGCCGCGCTTCGCATGTCCGATATCACGAAGGCGGGCAGCACGAGCACGGCGGAGGCGGCGAGCCCGTGCTTCACCAGATCGCTCCGGCTGCGATAGCCGCTGCGGAAATAGACCGACAGTGCGATCGCGACCGCCAGTGCCGCGGCGACGCCGGCCAGCGCCGACATGATCACGCCAAGGCTGTCCGGGCTGCCGGCTCCGAATGCCCTGAAGAAGGTGGACACGGAATCGCTCGGCAGCTCGGCCGCATTGGCGGCGCCGGTCTGGATCGGGGAGGTGATGTTCATCGCCTGCTCGCGGGGTTGCTTCAGGGCCGGTTCGAGCCCAGAACCATCGGAATTATCGATAGTTGGTCGCCAAAGCTTGGGCTGTGGTTCAAAGGGCCCGCCCGGCGGTTCAAGCGGCCCGGACAAGCGGATTTGTCAGGCGAGGGGTGGCTCGGTATTGCTTCAGCTGTGGCGCAGGTTTCGGGGAGATTCTCATGTCGGTTCAAATGGTTTTGCTGCCGGTCTTCGTTCTGGTCGGGCTCACTTTCTTCCTGATGCTGTGGATGGTGACCGCCCGCACCAAGGCGGTGAAGGCCCGGGAAACCAGCCTGAAGGATATCGCGGCGGGTCAACCGAAATATCCGGCCCGCGTGGCCCAGATCGGCAATTGCTTCAGCAATCAGTTCGAAGTACCCCTCCTGTTCTACTTCCTGATCGCGCTGGCGCTGCCGCTGCGCCGGGCTGATCTCTTCATCGTGCTGATGTCCTGGGTGTTCGTGGTGACACGATTTGCCCATGCCGGCATTTTCGTCACCTCGAACAACATCCAGCAGCGCAGCCTGGCCTGGTTTGCCGGCGCGCTGGTGGTGCTGGCGATGTGGATCTATTTCGCGCTGAAGCTGCTGCTTCTGATCTAGAAAGTTTTTATGACTCCCGCCGCCCGGCTGTCCGCCGCCATCGAACTGATCGAGACCATCGACGCACAACGCGTACCGGCGGCGAAAGCGCTGAAGGAGTGGGGCACCGCGCACCGTTATGCCGGCTCGGGTGACCGCGCCGCGATATCAGGCCTGATCTGGGACGTGCTGCGGCGGCGCGCGTCGAGCGCCTGGCTGATGGACGCCGATACGCCGCGCGCGCGGGTGCTCGGCATGCTCAAGCTCGAACGTGGCATGGATGCTGAGGCCATCGCTGCGCTCTGCGACGGCGGACGTTTTGCGCCGGAACCGCTGACGGAGGCCGAACGCACGGCGCTCACTTCGCGCACGCTCGAGGACGCGCCGGCCCACGTCGCCGGCGACTATCCGGAATGGCTCGACGCGCCGCTCGCCGCCGTGTTCGGCGACGACCGCGTGGCGGAAGCCACCGCGATGGCAAGCCGAGCGCCGCTCGATCTGCGCGTCAACACGCTCAAGGCCAAGCGCGAAAAGGTGCTGGCTTCACTCAGGCATCTCGGCGCGCAGGAAACGCCATGGTCGCCGATCGGCTTGCGCATCGCGCTCGGCGCCGATGCCCGCAACCCCGGCATTCATGCCGAAGAAGATTTCATCAAGGGCGGCATCGAAGTGCAGGACGAGGGCTCGCAGCTCGCGGCGCTGTTCTCGGCGGCAAAGCCCGGCGAGCAGGTGATCGATCTTTGCGCCGGCGCCGGCGGCAAGACGCTGGCGCTCGCCGCGATGATGCAGGGCAAGGGCCGCCTGATTGCGACCGACCACGACAAACGCCAGCTTGCGCCGATCTACGAGCGGCTGTCCCGCGCCGGCGTCCACAACTCCGATGTGCGCGCGCCGAAGGGCGACGCCGATCCATTGGCCGACATCAGGGCGTCAGCCGATCTCGTGCTGATCGACGCGCCCTGCACCGGCACCGGCACCTGGCGCCGCAATCCCGACGCCAAATGGCGCATGCGCCCCGGCGCGCTGGAAGTCCGCTTGAAGGATCAGGCGGAAGTGCTTGATCGCGCGGCAGCCCTGGTGAAGCCGGGCGGCCGCATCGCCTATGTCACCTGCTCGGTGCTACCGGCGGAAAACGGCGAGCAGATCCGCAGCTTTCTGTCGCGCCATGAAGGGTTTTCGATTCAGCCACCGGACGAGACCGCCAGCGTGCTCTGGGACAAGGCCGAGGATTTTGAGAAGGCCGCGCTGAGGTCGACGGAAGGCTGGCTGATGACGCCGCGGCGTACAGGCACCGATGGGTTTTTCATTTCGGTGCTGAAGAAGGGGTGACGGTCTTTCCCCGGTCATTGCGAGCGCAGCGAAGCAATCCATCTCGCGGCACGAAGGAAGAATGGATTGCTTCGCTACGCTCGCAATGACGATGTCAGATAGACGATCTACGACGAACAGTGTGATCGCGTAGGGTGGGCAAAGCGACTTGTCCGCCGTAGCTCAACGAGCGAAGGCGGAAGCGTGCCCACCATCTTGCAGCCCGCTCGATGATGGATGATGGGCACGTCGCTACGCTCCTTTGCCCACCCTACAACCCGCAATCACTCCGGCTGGATGTTCGCATCCTTCACGACCTTGGCCCATTTCTGGATCTCGGCGCGAATGTGATCGGCGAACTGCGACGGCGTGCCGCCGACGGGGTCGACGCCCTGGTCCACGAAACGGCGCTTCACATCGTCCGTCTTGAAGATCGCATTCATCTCGGCATTCAGCTTCTGCACGATCTCCGGCCGCATGCCCGGTGGTCCGACGATGCCGAACCACACGGTGACCTCGTATCCGGGAACGCCGGCTTCCGACACCGTCGGCACGTTCGCTGCGAGTGCCGAGCGCACCTTGCTGCTGACGCCGAGCGCGCGCAACTTTTCGCCGTTGACCTGGGGCAACACGTTAGGCGTGTTGTCGAAGGCGATATCGATGTGCCCGCCAAGCATGTCGTTCACCATCGGCGCGCTGCCTTTGTAAGGCACGTGCACGAGGTCGATCCCGGCCATGCTCTTGAACAATTCCATCGAGAGATGGTTGGACGAGCCGATGCCGGTGGAGCCGTAGCTGACCTTGCCGGGATTCTTCTTGGCATAGTCGATCAGCTCCTTCACGGAATGGATCGGCATCGATGGCTTGATCACAAGGAGGTTCTGCGTCTGGCCCGCAAAAATCAGCGGTGTGAAGTCTTTCACCGTATCGTAGGGCAAATTCTTGTAGATGCTGGGATTGGCGCCGAACGGAAAGGCCACGCCGAGCAGGGTGTAGCCGTCAGGCGCGGCTTTGGCGACGGACTCGGTACCGATCAGCGTGCCGCCGCCCGGCCGATTCTCGACCACGACGGGAACGCCCCAGGCCTCGCTGAGCTTTTGCGATACGATCCGCGCCAGCGTGTCGTTGAATCCGCCGGGCGGGTAGGGGACGACGTAGCGGATGGTCCGGCTCGGGTAGTTGTCTTGATCGGCCGGCGTTGCGGCGGTCTGCGCCGACGCAGCGGAGCCGCCGAGGAGGAAAGCGAGAAGAGCGCAACAGGCGAAGTGAACAAGGCGGCGTGCGCTCGATGGTACTTCAGCCCGTGGCGCTTCAGACATAGCAAGGTCCCTCGATCAGGGGATGGGCGTTGATGAAGGCTTCATCGATCTCGACGCCAAGCCCCGGTGTCTCCGACGGCTTGACGCATCCGTCGGCGTCGAGCGTGTACGGAACGCCGCCGACCTCGTCGCGGAACGGGTTGTGTTTGGCGACATCGCCCTCGAAATATCCGGGGAGATCGACGGCCGCGAGCGTGTTGATGGTCGCGGCCATGTTGATGCCGGTGGCCGAGGTGTGCGGGTTGTATGACAGCTTCCACGCATAGGCCATGCCGGCGATCCGCATCGCCTCGGTGACGCCACCGGTCTTGGACAGGTCCGGCTGCACGTAGCTCACCGCGCCGTCCTCGATCAGGCGCGTGAACTCGAAGCGCGTGTAGTGATTTTCGCCGGCCGCCAGCGGCGTGGTGCCGAGCGACGCCGCCGTCTGGTACGAGCGGTAGTCCTGCGCCGGGAACGGTTCTTCGAGCCATCCGATCTGCAGTTCTTCATAGGCCGGCATCACGCGGCGCACGTCATCGACGGTGTAGCCGGTGTTGGCGTCTACCAGGATCTCGATAACGTCGCCGACCGCTTCGCGGACGGCAGTGGCGCGGGCGACATCGTCGCGCGGATTGTCGCCGACGCGAAGTTTTACGGCGCGATACCCTTGCGCGACATAGCCGAGGGCTTCCTGCGCCAGCGATTGCGGCGGCTGGTAGCCGAGCGAAATGCCGCCGGCATAGGCCTTGATCGGCTTCGAAGCGCCACCGAGCAGCTTGTACAGCGGCCATCCGGCCGCCTTGGCGCGGATATCCCACAAGGCGAGATCGAGGCCGCTCAGGGCCATCGCAGCGGCATAACCCATGCCATGGCTCGCGAGCTGCATCTGGTAGACGCGCTGCCAGACGCCGACGACGTTCATCGCATCCATGCCGACGACGAGTTCAGAAATCGTGGTGTCGATCAGCTTGGCGATCGCGCCCGGGCAGCGGCCGTGATGGGCCTCGCCCCATCCGGTCAGGCCTTCATCGGTGGAAACCTTTACCAGCACCGCGTCGCGCTTGACGGCGCGGCCGATGCCCAGCCTGACGTTCTGGCCCTCCGGCACGCGGTAGGAAATCGGAACGGCCTTGATCGATGTAATGCGCATGGTGGGACCTCATGCCGCCTTGTGGGCGGGATTGACGAGATTGAGCGGCTGCTCGCCGCGCAGGATACGAAGCATTTCCTCGGCCGAGCCGACCGCCATCGCGCGGCCACTGGTGGCGGTGATTCCGGCGGTATGCGGCGTCAGCAGCAGGTTTGGGCAATCGAACAGGGCGTCGTCCGACGGCAACGGCTGCACGTCGAACACGTCGAGCGCGGCACCGCCGATCTTCCGCGCCTTCAGCGCCTCGACGAGCGCAGGCGTCTCGATCACCGCGCCGCGCGAGACATTGACCAGCACGGCGTGGGGCCGCATCCGGGCGATGAGCCCGCGGCTGACCATCCCGCGGGTTTCGTCGGTCAACGCGCAGCACACCGCGATCGCGTCGCTGCGGGCGAACAGGTCTTCAAGCGAGACTTCCTCGATGCCATCAGGCAGCGCGCCCTTGCGGCGCGAAGTTCCGAGCACGTTCATCCCAAAACCGTCGCGCGCGATGTTCGCAATGCGGCGGCCGATCGTGCCGACTCCGAGGATGCCGAGCGCCGTGCCGCTCAGTTCGGTCAGGTTGTCCGCCGCGGGGCGCGCGGCGTTCCAGCCTTCGCTGCGCAAGCCCTGGTCCAGGCGGTAGAGCGGCCGGCGCAAATGCATCAGCGCCGACATCACATATTCGGCCACCGCGTTGGTGTTGCTGCCCGGCAGGTTGGCCACCGCGATGCCGCGCGCGGTGGCGGCGGCAACGGGGATGAAGTCGAGGCCGACGCCGTGCCGGACGATACCTTTCAGGCGCGGCGCATGATCCACGATGTCGTCGGGCAGTTTGGCCCGCACAATGATGCCGTCGGCCTCCTTGGCCCACTCGCGCAGGGTCTCCGGCCGCGCGTCGGGTGGAACAATCATTTTGACATGCGGCGCGAGAATCGCTTCGCCGTCGGGATGCATCGCATTGGTCAAGAGGACGATCGGTTTGTCAGGCATGTGGGGCAGGTCTTTCCATGATCGGATTGTGCAGGCGGCCAAGACCTTCGACCTCGACCTCGACGGTCGAGCCCGGCTTGAGCCATGCCGGCGGCTTGTGCAGCGCGGCCACGCCGGCCGGTGTGCCTGTGGCGATGATGTCGCCGGGCTCGAGTACCTGCAGCGTGGACAAATAGGAGACGAGATCGGCGACGTCGAGCAGCATGTTCCGCGTCGAACCCGATTGCAGCGTGCGGCCGTCGACTTTCAGCGACACCGTGAGCGCGTGAGGGTCCTTCACTTCGTCGCGCGATGCGAGATACGGCCCGAACGGCCCGAACGTCTCGAAATTCTTGCCGCGGTTGAAATGGCCGTCGGCCTTGATCATTTCGCTGGCGCTGATGTCGTTGAAGCAGCCATAGGCAACGACGTGATCGAGCGCCCGCTCCTTGCTGACCTTCTCGGCGCGGGTGCCGATCACGGCGGCCAGTTCGGCCTCATAGGTGACGCCGCCGATTCCCTTCGGCAATACGACCGGCTGTCCGCTCCCGATGATCGTGCGCGGCGCCTTCATGAACAGCACCGGCGCGTCCGGCGGCGCCATGCCGCGCTCGGCCAGCGCGTCGCGGTAGTTATGCGCAATGCCGAAGATGCGCCGCGGCTTCGGCAGCGGCGCCGTCAGCGTGACGGCGCTGAGTGGAAGCTTTGCATCGTCCGCAAAACCGTGCGCGCCGATGCGCACCACGGCGCCGGCAAGGCCGGCATCGATCAGGGCCAGCATCTGCGGCTTGGTGTCTCGCAGTGCCGCGCGCATCGACGGATGCGCGAGATCGACGACCTGGTCATTCGCGCCGTCGCCATCCCCCAACAGCACGCCGGCGCGTACAAATTCCTTCGTGCTGAAGCTGACGAATTTCATGGCGGGGATAGCCGGTTCAGGTGACGCGATAGCGGTCGATCACGCTGCGATCGACTTCGATGCCGAGGCCGGCGCCGGTCGGGACTGCAATGACGCCCTTGACCTGGTTGATCGGCTCGACGGCCAGATGATCGCGGAACGGATTTTCCTCCTGCTCGAATTCCAGCATCGGCGGCATTGGAAACAGGCTCGGCGGCTGGTCCGGTATCGAGGCCAGGAAATGGATGGTGGCGGCGAGACCGACCGCGGAGCCCCACGCATGCGGCACGCATTCCACGCCATGCGTCGAGGCCAGTGCGGCGATCTTCTTGCATTCGGTGATGCCGCCCGCCGCGCAGACGTCGGGCTGCACGATGTCCATCGCCTTGCGCACGATGGCGTCGCGAAACCCCCAGCGGGTGAATTCGTTCTCGCCGCCGGCTACCGCCATGTCGAGCGCCCGCGAGACCTCGATATAACCGTCGATGTCCTCCGGCGAGATCGGCTCCTCGAACCACTCGATATCGAGTTCTTCCAGTCTGCGGCCGAGCCGGATCGCGGCGGGCACTGTAAGGCAATGATTGGCATCGACCATCAGCTTGACGCCGGGGCCGATCGCATCGCGCACCGCCTTGACGCGCTCGAAATCGCGCTTGATCGAGCCGAGGCCGATCTTCATCTTGATCGCCTTGAAGCCTTTCCTGACGTAGCCGGATGCTTCCTCGACGGCCTCGTCGACCAGCCGGTCCATATCGGTGAAGTAGAGCCCGGTGGCGTAGGCATCGACTTGGGTGCGGAACGCGCCGCCGATCAGCTTGTGAATTGGTTTGTTGCAGGCCTTGCCGATGATATCCCACAGCGCGATGTCGATGCCGCTGATGGCGGCGATCGACATGCCCTTCGGGCCGTAATCCTTGATCCGGTTATAGAGATCCTCCCAGATCACCTCGACGTCGAACGGATCGCGGCCGATCACGCGCGGCGCCAGCTGGGTGTCGATGAAGGCTTTTGCGACCGCGGAGGGGCCGTAGCATTCGCCCCAGCCGACAATGCCGTCATCGGTCTCGATCTCGACGAGACACGTGCCGCGAGTCTTGTAGAGCCAGCCGCGCGAGGAGGTGAAGGGCCGTGCGACCGGGGCCGCGACGACGTGACATGTGATTTTCTTGATGGGCAAGCGCGTGACCTTTTTCTTGTTGTGAGAGGAGAGGGCGGCGATGCCGCCGTTATTCTTTCTGGTCCTTGAAGACCTGCGCCGCGACCGTGCCGAGGGCGCTGGCGACGCTGTCGACTTCCTTGGTCAGGGCATCGCCGGTGAGGTCGTCGACGAGGAACGCGTTCTTCTTGGAGAATTCCTTGAAGCGCGGATCCTGGATCGCGGCGCGGAACGCCGTGATCAGCTTGGTCCTGACATCGGCGGGCAGGTTGGCCGGTGCTACCACATAGGCCATCTGGACCACGGGGCCGTAGGGGAACACGTCGTATCCCCGGTCCTTGAAGGTAGGCACGTCGGGAAACATCTCGAGCCGCTCGTTGGCGAAGACGCCGATCGGCTTGAGCAGGCCTTCCTGAATCTGCCCGAGCGTTTCCGACGGCTTTAACACGCCGGATACGACATGCCCGCCGAGCAGGTCGGCGACCACCTTCGATCCGCCGGTGTAGGGCACGTTGACGTAATTGACGCCGGCGGCGCGCGCGGTCATCGACGCAAAGATGTGGTTGAGGTTGTAGTTGCCGGGCGTGCCGATCGTCACCTTGTCGGGATTGGCCTTCATCAGCTTGATGAAATCGTCGAGCGAATTCTGCTCGGCCTTGGCAGGCACCAGCAGCATCAGCGGATCGGTCGAGACGCGGGCGATGTGGGTGAACTGCGCGTTGGTGAGCGGCGTCTTGCCCTGCGCGATCAGCGCCAGCGTCGAGCTGGTGCCCATGCCGATGGTGTAGCCGTCGGGCGCTGCGCTCGCGACCCGGCGCATGCCGATCGTGCCGGTGGCGCCGACCACGTTCTCGATCACGATTTTGATGCCGTGCTCGCGCAGGATCGGATCGAGCGCGCGTGCTGCGACGTCGTTCGAGCCGCCGGCGTTCCACGGCACGATGAAGGTGATGTCCCGCGCCGGATAGGTTTGGGCCTGGGTCGCGGTGGCCTGGAACGCGGCAAGCGCGCACGCCAGAATAATCGAGCTCGGTTTGAGCATTGTTGTTTCCTCCCGTTTTGATGTTTGTTATAACAAACATCGTCGGTCGGTCAATAGACCGTTAACCAAGGGAATTTGCGCCATGCCGCGCGCTGGGATAGCGAGCGTCCGATGACGACGTCACTGAAGCGAATCGAACGCGAGCCGCTGTGGGATCTCGCGCACGCGCAGTTGCGCGATGCGCTGCTGGCCGGCCGGTTCGAGCCCGGCACCGTGCTGACCCTGCGTTTCCTGGCCGAACAATTCGGGACTTCGATCACTCCGGTGCGCGACGCCGTGACGCGCCTGGTGGCGCAGGGCGTGCTGCAGCAGGGACCGCGCAATTCGGCGATCGTGCCGAATCTTTCGCGCAAGGAACTCGCCGACCTGACGGTGGTGCGCTGTGCGCTCGAAGGACGCGCGGCACGCGAAGCCGCGCTGCAGAAGCATGACGCCGCAGCCCTTCGCCAGCTCGAGGAGCGGCTTTCGAAGATGCAGTCGCTGATCCAGGCGCGAAAGCTCGAAAGCTACCTCGAGCATCACCGCAAATTCCATTTCGGGATCTACGCGATGTCGGGCGTCCCGCTGCTGGTCGAAACCATCGAGAACATGTGGCTGCGCTGCGGCCCGGTGCTGTCCTTTGTGATCCCCGAATATGTCGTGCTGCTGAAGGGCTGGGATCACCACACCGCCGCGCTGAAAGCGATCGTCGCCGGCGACGCCGAGCGTGCGGAAGCCGAGATCGTCGCCGACATCACCGAAGCCGCGCATTACCTCGGCGGCCTTGCTGATACGACCGGGCAGTTGCGCCGGCCTGCTGGCTAGTGCGCAAGGCGTGAGCCGTGTTGTATCCACGTCATTGCGAGGAGCGAAGCGACGAAGCAATCCATGGCGCGGCATAACTGATGGATGGATTGCTTCGCTTCGCTCGCAATGACGGGGATGGAGCGTCAATCCACAATGAACAGCTTCGCGCCCGTCTTCGTCGACGACCGATGCGCGGCGTCGCCGAAATCCGATACCTGATAGCTCATCCCCGCCTTGAGCTTGAATCTGCGCCCGTCGCGCAACTCGGTGTCGAGCTCGCCTTCGAGCACATAGAGCACATGCCCGCGATCGCACCAGTGATCGGCGAAATAGCCGGGCGAATACTCGACCATGCGGACGCGGAGATCGCCGATATCGAGCGTGCGCCATAGCGCTTCGCCGGTTTCGCCGGCATGTTTCGTCGCGGCGACCTCGCTCCAGTCAGTGACGGTGAAGGGCAGTGTCGGAATTTTCATGTGGGCATGTCCGATGGTAAGGGGAGTGGGCTAACTCGAGGCGTCCGTCATTGCGAAGAGCGAAGCGACGAAGCAATCCATCCATCCGTTATGCCGCGCTATGGATTGCTTCGCTGCGCTCGCAATGACGGCGGTGGCTTGTCCTTGCAGCGTGCCCGCTGGCCTCCGCCGAATTACAGTCAGAGATCATCGTCCTGGGTGTTATGTTACTTGTCGCCGAGGAAATCCAGCAACGCAGCATTGAACAGGCCCGGATCCTGCAAGAAGGCAAAATGGCTGACATTGGGCAGGATCAGCAGGCGGGCGCCCGGAATTGTTGCGGCGATATATTCCGTGTGCTCGCGCTTGATGCCTTCATCATGGTCTCCATCCACGACCAGGACGGGCGACCTGATGGTGCGGAGTTCCGCATCCGTCCAATTCGGCTGGTCCTCCCACATCTTGCCGATCTGTTCCTGAAAGGCGTCGTATTGATCGGGCGTCGGTGAAAGGTGCGCATATTCCTGACGTGCGCGCATCATGTAGGCGGCAAAGACGGGGTTCTTGTCGAACCCGTCCTTGAGGCCGGAAGTCTGCGTATTGGCGCCGAACGCGAAGATGCGGCCCACGCGATCGGGATGCCGCATCGCCATGTCCAGTCCGATGATCGCACCGTCGCTCCAGCCCACAATATCGGCTTTCTGGATATTGAGCCTGTCCAGCAGCGCCACGACGTCGTCGGTCATCAGGTTGTAGCCGAACGGCTGGCCGTTGCGCGTGCTGCGCCCGTGTCCGCGGCTGTCCACCACGACAACGCGGTGATGTCCGGCGAGCGCCTGCACCTGGTTGCCGAGATAGTCGGAATTGGCCAAACCGCCGTGGAGCACCACGACCGGCGAGCCTTGACCGATCTCGGCGTAGAACAGCCTGATTCCGTTGAGCTCGGCGTGTCCGGTCTGCAGTCCCGGGACCGGGGCCGGTGTCGGCGGCAAGGCCTCCCACCGTTCGGCTGCCATCGCGGTGCGCAGCGGCATCGCGAGCACGAGAAAAACCAAAATCAGCGTTCGGCGCATCTTCAGTCCTGTCGGTGATGGTCGGACCAATCTGGACGAGACAGATTTCAGCCGGATTGCGGCAACAGCGCGGATGGTTACAGATGTAGCCTAATGTGGGTCGAGCGCCGCGTGCGGGCCCGTATTTGCCGCCTTTTCCGTCGATTTTGCCTGCTAAAAGACGTGGATGGCCTTGGCGGGGGCCGGCCACGGGGGATTTCCCGGTTGCGAGGCTGCCCCCTGTCGCGTATCTGCTTGCCATGACAGCCCCACAGCAAGCCCGCGAGTCGACGCCCTCCGTGGCCTCGGCGCATGACAAGATTCTGATCGTCGATTTCGGCAGTCAGGTGACGCAACTGATCGCGCGCCGGGTGCGCGAGGAGGGCGTCTATTCCGAGATCGTACCGTTCCAGAAGGCCGAAGCCGCCTTCAAGGAGATGAAGCCGAAAGCGGTGATCCTCTCCGGCGGCCCGGAGTCAGTCCATGAAGAAGGATCGCCCCGCGCCCCGCAACTGATCTTCGATTCCGGCGTGCCCGTGCTCGGCATCTGCTATGGCCAGATGACGATGGCCGCCCAGCTCGGCGGCGAGGTCGAGGGCGGCCACCATCGCGAGTTCGGCCGCGCCGATGTCGAGGTGAAGGCGTCGAGCAATTTGTTCGAGTCGACGTGGTCGATGGGCGAAAAGCACCCGGTGTGGATGAGCCATGGCGACCGCATTACAAAAATGCCGCCGGGCTTTACGGTGGCCGGCGTCAGCGCGAATGCGCCGTTCGCCGTGATCCAGGACGAGAAGCGCAGATATTACGGCCTTATGTTCCACCCCGAAGTGGTGCACACGCCCGACGGCGCCAAACTGATCCGCAATTTTGTCCGCAAGGTCGCAGGCCTCACCGGCGACTGGACCATGCGCGCGTTTCGCGAGGAGGCGATCGAAAAGATCCGTGCGCAAGTCGGCAAGGGAAAGGTGATCTGCGGCCTATCCGGCGGCGTCGACTCTGCGGTGGCGGCGGTGCTGATCCATGAAGCGATCGGCCACCAGCTCACTTGCGTGTTCGTCGATCACGGCATGCTGAGGCTCGACGAAGCCAAGACCGTCGTCGACCTGTTCCGGCATCACTACAACATCCCGCTGGTGCATGTGGATGCCTCAAAACAATTCCTCGGCGAACTGGAAGGCGTCACCGACCCCGAAAAGAAGCGCAAGACCATCGGCCGCCTGTTCATCGACGTGTTCGACGCGGAAGCGAAGAAGCTCGGCGGCGCGGATTTCCTCGCGCAGGGCACGCTCTACCCCGACGTGATCGAAAGCGTCTCCTTCACCGGCGGCCCCTCGGTGACCATCAAGTCGCACCACAATGTCGGCGGTCTGCCCGAGCGCATGAACATGAAGCTGGTCGAGCCCTTGCGCGAACTGTTCAAGGACGAGGTCCGCGTCTTGGGGCGCGAACTCGGTCTCCCCGAAATCTTTGTCGGCCGCCACCCGTTCCCGGGCCCCGGCCTCGCCATCCGCTGCCCCGGCGACATCACGAAAGAGAAGCTCGACATCCTGCGCAACGCGGACGCCGTCTATATCGACCAGATCAGGAAGCACGGCCTCTACGATGAAATCTGGCAGGCCTTCGCCGTGCTGCTCCCGGTGAAGACCGTCGGCGTGATGGGCGACGGCCGCACCTACGAATACGTCGTCGGCTTGCGCGCGGTGACGTCAACCGACGGCATGACCGCCGACTTCTACGCCTTCGACATGAAGTTTTTGGGCGAGACGGCGACGCGGATCATCAACGAGGTGAAGGGTGTGAACCGGGTGGTGTATGACGTGACGAGCAAGCCGCCGGGGACGATCGAGTGGGAGTGAAGGGCGTTACGATAGAAAATCCTTGTAACGTCCCTAACGCGGTTCTCAGCGGAGGTCCAATTTGTCGACGAATTTCGAAGGCGATATTGAGGAGCTAAGGGCCAAAGTGGCTAGCGCTGCTATCGCCGGCGACTGGTCAGAAGACGGGCAGGGCAAGCACAGCTTCCGATCTAGGAAGGGCGGCATACTAAATTATTGGCCATCTAAGGGCACGCTTCAATTCCAAGGAAAACTTGAGCCAAGGTCAGAATTGGAAGCAATCTTTTCGGGTAATGCCTCCGCCATTAGTCCTTCCCGCGTCGATGACACCGCGCGGCAAAGACTAACCGATCAGAGAACTAAAATATTTGTGGTCCACGGGCATGACCACGCGGCACTTGAGCAACTCGAACTTGTGCTGCGTCGCTTGAATCTGGACCCATATATTCTTCAAAACAATGATGGTGAGAGCAAGACAATCATTGAAGCGTTGGAACAGCAGATCTACCGGGAAGCAGCTTTCGGTATCGTGCTGATGACGCCGGATGACTACGGTTATCCCAAAGCAAAAGGTGAAGAAGATAGGCAGCCGAGAGCACGCCAGAATGTCGTTCTGGAGATGGGGATGGTATTCGCGTCTTTGGGCCGAGACCGAATGGTCATTTTGAAAAAAGGCGCGCTGGAAATTCCGAGTGATATTGATGGTGTGCTGCGCCTCGAATTTAACGATCATGTTAAAGAAATCGGGGTAAAGCTGGCCACGCGAATGAAAAACGCCGGCATTGAGATTGACGATTCACTGATTCATCGGGTTGGTGTTTGACCGCCGCCCCTCGCTTCATAGTCAACAAAATGAGATGCTGAGACATGGGGCGAAATCGATTGAATCAGGGGCACGCAGTTCCGGATTTTGTTGATAAATTTGGAACGGCGCTGGCCTACTTTAGTCTCAAGGTTCGTGAAACTGCCAATATCAAGCACGCGGGCGCCAAGGGAACCGAGCGTGAGCTAAATCTCGTAACATTCATCGACGGTCTGCTTCCCAATTCCTATCAAGCGAGAAAGGGTGAAGTGGTTGACCTAAAGGGTAGAAAAAGCCCTCAGCTTGACGTTGTAATTTTCGATGCGATCAAGAATTTTCCTCTCTATAGCGGCGAAACAGTGGTGCTTCCGGCTGAGGCCTTGCTCGCCAGCGTGGAAGTCAAATCAAGGCTGAGCGCTACTGAGGTATCGACTTCGCAAGAAGCTGCCAGAGCACTGAAGACACTTGAGCCTATGAAGCGCAAGCTCGGCTCATCTACCTCACCTGCGTTTTCGTCTAACCCGCGCCCGTATCGTTATTTGCACGGTTTGTTTGCGTACGACACCGACGTCAAAGAAGCTAATTGGGCTGCCACAGAGCTAGCGCGACTTGAAAAGCACTCCCACGGACCCGCAGACGGTGCGATAGATTTGGTCTATGTCTTGAAGCGTGGTCTAATTGACACTCGCTCTCGGTCGTTCATCCCGGAGGATGAAGCCACTGGGCAAGCCTTGGTAGCGTTTTGGTTTGCGCTCTACAATTTCATAGATCGTGAAAATAGAAGGCGGGAAAGAGCTCCCTATTTCAATTATGCGAATGATCTCAATCGTTTTTGGAAAAAAATATAGGCCGACAGGCTCAGATCCTGGGAGCGGTCAGATGATCGCAGGGAACGATGCTAGTAGTTCCATAACGGCTCGCGCTACATCACTGACTAGCGAACTTTGTTAGCGTTTAGCTCATGAGTCGCCGTTCGTATCTTTGGTCCAAACCGTTCCTCGAACTCACGCCAAATTTCATCATACAATCTGTCGAGCTGGCGCACGAGAACCCGAGCGGAGCGATTAAATTCACGTTGTAATGCAACCAAGCCTTCTTTCAGCATTCTCTCAAGGTTGATCTCTCGACCAAAACGATCTTTGCCGGTCATCCCATTTAGCAAGCGTAGCCCGGGTGAGCGCAGCGATACCCGGGATCACTCCCCGCATATCGCTGCGTTCATGCGGGCTACATACTTGCAGCACGGTGGATTGGCCAGAGGCCGCACGATCTCGCCATCGTGTGCGTAAGGGTGGACCACGACGCATGCCGCAATCCGTTACGCGGCCCGAAACGGATTGGTGATGCGTAAGCCCTCGTCGAGTTTCATGCCATGCTGCATGTCCCCCGACCAAAGCGTGTCGCAACCGGCGTGCAGTGCCGAGGCTGCAATCATCGAGGCATAAATTGAAAGGCCATATCGTTCCGCCAGCCGAACGCCCGATTCATGGATCTCGACGGTGGTCGGATGAACCATCAGCAGGCCGCGCAACATGTCGAGGAACGCGTGCGTCTCGTCCCAGGACATCTGCATTTTCCGGCGCGCGACGTTGGCCAGCTCGTTCAGAATTTGCACGCTGATTGAGCCGCCGCCGGCAATGGTCGCTTCCGCCCGATCGGCCTTCGAGACGTCGCCGGACGCGAGGTAGACGAGGACGTTGGTATCGAAAAAACTAACGGGCATTCGCCTCGTCCCTGTCGAACTTGAAATCGGCGGGGAGACGGCCGCGGAATGCGCGAAGGCGCTTCAATAGCTCGTCGCGCCCGGGCTTGCGCGCCACGCCGAACCGTCGCCCGTCAGCGACGTGGATTTCGATCTCATCGCCTTCCTTGAGTCCGAGCGCTTCAACCACGATGGCGGGAAGGCGAACCGCAAGACTGTTTCCCCACTTTGCGACCTGCATGCTTGCTCCCCGCGCCTAGATATACATCTTAGCTAATGTATATCCATCGCGAAAATCAAGGACGTGGCGTAACTGCTTCGAGGAACGAATACCGCGCGTAGCCCGGGTGAGCGCAGCGATACCCGGGGACCACTACGTGCTGGATAACACCTCCTTTGGGTGGTCGCTTCCCGGCTTTGGTGGCCGGAGGAAAAACTC
>Ga0307500_10000023_pt1 | contig 43610 bp, 34 predicted proteins | sample 14_S_MG_FD_201362 | JGI IMG/M metagenome (GOLD analysis project Ga0307500, IMG submission 201362) | Soil microbial communities from Populus trichocarpa stands in riparian zone in the Pacific Northwest, United States - 14_S | ecosystem: Environmental > Terrestrial > Soil > Riparian zone > Trees... | reverse complement strand
TCCCTTTCAGGAGCTGCGCACACCGCTTCGTTTCGTGTCTGACACCATCCGCCTGGTTGGTGGTGTCCTTCCCGGCATGGCTTCGCGCTGGCTCGATGCCTATGCGCGAGATCCAGCATGGTTCCTGGTGTGGGCTTTCCTGGTGGGCTTCCTGATCTGGATCAGTTCCAAGCTCGCGGGATCGATTAATGACGGCATGCGGCTGTTGTGGTCGACCTATCTCCCCGATACCAACAGGCCGGCAGCGCCGAAGGCGCCAATGGTTACCTCGCCAATCCAGACCCTGCTGTTCGTCGGCATCATCGCCTACCTGCTTTTCTACCCGCTGTTCAGCGAAGTGGGCGTGTTGCAATGGCTGGTTCTTCCCGGAAGCGCCAACGACATCCTGCTCGCCTATACCACCCAACCGGTGCGCGCCGTCCTTGGCGCCTTCCTTGTCTTCTACTTCTTGCCTGGTTTTCTGGTCAGGAAACTCCGGCAGTGGTGGGTCTATCAGGCCGCCTTGCGCGGATTTAAGTATTATCTGGCGCCAGCCGCGTCCGCGGTGGGGCTACTGTATTTGGCCGTCGCTCTCGGCAGCCACTATCATTTCAATATCCGCGATGGCATCGGCAGCTTTTGCACGGAAGCATCCGTCCTGAACGCCAGCAATAACGGCTTCAAGAATGTCGGCGGCAAGAAACAGGCCGAGTTGATATTCGATACCTCGCCCGAGGCAAACAGCAGCCCAAGCAATCTTTGCGTTTCGACCGGCGTATTTCTCGAGACCGGCACCAGGTATCGTGTCGTCGTCAGGCGGCTACCGGAATCGGAGACCGTCCCGCCGTCCGGTAAATGGACGTTTTTTGGCGAGGAGTCCTACATGGGGGGACAACCGATTTCCCGTCTCTCTCCGCTAAAAGCCGCAACGATGGCGGCGTTGTTTCCGTTCCGGCGTACTTTCGACCGCCCGTGGGGCAGCATTATCTTCCGCATAGGTTCAAAGGGAAACGAAGAGGATTTCCTGGACCGGGCTCCGCCGAAGCAGAACGACAATTTGCTGGTCAATGACGCCGACTATGTCGTGCCCGATAAATCCGAGACGCTTGCCCAGATCATTACGCCAAAACGCGACGGCGAGTTGTTTGTGTATCTGAATAAGCCCGTGCTGGGGCTGTGTGGTTATGAGACCTCGATCGCCGATCGGATAGGCAACACCGGAAAGGCAAGGATCGTGATCGAGAATCTTGGTCGATGAGGTGCCGGCGCCGTGTGACGAAGGAGCTTTTGCTGCAGGTCATGGGCACGGGAATTTTGCCCCTGCGGAAAGCCCGAGCCAGGGCGAACGCCCGGGCAGCGTTCCCCATCATCGACCAATCCCACGCTTGATCCCGATCGTCCAAGATATCCCCTCGCCGCCCACAGTGCCGGTGACGACTTGGCCCTTGGCACGCTCGAGCACCGGGCGCCATGGCACCAGACTGAAGTCATGCGCACGCTCGATCAGGGCGAAGCGGCCGCTGTTCAGCATCAGCATTCGCCGATAAGTTCCGGTCAAGCGATCGCCTGAATTGATCTCGGCGTATCCGAGACCAGTCTCGCCGGCTATCCGTGCAGCAGTCTCTGTAAGCTCACGACTTTCCAGGGCCTGCAACAGGTTGCGTGCATAGACGAGACGACTGCCCTGCTCGCGCGCGAACCCTTGATCAAGCAACCACTGGCGCCGCGCCTGGAGGGCGACGCCAACCTCTGACCCTAGCCCCGTCGAAGCGATCGTCTCGGGTGCCTTGCCGACCAATTGCCGGTCAAGCCAGGTGGCGCCGACGGCACTGGGCAACCCCTCAAGTTCCTGCCAGGACAGGACAGTCATCCGCGCCGGCCGCAGCGACCGGTTTGTTTCCTCGAAACGCATCGCGCGATCGAGATGATCGGGCCCGACCTTCCAGCTGCCGTCCGGCATCCGGTCGGCCAGGCCCTGCCGCCGCATCGCCTCAAGTCGGCGAACATGGGTCTGGGCAAATTCAACGGACGCCCTCGGGTCGGCGTCGCGATGGCGGTCGATGCTGTAGACGCCATGATGGCGGGATGCGATCTCCGCTATGGTGCGGTCAACGGGCCGCGGGGCAACATCGCGGGCGCGCAGCTCGACAATCGTGTTGCGGACCAGCGGCTCGTCATCGACATGTCGAACCCCGAGCTCGACGTAGTGGGTCCGGCCGTCAATGCCGTCGACGATCGCGTAGCGCCGTTCGCCCAACTCGTCCGAGAACCCTTCCGCGACCAGACGCCCGACGACGCGGCCACCTCGTTGCGGATCGAAGATCGCATGATCGCCGGCGGCGCGATCGAGGCCCGCAGCCTTGAGCTCGTGGTGCATGGCCTTGATGATGTCACCGCGTTCGCCCATTCGACGCAAGGTCGGTTCGATGTCCCGAGCCACACGCCACCGTCCCGGAGCTGCCTCATCCGCCAGACCCAGGCGTTCCAGCGTCCTGAGCCGCCCCATCCGCAAGGCGTGCTGTCTGGGGTCGCGTTCCGGTTTCGTGGAGGGGGTAAGGACACCCTCGCTCAAATCCCGCAGGAGGGCGCGATCGAGCCGTGTGAAGCGCTCGGCGCCGACCTCACGCTCAAGCTTGCGCAACTGATCGAGTTCGCTTTCCGGCCCCAGCTCGCGGGTGACGAGTTCGCTCGCCCGCGTCCGCATGCCGTGCGCGATATAGTCTCGGGCGATCACGAGATCCTGTCCACGGTCGTCCTTGCCACGCACCACAATGTGGCTGTGCGGGTAACCGGTGTTGAAGTGGTCGGCCGCGACCCAGTCGAGCTTCGTGCCGAGGTCGGATTCCATCTGCCGCATCAGGTCGCGGACGAACGGCTTCAGGTCGGCCAGTTCGCTACTGTCTTCCGGGGCGACGATGAACCGGAACTGGTGGCGGTCTTCCCTGCCTGTCTCTGCAAATGCCTTGCCGTCGGCTCGGTTGCCGCTGGCGTCGTACAATTCGCCACGATCCCCTTCCCGCGTGACGCCGTCGCGCTGGACGTAGCGCAGATGCGCTATCACCGCGCCGTTATCGCCCGCCTTGATGCGGACAATGCGCGCCTTGACGACCACGCGGCGCGTACCGGCCGGACGGCGGCACGCGGACACCGCTCCCTGAGCATGGCCACGGCCGATCCGCGATCCAGTAAATGCCGAGCTTCGGCGCGGCCCTTCCGCGCCAGCTTTTGCGGCGATCTTGCGCACTCGTTGGAGGTAGCCTGTGGCCTTACGGCCGCGGCGGTTACCGATCCGCCCGAGCCTGACCCTGAATTCATCGTCGGTATTCGACATCGCCGCTCTCCGCCTTCGCGCCGGAGCATGTGCGTACTCTCCCCTCTTGCCGCAAGACGCAGACGTGTTTCGTCAATCGCACCAGGCCGCTGCTCTTTGGCGACAACGCCGCTACGGCTGCCGACAAATCCTGGATGTGCAGACAACGACTTGGGCGCGCTTAGGCGCCAGTGCTTTTATCTTGCCCTCCTCGCCCTCCTCAGTCGCCGGTTCCGATGGCCCAACTTCCAAGCCAGCAGACTCTCGGTACTCGCGGCGATTTGTGACAAAATGCAATACGGGTCATTGTGGTGGATCATCCAATAGTGCCTGCCCCGAACACGTCGGCTGGTGGCCTATTCATTGCGAAGAGCCGCCGCGACTTTGGCAGTTGACTTGCGAAGCCCCCACTGTTTGCGTGCGAAGCGAACGTTTGCGATAGCGATCGTTACCCGGAGGGCCGAGACATCCGGTAGGGTGGCTCGGTGAGGAGCGAAGCGACGAGTAGAGCGCGGGCCGAAGGCATCGCCCGTATGCCATCAGCACGTCAATATCGCACGCCTCCGCGAACTCTTGCCGCGTGAGCGAGGGTCCTTCAGTACCAAACCCGAAAGTCTTAGCGTCATGATCGTGTTGCAGCGTGTCGAATGCAAACCGAATGTCCGTCACGGTGCGCCCGCCCGCTCAACAAACCGGGCAGCCTCCCGCAAAGGAAGTGCACGCCTGCCGTCAACTGCGGCATGTTCACCCTGCTCGTTGTTCAGCAATGGTGTGACCGCCGCGCGTCGAGAAAAATTGGCAGTCCACAGGCCGCCGATTGGACTCAAAGTATGACGACTTAACCCGGACCCGCATCCTCCAGTAACGGCCCAAACACCCCCCAGCGTTCGCCGTTGAATTTCATCATTTGAAGCTGCTTGCGGACGCGGTAGTCGGTTGGCGAAGTGTTGATGGCGATCCCGGGTAGCGTGAGGTCGCCCGGGACATCCTTGAGCGAGGTCGCCTGTTTCATGACATTTTTCGCGCGTAAGGTCGTCACCGCATCGCTCGAGCAGGTGGACCAGAAGCTGCGCGATCTTTTTCGCTTCTCGAGCGGAGAGTTTATGCAACAGTTTGCGTTAAGCACCCCTCGTCATCGATCACGAAGCCTATTGATCCGGATTCCAGGTCCATATCGGCCGGGCGACGCCCAGAATGTCGCATCTCGATACCGGCCCGAAATACCTGGAATCGAACGAATGAGGGTGTGGCTGCAGCAGGAAGAATTCGCCATCGACCAACCGGATGCATCCATCCCACGACGGCAGGGGCCGCCCTTCCCGGTCCTTGTCCAGCACTTCGGCGACGACCCTGCCGTTCACGGCGAGAGTGCCTGCACTCTCCCTGGAGCGGCAGACTTGATCGCCCCCGACGGCCATGACTTGTTTCACCAGCGGCACCGCAGCCGGCAGGATTCCACGTGCCGCCATCAAGGCCTCAAGCAGCGGCGGAGGCCTGATGACAGCGACATCTCCACGACTGGGCAGGCGGTTCTCCAGGTAATAGAAGCCGAGCGGCGCACTGCCTGAGGCATTGTAGACGATCAGCGGTGCATGAACATATAAGCCGACGAGCATGGCAATATTGGCCGCCGAGATCGCTGCCAGCACAGCGATGCGTAAACGAAGATGCTGATCAATCTGCATCGGATGTTGACCTCCGCAGACTGGCCTTCGAATAATCGACGAGATCTTCGATGTGATAGCGGACGTAGCGTCCATGTTTGCGGTAGACCGGGCCCCTGCCCTGCACCCGCATTTTCTCCAGCGTGTTCTTGGTGAGCCGCAGCCAGGCCGCGGCCTCCACGGTGTTCAGGAACGGTGGCTCCTGATCTTTCCTTGCCTCTTCGGGCATGTCGGTCGTTCCTGTCTGGCATCTCGTCAAAGTGCGAGTGCAAGAGCAAGCGTCGTCCGATTGACGCATCGGCGGCAGTGGCGAAGAAAGGGAAAAGCGAAATCGCCACCCTCGGACCGGCCAGGGGGTCATGCGACCGAAAAGAGCGAGCGATTATAGCAGTAACTCGCGGTAGCCGCCCTTCATCAACTCGGTGCCCTTGGCAACCAGCCGCCGCGTGCGGTCTTTGAGAAACTGGCTCGGTCCTTGCCATTCCTCGGCCACTCGTTTCTCACCATAGATGGTGATCGCGATCTGCCGGTAGGTCTTTCCGGCAATACTTTCATCGAGCGCAATCAACGCATGATGCAGCCGCTCGTCGATCGCAAAGGTCGATCGACTGCCGGGGTTTGGCGCCTCGGCAAAGCGATGGAGGCGCTTCAGCAATTCGGTTTGCGCATTCAAGTCGGCCAAGCCACCGATTTCGAACACCGGGGCAAACGGCAACGACAACGCGGCGAGGCCGCAAATTTCGACGGGCACATGGCTTCCCGGGCCCTTCATCAGGACGAGGGGAACGTTATCGACGCCGATGGCAGCAACCCGATCGACCCTGAAATCCGACAGAGCAAGCAACGTAGTGCTTTTGGGGTGCTTGGTGGGCTCGGCGGGAAGCTCCGCGCGAAGCCGAACAAACCGCTGCAACGCATCGAGATGCCAGAACGCAGGCGCCCGGCGAGCCGGAACCGAGGGATCCGCAAACGCATACAATCCCCACCGCTCGGCGCGGGGATAGCGCCGCCGTAACCGCAACAGCCGGGTGCCGTCCTTCAAGGTGACATGCGACAGACGCCGCGGAACGGAGGCTTGCCAGTCAGCTCGGTAATCCGGATTTCGACGCAGAAATTCCCAGGCCCAATCGCTGGGATCGAAGGCTGCGGGACCATCATGGCTGGCGGTGGCACCTGATGAAGCGGCGGCGGCGTATTTCACGAGAAATGCCCCAACGAATCTCCGACGATTCGCTATCGTAAAGGCAAAAATGGCACTGCGGCGCCATTTTGTTTTTTATCCAGTCCGATTTACGATCTCCGCGAAGCGCCAGCACCTTCCTGACCGCCTGCTCCCCAGCGTTGCAGCTCGGACCGCACGAAGCGCGACGCGGGTCGAGGGCGGGCGTTGGGCGGGCTGACAGCAGCCCAACGCCGTATTGATCGGCGGCCGGAATCAGACCGACGTCCTGATCGTGCTTAGCGAGAGCGCGGCCCCGTGGAGGGATGGACCCCGCATTAGCATGGAGCAACTGTCTTGCACTCATTTCAAATCGGCAAGCAATCGAACGCTACGGCGTTCGGCGTGGGTCGCGAGGCTCCATAACGGTGCCGTAGAGGAGACCGCAACCAACGCAGCGAAAGCCGGCATTCACATATCGTATCGATGATCATGAGTCGGCTTGGCCCGCAAATCGCAATGGCCGTTTACCTTCTTCAAAACCGACAGTATCGAAACTCAAATTGTGGTGTACTCTTCACTTCATGCATGTCGGCACTCGACTTGCATTGAACCAACTTGGGATCACGGAGGGCAACATGGCCAAGAAAGCCAAGAAGGCAGCTGCGAAGAAGAAGACCGCGAAGAAAAAGACTGCGAAGAAAAAGAAGTAGGCCTTCTCTACACGCTATCTCTTCTGAGACACATCAAGGCGCGCGCGGTCCTGTCGCCGGGAAACTGAATTGCCGCGGCTTGATGTGGTTCAAAGTCTGATAATCGCGAAGCCGGATTTCGAGGCGCTTACGCGCTGAACGGTCCGGCTTTTTCTTTGCTCCAGCCCTATGGCAGAGTGAGCTTGATTCGGCCGCAATAACTGGCTGCCGTAGACCAATGGAGAATTTGGCTTCCCGTTCTTTACCCAGCCAGCATTGTCGGCACCAGGCGGGACAGCAGGATTGCCGTTGAAACGAGCGCCGAGAGGCTCACAATCAGTTGGCTCAGGCAATTGCGCGCAATTGCCGCCTGCGAATTGGTGAAAAGGCAGAACGAGCCTCTCATTGGCCCCTCCGTATGGTTCGGCGCACAGACCTTTCGAGATTTATAGAACGAGTCGCGCCGCGCTGATCGGCGCAAATTTGACCGGCTGCGATTGACTCCCCTGCGACTCAGGGACTCACGAATTGCGCTTCGAAGCGGGCATTGCAGCCGAATCGGCGAGCACGTCGACCGCGTAAACAATGGTTTAATAAATTCACGGCCTGCCCGAATTTTGCAGGGCCGTTTCATTCGGCCAAAACCCACAACCGAATGCCCGTCTAAGTAACGCCGGCCTTTTGCGGCGCCCACCCTCCGCCGACAGGCGGCTTCGCACGAAACTCCCTCGCCATCACCGAGGTATGACTTCGGCGGCCGGTCATTGCGGCAGCTTCAGCGCGCGGCGCTGCAGGCTGATCGCTGAGACGCGAGAAGCCCCGCCCGGCGGACCGGACGGGGCTTCCCGGAAGGCGCCTCAGTCGTTGCTCTTGCGCGCCCGCGACCAGATCAACGTGAAGCCGTCTCCTTCTTCGTCGTTGAACAGGTTCGCGTAGATCGGCGCGTTGAACGAAGGGTCGTCAAGCTTGAGCGAGAGGTAGTCGCGGCCCTCCTCGGAGCGCTTGGACCAGCCGGCCCCGATTTCCGCCCGACCCACATAGATCCGGTGGCTGGGAGCGTTCTGGTTGGACGAACGGTTGTCTTCGGCGACGATGCGAACGCCCTTCGCCTTCAGGCTGAGGGTGGCAATTTCACCCTGGAAATCGTTGTCGATCTTTTTGAATGAACCGATGGTAGCCATGTCACTTCTCCTGTTGTGGTTCGAGCCCGCGACCACCGCGGCCTCGATGGCGATCTACAGGCCGAAGACGATCGACGACGCACCCGCCAGCGGGCCGGAGCACAGCGAAGGACACCGGGGCCGAGACTTTCTTGTCTCGCGAGGAATGGGCTTCAGCCCAGGGGAAGAAAGTCGCGGCGACGGTGTTGCGGCACAGGCGATCGAGGCGCAGCCGGTCTTCGGCCAGATCGAGCCATCAGGGAGGTCCGGTGCGTCCGCGCGCTGAACCATAACCTGACGGAGAAGACGTCGCAGCCGTGTCGTGGCAGACAAGAAGGTTGGCAGGGTTCGCGGCGGAAACCACGATGTGCGGCAGCAGCGGAATCGTCGCTGACCAGGTCCGTGCCGGCTCAACCTGAGGGCTCACAGCAACTGGCTCTGATGCGGGTCGGCCCGGAAACACGTGCGGATTGGGCGAATAATCCGAGGAAAGTCGAAACGCCTCTTGCGCAAGCTTGACGACCGTTCGTTCAATGCGCCAATGCGGACGTACCTGTTCGATGACGAAGACGGGGATGGATTATCCCTCTGCGTGGATGCCGTGAGCACCAATTGAGGCTTATCCTCGACCACCCCGACCGGCTCCAACGAACGGAACTTGCCGAATACGATCAGGCGCATACAGGCCGTATGCTGGTGGCAGTGCCAATCGGCGGGATGCCGGACCTTCCGGCGCCGCTATGGATGCCATGATGCCGGCACTGATCGCCATGAAAACGGCAGGGCATGCCACCGGCGTGAGGATCAGCGCGCGAGTTGAGGACCCGTCAGCGGCGCTGGCGATGGTGATGTCCCCGATCGCATGGATGTAACGGCCGCGCCACCACGGCGCCGATTGCTGCAGAAATTTACCGCATCGCGATAGGCCCTACCGCGCGGCCAATCGAGGATTGCTCGAGCAGCAGCGCAAAGCTGCGTTGCGGGTCGCACGTCAACGAGTAAATCGGCGCTCACGCGCCGCCAAACTCCCAGACGGGTATGCCGAGCTTTCTCGCCTTGTCGCGCAAATTATGCTGGATGCCGTTGCCCGGGAAGGTCATCACGCCGATCGGCAGCGCGTCGAGTATGGCGTCGTTGCGCTTGAACGGCGCTGCCTTGCCATGCCTGGTCCAGTCCGGCTTGAATGCGATCTGCGGGACCTTGCGGTTGGCAGCCCATTTCGCAGCGATCAGCTCGGCGCCCTTCGGCGAGCCGCCGAGCAGTAGCACCATGTCCGGATGCCTGGCGTAAACCTTGTCGAGACGGTCCCAGATCAGGGAGACATCGTTGAAGTCCAGTCCGCCCGTCAGGGCGATTTTGGGCCCTGGCGGCATCATCATTTCGGTTTCCCTGCGGCGCCTGGCGGCGAGAAAATCGCGGCTGTCGATGACTGCGGATGTAAGCGTGCGATGATTGACCAGTGACCCGGAACGGGGACGCCAGGGCGAGCCGGTGTGAATCTCGAAGTGCTCGGTGGCCAGATCGCGGAACAGCTCCATGGTATTTCGGCGTTCGATCAGGGTGATGCCTTCGGCCGTGAGACGCTCCAGTTCAACCGAGCGTACCTCCGAGCCGTTCTGCTCGCGCTGGCTCTTTCGCTGCGATTGTTCGTTGTCATCGAGCTCCCGCTCGATGCGACTTGTCGCGCGGTGGAACAGGTTGACGGTCGACCAGAGCAGATCCTCCAGGTCGGGTTCGAGCCGGGTGTCTCTCAGCGTTGCAACGAAGGCGTCGAAGATATCGGCGACGGCAGCGGTGATGGCCTTGCCTTCGGGTAGTGGCCTCGGGTCGGGCTCGTCCTGGAAGGGACGGTGGCCATAGAGCTGAAGCTCGTTGAGGACATGGTCGGTCGGAGATGACTCGTGCGCTCGTTCGAACTCGCTATCGTCGTGGTCGGTCGTCATGGTGAGAGGTCCTTTCGCCGGATCGGCCGCGCCCATCGCGGCCTTCGTGGCGATCACCTGACGGCGGGCGGACCGGACCAGAACCCGGAGCGTCTCGTCCGCCGAAGCCCGTAAGGGCGGAGCGGAAGCGCAGGGCCGGAGCGGAGCGGAGGATGGCGCAGGTTACGGCTATTTTGTTTCGCGATGCAAAGGCCCGCAGGGCCGGCGGAAAATAGCCGTGACCGCAGCCATTGCCGGGGCGGACCGCCTGCCGTCCGATCGCCCTCCAGAAGGCCATGGGCGCAACTCTATCCGGCCAAAGCTGACCGCACCGGGACAGACGATGACGATACCGGGTCCAAGCCGACTGCCCTATCCCGCGCCTGTGGTCTCAAGGAAGGAAGCGTGCAACGTCCTGCGGCGTGAGCTGTGTACATACCGCTGCTCGAAGCTCCTTAAGTCCCAACGCGCGCAAGTCTTCGTCAAAGTCGCCGAGCCTGGGCGACAAGGCAATGGCCTCAATGCCGGCTTCGTCGGCGCGCGACGTCAAGGCCGCCGCCGCGCCCATACCGGCCGCATCCGCATCGCAGGCGATGTAGAGGCGTCGCAGCGTCGGCGGGAGCAACAGGGCCGCGAGGTGGCTGGCCGAGAGCGCCGCCGCCATCGGCATGGTCGGCAGCACGGAACGAAGCGAGAGCACGGTCTCCAGGCCCTCGCCCGCAACGAGCACGTCATTCGCCACGCCAAAGCGGACGGCATTGCCAAGCAGATCACCCATTGCCCGTCGCGGCGTATCGATCGGCGCCTTGCCGAGCCGGTTCGGACCAAAGCCCTCGGGATCGAGCCAGGTGCGGTGCACCCCGGTGATCATGCCGTCGACATCAGTGACGCAGGCGATCATCGCCGGCCAGATCTCCGGAGGCGATTCGTCGTCAGGCCCGTGATAGTAGCAGCGCGGTTGATGACGCAGACTGTCGCCATGGTGCACATCCGCAATTCCACGGCGCTGCAGATAGTGCTCCGTGAGAGTTCCCTCGATCGGCCGCGATATCGCGAAGAGGCGCCGTGCTGCTTCGCGTGACCCACGCGGCACCGCTGGACGAACGGGGCTTGCGGGAGGCTCAGAGGTCGAACGAGGCAGATTCAGAAACCGCCTTGCTTCGTTGGCAACGTCGCGGAAATCGCGCAGCGCAAGGCGTTCACGGATGATATCGAGCAAGTCGCCGTGTTCGCCGGTCGCAGCATCCGTCCACTTGCCCGCCGGTCCCTTCGGTGACTCGTAGAGCCGTACAAACAAGGAGCGACCCGGTGTATTCTGGACGTCGCCGACCAGCCAGTAGCGCCCCGCGCGCCTGCCGTTGGAAAGATACTGGCGACACACCGCCTCGGCCTCACGCGCGAGACGGCGTGCCAGTTCGGAAGCGTCGCGCGGCATCACACGGCCTCCCGTTCGCCAATGCGCTCGACCGGATACCGTTCGAGCACCCTGGCAAGGACGCAGACGCCGCCGGCATCGGTCGGCACGAACATGCGCAGCTTCCAGGAGATGATCTCCGCGAACAGTCCATAGGTCCGCAAACGGTCCCGCATGCCGTCAGTGAAGCCAGACAGCTCGATACGGTGTGCCGCCATGACGCGGACCCGTCGGAGTTTCAGTCCCCCGGCAAGGTCGAGAACCGTGCGACCTTCGAGCAGCGCGGCAAAAGCGTCCGCGGGTCCCATTGTCGGTCGCTCCCCCGGAAGCGTGCCGGCAACCCAGGCCGATGAAACCTTTCGTCCTATGATGCGCTCACCGGCATCAGTCTGAAGACGGTAGACACGCGTCGACTCGTTCGGCAGCCGCTTCCAGATCGGGAGAAGAAGTCCGGCAACGACGTGGATCGTGCTTTCTGTAAATTCCGGCACCTCGGCAAGCTCAGCCTGCCAAACCGCCCTGAATCGATCGCGATCCGTCTCCAGCCAATGGCTTTCCGCCATGGCCTTCAACGAAACATGATGGCTTTCCATCGGCCGTAGCAAACGCACGCGTTGCTCGATCTCGCCGTCATCCAGCATCAGGCTCGGCGCCGGCACCTGCACGGCAGCGCGGCCGGAGCGTTCGTTGACCAGCAGGACGGCGCGGCGGTCCAGGAGACGGCCAAGGGCGTCATCGAGGGTCAGGGGCCGGTTGCGCTCGCGCTGGGCAATGGTCAGCAGCCGGGTCTCCGCGCCGGTGGCAGGATGGCGGTAGATCGCACGGCGATCCGTGATGACGAAGCTTTCCGCCCGGAGGGTTTCCAGGCCGACGTCATAGATCCCCGAGGCGATGGCGCCTTCGACCCGCGCAGTCAGCAGTTGCTCGAATGCCGTGAACAGAACGTTCTGCAGGCCGATGGTCAGTGCCAGAAGACGGTTGAGGAAGGTGGTGATCGGCGGCAGGTCATCCTTGATGCCGTTCGCGTCGACGAGCTTCAGCCCGGTGGCATCCTCGAAGGCCACGAGGGAACAGCCCTCCACCTTGCCGCGGACCAGAAGCATGTAGAGCTGACGAAGCGCATCGCGGCCGTAACTGCTCTCGAGATTGTCTTCGGGCCGAAACAGCCCCTGCCCTCCGGTCTGGCGCTGCCCGCGGGTAATGGCGCCGAGCGTATCGAGCCGGCGCGCGATGGTAGACAGAAAGCGCTTTTCGGCTTTCACGTTGGTCGTAATCGGACGAAACAACGGCGGCTGAGCCTGGTTGGTCCTGTTGGTGCGGCCGAGCCCCTGGATCGCCGCATCGGCCTTCCAGCCGGGTTCAAGCAGATAGTGCACGCGCAGACGCCGGTTCCGGGCCGACAGTTCGGCATGGTAGCTGCGCCCCGTGCCACCGGCGTCCGAGAAGACCAGGATGCGCTTGACGTCATCCATGAACGCTGCGGTCTCGACGAGATTGGCCGAACCGGCACGGCTCTCGACCATGAGACGGTCAGCTTTGCGAATAATCCTTCGCGAGCGTCCGGTGACTTCAGCAACGATATCGGTCCCGAAACGCTGAACGATCTGGTCGAGCGCGCCGGGCACCGGCGGAAGCGAAGCCAGTTTCTCGATCAGACGGTCGCGTCGCGCGACGGCATCCCTGCTCTCGACCGGTTGGCCGTCGCGACAGACCGGGCGGGAGAGAAGGTTGCCTTCGGAATCGGTAAAGGGCTCGTAGAGCTGAACCGGGAAGGAATGAGCGAGATAGTCGAGCACGTATTCCCGGGGCGTGATGTCGACCTGGACGTCGTCCCACTCCTCGGTGGGTATCTCCGCGAGCCGGCGCTCCATCAGCGCTTCGCCGGTCGAGACGATCTGGATGACGGCGGCGTGACCCTGCTCGAGGTCCCGTTCGATCGAGCCAATCAGCGAAGGCGTCTTCATCGACGTAAGCAGATGCCCGAAAAAGCGCTGCTTGGCGGACTCGAACGCCGAGCGGGCCGCAGACTTCGCCTGCGCGTTCAGCGTCCCGGTCTCGCCGGTGATGTTCGCAGCGCGCATCGCGGCGTCAAGATTGTTGTGAATGATCCTGAATGCCCCGGCATAGGCGTCGTAAATCCGGATCTGCTCGGGCGTGAGCTCGTGCTCGACCAGTTGGTACTCGACGCCATCGTAGGAAAGCGAGCGCGCCGCATACAGCCCGAGCGCCTTGAGGTCGCGTGCCAGAACCTCCATCGCCGCGACACCGCCCTGCTCGATCGCCTCGACGAACTCGGCGCGCGTCGCGAACGGGAAGTCTTCGCTTCCCCACAGACCGAGCCGCTGGGCATAGGCGAGGTTGTGAACGGTGGTGGCACCGGTGGCGGACACGTAGACCACCCGCGCATTAGGCAAGGCGTGCTGGAGCCGCAGACCCGCGCGGCCCTGCTGCGAAGCGGCCTGGTCGCCGCGGTCGCCCTTTCCGCCCGCGGCATTCTGCATCGCGTGGCTCTCGTCGAAAACCACCACCCCATCGAAGCCAGAACCCAGCCACTCGACGATCTGCCGGACGCGGGAAAGCTTTGCACCGCGCTCGTCGGTCCGCAGCGTCGCGTAGGTCGTAAACAGGATGCCTTCCGACAGCGGGATCGGCGTACCCTGGCGGAAGCGCGAAAGCGGTGTAACCAGAAGCCGCTCCATGCCGAGTGCGGACCAGTCCCGCTGGGCATCCTCGATCAGCTTCTCGCTCTTGGAAATCCAGACCGCGCGCCGGCGCCCCTTGAGCCAGTTGTCGAGCAGAATGCCGGCGGCCTGACGGCCCTTGCCGGCGCCGGTGCCGTCGCCCAGGAACCACCCCCGGCGAAAACGGACGGCGTTTGAAGCGTCGTCACGTGCCGCGGCCACAACGTCAAAAGTCGCATCGACTGTCCAGTGACCTGCGAGGAAGGCCGAGTGCGCTTCACCGGCGTAAATGACACTTTCAAGCTGGGCGCCCGACAACAGTCCGTTTGCGATGACGTTCGCCGGAAGATGCGGCCGGTATGCCGGCTTTGGTGGCGCGACCGAGGCCATCGCCGCGGACTGGACAAGTTTGGTGGGATGGGGCTGCGATCCGGAAATACGGATCGATTGCAGAACATATTCTTCGTAAAGCGCATCCGTGAGCCGGGTGTCCTCCCGCGGCGTCCAGTCCACCGCCTCGTAGGCAAGCTCCAACGGTTCAGAGCCAGCGACCGTTTGGGCGGGCGAGCAGCGCACGGAGAAACCGCTGACCGGTCGTGGACGCAATCGAGATGGGCCGACAGAGGCCGCAACAGTTTCGGCGAGAGGAAGCCGCGGCGGGACATCATCGAGGACCCATGCCAGCAGCGTGGCAACGTCCGGCGCCGTACCGCGAGATGGCGGAAACACCGTCCTGTCTTCGGCGGGCTGCTTATCGATGACGGTGAGCCGCGTATCGGTCGTCGTGCCATGCCTGGCGAAGACCGCTCCGGCGATGGCCGCCGAGAAGACGACGCGGCCACGCTCCTGCAAGCGGCTGAAGGCAGCTGTCCAGGAAGGATTGTCGGGCGCGACATTGGCGCCGGTGATCGCCACCAGACGGCCGCCATCACGAAGCCGGGCCAGGGCCGACGCAATATGGCGGAGTGCTGCATCCGCCATACGCCGATCGACGTTTGCCAGCGCTGAAAACGGCGGATTCGTCAGAACGACGCTCGGTGCAATGCCTCGATCGAGATGGTCGTCGATCTGTGCCGCGTCAAAACGCGTGACGGCAACGCTCGGAAACAGGACATCCAGCAGCCCGGCGCGGCCTTCGGCAACCTCATTCAAAACCAGTGAGCCGCCGGATATCTCGGCAAGTATGGCGAGCAGCCCGGTGCCGGCACAGGGCTCCAGCACGACGTCAGTATGGGTGACGCCCGCGGCCCTGCAAGCGACGAAGCCAAGCGGTAGCGGCGTCGAGAACTGCTGAAGCTCGACGCTTTCCTCGGAGCGACGCGTGTGGGTGGGAAGAAGACTGGCTACCTTGGCCAACATCCGCAGCAAGGAGGCCGGCGATTGCGCACTGGCAAACATGGAGTGGCCATGCTTGCGCAGGAACAGAACCGTCGCGGCCTCACAGGCCTCATAGGCAGCTTTCCAATGCCAGGCCCCGGCGGCATCCGAGGCGCCGGCGGCCCGTTCCATGGCGGAGCGCAGGATTCCCGCGGCATCTATCCGTCTGCCACGTTCGAGATCGGACAGGAGAAGCCGCGCGGCATGGGCGATGGTGGACGCAGCCGCGGCGGTAGCGGAGCATGGGAGATTCAACATGGGAGGAAGGCCTTCGAAGAGAGCGGGAACGGTTGAGCCGACCGGCGCTCTCTCGACCCGGACGGCTCAAACCGTTCCGGCCGCCCTCTCACTCTCATCAACCGCTGGGCCCACAGGCGATGCACGGCAGAGGTGACCGCAAAAACTGAAGCCCGGCGCGATGCCGGGCTTCAGCAGAAGCGTGAAAGCATGGATGCGGGCGTACCTGACCGTTCCGCGCCGGCGGCTCATTCGGCGGCCACGCTACGTCGCTGAACTTCGTCTTCCGGGCTCTCGTCCTCATCCTCTGCGAGGAATTCGGGCAATGGTCCCGCCTCCACCTCTTGCCCCGACGAATGCACTTCAACGCCGGCGAGGCGCAGCGGTTCGGGCAGCCATCCCGTGCCATCGAGGAGACGCTCGGCTTCCCGCGCCATATCGGGCTTTTTCAGATGGTCGATCAGCTGTGCCGAAGCCTCACCTTTTGCTTCCCTGACCGCATCCAGAATACGCGACTTGGTAATGCGACCGAGATAGTTGTCGATCGCAGGCCTCCAACCGGCCTGCACCATGTCAAGCCCGACCGCGCGGGCCAGCACGCTGGCCTGGTCGAGCCTGGAAGCTGTGCCATGAGCCGATACGCGGCCCTGATTGTAGCGGTTCGCGGGCTCATGAACGGCGTTGACGGCGAATGATGCGCAATGGGCGAACAGCGCCGATTGCGCATCGTCGTCCAACGCGGCGAGCACATCCCAAAGTTCCTTCTCGTCGTTCGGGAGCCGCGCCTTCCAGGCTTCATGCCTGATATCGATTGCCCTGGCCGAGGCACTCTCCTTCAATCCGGGAGCCTGCGCGGGAAATGCCGGCGTGTGGATTGCAATCTCAAGGCAGCTGGCCGAAGACGCGAACCGATAGAACGTTGCAAGCGCGAAGTTGTGCAGCACCGCCAGGAACGCGGTCGACGGATGTTGCGCCAGCGCATCCCGTAACGCGAGCGTCCGGTGGGCCGTCAGTTCGGTTATCAGCCGGTCCGGCAGGGATTTTGCCACTTCGTCCTCCTCCTCTCCGGCCAGTTCGGATGACACGCCAGCAACCGTAATGGCCGTGCGGTGTGCCGGGTCAGATGCCGTGTTCGCGCCGGAGGTCTGGCCGCCGTCGGCGGCTTCGGACTCGACCACCGGCATTTCATCTTCCCGCCGGACATAGCCGCGATCCGGGGATAGCCGGCCTTCGGAATCGATGCTGATAAAGACGCCGGCACGGGCGATATCAGCCGGATCGTAAATCATCGATCGATCTTCGAGCCCAAGCAGTAACGCCTCGATCTCGCCAAGCCGTTGATCTACTTCGTCGGGCAGTTCATCGGCATCCTGATACTCGGTCTCGAGCCTCTCGTGCTCGGCGTTGAGCGCATCGATCGCCGTCTGCTGATCGACGGTGAGCGCCACTGGCGTTCCTTCCAGTTTCCGCAGGCCGCTGGCATGACCGAATGGAAAATCGACCGCCACCGAAATCCACTTCCAGCCCTCCAGGGCGAACGCGTCCGCGCTGGCTTTAAGTTTTTCGGCGACCAGACGATCGAGCAGAGCAACGTCCTGCAACCAGCCGCCACCGTCATCCCCGAACAGATCCCGCAGAACCGGACCTCCCGCCTGTTCATAGGCTGCGAGGCCGACAAACCTCGCGCGGCGATCGGACGCGCGGACTGCGTTCTCGGTCAGCATACGGCGGATCTGGTAAGGCTCGTCGTACCCGGAGCGGCTGACATTATCCCAGACCTGCTCCTGGCGGGCGTGATCGACGTTGACCGAGAATGCCATCAGCTGCTCAAGCGTCATGGCATCTTCAGCATAGACCTCGTGCAGCTTCGGCGAGACCGATGCCAGCCGCAGGCGCTGCTTAACGATGGCCGGCGTCACAAAATGCCGAGCAGCGATGTCCTCCTCGCTCATGCCGAGATCGCGCAGGGTCAGGAAGGCCCGAAACTGATCCAGCGGATGCAGGCCGACCCGCTCGTCGTTCTCCGCGATCGAATCGTCTTCGGCGATGCCCCCTTCGCGAACGACGCAGGGGACCGCCTGTGTCTTCGACATCCGCTTCTGTTTTACCAGAAGCTCAAGTGCACGATAACGCCTTCCGCCCGCCGGAACCTCGAACATTCCGGTCTCGTTACCCTCGACGTCGACGACGGCCCGGACGTTGAGGCTCTGCAGCAAGGTTCGCTGCGCGATGCTTTCAGCCAGCTGCTCGACCGAGACGCCCGCCTTGATCCGGCGCACGTTGGACTGGCTCAGCACCAGCTTGTTGAAAGGAATATCTCGCGAAGGCGATAGCGTGATCTTCTGGACGGTCTTTGTCATCTGAGCTCTCCACGACGGGCGGCCGAAAGCCTCTCTCTCGGCCTCCAACCCGTCGCGGCGCCCGCACAGCCCTCTAACTTTCTCCAAGCCATCCGCGGATGCCCGATCTACAGCCTGCCGATCTCCGTCCACAAAATTGGCCCAAAATCCTGGCGAGGCGCTGGCAACAAGCCGGGCAGACGGTCGGCAGCATTGCCGGATGCCCAAGCGCACTTCGTGTTCAAGTTCGTGCAGGACGTCAAATAATGAGCATGGCCACGTGCCAGACGTCGCGTGGCAATATTGACCAATTCAAATCTCGATCTGTGTTCAACCGGGCGTGCGCCGCAGGCGCATCGCCCCAATCGAAGAAGCGTGTCAGACGAAGCGCAGCACAGTGAACCCGCGGACGCCGAGACCGGTTAACAGCGGCACCCGGCGACGGGGCAGTGATAGCGACCTGTCAAGCGCCAGCGCTTGACAGGGGCCCCTTCGCCGAGTGTCCCCGGCGAGGCGTTCTCTACCTCTTGCGCGAGGGATTGTTACCCGAAGGGCCGAGACGAACCGGCTCGGCGTGCGCAGCACATAAAGCCCGGTCCGCATCGCGGACGCGCCAACTGCCGAATCGAAAACCTGTCTGTCGTGATCATTTAGAACAATCACGGCGAAAACGACCGCGACGCTACCTCACCTGCGGCTTGACCAGCGCCCTGCTCTGACTACGCAGAAATCTTCGCTCTGGCCCCGCCGGGCAAAAATCCAGCTTTTCCGCGCCACAGCAATACACGATCTCTGCGGTCGCTCCTGCGGAGCGTCTTCGCGCGCGCAATTGGTGCATCAGCACGTTCGCTACGCGCGGCGGTGCGCTTCACAGATCCGTAGCGCCGCGCGCCGACAAGAAATGTTCGCGCCGAGCTACACTTGCGGCAGCCGAATTTCCTCCCGGACGTTCGCCTCGGCGTCATAGATTCTTATGCAGAGGAGAGGAAAGCGCTTCTTCAATTCTACTGCACCTGCCCTGGCCCCATCGCTAGTCGCAAACCTGGTCTTCATGAGGCCATCCACCTCGATAGCGTAACCCGAAGCTGGCAATTCGTGGACAGCAGCAACCATTTTGTTCCTTCCGGACAGCAAGGCAAATCGACACAAATTGCTTAGCGCGAGTCGCCCGGATCGCACCAGCGCCGCCTCGCTCGGCAAAAGCGTCGAGCAATATCTTGAACGCGGTCAGCTCGAAACGATTCGGTCCAGACCATTCAAGGATGTGCGTTCGCGTCATCTGAACAGTTCGTGGGACTGCCCTGCGCGCGGACGCACGCCCGATACAGCCACGGTGCGACATAGCTACCCGCCCATACCCCCCGTCCCGCCCGGTCAGCCTCGCGCTGAACAACCGCGTACCGGCCTTTCGAATATTGCGGCCAATCGAGCGCAAGACCACTACGCACCAGCCATTCGCCGAGATCTGTTCCGTTTACGGAACAGGAGGCAACCGTGCGGCCATACTGATCCAGAGAGAACGGCGCGCAAGACACCGGTCGGCCCGCAATGAAGGCATCGAGTTCGTTGGCGGCCTTCGCACCGCAGCGGTACAATCGACTGTCGTCAGCCCGGCAGAGCTGAGTGCTCTCAGGCGTGTCTATTCCCCAAAGGCGAATCCGCTGTCCACGAATTTCCAGAGTATCGCCATCGATGACGCTGGCCTGCCCCGTCAACTCATCCGATAGCGCGACACTGGACATGACAAGAAGGAGCAGAAAGGCGAGACCGACGGCCGCGCTTGCCCGAAGGCCGGATACGTTGTTCGCCGCGATGCCATGTCGGGGCCTGCAGCCCGACAGGCCCCAAGACTTGTCTTGAATCAATTGGCCCACCCCATTGTAATTGCGATATAAACACCCTCTTTCAGACAACGCTGCAGCCACAACCGCGCCATCAGGACTCGTCATTTGTTCTATATATGTTCTAATCCGGTCACAACCGGTCGTCCAGCCATTTGGCGTCTGTTGAGCTGCCGTCAGTTTATTTTTTCTGCAGTGAGAAGATCGATGACGATGGCATCGCGCGAGGCAACTGCCGGCTTGCTGCAAACCGAATGTCGAGACCGCAGGAGGCCGGCTTCGTCTCGCGCCTGCGGGCGACAATTCTGTCACGACAGCAGCTTGATGACCCTTTGCGTGGAATCGGGATCGTCCAGACACACCGCCCATTCCAACAAGGCCTGCCGAACGGTCGTGGCGAGGACGCCGTGGAGCGCCACGCGATCAAGAACGAGCGAGCGGTCCGCCTCGCTGCGCGCCACGGAGAGGTCGGCAAGCAAGCGTACGTCGTAACCAAGCCTCACCGCCTCCAACGCGGCAATAAAAACCTCTTCTTCCAGGAAGGCGCCACCGAGAAAAATCACGCTGACATTCGATGTCGCAATCGACGTCTTGAATCGCTCGTTTCGCCACAACGACAGACCATCACCTTCCAGCGACGCAATCGAACGAGCCAACTCGGCAGGCAATAGCGCTGCATCGAATTCTCCAATTGAATGCACGCCGACGCCAAGGATTTCAAATACCGCCGGAAGCAAGGCCAGACTTTCACGCCACCGGGCGATGAACTCGCCCGAAGCGGCGTGAGATCCAACACGTGCGGGATTGATCAGAACGAGCCGGCTATGCCGTGGGTCCGCCAGCATCTGGTCGACCTATCATTTGTGAGGTCTGAAAACACGGCGACTACGCTGCGGTCTGAATGGCCTCCGGCCGGCTGAGAACCGGGCCCTCAACGCCAGCCTGACGATACATGCTTGAGAGCGTCTCGCGAGATCCGTGCAGGAAACCAGCGAGCGCCATGGTCTGACCTATCCGTTGCGGAGGCGCGAGACGCTCCAGCGGCCATCCCGCGCGCCGCAGAATACGTTCCATTCTGGTATCGGTGACGGTTACGATACTGTCTGCGTCCAACATGCCGAGGCTCTCGATCATCGCGGCAAACAGCATGAAGGTCGCACGATTGAGTCCGTTCCCCGCGAGCTGATCGGCGAGCCTGGTGTCAACGCAAAATCGCGAGCTTTCCAGGATCCGGTTATTTCGAGGTGGGCTGAGCCCCGCCAGCAGCTGGGGGAACGTGTCAGCGAGCATCGTTGGCCCGGTTGTGGGAAGCAGCCTGACACAACCAACAACCTCTCGTTTGGCGGACACCAGCACGAGATAGGTTGGATTCAAGGCGTCGTAGACGTCGAGTTCAAGATCGCCAGTGACGGACACGGTCCAGTCCAGACGATCCCTGAACACGCGTCGGCGAAGGCGAAACATGGCGGCCAGCAGATCGAGGTTCAGCCCGAACTGGTGTTGCGACAGCGCGATAACCTTCATGAAAATCTCCCGTTTAACAAAGACGACACACAACCAGAGATCGACTTCTGCGATACCTGTTGTATTTTGCAGGTGGGTTAGACATTCGAAGAAGCGCGCAAAGTCCGCTTCAGGAAGCGCAGAAGCCAGGGAAGCCCGAACCAGAACCCCGCCACGATCTGGAGGCCCACGTTGAGAGCAAACGCAGTCTGATAGGCGATCTGGGGATACTGCCCGGCGTCCGGCGACCAGTGCTGCAGCACAAGCCCGGTTCCGATCTGCACAGCGAACGCCGCACCGATATGAAAAAAGTTGAGAAGCGCGTTGGCTCGCCCGGCTAGCTCTTTCGGAAACTGCTCAGCAAGGATCGCGTAACCAAGAACGGTTGCTGCGCCGACCGCGGCGATGACCGCCCAGAGGAGGTATGCCGGCAATGGCCATCGCAGGATGAGCGCGAGCTGCGCTGCGATAGCGACTGTCGCAGCGAACCCGAGGAGTGCTTGCGGACCGATGCCACGCCTGCGAAGTCGGTCGGCAGCTATCCCCCACAGCAGCGCACCCAGGCTGACCGCGACGGCCATGACGAACAGATGCCAAACCATCGCGGCCCGGTTGAGACCTTCGACATCGGTGAGCCACTGCGCCGCCCATAAGCCCTGCAGCGCCCAGGCCGTTCCGATTGTCGTCGCCGACAGCGGCACGACGCGCCAGAAGCGGGGATCAGTATAGACCTGATACAGCGCTGCAGTGGCAGAGCCGGTTGCAGCCTTCGCGGTGTCGGGAACGACAAGATATATCACGGCCGCGCTACAGGCTGTCACGGCAGCGAACAAAGCGAACAGCCCGCGCCATCCGATCGAGGCAAGCAACAGATCGGCTGGCAATGTAGCCGTTACGGCCCCCAGCGCGCCAAGCATGACCATGAAGCCATTGAGAAGTGGCAGCTGATCGTTGGGAAACCACACAACAAGGGCTTTCAATCCGGCGTTCAGGGCGCCCGCGACACCGAGACCCATCAACGCCCGTGCTGCCAGCAGCAGAAAGAAATCGTCCGAAGCGGCAAACAGCGCTGCGCCTGAGGCGGCCGCAACCAGCAATGCGCTCTGGACCCGGCGCGGACCGTGTCGGTCCAGAAGCACCCCGACCGGTATCTGCGCCGCAGCAAAGGTTAGAAAGAAAGCCGATGTCAGCAGACCAAGATCGCCGGCCGCAAATCCCAACTCCAATGTCAGCGGAGCAGCCACAAGGCCGTTGATGGTGCGAAACAGATAGGAAAGGTAGTAACCAGCCACGAACGGCAAAAACACCCGCATGATCAGCACACGATTTTCCAGTAATATTCTGCTTCCTTTACGGAACGCCGTCAGCTGCGCCGGCGCGGCTCGTCGCGGTGAAGGCCGCAGCTCATCACCATGAATATCGCTGCCGGTGGCTGCGTCAGTGCACGGGCCGTCCAGGGTAGGCCGGAAAGTTGTCGGTGCTGCCGTCCTCCCGGACGGCAGCAGCGTTTTGCGCTTCGTGAACCCAGGTCGACGCAGCGAGACCAGTCCCGCAGGCGGCGGACACACCGCCAGCAGGATCCCCCTCTCCCGTTGCGGCGACAGCAGGCGCCGTTGTGTCGAGCCGGTTCATCGTCTCCTGCATCAGGGGCGTTCCCAGCTGAACACGCCGTTCCACCTGTGCAGCGAACTCGTCGAAACGCGCGGAGCCGAGCCGGCACGCGGCAGACTGTGTCGCTGCGGGCAACTCCGGGGCAACCGCCAGATGGAACCGGGCGTGAAGAGAGACGATCTCGCTTACGATGCCAAGATTCCTGTCGAGCTGATCAACCTGGCCGCTCAAATCGGCGAGCCGACCCGTCAGCATGACAGCATCAGATGTGCCGTCGGAAGCGAGAAACCGATCGATCGCGGCTTCGACGAGCGCAGATTTTGTGATTTCGCGACGCTTGGCGGCCATCGTCAACCGCGCTGCTGTTCGTTTGGAAAGATAGACGCCGACCCTGGGTTTCATTGCGGAAGCTCGCTGAAAGTATGATTGATGAGTGGCAGGCCTGTCTGCATGCGCAGGGCACCCGTGGTTCTGCACCACGTTGCGCACGCGAAAGTCGGGCCGCCGGATATTTCAGGCCAAAGGCATGCGTTGATCCGACACCGAATTGATCCGCCTGCTATCGACGCTTGTGCCGAAGCGAGCAGACGTCACACCAGCGCTGATGAAACGCCCAAAGTGCACCTGCTGCTGATTGGAGCGCGGCAGACCAGCATCGATACGAACGGATTTGACGTGATCGATTAAACCATCCCGGCGGACGCGTCGGAGCAAATCCCGGTGGTAATAACCAGAGGACGTGATTGGAACGCGTGGACTTCAGCATCAGTACAGCATCGACATGAGGCATCGCTTCTCTCGCTCCTTTCGAAACATTGCACTGCGGCACCAACGACTCGTGATCGAAGCCGGTCGAATAATCTGCAACCAGGATTCGTCCCGATAACGATGACTATGTCGCAGCGCTTATCCGTCGAGAGGTGTCGATTGTGACCGCTTGACCTTTCGACACCCTCACATTTCATCAGGTGGCGGCGGCCCTGGCTGGTGAGCGTCGGGCGGGCTCGGACGTTCGAGCAACACGGCCTTCAAGCAGGAAGCGCCTCTCCGCCCACGCGAAGCCGACGTCCGGTCAGACAAAACGGCGATCAGTTTGCGACCGTAACAGCTACGATCCAGCCGAAACCGGCGACGCAATGCGTGATATATCCATCGCGGGGGCGAGATATAACGGCAGAGTCAGTCTGCGGAATCAAAGCTGGCTGAATTGCGACAAAGATGGTTTGCACTGAATTTAAGGAATTCGACACAACATGCCATCGACGCAATCAATCAGCTACCGAATTAACCGACAACGCCCCCAAAAGCGCAATGCCATCGCCATGAGAAACATGTGTCGAGCACCGTGGCGTAGCCGAGCGCTTTGATATCTCCGAGCCCAGGCGCCCCCCACATTCCGTCAGGTCGATGTCGACGGATTGTAGCCACCACGAAACGCGCACCATGACGGATAATCACCGCAAAACTCGAAAAAATCGTCAAAGTATACAAGGCCCAACTTTGTCAGGCGAGAGATGATCGTATTCAAGGCCTCGCGTCCAAAGTGCGGTCCGAACGACAGGAGATCGTCGCAGCCGTCGAGCCGCTCCTCCACTTCCATGGCGGCGAATAAATCGCGCAATTCGACTTGCCGTTCAACCAATGCCTTTCGACGTACGATCAAACCGAATTCACTGGTCACGATGACGCTCGTATCATTTGTCATTTGGGAGCGTAACCCCATTCGGAGCAGTAATGATTACATTGTGAATGGGCGTACTTTGGATCGGTTGCATTATGACGCGCCATTCAGCCTTAGCTGTTTGCATCAACGCAGATTCGGGAACTGCGAAGTCAACTCGGACTGGACCCGTTCCGCCAGGTTGCCGCGCCCCTGGCAAAGCAACGTACAAGCGGTCACCCCCCATCCCCGAAGGAATGGCAGTGCCAGAGTTTCTCAACCATGCACCTGCCTCTTCAGGTGAGGCCCACCTTAATACTCTGGCGTAGCCGTAGGGGGCGGGTCCGGCGGACGCCCCTCGCCCACGCGGGTACACCGTGTAATAGCCGTCGCTTCCCATACACCGATGGATGGATTGCAGCTTCACGCCGTCGGGAGAAGCTGTATCAGCGGTGCTCCCCGGTAGCGTTGCACATCGGTACTGGCTGGCAAAGTGGTGGAGCTTGAAATCCTGGTGCCAGCGTTCAGATCCAAATTCATCAAGAACGATAGTTGGAGAACCGCAGCTCTCCTCTATATGATGCAGCTTCCTTTTAACCGAAACGATGCGAGGCATTCTGGTTTTCCCGATCCGTATCTCACGGCATATGCACTATGGAGGAAGGATTACCGCTTAGGGCGTGTCGATCGCCGCTTGGGTCAATTTCGACACCATTGGGCCGCGGTCCCAATGCAACGTCGCGAGAACGAGCAAGACAAGCTCCGTTCCAGCCTTTGATTAAACCAAGTCGGCAGTCTTGCGGATTTCGTCGACGAAGGCGTGTCGACCGCGCATGGCCTGTCTCGTACCGTCGGACGCCCCGCTTCCCAATCCTCCAGCGGAACAGCCGAGCGGCGAATAATCACAACGTTGCGGATTAGCCCCCGAACGAAGCTAGAGATATGGCGCAGTGCTCGGGTGACCGGTGGTGTCGATTGTGACGGTATGGATTTTCGACACCCTCATGAATGGTGTGGGCAATCGCGCTGCAGATCCCGTTCGCGCGTAGTCGCACCCCTCGCAAAACGGCGCCGGAAATTGACGTAAGGGTAGTGATTACAACAGCTGACCGCGGCGAAGCGCCTCAGCAACACACTGGGCGATTGAGCCGGCATCTAGCTTTCTCCTCGCGTTCTCGAGGTGAAACACGACAGTCCGCGGCGTGATCTGGACGAGTACCGCGGCATCGGAAATTGTCTTTCCACGAGCAATCCACGACAAGCATTGTCGTTCGCGCTGCGTCAAGGCCGCTCCATCGAGCGGCTTGCCGAGCGACCGATCGAGCCGCACCGAGACGTGGGTATGAAAATACAAGCCGATCAGGCGAAGGACGTCGGTGGTTTCGACAAGCAAGCGGTCAGTGCCGGCGAGCGGTTCCGCGGTCGCGACCGTGAACGCGGCAATTCGCCCAAAACCCATCTTGATCGGTACCGTGATGCCGGACTGGATTCCGAACGTTGTAGCTTCGTCAAAGAACCTCTGCTGTTCCTTTGCACCGCCCATGATGGGCGCACCACCCCAGGAAAACAGATCGTATTCCCTTGCTGCGCGCTGGACGACCGGATCGATCTTTTGATAACGGAGGTCGAAATATCTCTTGGTCCAGGATTTGGGATATGAAGACAACAGAGCTGGCGTGTCGTCGGCGATACGTAGATAGGCGAAGCGTTGAAAGCCCAACCTTCTAGTGACGCGCGAGGCGACCCGCTCGAATCCCTCCTCGTCCGCAGCCGTCTCTAGCGCGTCGACGAATTCCTGAAATGCTTCTTTAGTGAGCTTCATTCAGGTCTTTCGGGGTGGACTTGATCCTGCCAACGTCCGACCTGTCGCCAGAGCTCCAGCCTGTCGCAGGGCATCGTCAGGTTCGCGCGCCGGTCCCCTCACTGCTGCGATCCTCACGCTCTCATCCCGGCCGGGTCGAATGAATCCGAGCCGCAGTCGGAAAATTCCGCGTCGCACAAAACAACGGCGTTATAAGGCACCGGAGTGTCTTTTTTTGTCAGTCGATCAACTGACTTCAGTTCGTTGGTATATCTCTCGTCAATTCAGAGCTAGCTCCACTCCCTGTCGCCTGCTTCTCTCCGCCACTACCCGGGAACTGCCACGAACCTTCGGGTCGGTGGCTGGCTTTCCAAATCATGATCGCAGCCTGTAAGCGCGTCCACCAGGCTTCTTAATTCTGTGAGACGGCCATCGAAACGGCCACGGGGCGTCGTATTGTGCTCGTTGCATAGAAACGCTGCGGCGGCGACGCCGTGTTGCGCTCCGTTTCCCATAAGCTTGGTTGATGAACCCGCGACATGGGTCACGCTGATATGCTTGCCGGCCATCAATAAGTTGTCGATGTTAGCAGAGTAAAGGCAGCGGAATGAAATTCCGTATGACGATTGGTCCCGCCCATCGAATATCCAGTCTTCGAGAAGGAAATCGTACTTGCCCTCCCCTGGACCCCAGGCGCAGTGAACGCCCCGCTCTGATCGGCGTCGGAAATGTCGTGCCGCACATATTCGCCATGCTGGCCCGTTGCACGAATTGAAGACAGAACATCCTCGACCTCCTCCTTTGCAACCACGTCGTTGGCAATGATGTCGAATCCGCGTCGGGCCAGGCCTTCGACCACAGCACGACCGATGCCCCGCCTTGCTCCGGTTACCAACGCCACGGGGAACTCACCTGCTGTCATCATCGCTCGCTTGAAGTCTTTGGTTGAGAAGTCGAATCGAAAATGGATAACTTACGGATTCGTGCCACCTCCGCGGGGCAGCTCCGATGCAACCTGCACCATGCTCAAGGATCATCCGATGGGATTGGCGCGTCAGATTTTCTCGTTCTTTGGGATCGGCAGGCGATCACGCATCCATGACTGAGCCGATCGAACCCAGTTCTGGGCTCGTGGCTGGAGCTGATCGCGTTGCCTTAACGCTCCGACGCGAAGCATGAGAATGCCGGTCTCAGGACCGTGAGGAGCCGCATACAGCGCCGATCCACACCTCGGGCAGAAAGCGTTCTCACGCGGCTTGCCGCTTTCCGCGGAATGCTTGACGTATATTGCGGGCTCGCCCGCGATGATCCGGAAGTTTTCAGCCGCGACCGGAACGTTCACCCGAAACGCCGATCCCGATATGTCCTGACAATCCGTACAGTGGCAAATCGAGACTTCCTCCGGATCGACCTCTCCTTTGAAGGTCACATAGCCGCAGTGGCATCTTCCGTCGACATGCATTCACAACTCCCAAACGGCAACGGTCTTAGTGCACAGGCGCATGGACGATCAGATCCTTGAATTTCCGAACGAAGGCACGCCAAAGTCTGAGCCAACGTCCACCAACAGCACCGGTTGGCAGTGATTCAACTTCGAACAAGGACATCTCAACCACCCATGCCGGAATGATACCGGACCTACTGCTTCCGTGCCGCGCGAACCTCGTCTTCGGAAAACAGATACTTTTCGCCCGGCACGTAGCGCCAGTCCTTCAGGGCGCCCTTCCCGTCCTTGACCGTCGTTCGCCCGATCCAGTAGCCCAGCGTCGATTGATTATCGATCGCGCGAAAATAGATGGGCCCTGCGATGCTCTCGAACTTGAATCCCTTCAGCGCTTTCGCCAGCTCCTGCGGCTCAGCATTCCCTGCTTTTTCGACAGCCGCCTTGAGAACGTAAACGGACGTGTAGGCCAACAGTGCGTTCGATGTGGGTAATTCCTTGTACCGCTCGATATACTTGGCGAGGAATTCCTTGTGCGGGGTCGGCTCCGTGATCTGATCGGCAGGATAGCCTGTTACCAACCAGTTCTCGGGGGTGTTCGGTCCAAGCGCGCGCAGCACGTCCGGCTCGCCGGTAGCAAGCTGGATGACGGTCCGCCCCTCAAACAACCCGCGCGACTGGCCGTCACGCGCAAACTGAGCGGCGTCCGACGCGAACAGCGAGCTGAAAATCGCATCGGGCTTGGCTGCCTCCAATGCATTCGCCAGGGCACCGGCATCGATCTTTCCCAATGCCGGATATTGCTCGACCACGATTTCGGCGTCAGGCACCCGCTGTTTGAGCACCCGTTTGAACGAGTCGGCAGCAGAATGACCGAACTCATAGTTGGGACCAACGATGGCCCATCGCCTGGCGCCTAGCCTGGCGACATCATCCCCGAGCATCCCAATCTGCATATGTAGATTGGGCCGCAAGCGGAAGGTGTAGGGATTGCCGTTCTCCATGGTGAGAGAATTTGTAATTGGTATGGTCGAAATGTAGGGCACCTTCTCGCGACCAGCGTACTCGCCTATCGCGACGGCAACGTTCGAGGCCCATACTCCGAACAGTGCAGAAACCTTGTCACGCGTGACAAGCTGCTCTGCAGCGCGTAGCGCATCCGTCGGCGTTCCGCCGTCGTCCAGCGAGATGATTTCGAGCTTCTGCCCAAGAATCCCGCCCTTGGCGTTGATCTCTTCGAGCGCAATCTGCCAGCCGTTGCGAGCGGGCACGGTTCCGGCGGGAAAGCGGCTGTACGAGTTCAATTCGCCGAGCTTTATGGTTTGCGCTTCGGCGCCGGGCGCGAGCCAGCACACGCATGTCGCCAAAACGGCCGTGATCCCCGCAAATTTGCCGAAAGTCGCCATCGTCCGCCCCTATCTTCGAGCCAGCCATCGTCAATAGGCTATCGTCATAGTACGTTGTCAAACATTTCGATGATGAATAATCTTCATGCGAGGCCTGAATCGTCTTCATGCCGTGCAGGGTGCAGGCGATTATCTGAAATTTTGCTTATAAAAACCGACCTTCTTGAATTTGTGGTCGGTACTCAGAGGCACCATTCCATTTCAGATCGCAATATTACGCATTGCCTGCGCGCTCGAAGCTTAATACGTTCGTCCTCAGTCACGGCTTTGTCTGAGGGAGATGAGATGTCTGAAGTAACGGTCTTCCAGGCGAAGAAGATCATCACGATGGACGACGGTCGTCCGACCGCCAGCGCGGTCGCGGTCAAGGACGGACGAATACTGTCGGTCGGGACCATCGAAACGATGAAACCATGGCTCGATCGCTATCCGCATCACATCGACAGAACGTTCGCGGACAAGATCATCATGCCGGGACTGATCGACCCGCACACTCATTTGCGGTGGTCGGGTGCCTTGACGGGGCTGCATTACATCGGCCCGATCGATTCTCCGAACGGGGTGAGCAAGGCGCTACGCAATCGCACTGAGGTCATCGCGCATCTGAAGACGCTTCATGCCGGGATGAAGGACCCTCATCAGCCGTTGTTCGCCTGGGGACACGACCCCATGCTGCAAGGTGGACATCTTCACCGCGACGAGCTCGACGATATCTCCAAGGAGCGACCGTTGTGGGTTCTGTCCTATGCGATTCACTTCCTTTATGTGAACAGCGCCATGCTCGGTCGGCTCGGTGCCCATGAAGGCATGAACCTTCACGGATTGGGACGGTATCCGGACGGCCGGTTGAACGGTCAGTTTGTCGAGATGGAAGCCACCAACTTCGCTCTGGAGCCGTTTCGGCAAGAGGTCATGAGCCCGGAAAACGCACGAAGGGGTCTTCGCATGCTGGCCAACCAGGCGAAAAAGGCCGGCGTAACACTAACCGCAGACCTCGGATTCGGAGTTACCGACTTCGAGACCGAGTGGAGGGATCATGAGGAGATTGTCCTTGAGCATGCGTTCCCGCTCCGCATGGTGCTCGTTCCCGCCGAATATCCTGCCCGGAAGGCGCGAGGCGAAGACGCGGTTGGCTTCCTTTCGAATCTGAAGAAGAGAAACCGGGACAAGCTGCGCTTTCACGGCGTCAAGTTCTGGAGCGACGGCTCCTATCAGGCCAACTCGCTGCGCCTCAACTTTCCGGGCTATCTCGACGGCACCAATGGAATGCGTGGGGATCTGCCCTGGGAGGAGCTGGCCGACAAGATGCTTCCGTATTGGCAGCGCGGCGTTCAGATTCACGCGCATGCAAACGGCGACGAGGCGCTGGACGCGGTGCTCGACGCGCTCGCCGAGCTGCAAAGGCGACTGCCGCGGTTCGACCACCGCTTCACGATCGAGCACTACTGCATCAGCACGCCGGCGCAAGCGAGACGCCTCCGCGCGTACGGAGGCGTTGCCAGCGTGAACAACTATCTCGTGCACTATCGAACGCAGGTGCAGAATGTGAACGGCTTGGGACCGGACAGAGCGGAAACGACAGCCCGCTTAGGCACATTAGAGCGCGAAGGCGTTATCTTTACGCTGCATTCCGATTATGCGCTCGTCGTCGTCCCGCTGCACCCACTGACCGCTGCGTGGATCGCCATGACCCGGATTGCGGCCGACGGCAAAACCGTACAGGCGCCGGGCGAGCGCATTGGCCGCGAACGGGCGCTCCGTGCCATTACGATCGACGCGGCCTACGTGCTGAGGATGGATGCCGAGGTCGGCAGCATCGAGGTCGGCAAGTTCGCGGATTTCGCGATCCTCGACCAGGATCCGACCATCGTTGATATCGACCGGTTCAAGGACATCCATATCTGGGGCACGGTCCTGGGTGGCGTGAAGCAACCGGCTTGAAACAAGCGGAGCGCCGATGACCGACAATTCCAATAAGGTCGGGATCCCGCCGGATTATACCGAGCGGTTGGCGGAAACCTGGGAAATGCTGCTGGGTATTGGACACGCCACCGCCATCTTGCCCAACCGAAACCGGTCGCAACCGAAGACGCCGTTCACGATGGTCTCCGGCTTTCTCGGAGCCGGCAAGACCACCTTGCTCAATGCGCTGCTTTCGGAACCTCACGGCCGGCGCCTTGCCGTGCTCGTGAACGATTTCGGATCGATCAACATCGACGCCTCGCTGCTGCGTCGGCGCAGCGCCGACACGATCAGCCTGAGCAACGGCTGCGTCTGCTGCAGCCTCGCAACCGGCCTGACCAAGACCTTGGTGGACCTGCTGCAGCGGGAAGAACGCCCGGAAGCCATCATCCTCGAAGCCAGTGGAGTGGCCGAACCGCATGGCGTGGTACAAATCGCGCTGAGCAATCCGCAATTGAGCCTCAACGGAATAGTCACCGTCGTTGATGCCGATGCTATCTTCTTCCAATCGGAGAATGCATCGGTAAGGATGACGATCGACCGGCAGATCGCAGCGGCTGATATCGTCATTCTGAACAAGACCGATCTTGCAGCATCCGACGGCGTCGAACGCTTGCGTCGGCACGTCGCGAAAACCGCGCCTGCGGCGCGAACGCTGGAAACGACTTATGGATGCGTGCCAGCGGAGATAATCCTCGGGCCGTCGCAGAACAGGTCGCATCTTCGCGCCGAAGACGTCTCCGGCGCCGCGCATCGCGCCACGTACGAAAGCATCACGTTCACGACCGATAAGGCCCTTGACGAAACGAAGATCTGCCGCCTCGCCGAGAGCCTGCCCAAGGGGGTGCTGCGAGCCAAGGGATTGATCCGCCTCGACACCGACGACAGGCACCAAGCGATCCTTCAGGTCGCCGGCCGCCGCTGGAACCTGGAAAAGGGTCTATCGGGGGACGAATCTTCGCGATCCGAGTTGATCGTCATTGGACTGAAGGGTCAGTTTGATCCGGTTGAACTGCGTGCCGCGTTCGAGGCTTGCATCGCGGCCGCTTTAACCAAAGCCCGCCTTTAACTGTGCTGGAGGATACGGAATGATTTTTCGCTCTCTCGAACAGATCATGGACACCGCACGGGACGTCGACTGGCAGCACGGGCGAAGCCGTCGGCTTCTTCTCGCGGTGGACGGAATGGGCTACGCCGTCGCCGACACGCTGGTGGATGCCGGCACGGCCTCTCCCCTTCAGTACCGGAACCATCTCGTTTCCTGCTATTGCATCGCAGGCGAAGGCGAGATCGAATTTGAAGGCAAGCGTCACCCCGTGGCAGCGGGCACTTTTTACGCCATGAACAAGCACGACGCCTCGGTCCTGCATGCCAAAACGGACATGCGGATCGTCAGCATCTTCAACCCGCCGATCCTGGGCACCGAAACGCACATTTTTTCCGGCGATTCCGCGTCTTCATATTGAGCCGCCCCCCTGACAATCGCCCGGGTCGGCGGATCGGGAAGTACCCGCAGGAGCATTCAAGCCGCTAGCCCTGGTGGCTCTATCGAAAGCTAGGGCGCTACCGCGCACGCCAGCAAAATGAACGCGAGGTTGACTGAAACGGCCATCGCCACCATTAGCCAGACAGCGGCGTCGGACAGCGACGGGGCGTTCCTGCATTTCCAAAGAGGGTGCATCAAAACTCCGGTTTCAGGCCGTTGCGGTGGCCGCAGAGCGTCGGTGAAACGGTGCGCCAGACGTTGCATTCACTCGAGAGGACCCCGCATGGGCCGCGTAGCAAGCGAATGCCCGCCGTCTCGCGGGCGATCGCCTCGACGGCGCAACAGCCCATCGCTCGACGTGCGATATTATTACAATAGTACAATATAAGATTAAATCACAAAATTTGAGCTTAAAGAGCACTGTTTAGGCTCGCATTGGGCGATATTTGTGCGCTGCAGCGATGAAGTACAGTTGATCTTTTGGCTGATTTTCGTAAATCGTAATATTACATATTGCGAGCTGATCTTGATCTATTTAGTCTTCATGTGACGGGCGTTCGAAAACGCGAAAGCCGCAGCCCAAAGCGTTGGCCGAGCGCAACAGACGGGGAAACAGGGTGAACACATCGTTCTTAATGGTCCAGGCACTGAATGGCCTGACGACGGCGGCCACGCTGTTTATTACGGCAAGTGGGCTGACGCTGGTCTTCGGCGTGACGAGGATCGTCAACTTCGCCCACGGCTCGTTCTACATGCTGGGGGCGTACCTCGCCGCGACCCTGATCCCCCATCTGGTGCAGGCGTTGTCACCCAGCATCGGCTTCTGGTCCGGAATCGTCCTGTCTTCCCTGACCGTGGGGCTGATTGGAGTTCTGTTCGAACTCCTGGTCCTGCGTCGTGTGTATCGCACCTCGGAACTGTATCAATTGCTGGCCACATTCGCCGCGGTTCTCGTGATGAGCGATCTCGTGATTATCATCTTCGGCCGCGACGACATTTTCGGCATGAAGGCTCCGGGGCTGGAAAACTCGGTTGAAATCCTCGGCCGGCGCTTTCCAAGTTACGACCTGTTTGTGATCGCCCTCGGCGTCGCGGTACTCGGCGCACTCATGCTGCTTCTCAGAAAGACGCGGTTCGGGGTGCTGGTGCGCGCAGCAACCCAGGACCGCGCCATGGTCGGCGTGCTCGGCGTGAACCAAGCCCTCCTTTTTACGGGAATCCTGTTCCTCGGGTCTTTCCTCGCCGGACTCGGAGGCGCGCTTCAGACGCCGCGCCTCCCTGCGAATTCGCAGATGGACATTTCCATCATAACCGAATGTTTCGTAGTGACGGTGGTCGGAGGAATGGGCAGCATCCCTGGAGCGTTCCTGGCCGCCCTTTTGATCGGTCAGCTTCAGGCATTCGGCATTCTGATACTGCCGAAAATCAACCTGGTACTGGTATTTCTTCTGATGGCGGTGGTTCTGGTGGTGCGCCCCTGGGGCTTCCTCGGACGCCCGGAAACATCCACCCAGGCGCAATTGCCTGAGGAGGAATGGTCCTTTGCCTGGACGCACCGACATTACGCGATCCTGGCTGTGCTGCTGGCTGCACTCGCGATGCTGCCAGCCCTGGTAGACGGCTACGCGCTCAAGGTCGTTACCGAAATGCTCATCATGAGCCTTTATGCAGTGAGCCTCCATTTTCTGGTGGTAACAGGCGGGCTCATCAGCTTCGGGCATGCCGCATATTTCGGTCTTGGCGCCTACGGTGCGGCGCTGCTCGTCAAGCACCTTCAGCTGCCGATGGAAATTTCTCTCGCAGGAGCTCCGATCGTGGCTGCTCTCGGCGCAGCGCTCTTCGGATACTTCATCGTTCGCCTGAAGGGCACTTATCTCGCGATGCTGTCGTTGGCCGCGGCGCAAATCGTCTATGCTGTCGCTTTTCAATCCGACTTCACGGGCGGCGACAACGGGCTCATCGGAATTCGGCCATCGGCATGGGCTGCAAGCCGCGGTGCCTACTATTACCTGGCGCTCGCGGTCGTGCTCGTGTCGCTCGCGGTGCTCAGGCACTTGGTCAATTCGCCGTTCGGTTTCACGCTCCGCGCGACACGCGACAGCGAAACCAGAGCCGCCGCAGTAGGCATCAACGTACTTTCCCACCGCTGGATCGCATTCACAGTCGCGGGCGCCGCAGCCGGCGTCGCCGGCGGGCTACACGCCTTCATGAACGGCTCCGTCGATCCCACGCTTCTCTCCGTCTCTACCTCGGTAGACGGGCTGATCATGCTGCTGCTGGGTGGCCTGCAAAGCTCCGCAGGAGCCATCATTGGGGCGGTATTGCTGCATGAAATGAAGAACGAGTTCATTGCTCTCACCGACTACTGGAGACTTTTTCTGGGCGTCGCCATCATCCTGCTGATCATGACCATGCCGCGGGGAACGATCGGAGCCTTGCAGCAGGCTCGGGACAAACTTCTGCAACTGACGACGAAGGCAGTAACCAAGTCGATCCAGGGAGGCGCGAATGACCTTGCTTAAGGCTTCGGCACTTTCCAAGAGTTACGGAGGCATACATGCCGCTCGTGGTGTCAGTTTCGAGCTGAAGCGAGGCGAGCTCTTGGCGCTGATCGGTCCGAATGGCGCAGGAAAGTCGACGACGTTCGGAATGGTTGGCGGACAACTTGCGCCCGACGAAGGAACCATTCATCTGGAGGATACGGATATTACCGGGATGTCCCCTCAGGCCGTCGCCAAGCACGGAGTCGGTCGCACCTTTCAAGTGGCGACCATCTTTCGATCGATGTCCGTCGTTGAGAACGTGCAGACGGCAATCGCGGCGTATCGGGGACGTGCCCGTGCTGCACTGCCTCTGGCAAGAAGCCTCTTCAGAGAGGAGGCGATGGACATCCTGGCGCTTACGCGGATGACGGACTTTGCGGACCGTCCAAGCGGAACGCTGTCTTACGGCGACGTCAAGCGTGCGGAACTGGCGATCGCGCTAACCGGCAAGACCAGACTTCTGCTGATGGACGAACCGACGGCGGGCATGGCCCCGCGCGAGCGCGCCGGACTGATGGATCTCGTTTCGAAGCTTGCCGACGAGCGCAAGATGGGCGTGCTTTTCACCGAACACGACATGGACTCGGTGTTCTCGCATGCAAACCGGATCCTGGTCCTTGTGCGGGGCCAGATCATCGCTGAAGGCACGCCAGACGAAGTGCGCCAAAACGAACTCGTCAAGCGGGTATATTTGGGCGAAAGCGGCACGGCGGCTGCACGACAAGCGAGAAAAGCACGATGACAACTGAATCTCTCCCCAACGAAGAGCCACCTCTTCTGCGCCTTAGCAACGTGCACGCGGGGTACGGCCTGGCGGAGATACTCTACGGCGTCGACCTCGAAATGGCGAAAGGGGAAGTCGTAGCGCTCATGGGCCGCAACGGAGCGGGTAAGTCGACGACGCTCAAAACCATCATCGGTCTCATCGAGCCGACCAGGGGGCAGATCTTCTTCGCACAGGAGCTCATCAGTTCGGCGCTGCCCTATCAGATCGCCCGCAAAGGCCTGGGTTACGTTCCCGAAGAGCGACGGATCTTCTCCGATCTCACGGTCGAGGAAAACCTGGAAGTCGGACGGCGGGCGCCGACGTTCGGCCGCCCCGCATGGACACCCGAGCGGCTTTTTGAAATTTTTCCCAACCTGGCCGAGATGCGTCAGCGGTCGGCGGGTCACATGTCCGGTGGCGAGCAGCAGATGCTCACGATTGCGCGGACGCTCATGGGAAATCCCCTGGCGGTTCTCCTTGACGAACCTTCCGAGGGTATCGCGCCGGTCATCGTCGACCAGATGGCCGAGGCCGTGATCCGGATGAAGCGGGAGGGCATCAGCGTGCTGCTTTCCGAACAGAACATCGGTTTCGCAGCTTCCATCAGTGACCGGGCCTACATCATCGACCGGGGCCACATACGTTACAGCGGCAAAGCTTCCACACTCCTGACCGATGAGGAGGTGAAAGCTACCTACCTGGCAGTCTGAATGGCGTTTGGGATGAGTTAAGGATACTTGTGGGCTGGGGCGACACTGCCCTATTGGAATGATACAAAACCCGCTCGTCATGCCAAAGTATACTACCGGGCTGCTCCCATCCTACGGACCGGTGGTATATCATTGATATCAAACACAATTCGCTCGATGAGAATGATGGAATTATGGCCGCGAAGGTCAAAAAAATGGCGGTGCAACAGGGGGGTGGAATGAACTGGCGTCCTAACATCGCCGATTCGACCAAGCCGAAATATCTGGCGCTCGTCGAAGCCCTCGAGAACGATATCGCCAGAGGTTCGTTACGCCATGGCGACCGCCTGCCCCCCCAACGCGAGATTGCCGAGCAACTCGACATCACGATCGCCACGATCACCAAGGCGATCCGCGAAGCCACCCGACGCGGCATCGTTACCGCAAGGACAGGCAGTGGGACCTTCGTTCGCATCGGCGAGAGTTTGCCTGAAGCCGATCGACCGGTTCCCGATCTCAGTTTGAACACGGTTCCGACCGGCCCCACGAAGCCCTTTCTCGACGCAGCCCTTGAGGAATTGGGGCAGCGCCACGCCGCCGAGATCCTGTGTGCGTACGAGCCGAGCGCGGGGAACGAAAGCCATCGGACGAGCATGGCAAAGTGGTTGCGCAAACGAAAATTGTCCGTGCAACCGTCGCAGATCCTTCTAACCCACGGCGGACAGCATGCACTCGCAGCCTGCTTCCACGCCCTGACCAAGCCAGGCGACGTGGTTCTTTGCGAGGAATGGAGCTACTCGGGAATCAGGCGACTGGCAGACCTTTGCCACGTCCGTGCGGAAGGTGTCAGCATGGATGCCGAAGGTATCGAACCTGCGAGCTTGCGGGAAAAGTTGCGTTCGACGGGAGCAAAACTCGTCTTCTGCACCGCAGCCGTGCAAAATCCGACGACCGCCACGATGTCCTTGTCGCGCAGACGTGAGATCATTGCGATCTGCAAGAAAGCTGGCGCCTTGATCGTCGAGGATGACATCTATGGTGTCCTATCCGGCGAGGACCTGCCTGCCCTCGCCTCGATCGACGGAGCCCAGACGATCTACATCAGCAGTCTTTCGAAGTGTCTTTCTCCAGGCATTCGGCTTGGCGCCCTTGTGGCTTCGGAAAATCTGATACCAAACCTCCAAAACGCCCTGATCTCCTTGCATTGGACAGCTCCCACCTTCTGGGCGGAAGTGTTCGAATTCATGCGGGAAAACGGTACCGCGGAGCGCTGTCTCTCAGCCCACCGACGAGAGGCCAACCGGCGACTTGAGCTGTATCGTGAAATCGTCCAGCAGAAGCCGGGCACTGACCTGCCGAGCTACCATGTCTGGCAGCGCGTGCCTGCGCCGTGGCGTCTCGATGATTTTGTCGCCGAACTGCTGACCGTCGGCGTTCGTGTGTCGCCCGCCCAGCATTTCGCGGTTTCCCAAAACGGCGATAACAACTTCATCCGCGTCTGTCTAGGCGGCGGAGACGATGTCGATCTTCTGAAGGACCAGCTCACGAAACTTCGGGCGGTTATGCATGGTCGCCCGCGTCTGTCGGCGACGATCATCTGAATGCTTGCGACGTAAAGCTCATGCCGCTGAAACGGCGGCGGTTTCTCGCGTGCGAAACATCGCTTCTATCGCCTCCACGACGGCGCTGTTGCTGGTAATGACGCGCGTGCCGAATACCTTCTCGAGAGCCGGCTTCGCTTCGAGGGAGCGAAAGTTGGTGCAAGACACGAACAATGTGTCGAATGAAACACCCTTGAGCTTCTCTGTCGCGAACGACACGATGTCCTCAGGCTCCGGATCGGCCAATTCGACGTTCACCGTAATTCCCATACCGTGCGCCGCGACAATTTCCCGACCATCCGCGGACAAGGCCCTCGCAACCGAGGCGGTCAGATCCTCGTTATAGGGCGTGATCAGCGCGATCCGGCGTGCCGCGGCGATGGACAGGGAACGGGACGCTGCGTTGATGACGCCGAGCGCCGGACAACCGGCAAGCTCGCCCAGGGCCTCGCAAAACCTGGCATCGTAATCAAGGCCGAAGAGCGATCCGGCCGATGTGCAACCAAACACGATCAGGTCAGGATTTGTCGTTCCCACGTCGCTGGCCGCCGGCTTCGCGAATTTTTCCAGCATAACGCTCTCGGCCTCGCGAGTCGTTTCAACCAGATACATTCGGTCCGTGTGAACCGTGTAACGATCCTTTGGCAGAGCGCTGTGAAGATCGTTTTCCATCACCGTGTTGGAAGACGGGACCAACAGCGCGATCTTGTTTCTGCGTGGCTTCACTTCAACCTCCAGTGTTCGATCTTTCCGGTTTGACACCCCATCCGCCGCCTCCGGCCGTAATCATCTCCAGCCGATCGCCGCGCGACAGTTTGTGCGGTCCGCTCTTCGCGTCCAGCTCGACCCGGTCTCCCGCCGCGGTCTGGTAGGAAAATGACGACGGTTGTCCTGGAGATCCGCCAGCCGCGCCATGGGCACGACTTAGCGTGCGCTCGCCCAGGATCGACGCCTCGATGCCATCGGCAAGAAATTCGATGCACTTTCGAACGCCGGCGCCCCCTGCCTTTGCACCCGTTCCGCCGCTGTCCTTTGCCAGTTCGTAGGCGATAAAGCGGATCGGCATCGCCGCCTCAGCGGCTTCGATCGGCAGGTTCATCGTGTTGCCCATATGAACGCGCACACCGTTGGCTCCGCGGCCGGCCGACGATGCGCCCGCACCCCCACCAATGGTCTCGTAGTGAACGAATCTGCGTCCCGATCGGGGATCCGTGCCGCCGAACGTATAGACACACGCCGAACCATAGCTTCCTGCCGGAACCAGGTCCGGATAGGCCTTCGCCAAAGCAGCAAGCAGGATATCGACGATGCGGTTGGAGGTTTCGGTGTTCGCTGCCACGACCGCGGCCGGGTAAGCGGCATTCACCACCGTGGCTTTCGGAGCCACGATCTCCGCGACATCATAAATTCCGCTGTTGGGAGGAATGTCGCCGCCGGCAAAGGCCATCAACGTGTAATAGACTGACGATGCGGTGACTGCAAACGGCGCATTCACCGGCCCGCGAACGCAGGGCGACGACCCCGTAAAATCCACCTTGAAGCTTTCGCCGGCTTTCTCGATGCGAACCTTGATGAGCGGCTTGCTGTCCCTGTCGATCCCATCGCCATCGAGGTTTTCCTCATGCTCCACAACGGCATCAGGCAGCCGCGAAAGCCGTCGCCGAAGGATCCGTTCCGAGTAGGTCTGCGAAGCCGCCATGACGTCGGCAACGGTCTGCTGGCCATACCGTTCGACCAGCTCCTGGATACGGCGCTCGGCACGGCCGGCTCCCGCAATCTGCGCACGAAAATCGCCGTGGCGGTCTTCGGGTACCCGTACGTTCGCGAGGATCAGATTCAGGATGTCGGCACGAGGCTGGCCTTGTTCGATGATTCGAAGAGGAGGAATGCGAATGCCTTCCTTGAATATTTCGTCGCAAACGCTGGAGCTGCCGGCTGCGATTCCTCCCACGTCAGGCCAATGAACCCTGCTGAGCGAAAAACCGCAAAGCGCGTCGCCGTAAAAGATCGGCATCACCAGTGAAACGTCCGGAAGGTGAGTTCCACCCGCATAGGGGTCGTTTACGATCACGCCATCGCCTGGTCGCCAGCCCGCAATCGGAAAAACATCGAATACGGCTCGGACGGTGAACGGAACAGCGCCGAGATGAACGGGGATATCGTTACCCTGCCCCACGACGCCACCGTGACTGTCGAGAAGCGCGCACGAGAGATCTGCCGAGAGACTCAGCAGCGGAGAGAATGACGTCCGCATGATGACGGACTTCATCTCGGCGCAAACGGCATAGAGCGCGCTGCGCACGACCTCGAAGGTAACGGGATCCCGGTCGATGATGCTCATTTGTCTGCTGTCCATCCTAATCACCACCACCAGACAACTTGACCGTAATCTCGCCGCTTGCACCGACAACCGCCGTTTGTCGTTTATGAACCCAGACAGTAGAACCGGAATGCTCGATGATCGCAGGCCCCTCGATCAGTACGCCAGCAGAATCGGATGCACGGTAAACCGGCACGGACTGTTCGCTTCCGTCGCGCCCAAGCAGCGCGGTGAACCGACAGGGTTTAACGTCGGTCCGCGCGTCCGCGGCTGTTGTAAAGACAGCATCGCCTCGATGCCCGAGATCAATTGCCGCCACAAGACGCAGATTGACCACTTGCACCTGCGCATCGGGAAGATCGAACCCATACTCTGACCGATAGAGAAGACGAAACGACTCTTCTATCCTCGAGGGCGATGGAAATTCATCACCGTCATACCCGAGTGGGATTCGCAGCTCGAATAGCTGGCCGGCAAAGCGCGCCTCCAGCATTCGCTCCAGACGGGGCGCCGTCGCGCCACGTGGTTCCGCGGCAAGAAGCCTGGTTATCCGCTCGATCAGTGTCCGGAATACCTGTTCGAGATCAGCCGAGTCCAACTCTCGCACGTTGCGCAACATTGTCTGCGTGATTTCGTGGCGAATGGATCCCAGCGTCGCCCCAAAGGCGCTGAACATCCCCGGATAAGGAGGTATCACCACTTCGGTCGAACCGATTTGCTCGCCAACCGCGGGGGCGTGAAGCGGCCCTGCGCCACCAGAGGCAAGGATGGCGAAGTAGCGGGGATCAAGACCTCTTCGCGTCGTCGCCAAACGTACCATCTCGGCCATATTAGCGACGGCGATGTCGATGATGGCATACGCCGCCTTCGAAACCGTCCAGCCGAACGGTTCCGCGATGTGCATCTTGATCGCATCGACGGCAAGCTCTCGCTCCAACTCGACGCCCGAAGCTCGAAGGAGCTCGGCCGTGAGCGTTCCGATAACGGCGTGCGCATCGGTGACCGTCGGCAACGTGCCACCCCGTCCATAGCAGGCGGGTCCCGGCAAGGCACCGGCGCTCCGCGGACCTACCTTGAGCACGTTCGCCTCGTCTACCCAGGCGATCGAGCCACCTCCTGCACCGATCTCGACCAGGTCCAGAACCGGACTTCTGATGGCATAGCCACCGACATCGACGCCGTCCACTAGGCGATCGGCGTAGAATTCCGACGTAACCTCCGGCCTTCCATCACGGATCAGCCCTGCCTTGGCAGTTGTCCCGCCCATATCGAACGCGACGAGGTTCAGTCGTCCCGTGGCCCGCGCGAAGGCTGCCGTTGCTATCAATTGGGCAGCCGGACCGCTTTCAATAAGATGAACCGGATATCTGGCCGCGTTCTGCGGCGACGTAAGACCGCCGTTCGACTTCACGATCATCAACCGATCGATGCCGTGGGACTTCAGTTCATCATCCAGATTCGAGACATAGCGACTGACGGTAGGACCAATGTAGGCGTTCACAACCGTCGTGCTTGCACGCTCGTACTCACGGAATTCAGGGCAGACGTCGCTGGCGCGGGTCACATAGACACCCGGCATCGCGTCTTCCAGTTCCGCGACCATTGCTTCTTCGTGCGAGCTGTTAGCGTAACAGTGGAGAAAGCTGACGGCGACCGATTCTACCCCGGCGGCCTTCAGGCCCTCAATTGCCGAAGAAGCATCCAGTTTTTCGACGACAGAACCGTCAGCGGCGACGCGCTCCTGGACATCGAACCGCAACGACCTCGGAACCAGCGGCTCGGAAATACGTATGTCGAAATTATACAGGTTCGGGCGCGCCTGCCGCCGCAGTTCAATGACGTCGGAAAAGCCCTTTGTCGACATCAGCGCAGTCTTCGAACCCTTGCGCTCGATCAGCGTATTCGTGCCTACGGTGGTGCCGTGAAAAACAATGGCGCCCTTTACGCTGAAAGTTTCGGCGATCTTCTTGACTGCCGCGACAACTGCCTTACCCGGATCACCTGGCGTGGACGGGATCTTGAATGCCGCAAGGAACTTCTTCCTTGCGGCATCAAACACGATCGCGTCCGTAAACGTACCACCGACATCGATACCAATGAGAAGATCTTGCTTACCCATAATGCTTCTGACGTCTACCCGTGTGGTTAAAAGAGGCTACTTGGACTTCGACGCTTCGATCTCCTTCAGCGCCCAAACCAGCCTGTCCATGTGTACCTTGTGGCTGACATCGCTGCGCAGATATCGTTTCCCAAGCCCGCGGAAAGATACAGACCCGTCCTTCACGATCACGCCGCGCTTCAGCAACTGCTCGAAGGCCTCCGTCGAGTCCAGACTTCCGTCCATGATCTCGATCAGGAAGAAGTTGCTACGCGAATTTGGCACCATCCTGAAGCGATTGAGACCTGCCATCTTTTGAGTGACGTAGGACCTCATGTCCACGACGAGGTCCACGGTCTTGTTGACATGCTCGTCGTCGTCGATTGCAGCGATGCCGCCCTCGACCTGCATGTGTCCCAGGTTCCAGGTCGGCTTGATATTGAGCAACGGGGTGATGAGTGCTTTGTTGGCGGAAATGCCGAATCCAAGCCGCAGCCCCGCAAGCCCGAACGCCTTGGAAAATGTCCGCAGAACGATCAGATTCGGAAACTCGCGGGTCAGGTGCATCGAGCCCACGGTTTGCGTGAAGTGGATATACGCTTCGTCCAGGACGACGAGCGTATCCTTGCCGGCCGCTTCGCAGATCGCGCGGATATCGCGCTCTTCCATGAACCGCCCGCTCGGACTGTGCGGGTTGGTGAGGAAGGCTATTTTCGGCGCAACCTCCTTGAGCTTTGCAATGTAATTATCGATCACGAACGCGAAGTCCGGACCCATCGGAACGTAGACCGGCACCCGGCCTTCGTTCTCGGCGAACATGTGATAGATCGGGAAGCAGGGTTCGTACATCAGGATCGGGTCGCCGGCCTGGGCATACGTCCGGATGATGAACGAGATCACTTCGGTCTCGCCGGAGCCGCAGACAACGCAGTCAGCGTCAAAGCCGTA
>Ga0307500_10000021_pt1 | contig 43833 bp, 41 predicted proteins | sample 14_S_MG_FD_201362 | JGI IMG/M metagenome (GOLD analysis project Ga0307500, IMG submission 201362) | Soil microbial communities from Populus trichocarpa stands in riparian zone in the Pacific Northwest, United States - 14_S | ecosystem: Environmental > Terrestrial > Soil > Riparian zone > Trees... | reverse complement strand
CGGCCACGTCCGGCACCCGGCGGGCCTGGTCGCGCACCCGGTCGCGGCCGTGGCTCAGCGCGTCCAGGGCGGCGTCGGCGGCGTGCCCGCGGCGCTTGTGGCGGCGCCGCCCGGCCGGCAGCGGCAGCGCCGCCAGCACCCGGTTGCGCCGCTTCCGCCTGGACCCGCCCGGGGCCGCCCTGCGCGCGGCCGTGCCGAGCGCCCCGGCGGTCGCCACCAGCGCGGCGGCGGCCTCGGTGACCGAGTCGCGGGTGGCGGTGGCGGCGTGCTCGGCGCCGGACGAGATCCCGTCCGCGGTGCGGTGCGCGATCTGCCTGGTCATCCAGGGCACCGACGGGCGGCCGCCGGTGTCCAGCGAGGCCAGCAGCAGGCCGCCGAGCAGGCCCATGTTCTTCAGGAAGTGGATCTCCTGCTCGCGCCGGGTGGCCGGGTCGGGCTCGTCCCAGAACCGGTGCCCGGCCAGCGTGGTCGGTACCAGGCTGCCGGCCAGGGCCAGCGCCGCCGGCCGGTGCAGCGGGCCGACCGCGAGCAGCACGCCTCCGGCCACCTTCACGGCGCCGTCGATCCGGACGAGCTGGGCGGTGTCGTCCGGCAGCGGTTCGATCGCGTCGGTTATCGGTCCGGTGACCGGCTCGGCCTTCGGGGTGAGCGGTTCGGGGTTGCGCAGTTGCCGGATGCCGCCCTCGATGAACAGGGCGGCAAGCATGACGCGGGCTGCGTGGCGCGGCAGGCTCATCGTCGACCTTCCAAGGACTTGTGGCTGGCTGTGATCTGTCGTCAGCTAGCGACGTACCCCGCCCAGCGGCAATCAAGCCCTCGTCCGGCGGCGAACAAGCCGGTTCGGTTCGGTGGTACGGCCCGCCGGCGGACAACCCGGACGGCCCGGCATACTCACCCACCGTGTCGATCGACCCCCGACTGGCACCGGCCGGGTAAATACGCAAGACTGGTGTTGTGAAAATGGCTCGGGCGGCGGCGGAGCAGGCTGACGCGCCTGCCCTGGAGCCGACGCCGGCGCAGCCATCGGCCCTGCCGGCGGCCGAGCCGGCCGAGCGCACGGTCGACTGCCGCACCCGCGACGAGGTGGCCCGGCTGCTGCTCGAGCACGGCGCCGCCACCGCGGCCAGCCTGGCCAAGCGGCTCGGCCTCTCGCCGGCCGCGGTCCGCCGGCACCTGGAGGCGCTGGCCGCCGACGGTGTGGTGGTCGATCGGGAGCAGCGCCCGCTGGGCCCCGGGCACCGTGGCCGGGGCCGTCCGGCGCGCGAGTTCACCCTCACCCATGAGGGCCGGCAGACCTTCCCGCAGGCGTACGACGACCTCGCCTCGGCCGCGCTCCGGTTCCTCGCCGAGACCGCCGGCGAGCAGGCGGTGACCGCGTTCGTGGAGCAGCGCGCCGGGGTGATCGAGGAGCGGCACGGCGCCGAGATCCGGGCCGCCGGCGACCCGGCCGCCCGGTTGGCGGCCCTGGCCGAGGCGCTGTCCGGCGAGGGCTACGCTGCCTCCGCCCACACCCTCGGCAGCGGCGGGCAGCTGTGCCAGCACCACTGCCCGGTGGCGCACGTGGCAGCCGAGTTCCCGCAGTTGTGCGAGGCCGAGACGCGGGCGTTCGCCCGGCTGCTCGGTACGCACGTGCAACGCCTGGCCACGCTCGCCCGCGGCGACGAGGTCTGCACCACGCACGTTCCGGCGGCCGTCCAGCGCGCCGCCGAGCCGGCCAGCACGTCCAGCAATCCAGACACCGTAACGTCCGGATCCGGGAGGAAGCCCGTATGAACGCACCCCACGAAAACGCTCCGCGCGCGGGGCGCGCTCCACGTTTCCGAGGGGACCCCGCATGACCACGACCGCACCCGAGGGTGCGTCCGTCGCACCGCAGGGGCCCGTCCTGACCCAGGATGAGCAGATCGAGGCGCTCTCCCGGTACAAGTTCGGCTGGGCCGACTCGGACACCGCCGGTCAGGCCGCCAAGCGGGGCCTGTCCGAGGACGTCGTGCGGGATATCTCGGCCAAGAAGAGCGAGCCCGAGTGGATGCTCAAGCTCCGCCTCAAGGGCCTGCGGCTGTTCGACAAGAAGCCGATGCCGACCTGGGGTTCCGACCTGAGCGGCATCGATTTCGACAACATCAAGTACTTCGTCCGGTCGACCGAGAAGCAGGCGGCCAGCTGGGACGACCTGCCGGACGACATCAAGTCCACGTACGACCGCCTCGGCATCCCGGAGGCGGAGAAGCAGCGGCTGGTGTCCGGCGTCGCGGCGCAGTACGAGTCCGAGGTCGTCTACCACAAGATCCGCGAAGACCTGGAAGAGCAGGGCGTGATCTTCCTGGACACCGACAGCGGGCTGCGCGAGCACCCGGAGCTGTTCAAGGAGTACTTCTGCTCGGTGATCCCGGTCGGCGACAACAAGTTCGCCGCCCTGAACACCGCGGTCTGGTCCGGTGGGTCGTTCATCTACGTGCCGCCGGGTGTGCACGTCGACATCCCGCTGCAGGCCTACTTCCGGATCAACACCGAGAACATGGGCCAGTTCGAGCGGACTCTGATCATCGTCGACGAGGGCGCCTACGTGCACTACGTGGAGGGCTGCACCGCGCCGATCTACTCGTCCGACTCGCTGCACTCCGCGGTGGTCGAGATCATCGTGAAGAAGAACGCGCGGTGCCGGTACACGACCATCCAGAACTGGTCGAACAACGTCTACAACCTGGTGACCAAGCGGGCCGTCGCGCATGCCGGCGCCACGATGGAGTGGGTCGACGGCAACATCGGCTCCAAGGTCACGATGAAGTACCCGTCGGTGTGGATGGTCGGCGAGCACGCCAAGGGCGAGGTGCTCTCGATCGCGTTCGCCGGCGAGGGCCAGCACCAGGACGCCGGCGCCAAGATGGTGCACGTCGCGCCGAACACGTCCTCCACGATCATCTCCAAGTCGGTGGCCCGGGGCGGCGGTCGCACCTCGTACCGCGGCCTGGTGCAGGTGCAGGAGGGCGCGCACGGTTCCCGCTCCACGGTGAAGTGCGACGCGCTGCTGGTCGACACGATCAGCCGGTCGGACACCTACCCGTACGTGGACGTGCGCGAGGACGACGTGTCGATGGGGCACGAGGCGACCGTCTCCAAGGTCAGCGAAGACCAGCTCTTCTACCTGATGAGCCGCGGCCTGACCGAGGACGAGGCGATGGCGATGGTGGTGCGGGGCTTCGTCGAGCCGATCGCCCGCGAGCTGCCGATGGAGTACGCGCTCGAACTGAACCGGCTGATCGAGCTGCAGATGGAAGGAGCCGTCGGCTGATGGCCGTGCAGGAAACCGCCGCGGACGAGGCGGCGGCAGTGCTTGCTGCCCGGGAGCGCGCGGCCCGGGAGCGCACCGCGCTGGCCGGGCAGGTGCTCGGCCGGGATGTCGGCGCGGCGGCCGGGCCGCCCACCACGCCGGCCACCGGCACCGCGGTGCCGTCCGGCGCCCGGTCCGGCGGCGGCCATTCGCATGGCCCGGGCTCGCGGTCCGGCTCGCCGCCGGAGCGGTTCACGTCCACCAACCCGGACGCGTTCGGCCGCCCCACCGGCCGCGAGGAGGATTGGCGGTTCACCCCGCTGGACCGCCTGACCGCGCTGCTGGAGCCGTTCGAGCCGGACGCGACCGTGGTGTTCGACGCGCAGGTGCCGCCCGAGGTCGAGGTCCGGGACGTGGCCGGCGACGACCCGCTGGTCGGCTCGGTGCTGGCGCCGGCCGACCGGGTCAGCGCGCTGGCCCTGCAGCGGGTCCGGACCGCCCGGCTGGTGACGATCCCGAAGGGCACCGTGCTGGCCGAGCCGGTCTGGCTCACGCTGCGGGCCCGGGCCGGCGCGGGCGCCACCGGGCTGGCGTACGAGCACCTGGTGATCGACGCGCATCCGTTCTCTGAAGCGGTGGTGGTGTTCGACCACGTCGGGTCGGCGCAGCTCGCGTCCAACCTGGAGATCCGGGTCGGCGACGGCGCCGCGCTCACCGTGGTCAGCCTGCAGAACTGGGACGACGACGCGGTGCACCTCGAAGCGCAGGCGGCGCAGGTCGGGCGGGACGCCAAGCTCCGGCACATCGTGGTCACGCTCGGCGGCAACCTGGTCCGGATCACGCCGACGGTGCGGTTCACCGGGCCGGGCGGCGACGCCGAACTGCTCGGCATCTCGTTCGCGGACGCCGGCCAGCACCAGGAGCACCGGCTGTACGTGGACCACGCGGTGCCCCGGTGCCGCAGCCGGGTCACCTACAAGTCGGCGCTGCAGGGCGAGGACGCGCACACGGTCTGGATCGGTGACGTGCGGATCCGGCCGGGCGGCGTGCAGACCGACACGTACGAGCTGAACCGCAACCTGCTGCTGACCGACGGCGCCCGGGCCGACTCGGTGCCGAACCTGGAGATCGAGACCGGCGAGGTGGTCGGCGCCGGGCACGCCAGCGCGACCGGCCGGTTCGACGACCTGCAGCTGTTCTACCTGATGTCGCGCGGCATCCCGGCCGAGGAGGCCCGCCGGCTGGTGGTCCGCGGCTTCTTCGCCCAGGTGATCGAGCAGATCGGGGTCCCGGAGGTGCAGGAGCGCCTGACCGCCGCGATCGACGCCGAACTGACCCAGGTGGGGTCATGAGCGGAGCGGAGCGCAGCGGCGTCTGGACTGAGGCAACGCGCCGACGAAGTCGCTGCGCGGGGCCGAGGGAAGACGTCGCGTTTGGCGCGGAGCGCAGCGAACAGGATGGGTCATGAGCGAGCGCGGAGCCGGCTCGCCGGTTCGGCCCGAGGCGGAGGCCGTTCGGCCCGAGGTGGAGCAGGAGCAGGCCCGGTGGGTGCGTGCCTGCCCGCTGACCGAGGTTCCGGAGGACGGCGCGGTCCGGGTCGACCTGGGCCGCAACCCGGTGGCGATCGTCCGTACCGAGGGCGAGGTCTTCGCGATCCGGGACGTCTGCTCGCACGCCGACGTGCCGCTGTCCGAGGGCGAGGTGGACGGCACCACGCTGGAGTGCTGGCTGCACGGCTCGCGGTTCGACCTGCGCACCGGCCAGCCGACCGGGTTGCCGGCGACCAAGCCGGTGCCGGTGTACCAGACCATGATCGACGGGGACGACGTGCTCGTCCGCATAGAGGAGAAGTAGTGGCCACCCTGGAGATCCGTGACCTGCACGTGTCGGTGGAGGGCGCGGCGGACGACATCCTGCGCGGGGTCGACCTGACCGTCCGGGCCGGCGAGACGCACGCGCTGATGGGGCCGAACGGCTCGGGCAAGTCGACGCTGGCGTACTCGATCGCGGGGCACCCGAAGTACACGGTCACCCGCGGCAGCATCCTGCTCGACGGCGAGGACGTGCTGACGATGACGGTGGACGAGCGCGCCCGCGCGGGCCTCTTCCTCGCCATGCAGTACCCGGTCGAGGTTCCCGGGGTGTCGGTGTCGAACTTCCTGCGCACCGCGGCCACCGCGGTCCGCGGCGAGGCGCCGAAGCTGCGCACCTGGGTGAAGGAGGTCAACGAGGCGATGGCCGGCCTCGGCGTGGACAAGGCGTTCGCCGAGCGGAACGTCAACGAGGGCTTCTCCGGCGGCGAGAAGAAGCGGCACGAGATCCTGCAGCTCGCGCTGCTCAAGCCGAAGATCGCCATCCTGGACGAGACCGACTCCGGGCTGGACGTGGACGCGCTGCGCGCGGTCTCCGACGGGATCAACCAGGTGCGCCAGTCGGGCGAGGTCGGCATGCTGCTGATCACCCACTACACCCGGATCCTGCGCTACGTCCGGCCCGACTTCGTGCACGTCTTCCACAGCGGCCGGATCGTCGAGGAGGGCGGCCCGGACCTGGCCGAGCAGCTCGAGGACGAGGGCTACGAGCGGTTCACCGGCACCGCGGAGCCGGCGGCCGTCGGGGGGCCCGGCTCGTGACCGTCACCCTGGGCGCCGGCCCGCTGGACGTGGAAGCGCTGCGCAAGGACTTCCCGATCCTGTCCCGCACCGTCCGGGACGGGCACCGGTTGGTCTACCTGGACAGCGGCGCCACCTCGCAGAAGCCGCGGCAGGTGCTGGACGCCGAGCGGGAGTACTACGAGCGGCACAACGCGGCCGTGCACCGCGGCGCGCACCAGCTGGCCGAGGAGGCCACCGACGCCTACGAGTCGGCGCGGGCCCGGATCGGCGCGTTCATCGGCGCGCCCGAGGGCGAGATCGTCTTCACCAAGAACGCCACCGAGGCGCTCAACCTGGTGGCGTACTCGATGAGCAACGCCGCCTTCTCGGCCGAGCCGGCCGCGGCGCGGTTCCGGCTCGGCCCGGGTGACGAGGTCGTGGTGACCGAGATGGAGCACCACGCGAACCTGGTGCCCTGGCAGCAGCTCTGCCTGCGCACCGGCGCCACGCTGCGCTGGTTCGGGCTCACCGACGACGGCCGGCTGGATCTGTCCGATGTGGACGGCGTGATCACCGGGCGGGCCAAGGTCGTCGCGCTGGTGCACCAGTCCAACGTGCTCGGCACGGTGAACCCGCTGGACGCGATCGTGGCCCGGGCGCACCAGGTCGGCGCGCTGGTGGTGCTGGACGCCTGCCAGTCCGTGCCGCACATGCCGGTGGACGTGGCCGACCTCGGCGTCGACTTCCTCGCCTTCTCCGGGCACAAGATGCTCGGCCCGACCGGCATCGGGGTGCTCTGGGGCCGGCGCGAGCTGCTCGAGGCGATGCCGCCGTTCCTCACCGGTGGCTCGATGATCGAGGTCGTCCAGCTGGCCGAGAGCACGTTCGCGCCGCCGCCGCAGCGGTTCGAGGCCGGCGTGCCGATGACCGCGCAGGCGGTCGGGCTCGGTGCCGCGGTCGACTACCTGACCGCGGTCGGCATGGCCAACGTGCACGCGCACGAGCAGCTGCTGACGGCCTACGCGCTGGACGCGCTCGGCACCGTGCCCGGGGTGCGGGTGATCGGCCCGCCGGACACGGTGGCCCGCGGCGGGGCGGTCTCGTTCGTGGTGGACGGCATCCACCCGCACGACGTCGGCCAGGTGCTGGACGACGTCGGCGTGGAGGTGCGGGTCGGGCACCACTGCGCCTGGCCGATCGTCCGCCGGTTCGGCGTCCCGGCGACCACCCGCGCCACGTTCTACCTCTACAACGACACCGGCGACATCGACGCGCTGGTGGCCGGGGTGCGGCACGCCAAGAAGTTCTTCGGGGTCTCCTGATGCAGCTGGAGTCGATGTACCAGGAGATCATCCTGGACCACTACAAGCACCCGCACGGCCGTGGCCTGCGCGAGCCGTTCGACGCCGAGGTGCACCACGTCAACCCGACCTGCGGGGACGAGGTCACGCTGCGGGTCGCCGTCAGCGGGGACGCCGCGGACGCGAAGGTCGTCGACGTCTCGTACGAGGGGCAGGGCTGCTCGATCAGCCAGGCGTCCACCTCGGTGCTGACCGACCTGGTGGTGGGCAAGCCGGTGGCCGAGGCGCTGGCCGTGTACGAGGCGTTCCTGGCGCTGATGCGGAGCAAGGGCCAGCCCGGCGGCGAGGAGCAGGAGGAGCTGCTGGAGGACGCGGTCGCGTTCGCCGGCGTGTCCCGCTACCCGTCCCGGATCAAGTGCGCGCTGCTCGGCTGGGCGGCCTGGAAGGACGCCACCGCCCGCGCGGTTGCTAGCGTTGGCGTGGCCGAGGAAGGGAAGCTGGCATGAGCGAGCGCCGGGCACCGGAGGCCTGGTCGGCCCGGGGGACGAGGGCCGGGCTGGCCGGAGGCGGCGAGGCCGAGCGAGCAGCGACGACGGCTGGGATGCCTGCGGCACGAAGGCGGACCAGGCGAGAGGAGCGGGCACAGTGAGCGAGAAGCCGGCGGTTGCTGACGTCGAGGAGGCCATGCGGGATGTGGTCGACCCGGAACTCGGCATCAACGTGGTCGACCTCGGGCTGGTCTACGGCCTCTCGGTGGACGACGCGAACGTGGTCACCATCGACATGACGTTGACGTCGGCGGCCTGCCCGCTGACCGACGTGATCGAGGACCAGGCCCGCACCGCGCTGTGCGAGGGTCCCGGCGGCGGCCTCGCCTCCGACATCAAGATCAACTGGGTCTGGATGCCGCCGTGGGGCCCGGACAAGATCAGCGACGACGGCCGGGAGCAGCTCCGCGCGCTCGGCTTCAACGTGTGACCGAGCTGCCCCACCCGGCCGTTTCGCCCCACCCCGCCGTTCCAGCGCACCCGGCGGCACCGTCGCCGGCAGTGCTGCCAGCGGCCCGCAGTCCCATCCCGCCGAGCCGGCTACCCGAGCCGCCGGCCCGGCTACCCGAGCCGCGGAGCCGGCTGGCCGAGCCGGGCGGTCGGTTGGCCGGTCTGCTGGCCGGTGTCGCCGCGGATCGGTTTCCGCCGGCCGATCTGGGGCTGGAGGTGTTGCCCCGGCCGCCGGGAGGCCGGCTGGCCGCCGCGGTCGTCGGGCTGACGGCGTACACGGTGGTGGCCGCCGACGTGGAGGCCGGCTGGGTGCGCGAGCAGTTGCAGCCGCTGGACTCCCTCTCGCTGCGGATGGGGCCGCGGTTCCTGGTCGCGCTGGCCGACCGGGTTGGCGCCGAACCCGGCAACCTGGACATCCTCCTGATCGCCCCGCCGCGCCCCGCCGGACCGCCGGCGGTGGCCGATCCGGTGCTCGCCGGCCTGGTCCGGGTGGGCGACGACGGCCAGCGGGAGCACCGCCGGCTGGCCCGCGCCCGCCGCTACCGGGACGACGTCCGCGCCTATGCGATGGCCGGCGCGCTGCTGATCCTCGGCCGCGGACTGGCCGGCCGCTGGGAGGTGGCGGTGGAGGTGGACGAGGCGTACCAGGGCCGCGGCCTGGCCCGGCGGCTGGTTGCCGCGGCGCCGGCGCTGGTGCCGCCGGGCGAGCCGCTGTGGGCGCAGATCAGCCCGGGCAACACGGCGTCGGTGCGGGCCTTCCTGGCCGCCGGCTACCGGGCGGCCGGCGCCGAGATCCTGTTCATAGCGTCACGCTGACCAGCGGCTGACCGCCGGCCCGCTGGATCTCTATCCGGCTGATCTGCTCCATCGGCAGCGAAACCGGGCTTTCCAGCCGGATGCCGTCGGTCGGCCGGGTCACCATCATGCTGCCGCCGGCTTCGGGCGTGCCGCCGACCGACCACACCACCATCTGGCACTTCCAGCCGGGTTGGAGCTTGCCGGTGACGAGGGCGTCGACCTGGGTTCCGCCGGGCTGCGAGCGCAGCGTCACGATCACGGCAACGCCGGTGCTCGGGCTGACCGCGCTGACCGTGTGGTTGGCGGGGGCGGCGGAACCGGCGGTGGGGGAGAGGGCCCGCGGGCTCGGCTCGCCGCCCCCGGGCCGGCCGGTGCGCACGACAACGCTGACCGCGACGGCGGCGACCACCGCCGCGGCGGTGGCAACGGCGACCGCCGCCAACCAGGTCGCCCGGCGGGTGGTCCGGGCCGACCGGGCGAGTCGGCGTTGCGCGAGTTCGGCACCGGCCGGCGCGGGGCCGTGGGCGGTATCCGGAGCCCGGCGATCGAACCGCCGCCGATCGCCGGTCGGGCCGGGCCCGGCCCGACCGGGGGCGGCCGGATCGGGGCCGTTCGGACCGGGGCGGCTCTGGCCGGCGTCGCTCTGGCCGGCGTCGGCCGGGCCGGGGCCGCCGGCGCGGGCGGCGTAGCGGTTCGGGCGGTAGCTGGCGGGGCGGCCGTCGAGGCCGGCCGCGGTGATGTCCGGCGGGACGCTGCCCAGCGCGCCGAGCGTCTCGGCCAGTTCGAGATATTCAAGCTGGCACCCGGCGCAGGTGCGCAGGTGCGTCTCGACGTCCTTGGTCTCGCCCGGCTCGAGCGCGCCCAGAACGTAGGCGCCCAGGGAGATTCGGAACTCCTGCTCGGTCATCTACTGCCCGGCTCCGCGCGCAGCGGGGTGGCCGGGCCGACACGCGTACCCGGGCATCGGCCGTGGTCCTTCCAGAGTTGGTCTGACTACTGGAATACGTCGGGGTCGGCCGGGCGGTTCATTGCCGGATGTGACGGCAGCCACATGGGTGATATGCCCGGCCGAAACACGGACGACCCGGCCGCCACCCGCTGGGTAGACTGCGGGGGTGACTCCACGGATGTGCTGATCGGGCCAGGATGCCCGCGCCGCGGCCTACCGGCGCGCGCGGGCGCCGCCGCCGCCGGGTGCCAGCCACCCCGCGTGCCGCCCTGGCCGTCCCGTCCCATCCGGAGTTGACTGATCATGATCACCGTTACTGACCTTGAGCTGCGCGCGGGCTCGCGCATCCTGCTGACCGCGCCCATCCTGCGGGTCCAGCCGGGCGACCGGATCGGCCTGGTCGGCCGCAACGGCGCCGGCAAGACCAGCACGCTGCGGGTGCTCGCCGGCGAGGCGCTGCCGTACGGCGGCAAGATCGACCGGCGCGGCGAGGCCGGCTACCTCCCGCAGGACCCGCGCACCGGCGACCTGGACGTGACCGCCCGGGACCGGGTGCTGTCCGCCCGCGGCCTGGACACGCTGCTGCACCAGATCGAGAAGGCGCAGGTCGAGCTGTCCGCGGCGGTGGACGACACGGCCCGGGACGTGGCGGTCCGCCGGTACGGCCGGCTGGAGGACCGGTTCGCCGCGCTCGGCGGGTATGCCGCGGAGAGCGAGGCGGCCCGGATCTGCGCCAACCTCGGGCTGCCCGACCGGGTGCTGGGGCAGACGCTGCGGACCCTGTCCGGCGGCCAGCGGCGCCGGGTGGAGCTGGCCCGGATCCTGTTCAGCGACGCGTCCACGCTGCTGCTGGACGAGCCCACCAACCACCTGGACGCCGACTCGATCGGCTGGCTGCGCGACTTCCTGCGCGGCCATCCCAGCGGGCTGATCGTGATCAGCCACGACGCCGACCTGCTCGACCACGTGGTGAACAAGGTCTGGCACCTGGACGCGCAGCGGGCCGAGGTGGACGTCTACAACCTGGGCTGGAAGAAATACCTGGAACAGCGGGAGACCGACGAGCGGCGGCGGCGCCGGGAGCGGGCCAACGCGGAGAAGAAGGCCGCCGCGCTGTTCACCCAGGCCGACCGGATGCGGGCCAAGGCGACCAAGGCGGTGGCCGCGCAGAACATGGCCCGGCGGGCCGAGAAGCTGCTCTCCGGGCTGGAGGGCGAGCGCAAGGCCGACCGGGTGGCCCGGGTCCGGTTCCCGACCCCGGCCCCGTGCGGGCGCACCCCGCTGGCCGCGTCCGGGCTGTCCAAGTCGTACGGGTCGCTGGAGGTCTTCACCGACGTCGACCTGGCCGTCGACCGCGGTGCCCGGGTGGTCGTGCTCGGCCTGAACGGCGCCGGGAAGACCACGCTGCTGCGGATGCTGGGCGGGATCGAGCAGCCGGACACCGGCGAGGTCGCGCCCGGGCACGGGTTGCGGCTGGGCTATTACGCGCAGGAGCACGAGACGCTGGACGTCGACCGCACCGTGCTGGAGAACATGCGCTCGGCCGCACCCGACCCGGCCGACACCGAACTGCGCCGCATCCTCGGCGCGTTCCTGTTCTCCGGCGAGACGGTCAACCAGCTGGCCGGCACCCTGTCCGGCGGCGAGAAGACCCGGCTGGCGCTGGCCATGCTGGTCGTCTCCAGCGCCAACGTGCTGCTGTTGGACGAGCCGACCAACAACCTCGACCCGATCTCCCGCACCCAGGTGCTGGACGCGCTGGGCACCTACACCGGCGCGGTCGTGCTGGTCACCCACGACGAGGGCGCGGTGGACGCGCTCCGCCCGGAGAAGGTCATCCTGCTGCCGGACGGTGTCGAGGACGCCTGGAGCGCGGACCTCGCCGACCTGGTCGCCCTGGCCTGACCGGGCTTGCTCCGCGCCGCCGCACCCGCGCTCACCAGGGGCTGCGGAGGATGGCCTGCAGGCAGATCGCGGTGGCCGCGCCGGCGGCGAGCAGCAGCAGCTGCGGCCGCGGCGGCGGCCCACCGCGGTGGGCCGGGGCGACCGCGCCGATCAGCAGCCAGGGGAAGAACGGCAGCCAGGCCCGCTCCGCCTCGCCGTGGGTCAGGCCGGCCGCGATCGTCCAGGCGACCGAGAGCACCCCGCCGACCAGGAACGGCCAGCCCGGCGTGAGCCGTACCTTGCGGGCGGAGGCGACCAGCGCGGGCCCGGCGGCCAGCACCAGCACCACCAGCCCGAGCAGGGTCCAGACCAGTGCCGAGCCCGGGGCGCCGGCCCAGCCGGCCAGGTTCCGCCGGCTGCCGGCCAGCCCTTCCGGCCAGGAGAAGCCCAGCGACTCGGCGGCGACCAGCGGCAGCAGCGCGAACATCCCGGTGGCCACGTTCAGCAGTGGCCGGCGCCGGACAAAGTAGACGCACAGCACGGTGGCGGCCAGCCAGATCACCGCGTACGAGTAGAGGGCGGACAGCCCGAGCAGCAGCCCGCACAGCGACGCCCAGAGCAGCCGGGCCGGGCCGGGGCGGCCGGGCCGGCTGCCCACGGTGGCGACGGCGATGAAGGCGGCGCCGAGCGCGGCGGTGACCGCGTCCACGTTGACCGCTACCCAGGGCGCGTACGGGGCGAGCACCAGCACTGGCAGCAGCCGGCGGGCGGCCGGCTCGCCGCACAGTGACCGGACCGCCGCGGCGACCAGCGGGGTGACCAGCGCGCCGACCAGGGTCACCGCGACGCCGAGCAGCACCGGCCGGTGCAGCCCGAGCCGGCCGGCGGCCCAGAGCAGCAGTACCGGCAGCGGCGGGTGGTCCCGGGTGGCCGGCGAGTCGGCGGCGTGCGCGGCGAAGCCGGTCAGGTAGCCGCCCGGGTCGTCGCCGACCCTGGGCAGTTCGGCCAGGTAGCCGGCGCCGGCCAGCCCGTGCGTCAGGCCGGTGCCGCCGTCGACCGCGACCAGGGCCAACGTCCAGGCGGCGGTGCCGGCGTAGCCGGTGAGCTGCAGCACCGGCCAGCCGAGCCGGTCCGGGATCCCGTTGGCGACCGCCAGCAGCACCAGCACCGCGACGGTCGGGGCGAGCAGGCTGGCCGGGTTGACGATCAGGTGATATCGGCCGGCGAACGGGGCCGCGGCGGTACCCAGCCGGGCACCGAGGCCGACCGCGAGCAGGGTCAGGCCCAGCCCGAGGCCGGCCAGCAGCAGCCAGCCGGTGAGGTCCAGCAGCTCGGTGCGGCGCTCCGCCGCGAGGTCCGGACCCTCGACCGCCGGCTCGGGCGGCGGGGCCGGGTGGCTGTCCGCCGGCGGCTCCGGGCGGCTGTCCGCGATGCCGCCGGACGTGCCGTGGGGGCCGGATTCTGCCCCCCGCGACCGCCGCATGCGGCGCAGCCTACGGGCATCCCACCGACGAGATCACCGGGTCGGGTGGTGCGGAGCGGCTCACTGGGTGATCATGGGTGCGCCGGACCGTCCGGCGACGGCCCGTACCGGCGGCACCCCGTCGGTCCCGGGCAGCGTTCCAACACCCACGACAACGGAGGGTCGCAAGGTGGCAGACCTCAAGAAGGGCGCTCGCATCACCGGGACCGCACGCGACAAGCTCGCCGCCGATCTGCGCAAGAAGTACGACCAGGGGCAGAGCATCCGGGCGCTCGCCGAGTCGTCCGGGCGGTCCTACGGCTTCGTCCACCGCATCCTGACCGAGTCCGGCACGAACCTGCGGGGCCGGGGCGGCGCGACACGGCGGAAGAAGAAGTCCTGACCGCTCCGCTTCGGGGGCACGGTGAGCCGGTCGGAGGGCCGGCGGCCGCGGTTCGGCTGGCCCGGGCCGGCCCGGTCGCCACGGTCACGCTCGATCGGCCGGAACGGCTGAACGCGCAGACGCCGCACACCTGGGACGCGCTGCGCGAGGTGGGGCGATCGCTCCCCGGCGACATCCGGGTGGTGGTCGTGCGGGGGAACGGTCGAGCCTTCTCGGCCGGGTTGGACCGGGCCGCCTTCCTGCCGGGCGGCATCCCCGACACCATCGGGCCGGCTGAACTGGTCGCGCTGCCGGCGGCCGAGGCGGACGCGGTCATCGCCGGCTACCAGCAGGCCTTCAGCTGGCTGCGGCGGCCGGATCTCATCTCGGTGGCCGCGGTGCAGGGGCACGCGATCGGTGCCGGCTGCCAGCTGGCGTTGGCGTGCGATCTGCGGGTGCTCGCCGCCGACGCGCAGCTGGCGCTGCCCGAACCCACCCTGGGCCTGGTGCCGGACCTGGGTGGTACCGCCCCGCTGGTGGACGCGGTCGGCTACTCGCGGGCGCTGGAGATCTGCCTGACCGGCCGCCGCGTCGGCGCGGAGGAGGCGCTGCGGCTGGGGCTGGCTACCGCGGTGGTCCCGGCGCCGGAGCTGGCCGGCGCGGTCGGCGACCTGGTGGCCGCGCTGCTGGCGGCACCGCGGGGCGCCGCCGTCGAGACCAAGGCACTGCTGCTGGGCGCCGCCGAGCGCAGCCGCAGCCGCGACGATCAGGAGGGGGCCGAGCGCGCCGCGCAACTGCGCCGGCTGCGCGACCTGATGACGCCTGAGGCAGACTGAGCGGACTGGCAGGGCTTCCGCCGTGCGCGTAATCCGGCCCGGCACGGCGGGTGACGGAAGCTGGGGTACCGGCCGCGGTGTTCTTTCCGCGGTTCCCGGTGCACGGTTCCCGCTGCGGGGGCCCTGGCGAGAGGTTGCTGTCGATGTCGATGTCCGGACCGCCCCCGCCCTGGCACATGCTCAGGTCGTACCGGCGGGACCGGTCGGTGGCGGCGACCAAGCTCGCGCCCGGCACGGTCCGCCGGATCGCCCGGTTCGCCCGGCCGTACCGCTCCGAACTCGGTGTCTTCCTGCTCGCGGTGACGATCAGCGCGCTGATCGGCGTCGCCACGCCGGTGCTCGCGGGTCGGGTGATCAACCAGATCGCGTCCGCCGGCGGTCGGCACGGGTCGGCCGCCGTGGTGGTGCGGCTGGCCGTGATCATCGCCGTGCTCGCGGTGCTGGACGCCGGGCTCTCGCTGGCCCAGCGCTGGTACTCGTCCCGGATCGGCGAGGGCCTGATCTACGCGATGCGGACCCAGGTGTTCGAGCACGTGCAGCGGATGCCGCTGGCCTTCTTCACCCGCACCCAGACCGGCGCGCTGGTCAGCCGGCTCAACAACGACGTGATCGGGGCGCAGCAGGCGTTCACCTCGACGCTGTCGGGCGTGGTGTCGAACGTGATCGGGCTGCTGCTCACCGCCGCCGTGATGTTCTCGCTGTCCTGGCAGATCACCGCGCTGGCGCTGGTGCTGCTGCCGGTGTTCGTGCTGCCGGCGCGCCGGGTCGGCACCCGGCTGCAGGCGATCACCCGCGAGTCGTACCAGCTGAACGCGTCGATGAACGCGACGATGACCGAGCGCTTCAACGTCTCCGGCGCGCTGCTGGTGAAGCTGTTCGGCCGGCCGGCGGAGGAGTCGGCCTCGTTCTCCGGCCGGGCCGGCCGGGTCCGCGACATCGGCGTCACCTCGGCCATGTACAGCCGGACGTTCTTCGTCGCGCTGGCGCTGGTCGCCTCGCTGGCCCAGGCGCTGGTGTACGGCCTGGGCGGCTGGTACGCGCTCAACGGCCGGCTGGACGCCGGCACCGTGGTCACCCTGGCGTTGCTGCTGTCCCGCCTCTACGGGCCGCTGACCGCGCTGTCCAACGTCCGGGTGGACGTGATGAGCGCGCTGGTCTCGTTCGAGCGCGTCTTCGAGGTGCTCGACCTGCCGCCGCTGATCGACGACGCGCCGGACGCGGTGCCGCTGGCCGCCGGCGCCCGCTCGATCGAGTTCGCCGACGTGCGGTTCTCCTACCCGACCGCGGCGGAGGTCTCGCTGGCGTCGCTGGAGGACGTGGCGGTGCTGGACACCGCGCCGGCCACCGAGGTGCTGCACGGGGTGTCGTTCACCGCCGCGCCCGGGGAGCTGATCGCACTGGTCGGCCCGTCCGGCGCCGGCAAGACCACGATCAGCCAGCTGGTGCCGCGGGTGTACGACGTGCGCTCGGGGGCGGTGCGGATCGGCGGGCAGGACGTCCGGGCGGTGACCCAGGAGTCGCTGCGGGCCGCGATCGGCGTGGTCACCCAGGACGCGCACCTGTTCCACGAGACGATCGGGCAGAACCTGCGGTACGCCGCGCCGGCCGGCACCGACGCGCAGCTCTGGCAGGCGCTGGAGGCCGCGCAGATCGCCGACCTGGTCGCCTCGCTGCCGGACGGGCTGGACACCGTGGTCGGCGACCGCGGCTACCGGCTGTCCGGCGGGGAGAAGCAGCGGCTGGCGATCGCCCGGCTGCTGCTGAAGGCGCCGTCCATCGTGATCCTGGACGAGGCCACCGCGCACCTGGACTCGGAGTCGGAGGCGGCCGTGCAGCGGGCGCTGTCCGCGGCGCTGGCCGGCCGGACCTCGCTGGTGATCGCGCACCGGCTGTCCACCATCCGGGAGGCGGACAAGATCCTGGTGGTGGACGGCGGCCGGATCGTGGAATCCGGCCCGCACGAGGAACTGCTCGCCCGCGGCGGCCTGTACGCCGAGCTGTACCGCACCCAGTTCGAACGCCAGGCGGCGCTGGAACCGGCCGAGCCGGAGGGCCCAGCCGGCGGCCCGGCGGCTGACCCCGATGCGGCGATCGAGGCCGATGCGGCGATCGAGCCCGATGCGGCGATCGAGGCCGGTGCGGCGGTCGAGCCGGGTGCGCCGGTCGAGCGGGTGGGCTAGCCGGTCGCCGTGCCGGGCCGCTCGGCCGGCCAGTTCCAGATCGGGACCTCGCGCAGCGGGTGCAGTTCGGCGTCGGTGCGGGCGTGCGAGTTCTGCATGGCGACGTGGGTGCCGAACTCGACGTGCTCGCGCAGGGCCTGCCGGAACGGCGCGTCGGCCGGCAGCCCGGCCTCGTCCGCCGCGGCCAGGTACAGGTCGACGAAACGCTGGCGTTGCGCTTCGGTAATGTTCAGGTGCCGGTGAATGTCGATGAGCCGCTGGAAGCCACCCATTTCCTGGGTGAATGTGGCCGGCCCGCCAAATGTCTCCGCCTCGAATGCGGTCAGTACCGGGACGTGTTCCGGCTTGCCCGCGCCGAACAGCGGCACCAGCAGCGGGTCGGCCAGCACGTGCGCATAGAACACCTCGACAAAATGCCGCAGCCCTTCTTCGCCGCCAGCGTGTTCATAGAGTGACTCCACAATTCGATCCTCACAGTGCGGGTGGCCGACTGTCAATGCGGCGCGGCCGGGCCGTCGCCCAACGGCAGCCGCACCTGGAACCGGGTGTCCCCGGGCGTGGAGACAACCCGCAGGTCACCGTGGTGCCGGTGGACGACGATGCGCCAGGCCACGTCCAGGCCGAGGCCGGTGCCGGCGCCCACCGGCTTTGTGCTGAAGAACGGTTCGAATATCCGGTCCAGGTGCTCGGCCGGTATGCCGGGGCCGGTGTCGGCGATCTCGACCAGGGCCCGGTCGCCGTCCCGGGCGGTGCGGATGGTGAGTGTTCCGGCGCCGTTCATCGCGAATATGGCGTTGTCCAGGATGTTGGTCCAGACCAGGTTGAGTTCGCCGGCGTGCACCAGCAGGGCGGGCAGCGCCGGATCGTACTCTTTCACCACCGCGCAGCCGGTCAGTTGCTGGCCCAGCACGATGAGCGTCGCGTCCAGCAGGTCGTGCAGGTTCGCCGGCTGGTAGGGCGCGCGGTCCAGTTGCGAGTACTGCTTGGCGGCGTCGACCAGGGCGCAGATCCGGTGCACCGCGTCCTCGATGTCGCCGAGCAGCGAGTCGCCGTCCACCGTGTATGCCAGCCAGCGGACCGCCGCGGCGAACCGGGCCGGCCCGACCACCGCGTGCACCCGCTCCGCCCAGGGCAGGTCCAGCCCGGCGGCGGCCAGGATCGGCGCCACGTCCCAGCCGTCGTCCAGCGCGTGCTCGTCCAGCCAGTCGGTGAGCTCGTCCTCGGCATCGCTGAGGGCGAGCGGGCTGAGCGCGGTCCGGCCGGCTGCCGCCGGTCCGCCGCCGGCACCTCCGGCGGCTCCTCCGGTGGACCCACCGGCGGCTCCGGCGGCGGTCCCACCGGCGGCCGGGCCGGGTTCGCAGCTGGCCGGTCCAGCTCCGCCGGACCCGGCCGGGCCGGAGCCGGCCGGGCCGGGCTCGGCCGGGCCGCCGGGGGCGCCGTCCGGCGACCCGGTGCCGCCGTCCCGGAGCCGGACCACGCCGCGGATCGTCGCGGCGTCCAGGCTGCCGTCGGTGAGCTGGCAGAGCTGATCGCGGGCGGCCAGCAACCGGCCGCGCAGCGCGGTGGCCGCCTGCATCGCGGCCGAGGCCGGGTTGTTCAGCTCGTGCGTCAACCCGGCCGAGAGCGAGCCGAGCGCCAGCAGCCGCTCGCGCTGGGCGAGCTGGTCGGTGGTGCTGCGCATGCCGACCACCACGCCCTGGATCAGGTGCGCGGCCATCGGGAACCAGGCCCGGATCATGGCTGCCATGGTGTCGGCCGGGACGACGAAGAACCGGCTCGGCAGGGTGGCCCGCAGCGAGGCGGTGTAGCCCTCGCCGCGCTGGCCGAAGTGGGCGTAGAAGGCGCCGGTGTAGACGCCGCGCTGGCTGCTGCGGTTGAGCTCCACCTCGGCCTGGCCGGACCGCTTCCAGATCGCGATCTCCCCGTCCAGCAGCACGTAGCAGCAGGTGCTCGGGTCGCCCTCGGCGTAGACCAGGCCGGGCTCGACCGCGATCACCCAGCCGATCGCGGCCAGCTCGGCCAGCCGGTCCGGCTCGAGCTGCTCGAAGAGGAACAGCGTGCGCAGCTCGTCCGGGGTGAGGCGGCCGCCGGCCGCCGGCTCGACCCGGTGGATCGCTCCCGGTACCCCGTTCTCGGCCGGACGCACGCGCGCCTCCGCTGTGCTCGTCGGCTGCTCGTCAACTTTCCGACGGAAACATGCCGGGGCCGGCGCTGGCAAGAATTCGGCCGGTACCTCGTCAACTCCGGTCCGGGCAATAGCCGCCCGGACGGGCTTCGTTAGGTGCCGCTAGGCGCCGGCCGGCCCGGCGTGCGAGCGTCCGAAATCAACTGGCGGCCCGATGCGACGAAGGAGAATTCCCGTGCGCGCAGCGGTAATAACTGAAGTGAACAGGCCGTGGGAGTTCCAGGAAATTCCCCAACCGGTCGCCGGCCCCGGTCAGGTGGTCATCCGCATTCACGCCTGTGGCATGTGTTTCAGCGACGTGCTGGTGCATCAGGGATTGTGGCCGGTGCCGCTGCCGATCGTGGCCGGGCACGAACCGGTCGGTGAAGTGGTCGAGGCCGGCCCCGGGGTGATCAACCTGCGGGTCGGTGACCGGGTCGGCGTCTCCTGGCTGCAGCACGGCGAGGGCCGGTGCGTCGAGTGCCAGAGCGGCTTCCCGCTGCACTGCCCGGACGGCCAGACCTGGATCGACCTCGGCGGTGGCAACGCCGAGTACATGCTGGCCTGGGAGTCCGGCTGCACGCTGCTGCCGGCGAACATCTCCTACCTGGACGCGACCGCCGCGTTCTGCGCCGGCTTCACCTCGATGAGCGGGCTGCGCAACGCCGACCCGAAGCCGGGGGAGCGGGTCGCGGTGCTGGGCGTCGGCGGGCTGGGCCACATGGCCGTGCAGTTCTCGGCCGCGCTGGGCCTGGAGACGGTGGTGCTGACCAACTCGCCGGACAAGGTCGCGTACGCCAAGCAGCTCGGCGCCGCGGACGGCATCCTGATCGGCGACGACGCGGGCAAGGCGCTGGCCGACGCCGGCGGCGCCGACATCGTGCTGTGCACCACGGCGTCCGCGAAGCAGGTGGCGTCGGTGCTGTCCGGGCTGCGGTACGCCGGGCGGCTGGTGACGATGGGCATGACCGGGCCGATCCAGTTCGAGGACATGACCACGCTGCTGTTCAAGCAGTGCTCGATCAAGGGCAGCACCCACAACAGCCGGGGCGACCTGGTCGAGGCGCTCGACCTGGTGGCGTCCGGCAAGGTGAAGCCGCGGATCGAGGCGTACCCGTTCGAGAAGATCAATGACGTGCGGGAGCGGGTCACCGCCGGCAAGGTGCGTTACCGCGCGGCCATCGACTTCAACCTGAGCTGACCGACGGCCCGCCCCTACCGGCACCGGCGCGCGGTAATTCCCGCGCGCCGGTGCCGGTTTTGTTTCGGGCCGGCGCCGAACCCGTGACTTGCCATTGTGCGGCCGCTCGGATTGACCCGCCCGGGGGCCCGCCACTTGAATGTAAATCACGTTCACACCACCGGGCGACGGCGCGAACTGGCCGTACGGAACAGGTCCGAGCGCCCACTGGGGAAAGCGAGACACCATGACTCGGGATGCGCTCTACATTGGCCGCGAATGGAATGTCGACCACGACCGCCGGGCCCGTGTCAGCAACGCGGAACTGCGTTATACGGTGGTCGGCCGGGGCGAGCCGGTGCTCTGCATCCACGGCACCACGGTGGCCGACAGCCTGATCACCCCGATGAAGTTCTTCCCGCCGCTGCTGGACGAGTACCAGCTGATCAGCTACTACCGGGCCGGCTACGGCGGCAGCACGCTGGAGCAGGACACGCTGTCGATCGAGGAGGGCGCCGAGCACGCGAAGGAGCTGCTCGACCACCTCGGCATCGACAAGGCGCACATCCTGGCGTTCTCGTTCGGCGGGGTGCTGGCCTTCCAGTTCCTGATGTCGTACCCGGAGCGGGCGCACAGCGCGGTGCTGCTGGAGCCGTACCTGCCGCGCGAGGGGCAGGCGGCGATCAAGGCCAACATCGACGCGTTCATGGGCGCCATGCAGCTGTACCAGGCCGGCGACAAGCTCGGCGCCGCGTTCTTCTACATGGAGGCGGTCTGCGGCCCGAGCTTCCTCGGCTCGGTCGAGATGACCGGCCCGCTGGACGTGTGGAAGCGGGTCGAGGCGTGTGTCGACACCACGTTCACCGTCGACTTCCCGGCCATTTCGGAATGGGCGTTCAAGCCGTCCGAGGCGGACAAGTACGCCGACCGGAAGCCGACCATGCCGGTGCTCGCGGCGATGGGGCTGGACAGCGAGGCGGCGATGCCGGGCTTCCGGGAGACCCAGGAGTTCCTGATGCGCTGGCTGCCGCAGGCCGAGCGCTGCGGCATCCCGAACGCCACCCACGGCATGCAGAGCATGAACCCGGTCGCGGTGGCCGAGGCCACGTACGCCTTCCTCAAGCGGCACCCGATGGCGATCCCCTCGACGGCGACGGTGCCGTCGGGCGCCGAGCCGGCACTGGCCGGAAAGGTGGGCTGACATGTCGCAGGAGAGCTTCGTCCAGTTCCTGATCATGGTCCGGGACGACCAGGTGCAGCTGTCCCGGTACGACCAGCGGAACATCGCGCAGCTGGTGCTGCACGCGAAGAACGAGGGCTTCGACTTCACCGCCCGGGAAGCCGAGGAGGTGATCGGGCGGCTGGAGTACGACCTGATCTGCGAGCGGGACGGTGACCCGTTCGACGGCACCAGCCGGCTCTGGCTGTGCATGTGGGGCCGCCGCTACCTGGGCTACCTCACCGACCACGTGGTGCGCCGCTACACCGACCACGAACTGGTCAAGGTCGGCCTCGGCCGGCTCCCGGCGCAGGCGGCTGTCTCGTGAGCCAGGAGAATGTGGTCGAGTTCCTGCGGGCCATCGGGGACCGGCCGCACCTGCTGAACGCGCTGAAGATGCGGCCCAAGGACCGGGTGGTGAAAGCGGCCGCCGACCTCGGCTACCCGTTCACCATGGCCGAGTTCGACCAGCTGATCTGGGACCTCGAAGGCAAGCTCGCCGAGGCCCGGAACGAGGCGTTCGACCAGCACTTCTCGCTCTGGCAGACGATGTGGGGCCGCTACTACCTGGAGGTACTCGCGGTCGACCTGATGCCGAGCCTGCTCGAGACGCGCATCCGATAGCCGCCGGCGGCCCAGCCGCCGACGGCGCCCAGACGACGGCGCACAGACGCAGAGAGACGCAGAGGGCAGCGCGATGGGATTCGGGACGAGCTTCGACTACGTCGTGGTGGGCGCCGGCACGGCCGGCTGCGCGCTGGCGGCCCGGCTCAGCGAGGTGCCGGACCGCAGCGTGCTGCTGCTGGAGGCCGGCGGCACCGACGACCGGCCGGCGGTGCACGCGACCGACATCGGCTCGATGGTCGGGCTCTGGGCGGACGCCGGCGCGACCTGGCAGTACAGCACGGTCCCGCAGGCCGGCCTGGGCGGCCGGACGGTCCCGCTGCCGCAGGGCCGGATGCTCGGCGGCGGCAGCTCGGTCAACGCGATGATGTACGTCCGCGGCAACCAGCGGGACTTCGACCGCTGGCGCGACCTGGGCAACCCCGGCTGGGGCTACGCCGACGTGCTGCCCTACTTCCAGGCCGCGGAGAGCTACCCGGGCGGGGACGCCGCCTACCGCGGCCGGCACGGGCCGCTGCGGATCATGGACTACCCGGGCCCGTCGGCGGTCTCGCGGGCGTTCGTGGCCGCGGCCGGCGGGGACGGCACCGCCGACTACAACGGCGCCCGGCAGGAGGGCGTCCCGTTCTACTACCAGTCCACCCGCAGCACGGCCGCGCGGCGGTGCAGCACGGCGGACGCGTTCCTCCGGCCGGCACTGGGCCGGCCGAACCTGACCGTGCACTCCGGGGCCACCGTGCGCCGGGTCATGCTGGACGGCAACGCCGCGGTCGGCGTCGAGTACCTGCGCGACGGCGTCCGGCACCAGGTCGGCGCGAACGCCGAGGTGATCGTCAGCGCCGGCGCCCTCGGCTCGCCGCGGCTGCTGCTGCTGTCCGGCATCGGGCCGGCCGATCACCTGCGCGCCTGCGGCATCCGGCCGTACGCGCACCTGGCCGGGGTGGGCCAGAACCTGCACGACCACATGCTGCTCGGCGTCGGCTACGCGGCCGAAGTGGACCTGCCGTTTCCGCAGCTGCTGGCCGAGGCGGGGCTGTTCACCTACACCGACGCCGCCGATCCGGCCGGTTCGCCGAACCTGCAGTACTTCTTCGGCCCGGTGCAGTTCGTGCCGGACCAGTACAAGGTCGACGGCCCCGGTTTCACGTTCGCGCCGATCCTGGCCCAGCCGCGCAGCCGCGGCACCGTGACGCTGAACCCGGGTGACCCGGCCGGCCCGCCGGTGGTCGACCCGCACTACCTGGAGCAGGACGCGGACCTGGACGTGCTGCTGGCCGGGATCGCCCGGGCCCGGGAGCTGGCGCGGGACGCGGCCTTCGACGGCCTGCGCGGCCGGGAACTGGCCCCCGGCGACGGCGTCCGGGACCGGGCCGGGCTGACCGGGTACGTCCGGGCCGCCGCGTCCACGGTCTGGCACCCGGTCGGCACCTGCGCGATGGGCACCGGCCCCGCGGCCGTGGTCGACCCGGCGCTGCGGGTGCACGGGGTGAGCGGGCTGCGGGTGGCCGACGCCTCGATCATGCCGACGATCACCGCCGGCAACACGAACGCCGCCGCGATCATGATCGGCCACCGCGCCGCCGACCTGATCACCGGCGCCACCGCTGCACCCATCGAGCCGGCCACGGCCGGGCTCTCCCGTACGGCCTGACCGGAGGGGCGGAGATGACTACCACGGTTGATGTCCTGGTGATCGGGGCCGGCGCCGCCGGCTCCGTGCTGGCCAGCCGGCTGAGCGAGGTCGACGACCTGAGCGTGCTGCTGCTGGAGGCCGGCCGGGCCGAGGTGACGGACGCGGTCCGCACCCCCTGGCGCTGGAACGAGGTGCTGCTGACCGACCTGGACTGGGCCTACATGAGCGAGCCGCAGCCCGGGATGAACGGCGCGCAGGTCTATTCGGCCAGCGGCCGGGGCCTCGGCGGCACCTCGAACATCTACCACATGATCCACACCCGCGGCCGTCCCAGCGACTACAACGACTGGGCCGCCGCCGGCGCGGACGGCTGGTCGTACCGGGACGTGCTGCCCTACCTGCAGAAGGTCGAGGGGCAGCGGGACGACACCAACCCGACCGCCGGCAAGAACGGCCCGATCACCGTGGTGAACGCCCGGGAGACCGGCAGCCCGATCTCGCAGACGTTCATCGACGCCTGCGTGGAGCTCGGCTACCCGAAGGTGGACGACTTCAACTCGGCCGACTTCGGCGCCGGCTGGCACCACGTGGACATCGACGGGGGCCAGCGGCGCGGTGCCTACGCCGGCTACCTGGCCCCGGCGCTGAGCCGCCCGAACCTGGCCACCGAGGTCGGCGCGCTGGTCACCGAGCTGCTGTTCGACGGCGACCGGTGCACCGGCGCCCGCTACCTGCGGGACGGGCAGACGCACACCGTGCTGGCCCGGCACGAGGTGGTGGTCAGCGCCGGCGCGATCCAGTCGCCGAAGCTGCTGATGCTGTCCGGGATCGGCGACCCGGCCCAGCTGCGCGAGGCCGGCGTGGACGTGCGGCAGGCGCTGCCCGGGGTGGGCGCGAACTTCCACGACCACCCGCTGATCATCGGGCCGATCGGCTACCTCGACCGGCCGGGCGCGGACCCGCGCGGCCAGGTCACCGAGGTCGCCCTGTTCTGCGGCTCGGAGCCGGAGCTGTCCGTCCCGGACCTGGAGATCTGCCTGGTGCACCGGGCCCCGTTCGGGGACAAGTTCTTCGCCAACGTGATCAAGCGGGTGCAGTCCGGCGAGCCGGTCGCCCCGGTGGCCGAGCTGGTCGACCCGCGGGTGGTGCTCAGCCTGCCCGGGCTGGTGCGGCCGGAGTCGCGCGGCTGGGTGCGGCTGGCCGGCGCCGACCCGACCGCGCCGCCGCGGATCAGCGCCAACTACTACGGCGAGCCGATCGACCTGGAACGCACCACCACGATGGTGGAGATCGCCCGGGACATCTACCACACCAGCGCGTTCGCCGAGGCCTGGGGCCTGGTCGAGCTGGCGCCCGGGCCGACCGTGAACACCCGCGACGAGCTGCGCGGCTGGGTGGTCGCGAACACCGGCTCGTACTACCACTTCGCCGGCTCCTGCCGGATGGGCGGCGACGACCTGGCGGTGGTCGACCCCCAGCTGCGGGTGCGCGGCACCACCGGCCTGCGGGTCGCCGACGCCTCGATCATGCCGACGCTCGTCTCCGCGAACCCGCACACCACCGTGCTGATGATCGCCGAGCGGGCCGCGGACCTCATCACCCAAGACCTGCAGCGGTAAGGGAGCAACCCCCGATGATCCACCAGTTCATCTTCGCCGCGCCCAAGCCCGGGATGACGGCCACCGAGTTCCAGGACTACTGGATCAAGGTGCACGCGGTGAAGTACGCCAGCAAGATCCCGCAGATCACCCGGTACCTGATCGACCGCCGGGTGGAGTTCGACGGTGACCTGGGCACGCCGGCGCTGCCGCACCAGGGCATCGCCGAGATCTGGCTGAACAACGAGGAGGAGCAGCTCGCCTCGCTGCAGACGCCGGAGTTCCTGCAGGGCGCCCGGCTGGACGAGCCGAACTGGGCCGCGTTCTGGCTGAGCTTCGTGCTGGACACCACCGCCTACGAGATCGTCCCCGGCCCGGCGCTGACCGAGCGCCAGCCGGGCGGGGTGAAGATCACGATCCTGTCCAAGCGCCGTCCCGGGCTGGACCTGGCCGGCTACCGGGCCCGCAGCCTCGACAGCTACGCGCCGGTGCTCAGCAAGCTGCCGGGCGTGCAACGCGCCCTGCACGCGCAGACCCGGGACGGCTTCTACGTCTTCGGCGAGGCCAGCTTCGACAGCATCGACCAGCTCTGGTTCGCCGACCTCGACAGCCTGCGCGCGGCGCTGGCCTCGCCCTACTTCGCCGAGCAGGTCCGGCCGGCGCAGGCCGAGCTGGTCGACCCGAAGTACGTCTTCTCGATGGTCGGCACCGAGAACTGGATCATCGGCCGCGCGGCCGACTGAGACTTGGGAGGTCGCTATGACCAGCACAGCTGAGGAACTGATCACCGCCGACTTCGGCGTCGCGGACCTCACCGGCCGGTGGCGCAGCCCGTACGCGTCCGAGGTCTTCCCCGGGATCTGGGGCATTGACGACTTCTGGCTGCAGAGCCCGTTCTGGGGCATCCACTTCAACTCGTACAAGGAGCCGGAGTGCCAGAACCGGTTGTTCGAGCTGTTCATCATGGGCTGCTGGGAGCTCGGTGACGCCAACCCGGACGTGCCCGGGGCCCGGGACGCGAACTTCTCCCGGGTGAAGGTCGGCCTCACCCTGTACGACCAGTGGCCGATCGGCGCGGCGAACGAGGCCGGTTCCGGCAGCCGGCCGTGGCAGCTCAACGACTGGCAGGACGTCTCGCTCGGCGGCTGCCCGCCGATCGACCTGCCCGGCATCGACAACTGCCCGATGGAGTACGACCTGCTCGGCATGGCCAAGGTCGGCGCCGCCGACGGCGGTGACCGGCTCTACTTCGGCCAGCGCCAGCACGACGAGGACGGCGCCGGGATCTGCAACCGCCGCGCCCCCGGCCTGCTGCCGTACTACGTGGTCCGGGTGACCGGTGCCGCGCCCAACGTGGGGCACGGCGCCAACTTCGGTGCCCCGGACTGGTTCAACATCACCCGCTCGCTGACCCCGGCCGCCCCGCGCTCCGCGGGCTGAGCGCCTCCGCACGGATGGAGTTTCTGACGTGATCACTACTCAGGCCGCCGTCATCGACTCGCCTGGAGCGCCGTTCGTGCTGCAGGACATCGAGCTGAGCGATCCGCAACCGACCGAGATCCTGGTGAAGATGGGGGCGGCCGGGATCTGCCACACCGACCTCACCGTCGGCGCCGGGCACATCCCGTTCCCGCTGCCCGGCGTGCTCGGCCACGAGGGCGCCGGCACCGTCGAGGCGGTCGGCTCCGCGGTCACCCGGGTCGCCCCCGGCGACCGGGTGGTGCTGACCTTCACCTCCTGCGGGCACTGCGCGTCCTGCCGGACGGCGCACCCGGCGTACTGCACGACCTGGATCCCGACCAACCTGATCGGCGGCAAGCGGGCCGACGGCTCGTCGCCGCTGAGCCGCGGCGGCAACCGGATCGGCGGCCGGTTCTTCGGCCAGTCCTCGTTCTCCCGGTACGCGATCACGGACGAGCGCAGCACGGTCAAGGTGCCCAACGACATCCCGTTCGAGCTGCTGGCGCCGCTGGGCTGCAGCACCCAGACCGGCTCCGGCGCGGTCTGGAACACGCTCCGGCCCGAGCCGGGCACCTCGATCGCCATCCTCGGCGTCGGCGCGGTCGGCATGGCCTCGATCATGGCCGCCGCGCTGACCCCGGTCGGCAAGATCATCGCGATCGGCCGCCGCCCGGAGGCGCTCGAGCTGGCGCAGAAGTTCGGCGCCACCCACACGATCAACACCAAGGAGACCGAGTTCGGCCCGCGGCTGCGGGAGATCACCGGCGGCGCCGGCGTCGACTACGTGGTCGAGGCGATCGGCAACCCGGACCTGCTCCGGCAGGGCATCGAGGCGCTGGCGCCGCGCGGCGCGGTGGCCGTGGTCGGCGCGCCGCCGTACGGGGTGGACGTGGCCATCGACGTGCACCGGCTGCTGCCCGGCCGCAAGGTGCTCGGCGTCTGCGAGGGCGACAGCGACCCGGAGCGGCTGATCCCGCTGCTGGCCGAGCTGGTCCGCACCGGCCGGCTGCCGATCCAGCCGCTGATCCGCGAGTACGCGTTCGAAGAGATCCAGCAGGCGGCCAAGGACTTCGCGTCCGGCCTGGCGACCAAGGCAGTGCTGCGTTTCGAGTGACCGGCTTCGAGTGAGCAGCTTCGACGGTGCCGCGCCCGCGGCCGTAATTGGAGGGACCGATGGACTTCTTCGAACTGGGTGATCTCACCCTCGCTTCCGGCGAGACGCTGCCGGACGCGCGGCTGGCCTACCAGACGTTCGGCGAGCTGAACGCCGCCGGCGACAACGCGATCGTCTTCCCCACCTTCCTCGGCGCCCCGACCGAGGTGCTGAACGGCTGGATCGGCGAGGGCCGCGCGCTCGACCCGACCCGCTACTTCATCGTGCTGCCCGGCCACTTCGGGCTCGCCCCGTCGTCCGCGCCGAGCACCGCGGCGGCGCCGGCGAACGGCCCGCAGTTCCCGACCGTCTCGATCGCGGACGACGTGGTCGCGCAGCGCCGGCTGGTCGAGTCGCTCGGCGTGCGGTCGGTGGCGCTGGTGCTCGGCTGGTCCGTCGGCGGCCTGCAGGTGTACGAGTGGGCCGCCCGGTACCCGGACCTGGTGCGCGCGTTCGCCGGCATCGCCACCGCGCCCACCCCGCCGCCGTGGACCAAGCTCTGGCTCAAGACCGTGGTGGAGGACCCGATCAAGGCCGACCCGAAGTGGGCCGGCGGCTCGTACGCCAACGGCGCCGACGTCAAGGCCGGGATGACCGGGGTGGCGCACGGCTCCGCGCTCACCGCGCCGCCGCGCACCTTCTACTTCGGCGCCAACGAGGGCTGGCGCGGCCTGGGCTTCGGCAGCGTGGACGAGTTCGTGGCCGGCTTCTGGGAGGGCTTCTGGCTGCCCCAGGACCCGAACGACACGCTGGTGCAGGCCCGCAAGGCGCGCACCGCGTACCCGGGGCCGGCGAACGAGGAGCTGCGCGACATCCTCGGCCGGATCAAGCCGCGCGCCACGGTGGCCGCGTTCACCGGCGACGCGCTGTTCCCGCCGGCCGAGTCCAAGCAGCTGGCGGACTGGCTGGGCGTGGACTTCCACGAGATCGACACCCCGTTCGGGCACCTGGCCACGTTCGCGCTCAGCGAGCAGGACGTGAAGGCGATCGACGGCGTGATCCGTTCGGCTCTTGGCGATTGAACGGCGACTGAGTCCGCTGAGGAGCGAAGCGATGTCGAAGAGGATTCTGGTCGTCCTGTCCGAGTACGGCTACTGGGGCGAGGAGCTGCTCGGCCCGCTGACCGCGTTCGACCGGCAGGGCTACACGACGGTGTTCGCCACCGCGACCGGCAAGCGCGCGCACGCGCTGCCACCGAGCCTGGACCCGGGCTACGTCGACCCGCCGCTGGGCCGCGGCGTGACCACCCCCGAGGTGGCCGTCGGCGCCCGCGAGCTGGACGAGTCGGACCGGCTGGACAGCCCGCTGAGCCTGCGCGACCTGCTGCCCGAGCGGCCGTACGCGAGCGTGACCGAGCCGCTGCGGGCGATGGAGAAGTACTACCGCGAGCTGGCCGCGGCCACCGACGAGCTGGTCGGCGTGCCGACCGGCTACGACGCGCTGGCCCTGGTCGGCGGCAGCGGCCCGATCGTCGACATGGCCAACAACGGCCGGGTGCACGAGCTGATCCTGGCCTTCGTCCGGGCCGGCAAGCCGGTGCTGGCCGAGTGCTACGGGGTGGCCTGCCTCGCCTTCGCCCGGGACTGGGAGGACCGCGCCAGCATCCTGCGGGGCAAGCACGTCACCGGGCACTGCAAGGAGTACGACTACAAGGACGGCACCGGCTTCCTGGGCACCGAGTTCAACATGGGGCCGCCGCCGTACCCGCTGGAGTACATCCTGCGCGACGCCACCGCGCCGGACGGCCGCTATCACGGCAACGTCGGCAAGGAGCGGTCGGTCATCGTCGACTTCCCGTTCGTCACCGGACGGTCCACTCCGGACTCCTTCCTCTCCGGCGAGAAGCTGGTCGAGGTACTGGAGTCCGGGCTGCGCCGCTACGGCTGGTAGGAGCGGGCCAATGACCGCACGGCCAGGCAAGGTCGCGATCTTCGAGCAGTTCCGTGCCGACGGGATCACCCACATGTTCGGCAACCCGGGCACCGTCGAGCAGGGCTTCCTCGACGTCGTCGACCAACTGCCGGACCTCGACTACGTGCTGGCCCTGCAGGAGACCGTGGCGATCGGCATCGCCGACGGCTACGCCCGGGCCAGCGCCGGGCCGGCGCTGGTCCAGCTGCACAGCGGGGTCGGGCTCGGCAACGGCATCGGGATGCTCTACCAGGCCAAGCGGGGGCACTCCCCGCTGGTGGTCATCGCCGGCGAGGCCGGCGTGCAGTACGACGCGATGGACGCGCAGATGGCGGCCGATCTGGTGGCGATGGCCCGCCCGGTCACCAAGTACGCCACCCGGGTTCTGCACCCGGGGTCGGTGCTGCGCGTGCTGCGCCGGGCGATCAAGGTGGCCATGACGCCACCGCGCGGACCGGTGTTCGTCGCCCTCCCGCTCGACGTGCTCGACCAGAGCACGGACGAGCCGGCGGTGCGCACGACGATCCCCACCCGGTCCGTGACCCCGGTGGCGTCGGAACTGGCCGCGGCCGCGGCGCTGCTCGGCGCCGCGGCCCGGCCGGTCATCCTGGTCGGGGACGGGGTGTCGGTGTCCGGGGCGCAGGCCGAGCTGACCCGGGTGGCCGAGCTGCTCGGCGCCCCGGTCTGGGGCGTCGACTCGTCCGAGCTGAACATGGACACCACCCACCCGCTCTACCGCGGCCTGACCGGGCACATGTTCGGCCCGGTCAGCGCGGCCGCGGTGGCCGACGCGGACGCCGTGCTGATCGTCGGCAGCTACGTCTTCCCCGAGGTGTTCCCGCTGCTGTCGAGCCCGTTCCGGGCCGGCGCCACGGTGGTGCACATCGACCTGGACGACTACGAGATCGGCAAGAACTTCCCGGTCGACGTGGCGCTGGTGGCCGACCCGCGGCCGACGCTGGCCGCGCTGGCGCAGCAGCTGGCCGGCGCCGACCGGCCGGGCGAGGTGGCCCGGCACGCGGCGGAGTACGCGGCCGACCTGTGGGAGCCGCCGAAGCCGGCCGCGGACGCGCCGCTGATGGAGCTGTTCGCGGCCGAGTTGGCCGCGAACGCGCCGCCGGACCTGGCCGTGTTCGACGAGGCGCTGACCGCGTCCCCGGCGCTGACCAGGTACCTGCCGGCGCGCCGGCCGGGCAGCTGGTTCAGCACCCGCGGCGGGTCGCTCGGGGTCGGCATCCCCGGTGCCATCGGGATCAAGCTGGCCCGGCCGGACGCCGAGGTGATCGGCTTCACCGGCGACGGCGGCAGCATGTACACGATCCAGGCACTGTGGACCGCGGCCCGGCACGGGGTGGGCGCGAAGTTCGTCATCTGCAACAACCACCGGTACGAGCTGCTGAACCAGAACATCGAGCAGTACTGGCGGGACGGCGGGATCGCCGAGCACGCGCTGCCGAGCTCGTTCGACCTGTCCTGGCCCGAACTCGGGTTCGCCGACCTGGCCAGGGGCCTCGGCGTGGACGCGACCCGGGTGGAGAAGCCCGACCAGGTGGCGCCGGCCGTGCGCCGCCTGCTGGCCCACGACGGGCCGTTCCTGGTCGACCTGGTAACCGGCTGAGGGGGTGGGCTGGATGAACGAGATCATCCGCCGGGACGGCGGGCGCCTTGCCGGCCAGACCGTCGCGATCCTGATGGAGAGCGACTACGTCGAATACGAACTGCACTACTACCAGCGCCGGTTCGCCGAGGAGGGCGCCCGGATCGAGTTCCTGACCCGGCTCTGGGGCCAGCCGTCGATCACCTTCACCGGCCACGAGTACCGCGAACCGTTCACTGTGGACGGTGACCTGGAGGCGGTGGACGACGTCCGGCTGGCCGGCTACTCGGCGCTGATCGTGCCGTCCGGCATCGTCTCCGACCGGCTCCGCTACACCGAGGACGTGGACCAGCCGGCGCCGGCGGTCGAGCTGCTGCGCCGCGCGTTCAGCCGGCCGTCTGTCCTCAAAGGAATCATCTGTCACGGGATGTGGCTGGTGGCGCCGATCCCGGAGGTCGTCGCCGGCCGGCGGGTGGTGGCGCACAACAACCTGATCGGCGACGTCCGCAACATGGGCGCCAAGTACACCGACCAGGACGTGGTGGTGGACGGCGACCTGGTCACCGGCCGCAGCGCCGGGCACTGCCACCTGTTCGCCCGCACGATCATCGATCTGCTCGCCGCCCGGGCCACCCTGGCGCACACCGACCGGGCCCGACTCCTGCGGAGCACGCTATGACTGCCCTCGACCTGCCGACCAGCGCGCCCACGTTCAGCTTCTCCGACTTGGTGGCCGGCTACGTCACCGGCTACGACCCGGACCGCCGGCTGGTCGACCTGCGTACCAGCGACGGCCACCCGGTCCGGGCGGACCTGACCAACCTCAGCTCGGCCGAGTTCCTGCGCAACCTCGGCGACCCCTACGTGGACGCCGGGTCGCATGTGGACGATCTGCTGACACCCGGCACCCAGCTGTTCGTCTACGGCGCCTTCTACCCGGAGTCGGGGCCGGACGTGATCGACGCGAAGCGGTTGGTCTTCCTCGGCCGGCGGGCCGGTGAGTACAACTTCGAGGAGCCCGGCTGGTGGGTGCGCCAGCTGGTGGAGCTGGCCAAGTTCTACCGGCGGGCCCAGTTCGGCGAGGGCGAGATCGACTACTCCGACTACCGGACGATGCTGCGCCTCGGCGGTGACAAGAACGAGCAGCACGTGCAGGAGACCGACACCATCTCCCGGCTGGTCTACGGCATGGCGACCGCGTACATGCTGACCGGGCAGGACGACTTCCTGACCGTGGCCGAGAAGGGCACCGAGTACCTGCGCGACCACATGCGCTTCGTCGACCGGGATGCCGACGTCGTGTACTGGTACCACGGCATCGAGGTCAACGGCGACAGCGAGCGCAAGCTGTTCACCTCCGAGTTCGGCGACGACTACGACGCCGTCCCGATGTACGAGCAGATCTACGCGCTGGCCGGCCCGACCCAGACCTACCGGGTCACCGGCGACCCGCGGATCGCCGCCGACATCGAGTCGACGCTGCGCCTGTTCGACCGGTACTACAAGGACAACGAGCGCGGCGGCTACTTCTCGCACATCGACCCGATCCTGCTCAGCCCGCACCACGAGTCGCTCGGGGCCAACCAGTCGCGGAAGAACTGGAACTCGGTCGGCGACCACGCCCCGGCGTACCTGTTCAACCTGTACCTGGCCACCGGCGACCCGCGGCACGCGAAGATGCTGGAAGAGACGTTCGACCTGATCGTCAAGCACTTCCCGGACCCGGGCAGCCCGTTCGTCCAGGAGCGGTTCATGGCCGACTGGGCGCCGGACCGGGCCTGGGGCTGGCAGCAGAACCGGGCCGTGGTCGGGCACAACCTGAAGATCGCCTGGAACCTGATGCGGATGCAGGCGATCACGCCCAAGGACAGCTACCGCGACCTGGCCGACCGGATCGGCCGCTCGATGCCGGAGGTCGGCAGCGACCGGCGCCGCGGCGGCTGGTACGACGTGGTGGAGCGCGGCCGGGCCCAGGGCGGCGAGGCGTACCGGTTCGTCTGGCACGACCGCAAGGCCTGGTGGCAGCAGGAGCAGGCGATCCTGGCCTACCTGATCCTGGCCGGCCAGAACGGCGACGCCGACTTCCGCCGGCACGCCCGGGAGGCGGCCGCCTTCTACAACGCCTTCTTCCTGGACCACGACGAGGGCGGCGTCTACTTCAACGTGCTCGCCGCCGGCTTCCCCTACCTGCTCGGTACCGAGCGGTTCAAGGGCAGCCACTCGATGAGCATGTACCACTCGTCCGAGCTGTGCTTCCTGTCGACCGTCTACACGCGACTGCTGCTCACCGGCGACCCGATCACGCTGTGGTTCCGGTCCCGGCCGGACGCGTTCCGCGACCCGAACGGCGAGCGGACGCTGCGGGTCAGCCCGGACGCGCTGCCGCCGGGCCGGGTCCGGCTGGAGTGGGTCGAGGTCGACGGCCGGCCGCACGGCGCCTTCGACCCGGACGCGCTGACCGTGAAGCTCCCCGATTCCGACGCCGACCTGACCGTCAAGGCCTACCTGGCCCCGGTCAGCGACTGACCGGCCGGCGACCGAGCGTTTGGAGATGCCGACATGCAGATCGCGAAGTACATGCGCGGATCGGTGACCGTCGTCGAGCTGGACGGTGAGTTGGACAGCGTGACCGCCCCGGCCTCCCGGGAGGAGCTCGCCACGCTGGCCGGCTCGGGCGGGCCGGTGCTGCTGGACCTGAGCCGGATGTCGTACATGTCCAGCGCGGGGCTGCGGGTGCTGCTGCTGGTCTACCGGCAGGCCCGGGAGGCCGGCGCCGCGCTCGCGCTGGCCGGCATCCCGCCGATGATCCAGGAGGTGATGGCGGCCACCGGTTTCCTCGACTTCTTCACCGTGGCGGAGACCGTGGAGGCCGCCCTGGAGGACCTCGAACCATGAGCCTGTCCCCGCTGGAACGCATCGATGGCAACCCGACCTCGACCATCGCCGGCCTGGGTGTCCGGCCTGGCCGCCCGGTCCCGTTCGGCGCGACCCGGGTGCCCGGCGGGGTGAACTTCTCGGTCTACTCCAACCGGGCCAGCGCGATGACCCTGGTGCTGTTCAAGCTCGGCCAGTCGACCCCGTTCGCCGAGCTGCCGTTCCCGCCGGAGTTCCGGATCGGCGGCGTGTTCGCGATGACGGTCTTCGGGCTCGACTCGGAGGAGATCGAGTACGGCTACCGGGCCACCGGCCCGCAGCCGCCCGGGGTCGGCGACCGGTTCAACCCGGACCGGGTGCTGTCCGACCCGTACGCCAAGATGATCGGCGGCCGGGCCGAGTGGGGCGTCCCGCCGGACTACTTCGACCGGTACGTCTACCGGTCCCGGCTGCCGCTGGAGGACTTCGACTGGGGCGGCGACCGGCCGCTCCGGCTGCCCACCGAGGACCTGGTCATCTACGAGTTGCACGTGCGCGGTTACACCCGGCACCCGTCGGCCGGCGTCGCCACCGGCGGCACCTTCGCCGGGCTGGCCGAGAAAATCCCGTACCTGCGTGAACTCGGGGTCAACTGCGTCGAGCTGATGCCGATCTTCGAGTTCGACGAGTGCGAGAACATCCGGACCAACCCGGTGACCGGGCAGCGGCTACTGAACTACTGGGGTTACAGCACGGTCTCGTTCTTCGCGCCGAAGGCGTCGTACGCCGCCACCGGCCGCTACGGAATGCAGGTCGACGAGCTCAAGAACCTGGTGAAAAAGCTGCATGCGGCCGGCATCGAGGTCATGCTCGACGTGGTCTTCAACCACACCGCGGAAGGCAACGAACTCGGCCCGACCATCTCGTTCCGCGGGCTGGACAACCGCACCTACTACATGCTGACACCGGACGGCTACTACTACAATTTCAGTGGCACCGGCAACACGGTCAACTGCAACGATCCGGTGGTCCGCGGATTCGTGCTCGACTGCCTCCGTTACTGGGCTATCGAATACCACATCGACGGGTTCCGGTTCGACCTCGCGGCCATCCTGGACCGCGCCCCGGACGGCTCTCCGCTGGCCAACCCACCGCTCATCGAGTCGCTCGCGCACGATCCCGTTCTGCGGGACTGCAAGCTCGTTGCCGAGGCCTGGGACGCCGGCGGTCTCTACCAGGTGGGACGGTTTCCCGGATACTTCCGCTGGTCGGAATGGAACGGCCGGTACCGGGACACGTTGCGGCGCTTCCTGAAGGGTGAGCCGGGCACGATCGGCGAGATGGCGTCCGGGCTGGTCGGCTCGCCGGACCTGTACGGGCACCGCGGCCCGGCCGCCTCGGTCAACTTCGTCACCGCCCACGACGGCTTCTCGCTGGCCGACCTGGTCTCGTACAACGACAAGCACAACGACGCCAACGGCGAGCACAACCAGGACGGCGACAACGGGAACAACTCGTGGAACTGCGGGGCCGAGGGGCAGACCGACGACGCCGCGACGCTGACCCTGCGCCGGCAGCAGATGCGCAACGCGCTGCTGTTGCTGCTGACCAGCCACGGCGTGCCGATGCTGCTGGCCGGCGACGAGATGGCCCGCACCCAGCACGGCAACAACAACGCGTACTGCCAGGACGACCCGGACTTCTGGTTCGACTGGCGGCTCGCGGACCGGAACGCGGACCTGGTCCGGTTCACCCGGCTGGCGATCGGGTTCCGGCAGGCGCACCCGGCGCTGCGCCGGCGGGCGCACCCGACCGGCCGGCAGCGCGACGGCTTCGGCCACCTGCCGGACGTGAGCTGGCACGGGCTGCGGCCGTACGAGCCGGACTGGTCGCCGGACAGCCGACTGCTGGCCGCCATGTTCTACGAGTGCGACGACGCCTGCCCCACCCGGGACTGCGTCTACCTGGTCGCGAACAGCCACTGGGAGGCGCACGAGGTGCAGCCGCCGGCGCCGCCGCCCGGGCTGCGCTGGCACGTCTTCGCCAACACCTCGGCGCCGGCCCCGGACGACGCCTACGCCGCCGGCGAGGAGCCGGTGCTGACCAACCCGGAGCACCTGCTGGTCGGCGCCCGCTCCGCGGTGGTGCTGGTCGCCCTGCCGGCCGACTGACCGTCCCGTACCGGGCTCCCGACGACCTGCCCCGATGACCGTGCCACCCAGCGGAGGTTGATCATGAAGTTCCAGGCCAAGATACAGGCCGACGACGACGCGCGGACCGTCACCATCCGGCTGGCCGGTGAGCTGGACTCCGGCTCCGCGCCGACCCTGAACGAGCTGATCGGCCAGGCCGCGCAGCACCCGGTGGACCGCCTCGTGCTGCTGATGGACCGGCTGGACTACCTCTCCTCGGCCGGGCTGCGCTGCCTGGTGTTCGCGCACCAGAAGTTCGGCCCCGGGGTCGAGATCGTCCTGGTCGGCACCAAGCGGGAGGTGGCGGAGACGATCCAGCTGACCGGCTTGGATCGCAGCGTCACCATGCAGGACCCGGCGGACGTGTGATGTCCCGCCATGGTCCAGCGGTTGACGGTGCGCGCCACCACCGCCGCCGGCTCCGAGGTCGCCGGCTTCGTCCAGGCCCTCAGCGAGCAGGGTGGGCTGACCGAGCGGCAGTCGTACCGGCTGCGGCTGGCGGTGGATGAGATCGTGACCAACATCGTGCTGCACGGCTACCGCGGCCAGCCCGGCCCGGTCCAGCTGGAGGGCGGCACCGACGGTGACCAGGTCTGGCTGCGCATCGTGGACGAGGCGCCGGCCTTCGACCCCACCACGCACGACCCGCGGCCCCGGCTGGCCGCCCAGGCGGACGGGCGCGAGGGCGGCTTCGGCCTGTTCCTGGCGATGTCCGGGGTGGACGACTTCAGCTACGACCGGACCGACGGGCACAACCGCAACACGCTGGTCATGCGGCGCTCGTGAGCCGGTGGCAGCGCGGGGGAAGCGACGGAAGGAGAGACCGATGACGGACCGGGTCGCACTCGTCGTCGCTGAGCCTGGCAGTACGACTGCCGAGCTGGACCACGCGCTCAGCGCGGCCAGCTTCGAGGTTCGGCACCATGACTCCGGTGAGCTGATGATCCCGGCGGACCTGGTCGGCGCGGCCGAACTGGTGCTGGTCTCGGCGTCGCTGGGGCTCAGACAGGTCGCGCTGTTCGGCCAGGGGCTGGCCGCGGCCGGCGCCGGCGCCGCGGTCGTGGTCTTCCCGCAGGGCGACTACGCCGCGCTGGAGACCTGCGCCCAGTCCGGCTTCGACTACGTCACCCCGCCGTTCCTGCCGTCGCTGCTGCAGCTGCGGGTGTCGTCCTGCCAGGAGCGCAGCCGGCTCACCTCGGTGGTCGAGGAGATCGCCGCCACGGTGAAGCTGCGCGAGTACGAGCGGGACCTGTCCATCGCCAGGGAGATCCAGTGCGGCTTCCTGCCGGACGCGTTCCCGACCAGGGACGGCTGGCAGTTCGCCGCCCGGTTCCGGCCGGCCCGGGAGGTGGCCGGCGACTTCTACGACGGGTTCGAGCTGGTCAACGGCCGCCGGCTGGGCTTCGTGGTGGCCGACGTCTGCGACAAAGGGGTCGGGGCGGCGCTGTTCATGGCGCTGATCCGGACCCTGCTGCGGCACACCGCGGAGCACACCGGTGGCTGGAGCCTGGCCGACGACCAGCCGTTCGGGCTGGACCCGGCCTCGTTCGCCGGCCCCACCGGCATGCTCGGCTCCGCGACGCCGATGCTCTCGGTCGGCGCCGGCCCGCTGCTGCACGCGGTCACCGGCACCAACCGGTACCTGGCCCGCAACCACCAGCGGCAGGCCTACTTCGCGACGCTGTTCTTCGGTGTGCTGGACCCGGTCTCCGGCACGCTGATCTACGTCAACGGCGGGCACAACCCGCCGCTGCTGCTGCGCGCCGGCGAGCCGGAGCCGATGCTGCTGCCGCCCACCGGCCCGGCCGTCGGGATCCAGGAGGACAGCCGGTACCTGATCGGCACCGCCCAGCTGGACCCCGGCGACGCCCTGCTCATCTACACCGACGGCGTGATCGACGCCCGGAACCTGGCCGGTGAGGGCTTCTCCATGGACCGGCTGCTGGACCACGCGCGGCAGCCGGCCGGGTCGGCCCAAAGCCTGCTGGACACCCTGGACGACCGCATCCACGCGCACGTGCAGGCCGCTGAGCAGTTCGATGACATCACCATGGTCGTTCTCCGACGTGCGGACACCGCGGACGCCTAGGGGACACCCCCTACCCGCACGTCCAGACCACGCGTGCCCGGCAGTGAGGAACAATTTCATGTCGAACATCGTCGCCGTCCACTCCTGGCGGGGTGGCACCGGGAAATCCACCCTGGTCGCCCGGCTGGGCTGCCTGCTGGCCGCGCGCGGCCTGCGGGTCGGCCTGGTCGACGCCAGCCTGCAGGCACCCGGCCTGCACGAGGCCCTCGGCCTGGACGGAACCCAACTGCGCAGCTGCCTGTGGGACTACCTGTCCGGCGCCTGCGAGATCGAGGACACCCACGTCGACCTGGCCGCGCTGATGCCGGCCGGGTGTGCCGGGCGGCTGTACCTGGTGCCGGCCCGCACCGACGTGGAGGTGATCACGCTGTCGTCCGCGTCCGGGCAGTACGACGCCGGTCTGCTGCACGAGGGGTTCCACCGGCTGATCCAGGTGCTGCGGCTGGACCTGCTGTTCATCGACACCTACTCGGGTGCCAACCACGAGGCCATGCACGCGATAGCGTCCGCCGATATCGATATCCTGGTCACCCGGGCCGGCTCGGCCGAGAACCGCAGCGCCACCTTCGCCGCCAGCATCGCGGCCAAGGTGGGCCGCACCCCGCCGGAGCCGCTGCTGGTGGTGAACATGGCCCCGCCGGACACCGACCTGGACTCGGTCGGCGTCCTGGCCGGCGCCGCCTACCAGCGCACCGTCGCCGCGGTGCTGCCCCGGGTGCACGACAGCCTGGACGACGGCGGGCCGGAGCGGCACGTGGCCGGCCTGCACGCCGGCCTCGGCCAACTGGCCGACCGGCTGCTGCTGGCCGCCCCCGGCCGGGCCGGATAGCGGGCGGCTCAGCCCTCGTCCGGGCCGATCAGCTTGGCCACCCGGGCCTTGCGGATCGCGTCCACACGCGACACCGCGCCGAGCTTGGCGTAGATGTTGGTCAGGTGCCGCTTCACGGTGCTCTCGGTGATGAACAGCTCGGCGGCCACCTGCGAGTTGCTCAGCGCCCGGGCGACCCGGGCCAGCACGTCCAGCTCGCGCGGGGAGAGGGTGGCGGCGCCCTTCTCCTGCCGGCGGTCGAGCTGTTCGATGGTGCGCCGGGAGACCGACAGCACCACGTTGTCCTCGTTGCGGCCGACCGCGTGCACCGCGGCCAGCAGCTCGGACCGGCCGATCGTCTTGACCAGGTACGCCGAGGCGCCGCAGTCCAGCAGTTCGTGCACCAGCGCCGGGTCGTCGTGCATGGTCAGCACGATGATCTTGGTGAACGGGCTGGCGTAGCGGACCCGCTCGATCACCGCCTTGGCGCCCGGGCCGGGCATCTGCACGTCCAGCAGCAGCAGGTCGGGCAGGTGCTCGGCGACCAGCAGCATCACCTGGTGCCCGGTGGCCGCGTCGGCCACCACGCTGAACCCGGGATCGGTGGACAGCAGTTCGCGCAGCCCGTCCCGGAGCAGGGTGTGGTCGTCGGCCACGATCACCCGCACCCGGCCGCCGGTGCCGGTCATTTCCGCAGCCCCGGCAGCGGCACCAGCACCTCCACGGTGGTGCCGGCCTGCGGCGCGCTGAACAGGTTCAGGGTGCCGCCGAGCAGGTCCACCCGTTCCCGCATCGACTGCAGGCCGATCCCGTCCTGCTGTTGCATCGTGAGCTCCACGTCGAACCCCGTCCCGTCGTCCCGCACGCAGCCGTACAGGCCGACCTGGCCCGCCGACAGCTGGATGTCCACAGTGGACGGACTGGCGTGCACCAGTGCGTTGCGGGTGGCCTCGCGCAGTACCAGGAACAGCTCCTCGGCGTACGCCCCGGGCAGCGAGGTGAGGTCGCCGACCTCGGTGACCGTGGTCCGCACCTGCGGCGCCGCGCTGGCCAGGTACCGGCGCAGCGCGCGGGCCAGCCCGTCCGGCCCGACCGCGTCCCGGGACTCGGCCGACAGGTGCCGGATCACCTCGAGCGCCTCGGTCAGCGCGTCCCGCGCTTCGACCAGCTTCTCCTCGGCGTGCTCGATGTTGCCGCCGCGCTGGTACACCTCCCGCAGGTCCAGGTTCTGCACGCCGACGATCACCGCCGGGGCGACCCGGTCGTGCAGTTCGCGGCCCACCCGGCGGCGCTCCTCGACATGCGAGTTGTGCACCTTCTGCAGCAGGTAGTCGACGTACGCGGCCGATGCCACACACATCCTGTCCATGATCGCCCGGTTCAGCAGGGCGCCGACGGAAATCTCCGGATCGAGCTCGCCGGCCGGGTTGAGTTCGCGGCATAGCACCGGGAATGCCGCCTCGAAGATGTACGTGGCGGCCCGCAGTGACTCGGTCGGGTGAACGCCGCCGCCGGCCCGGCTGAGGCCGATTTCGATGCTCAGCTGAACGGATCCAGCTCCCGGCCGGGCGCCGGGCACACCGACTGGTGCGGTCATGTCGACGTGTGGTAGTGCGTCCAGCACGCTGTTGATCTGGTCTACGACTTGTGCGGTGATCGACCGGCTGGAAAGCAGCGGACTCCCGGCCAGCTTCAGCAGCTTGTGGTATCGCTCGATGATCAGCTGACGAGCCTGGTCTGATACCGGGGGTATCCGACCTTGTCCCGCAGCCACCCCCCACCTGCCCTACTAACTGGAGACCGGTTCTACCTCACCCGCCATGTCGCAGGGCCGGCCTTGTCGCCGGGCCCGCCGAGTGGCTGGGAAAGAGGTACAGCGGGCCTAAATGTAGCAGTGTCCAGGCGTTGTTCGACCAGGTCTGGGCAAAACATGGCGTTGCCAACGCATTACATCTCAGCGCTTTCACCCGAACGGCAGGATGCGGATGGGGCCGGCTGGCGGCGCGGTTCACCGGACCGGGTTTACTGGAGTCGTTCCAGCGACTCGCGGCCCGACTCGGGCGGCGGAGTCGCGCCGCGGAGCCGCCAGCGGAGTGGCTCACCAGGACAGGGCGCTGCCGAGGACCGCGCCGTTGACCGCGTACTGCACGGCCATGAACGTCCGGTACGGGCGGCGGCCGGCGGCCCGGCCGGCGCGGCGTGGGGCGCGCAGCACGACCGCGCCGAGGGTGACCGCGCCCAGCCCCGCGACGAGCGCGGCCGGCCTGGTCGGGCCGGCCAGCACCGCCGCACCGGCCAGGAACGAGCAGCCCAGCAGCAGCGAGATCGCCGAGATCAGCCGGCGGGCGCCCCGGTCGCCGAGCACCACCGGCCAGGTCTGCCGGCCGGCCAGCTGGTCGCCGGCCACGTCGGAAAGGTCCTTGGTGGCGCTGCACAGGCCCACCCAGAGCGCCATCACGGCACCGAACGCGGTCAGCCGCGGGGTCAACCCGCCGCCCATCACCGAGCCGGCCAGATAGCACAGGAATGCGCCGCCGCCGACCGCGATCGCGAATCCCATACGGGTCGACTTGAGCGCGGCCGGGCCCACCGAATAGCAGTAGCCGAGGATCAGAAAGGCAACCGCGAGAACCACCAGCCGGCGCTCGCACAGGGCGCACAGCACGAGCCCGGCGGCGGCCAGGAACACGGTGGTCCGCAGCGCCGTCGCGACCGGTAAGCGGCCGCTGGCAATCGGCCGGCGCGAGCCGTTCACCTGGTCGCCGAGAATGTCGGTCACGCCGTTGAGCAGGTATACCGCCATGCCGACGGACAGCCACCCGGCAATGCCCGCCGCGGCGGTGCCGGCGAATGCCCGGACGTTCGGCCCGGCGGTGCTCAGAAAGAAGCTGACGACGCGCAGCAGGATCACCAACTGGACGCCCGGCCGAGTTTCGGCCAGGACCAGTCGAACCAGCGCCATCCCGGTTAGGGCGGACCGTTCGGAGGGTACCGGATAGGTACGGCGGATCGCCCGGTGGGTGCCCGGCGCGGCATACAGGAGTTCGGTCATGGCCATCACGGTCGCGGCCGGGCCGGCTGGCCGCATCGGGCAGACGTACATGCCCCGGGTCGCCCTTTGCCGGCATTGGTACTACTACCTAGGTCGTAGTCTCAATTCCACCTTCGTACGGTTTTTTATATTCACCCCGGGCCTACGTTGAATGGCCGCGATAAACCGGCTTAGCGTCAGCGGGTCACGCCAGCGGGTGCCGGCCGGTGACCCTGGCCGGCACCGCGCGGGCATCGGTGGAGCGGCGCCGCGTGGCCGGCGCCGGCGAGGGGACGACGTGCGATGCAACCATCCGTGGGTGCTCCGGTGGCGGTGCGGCTACTCGGGGACTTCTCGATGGATGTGTGCGGGCAGCCGGTCGGGCCATGGCGCGGCGGCAAGGCCCGCGGCCTGTTCCAGTACCTGCTGCTGAACCGGGGCCGGCTGGTCGTCCGGGAGCGGCTGCAGGACGTGCTCTGGCCGGACGCGGACCGGGCCCGCGGCGGCACCTCGCTGAAGGTCGCCGCGCACGCGCTGCGCGAGGTGATCGCCCGCATCCCGGCCGAGGCCGGGCTGAGCCTGGTCTACCAGGACCACGGCTACCTGCTGCGGGCCGAGCGGGTCTGGATCGACGTGGACGAGTTCGAGCGGTCCTGTTCGGCCGGCGCCGACCGGGCCGCCATGCACCTCTACCGCGGCGACTTCCTCGGCGGCGAGGCCGCGTCCTGGGCCGTGGAGCAGCGGGAGTGGTACCGCTCGCTCGCGCTGCGGGTGCTGGACCGGCTGCGGGACGCCGCGCTGCACCGCGGCGACGACATCGAGTTGGTCGGCTGGTGCCGGCGCAGCCTGGCGATCGACCCGTCCCGGGAAGCCACCTACCAGGCGCTGATGACCGCGCACGCCCGCTTCGGCGAGCTGGACCGGGTGCACAGCTGGTACCGGCTCTGCCTGCGCCGGCTGCGCGAGGACTTCGGCGTCGACCCGTCCCCGGAGACGCACCGGGTCTTCGTCGAGGCGCTCCGCCGCGGGGTCCCGTCGCGGCCCGGGCCGCTGGTTTCCGGAGCGGCCGGCGCGCCGGCCGTGGGCCGGGCGCCGTCGGCCGGCCTGTCCCGGCCGGTCGCCGGGGGCGGCGGCGCGGGTACCGGTGCGCCGCGCCCGGCCGCGCCCTGACCGTCGGCCCGGCGGCCGGCCGCGCCCCGACCGTCGGGCCGGCCGCCGGCCGCCGGCCGCCGGGCGGCGGCGCCCGGGTCAGCGATCGGGGCTGGGCACCCAGGGCAGGGCGGTCTCGGCCGGGCCGGCGTCGTCGCCGGACCACCACGCCCGGGGGTCGTCGGCCAGTTGCTCCAGCCGGGCCAGGTAGGCCCGGCCGAGCGCGGTCAGGTCCGGGCCGGTAGCCGGGTCCGGCGCGGTCCAGAACGCCCGCACCGAGTCGCCGTGCGGCACCACCCGGACGTCGGCCAGCGCGTCCGGCGAGGTCGACACGACCCGGGACAGCTCGCCGAAGCCCGCCCCGGTGGTCCCGGTGGTCCCGCCGAGTCCACTGAGGACGGTCGCGAGTAGGCGGAACCGCGGCCCGTTCGGCGCCGGCCCGCCGGCCCCATGGCCGTTGCCGCCGCCGTTGCCGTCCGGGCCGGCAGGGCTGTCCGGGCTGGCGGGGCTGTCCGG
>Ga0307500_10000020_pt1 | contig 43963 bp, 43 predicted proteins | sample 14_S_MG_FD_201362 | JGI IMG/M metagenome (GOLD analysis project Ga0307500, IMG submission 201362) | Soil microbial communities from Populus trichocarpa stands in riparian zone in the Pacific Northwest, United States - 14_S | ecosystem: Environmental > Terrestrial > Soil > Riparian zone > Trees... | reverse complement strand
GGGCTGCTGCTGGTCGGGGACGCCGGCGGCGCGGTGAACCCGTTCAACGGCGAGGGCATCGCGTACGCCATGGAGACCGGCGAGTTGGCCGCCGAGTACGTGGCGCAGGCGCTGGCCCGGCCGTCCGGTCCGGGGCGGGAGCGGGCGCTGGAGGCCTACCGCGCCGCGTTGCGGGCCGAGTACGGCGGTTACTACCGGCTCGGTGGCGTGTTCGTGAAGCTGATCGGCAACCCGACCGTGATGAAGCTGGCCACCCGGTACGGGCTGCCCCGGCCGACGCTGATGCGGTTCGTCCTGAAGCTGCTGGCCAACCTCACCGACCCGCGCGGCGGTGACGCGATGGACCGCGTCATCACCGCGCTGACCAGACTCGCCCCCGCCGTATAGGCCGGTGGCGGCAACCAATAGCCTGCACAGCGCCGAGCCGCTGGTCCATCAAGCCGGCCGGCCAGCACCGCACGAGGAGGGATCAGCACCAAGATGCTCAGACCGTATCTCCCCATCGTCGTGCTGTTCGCGCTTGCCGCCGCGTTCGCCTTCTTCTCGGTCACCGCCGCGCCGTTCATCGGCCCGCGCCGGTACAACCGAGCGAAGTTGGACGCGTACGAATGCGGCATCGAGCCGACCCCGCAGCCGATTGGCCCGGGCCGGTTCCCGGTCAAGTTCTATCTGACCGCGATGCTGTTCATCGTTTTCGATATCGAGATCATCTTCCTGTACCCGTGGGCGGTCGCGAACAAGGCGCTCGGCATTCTCGGGTTGGTCGAGATGGTCCTGTTCATCGGCACCGTGCTGATCGCCTACGCGTATGTGTGGCGGCGCGGCGGGCTGGACTGGAACTAGCGGCGGGGCTGCGGGAGACACCGATGGGACTCGAAGAGAAGCTGCCGAGTGGGGTACTGCTCGTCGGCGTGGAGAAGCTGGTCAACTGGACCCGCAAGTCGTCGCTGTGGCCGGCCACGTTCGGGCTGGCCTGCTGCGCGATCGAGATGATGACCACCGGCGGGCCGCGGTACGACCTGGCCCGGTTCGGCATGGAGGTGTTCCGCGCCTCGCCGCGGCAGGCCGATCTGATGATCGTGGCCGGCCGGGTCAGCCAGAAGATGGCGCCGGTGCTGCGGCAGATCTACGACCAGATGGTGGAGCCGAAGTGGGTGCTGTCGATGGGCGTCTGCGCCTCGTCCGGCGGCATGTTCAACAACTACGCGATCGTCCAGGGCGTCGACCACGTAGTGCCGGTCGACATGTACCTGCCCGGCTGCCCACCGCGCCCGGAAATGCTGATCGACGCGATCCTCAAACTGCACGACAAGATCATGCATGAGCCGCTCGGCCCGCGTCGGGCAAAGCAGCTCGCCGGCGCCGAGAAGCACGAACTGGTCGCGTCCTCGGTGCGGTACGGCAAATGACGGGGCCAGAGCCGCCCGAGTTGCCGGCCGGGCAGATCCAGCGGTTTCCGGCGCCGGACGAGGCCGGCCTGGGTGAGGTGCGGCACGGCGCGTTCGGGGTGGACGGCAGCGGCGACACGTCCGGTTTCGGCGGGCTGCAGCGCCGGCAGTTCGTGGAGCCGCCGGCCGAGCGCCCGTACGGCGGCTACTTCGACGACGTGGCCGACGCGCTGGAGGCCGCGCTGGGCGGCGCCGGGGTCAGCTATGGCGACGTGGTCACCAAGGTGGTGGTGGACCGCGGTGAGCTGACCTACCACGTCCGCCGGGAGCACCTGCTGGCGCTGTGCCGGCTGCTCCGCGACGACCACGCGCTGCGGTTCGAGCTGTGCTCCAGCGTGTCCGCAGTGGACTACCTCGGCACCCCGAACCGGCTGCACTCGGTCTACCACCTGACCTCGATGACCTACCGCCGCCGGATCCGGCTGGAGGTGTCGGTGTCCATTGAGGACCCGCACGTGCCGTCGGTGACCAGCGTCTACCCGACCGCCGACTGGCAGGAGCGGGAGGCCTGGGACATGTTCGGCATCGTCTACGACGGCCACCCGGCGCTGACCCGGATCCTGATGCCCGACGACTGGGACGGCCACCCGCAGCGGAAGGACTACCCGCTCGGCGGCGTCCCGATCGAGTACAAGGGCGCCGAGATTCCACCGCCGGAGCAGCGGAGGGCGTACTCATGACGACCATGCTGGCCCGGCGGCCTCCTGCGTTCCGCTCCGCGGCGCCGCAGGCGGCACCTGCGATGCTCGCTCCGGAGGCCGCCTCATGACGACCGTCGACGACCCGTACGCGTCCGCGCGGGAGACCACCGAGGGGCCGGTCTACACGGTCACCGGCGGCGACTGGGAGAGCCTGCTCGCGTCCGGCGACCCGATCAGCGAGGAGCGGCTGGTCCTCAACATGGGCCCGCAGCACCCGTCCACGCACGGGGTGCTCCGGCTGGTGCTGGAGCTGGAAGGCGAGACGGTCACCCAGACCCGGCTGGTGATCGGCTACCTGCACACCGGCATCGAGAAGAACGCCGAGTACCGCACCTGGACGCAGGGCACCACGTTCGTCACCCGGATGGACTACCTCGCCCCGATCTTCAACGAGACCGCGTACTGCCTCGCGGTGGAGAAGCTGCTCGGCATCACCGCGCCGGAGCGCGCCACCACCCTGCGGGTGCTGCTGATGGAGCTGAACCGGGTCTCCTCGCACTGGGTCTGGCTGGCCACCGGCGGCATGGAGATCGGCGCGCTGACCGCGATGACCAACGGCTTCCGGGCCCGGGAGAAGTGCCTGGACCTGCTGGAGCTGATCACCGGCCTGCGGATGAACCACGCGTTCGTCCGGCCCGGCGGCCTCGCGCAGGACCTGCCGCCCGGCGCGGTGGAGCAGATCCGGGCCTGGATCCCGGAGATGTACCGGGAGATCGCCGACATGGAGGCGCTGCTCTCCGGTCAGCCGATCTGGAAGGCCCGCCTGAAGAACGTCGGCTACCTGGACGTGCAGGGCGCGCTGGCGCTCGGCGTGACCGGGCCGCTGCTGCGCTCGGCCGGGCTGGCCTGGGACCTGCGCAAGATCGAGCCGTACTGCGGCTACGAGGACTACAAGTTCGACGTCCCGACCTCGACGGACGGCGACTGCTGGGCCCGGTACGAGGTGCGGCTGGCCGAGATCCGCGAGTCGGTGCGGATCGTCGAGCAGGCGCTGGACCGGCTGGAGCCGGGCCCGGTCATGGTGGCCGACCGCAAGGTCGCCTGGCCGGCGCAGCTGGCGCTCGGCCCGGACGGTCTGGGCAACTCGCTGGACCACGTCAAGAAGATCATGGGCCAGTCCATGGAGGCGCTGATCCACCACTTCAAGCTGGTCACGGAGGGCTTCCGGGTGCCGCCCGGCCAGGTGTACGTGCCGATCGAGTCGCCCCGCGGCGAGCTCGGCTACCACCTGGTCTCCGACGGTGGCACCCGGCCGTTCCGGGTGCACGTCCGGGAGCCCTCGTTCATCAACCTGCAGGCCACGCCGGCGATGACGGAGGGCGCGCTGATCGCCGACGTCATCGCCGCCGTCGCCTCGATCGACCCGGTCATGGGTGGAGTGGACAGGTAGGCCGTGGCACTGACTGAGGACACCCGACTGCGCGCGCGGGAGATCGTCGGCCGCTACCCGAGGTCGCGGTCGGCGTTGCTGCCGATGCTGCACCTGGTGCAGGCGGAGGAGGGCTACGTCAGCCCGGACGGCATCGCGCTCTGCGCCGAGGAACTGGGCCTGACCAAGGCCGAGGTCGGCGCGGTGGCCACCTTTTACACCATGTACAAGCGCCGCCCGACCGGCGACTGGCTGGTCAGCGTCTGCACCAACACGGTCTGCGGGATGCTCGGCGGCGACGCGATCTACGCGTCGCTGTCCGAGCAGCTCGGCGTCCGGCACGACCAGACCACGCCGGACGGGACCATCACGCTGGAGCACGCCGAGTGCCTGGCCGCCTGCGACTACGCCCCGGTGGTCACGGTCAACTACGAGTTCTACGACAACCAGGACACCGAGTCGGCCACCGACCTGGTCAAGCAGCTGCGCGAAGGGTCGCGCCCGGCACCGACCCGGGGCGCCCCGCTGTGCACGTTCAAGGAGATGTCCCGGCAGCTGGCCGGTTTCCGGGACGAGCGCGCGGACGCGGTCGGCGCCGGCCCGGCCGGTGAGCCGACGCTGGCCGGCGCCCGGTTCGCCGCGCAGCACCTGCAGACCGCGCCGGGCTACCCGGTGGAGACCCCGAACGGCCGGGCCGCCGCACCGGCGGCGAGGCCGGCCGCGGTGCCGGCCGCCAAGCCGGCCGAACCGGTGGCGAAGCCGGCGGCACCGATCAGCGCCGCGCCGGCGACGGCCCCGGCCAAGCCGGCCGCTACTGCGCCGCCTCCGGCGGCTCCACCCGCGTCGCCTCCGGCGGCTCCGGCCGCGCCGCCTCAGGCGGCGGTTTCAGCGACCTCGGCCACCCCGGCGGCTCCTGCCCGCCCGGCCACCCCGGCCACTCCGGCGGCACCTGCCCGCCCGGCCACGCCGGCGGCATCGGCCGGCCCGGCGGCATCGGCCAGGCCGGCGCCGCCGGAGCCGGGCAAGGAAGCCGCGGCAGACCCGGCCGCGAAACCGGCCGCCAAGCCGGCCGGCCGATCGGCCGGCAAGCCGACGGCGGGCCGGCCGACCGCGCGGCCGAGCGGCCGCCCGACCGCCCGGCGTGGCGGTGCCCGGCCCGGCAATCCGGCCGAGGCGGCCGGCGCCGGCCGGTCCCAGCCGAGCGCGCACGACGCACCGCTGTCCACTTCGGACTCCGATCCGGACAACGCCAGCGACCCCGCCGACGAGAAAGGAGACTGATCGGTGCCGCTCACCCCGGTGTTGACCAAGCGCTGGCTGTCGCCCGAGTCGTGGTCGCTGCGCAGGTACGAGCAACTGGAGGGCTACCGGGCGCTGCGCATCGCGCTCGGCCAGCACCCGGACCAGATCATCCAGCTGGTGAAGGACTCCGGCCTGCGCGGCCGCGGCGGCGCCGGCTTCCCGACCGGGCTGAAGTGGGGCTTCATCCCGCAGGGCGACGGCAAGCCGCACTATCTCGTCGTCAACGCGGACGAGGGCGAGCCCGGCACCTGCAAGGACGCCCCGCTGATGATGGCGGACCCGCATTCGCTGATCGAGGGCATGGTCATCGCGGCGTACGCGATCCGGTCCAACTTCGCCGCGATCTACGTACGCGGCGAGCTGGTGCACTGCCTGCGCCGGCTGCAGAACGCGGTGGCCGAGGCGTACGCGGCGGGGTACCTGGGCCGGAACATCCTCGGCTCCGGCTTCGACCTGGACATCGTCGTGCACAGTGGCGCCGGCGCGTACATCTGCGGCGAGGAGACCGCGCTGCTGGATTCGCTGGAGGGCTACCGCGGCCAGCCCCGGCTGCGCCCGCCGTTCCCCGCGGTGGCCGGCCTCTACGCCAGCCCGACCGTGGTGAACAACGTGGAGACGATCGCCAGCGTCCCGTTCATCGTGCTCGGCGGGGCGGACTGGTGGAAGTCGATGGGGTCCGAGCGCAGCCCGGGCCCGAAGATCTACTCGCTGTCCGGGCACGTCACCCGGCCCGGCCAGTACGAGGCCCCGCTCGGCACCACGCTGCGCGAGCTGCTGGAGCTGGCTGGCGGGGTGAAGGACGGCAAGGCGCTGAAGTTCTGGACCCCGGGCGGCTCGTCCACCCCGTTCATGACCGCCGACCACATGGACGTCCCGCTGGACTTCGACGAGGTGGCCAAGGCCGGCTCGCTGCTCGGCACGGCGGCGCTGATGATCTTCGATGAGACCGTGAACATCGTTCCGGCGGTGCTCCGGTTCACCGAGTTCTACGCGCACGAGTCCTGCGGCAAGTGCACGCCGTGCCGGGAGGGCACCTACTGGCTGGTGCAGATCCTGGAGCGGTTCAACGCCGGACACGGCACCGTCGAGGACTTCGACACCCTGCTGGACACCTGCGACAACATCTTCGGCCGGGCGTTCTGCGCGCTCGGCGACGGCGCCACCAGCCCGATCGTCAGCTCGATCAAGTACTTCAAGGACGACTACGTGGCCCTGCTGCCGGACTCCGAACGCGCCAAGCTCGACACCCGCGAGGCGGTGCCGGTATGAACTCACCCCACGAAACCGCTCCGCGCGCTGGCCGCGCTCCACGCTTGGCCACCCCACGAAAGCGCTCCGCGCGCTGGGCGCGCTGCACGCTTCCGCGGGGACCCCGGACCTTCCGCGGGGGCCCGGTATGACAGTCACGGCTGGCGGGTCCGCGCCGCCGGTGGCGCCGCCGGACAACCTGCTCACCGTCACGGTGGACGGGTTCGAGGTGCGGGTGCCGAAGGGGACGCTGATCATCCGGGCGGCTGAGCAGCTCGGCGTGCAGATCCCGCGGTTCTGCGACCATCCGCTGCTGGACCCGGTCGGCGCCTGCCGGCAGTGTCTGGTCGAGGTGGAGGGCCAGCGCAAGCCGGTCGCGTCCTGCACCACCACGGTCGCGGACGGGATGGTGGTGCGCACCCAGCTCACCTCGCCGGTGGCGGACAAGGCGCAGCAGGGCAACATGGAGATGCTGCTGATCAACCACCCGCTGGACTGCCCGATCTGCGACAAGGGCGGCGAGTGCCCGCTGCAGAACCAGGCGATGTCCAACGGCCGGGCCGACTCCCGGTTTGTGGAGGTCAAGCGCACCTACCCGAAGCCGATCGCGATCTCCAGCCAGGTGCTGCTGGACCGGGAGCGGTGCGTGCTGTGCGCCCGCTGCACCCGGTTCTCCCAGCAGGTGGCCGGCGACCCGTTCATCGAGCTGTTCGAGCGCGGCGCGCTGGAGCAGGTCGCGATCTACACCGACACCCCGTTCCAGTCCTACTTCTCCGGCAACACCGTGCAGATCTGCCCGGTGGGCGCGCTGACCGGGGCGGCGTACCGGTTCCGGGCCCGGCCGTTCGACCTGATGTCCACGCCGAGCGTCTGCGAGCACTGCGCGTCCGGCTGCGCGCAGCGCACCGACTGGCGGCGCGGCAAGGTGACCCGCCGGCTGGCCGCGGACGACCCGGCGGTGAACGAGGAGTGGAACTGCGACAAGGGCCGGTGGGCGTTCAAGTACGCGACCCAGGACGACCGGCTGACCACGCCGCTGGTCCGCGACGAGTCCGGTGAACTGGTCGCGACGTCCTGGACCGAGGCGCTGGAGCGGGCCGCGACCGGGCTGCGGGAGGCGGTCGGCGCCGGTGGCGTCGGCGTGCTGCCCGGCGGCCGGCTGACCCTGGAGGACGCGTACGCGTACGCGAAGTTCGCCCGGGTCGCTCTCGGGACCAACGACATCGACGCCCGGGCCCGCGCGCACTCGGCCGAGGAACTGGACTTCCTCGCCGCGCGGGTGGCCGGAGTGCCGCCGGCCGCCGGCGGGGTGACCTACGCCGACCTGGAGACCGCGCCGGCCGTGCTGCTGCTCGGGTTCGAGCCCGAGGAGGAGTCGCCGATCGTGTTCCTGCGGCTGCGCAAGGCGGCCCGCACGCACGGTACCCGGGTGTTCGCGCTGGCCGCGGTGCTGTCCGAGGGCGTGCGCAAGGCGTCCGGCACGCTGCTGCCGACCGTGCCGGGACAGGAGCCGGCGCTGCTGCGCCGGCTCACCGGGACGACCCGCGCGGACACGCCGGAGCTGCGGGCCGCCGCTGAGGCGCTGCGGGCGCCCGGCGCGGTGATCCTGGCCGGCGAGCGGCTGGCCGAGATCCCCGGCGCGCTGACCGGCGCGATCGCGCTGGCCACGCACACCGGCGCCCGGCTGGCCTGGGTGCCGCGGCGGGCCGGCGAGCGGGCCGCGGTGGACGCCGGCGCGCTGCCCACGCTGCTGCCCGGCGGCCGGCTGGTCACCGATGACGCCGCCCGGGCCGAGGTGGAGCGGGCCTGGGACGTCACGCTGCCGACCACGCCCGGCCGCGACCTGACCGGCATCCTGACCGCCGCCGCCACCGGGGCGCTGTCCGCGCTGCTGGTCGGCGGCGTCGACCCGGACGACCTGCCCGACCCGGCGCTGGCCCGCGAGGCGCTGGCCGGCGTCGGCTTCGTGATCAGCCTGGAGCTGAGCCGCTCGGCCGTGACCGACTACGCGGACGTGGTGCTGCCGGTCGCGGCGGCCGCGGAGAAGTCCGGCAGCTACGTCAACTGGGAGGGCCGGCGCCGTCCGTTCGGCACCACGCTCGTCGGTGCCACGGCGCTGCCGGACGGCCGGGTGCTGCACGCGCTGGCCGACGAGCTGGACGTGCGGCTGGCCCTGCCCACCGCGGCCGCCGCACTGTCCGAAGTGGACCTGCTCGGGGTCACCGAGCGGCCCCGGCCGGCCGGCCCGACGGTGCCGGCCGCCGGCGAGCCGACTGTCGCGAGTGGACAGGCGGTGCTGGCCAGCTGGCGGCTGCTGCTGGACAACGGTTCGCTGCAGGACGGTGAGCCGAACCTGGCCGGCACCGCGAAGGCTGCGGTCGCGCTGCTCTCCCCGGACACCGCCGCCGAGTTGGGCCTCGTCCCGGGTGACCCGCTGGCCGTGTCCACCGAGCGGGGCACGATCACGCTGCCGCTGCGGCTGGCCGACCTGCCCGACCGGGTGGTCTGGCTGCCGGCGAACTCGGCCGGTTCGACGGTCCGGGCCACCCTCGGTGCCGGCGCCGGCACGGTCGTCCAGTTGGCAGCCGGTGCTGCCGCGCCGGAAGGGGATGCCGAATGACCGCTCTGGCGGAGGCGCAGCCGCTGGACCAGTTCGGCAACGAGCCGTTCTGGGTGATCCTGATCAAGGTCGTCGCGGTCTTCGCGTTCCTGGTCGTGATGACGCTGTTCGCGATCTGGTTCGAGCGCCGGGTGGTGGCCCGGATGCAGAACCGGGTCGGCCCGAACCGGGTCGGCCCGGGCGGTGCGCTGCAGAGCCTGGCCGACGGCCTGAAGCTGGCCTTCAAGGAAGACCTCATGCCGGCGCTGGCGGACAAGCCGGTGTTCTTCCTGGCTCCGGTGCTGTCGGCGGTGCCGGCGTTCCTGGCGTTCTCGGTCATCCCGTTCGGCCCGACGGTGAGCATGTTCGGCCACCGCACGGCGCTGCAGTTGACCGACCTGCCGGTCGGCGTGCTGATCGTGTTCGCCTGCAGTTCGCTGGGCGTCTACGGCATCGTGCTGTCCGGCTGGGCGTCCGGCTCGACCTACCCGCTGCTCGGCGGGCTGCGCAGCGCCGCCCAGATGATCAGCTACGAGGTCGCGATGGGGCTCTCCTTCGTCGCGGTCTTCCTGTACGCCGGCACGATGTCGACGTCCGGCATCGTCGACGCGCAGCAGAAGCTCTGGTACGGGCTGCTGCTGCTGCCCTCGTTCCTGGTCTACCTGATAGCGGTGATCGGCGAGACCAACCGGGCCCCGTTCGACCTCCCGGAGGCCGAGTCGGAGCTGGTCGGCGGCTTCCACACCGAGTACTCGTCGCTGAAGTTCGCGCTGTTCTTCCTGGCCGAGTACATCAACATGGTCACCGTCTCGGCGCTGGCCACCACGCTGTTCCTGGGCGGCTGGCGGGCCCCCTGGCCGGTGTCCAGTCTGGCCCCGGGGCTGAACTCGGGCTGGTGGCCGCTGCTCTGGTTCACCATCAAGCTGCTGATCGCTCTGTTCGTCTTCGTCTGGCTGCGCGGCACGCTGCCCCGGCTGCGGTACGACCAGTTCATGCGGTTCGGCTGGAAGGTGCTGGTGCCGATCAGCCTGCTCTGGATCCTGGTCATCGGCGCGTTCAGCGTGTTGAACAACGAGGGCTACGGTGCCCGGGAGAAGATCCTGTACGTGGGGCTGCCGATCGCGGCGCTGCTGCTGATCGCCTCGATGTTCCTGCCGGAACGGACGATCGAGCCACCGGAGGAGCCGGTGCCCGAGTCGCAGGGCGGCTACCCGGTGCCGCCGATGGACCTGCGCGTGCCGCCGACCCCGCGGATCCGGGTCCGCGCCGGAGCGTCCACAGTGGACCTCACCACGACAGTGGAAAGGGAGCCCGGCGATGCTTGATGCGGTCAAGGGCTTCGGCCTGACCTTCTCCACCATGTTCCGCAAGGTCGTCACCGTGAAGTACCCCGAGGTGATGAAGCCGACCGCGCCGCGCTACCACGGCCGGCACGTGCTGAACCGGCACCCGGACGGCCTGGAGAAGTGCGTCGGCTGCGAGCTCTGCGCCTGGGCCTGCCCGGCCGACGCGATCTACGTGGAGGGCGCGGACAACACCGAGCAGGCCCGGTTCTCCCCCGGCGAGCGGTACGGCGCGGTCTACCAGATCAACTACCTGCGCTGCATCTTCTGCGGCCTGTGCATCGAGGCCTGCCCGACCCGGGCGCTGACCATGTCGAACGAGTACGAGCTGGCCGACGACAACCGGCAGGACCTGATCTTCACCAAGGACAAGCTGCTCGCCCCGCTGCTGCCCGGGATGGAAGCGCCGCCGCACCCGATGCGCCTGGGCGACTCGGAGCAGGCGTACTACGTGGACGTCCCGGCCCGCACCACCCGCGCGGCCGACGCGCCGGGCAAGTCGGTGCCGGCCGACGACACGGCCCGGGCCGGCGCCCGGGTGAACGTCAGCGGCGAGGACTCCACGATCGGCTCCAGCGACGGAGGTGACCGGTGATCGGTGCGCTCGCCGCGGCTCCGGGCGCGGTACCCATCGCGGAGGCGGTGGTGTTCTGGATCATGGCCCCGCTCGCCCTCGGTGGCGCGCTGGGCATGGTGCTGGCCCGCAACGCGGTGCACTCGGCGCTGTTCCTGGTGCTCACCATGGGCTGTCTCGGCGTCTTCTACTTCGTCGAGCAGGGCCCGTTCATCGGCGTCGTGCAGATCATCGTCTACACCGGCGCCATCATGATCCTGTTCCTGTTCGTGATCATGCTGGTCGGCCGCGAGTCGAGCGATTCGCTGGTGGAGACGCTGCGCGGGCAACGGGTCGCCGCGATCCTGCTCGGCCTCGGGTTCGCCGGGCTGGCCGGCACCGCGATCGGCCGCTCGCTGGAGCACGCCACCCCGGCCGGGCTGACCTCGGTCAACGCCAACGGGCAGAACGTCGCCGCGATCGCCGAGAAGCTGTTCACCAACTACCTGTTCGCGTTCGAGCTCACCAGCGCGCTGCTGATCGTGGCCGCGGTCGGCGCGATGGTGCTCGCCCACGTCGAGCACGAGCCCGGCACCCGGCGCACCCAGCGCGAGCTGTCCCGGGAGCGGTTCCGCAGCGGCCGCCCGCAGCCGCTGCCCGGCCCGGGCGTCTTCGCCACCGGCGACTCGATCGCCACCCCGGCGCTGCTGCCGGACGGCTCGATCGCGCCGGACAGCCTGTCCCGGCTGGTCGAGCCGCAGTTGCCGGCCGAGCCGGGTCTGCTGCCGGCGCTGCCGGACGGCGGTCAGGTCGACGCCGACGACGAGGTGCGGGCCCGGGTGGCCCGGGCCGAGGCCGGCACCGTGGCCAAGTCCCAGGCCAACGCGGCCGCCCGGGCCGAGGCGGGCGCCGCGGCCGACGCGGCGGCCGTCCGGGCCGAGGCTGACGTGACCTCCGGGAGCGAGTGGTGACCCCGACGTACTACCTCGTGCTGTCCGCGGCGCTGTTCACCATCGGCGCGGTCGGCGTGCTGGTCCGGCGGAACGCGATCGTCGTGTTCATGTGCATCGAGCTGATGCTGAACGCGGCGAACCTGACGCTGGTCACCTTCTCCCGGATCAACGGCACCCTGGACGGCCAGATCATGGCCTTCTTCGTCATGGTGGTGGCCGCCGCAGAGGTGGTCGTCGGGCTTGCGATCATCATGGCGATCTTCCGCACCCGCCGTTCGGCCTCGGTCGACGACGCCAACCTGCTGAAGTACTAAGAGGACCCGTGACGATCCTGATGTCCGGCCCGTCCGGCGCGGCCGGCGCGCTCGCTGAGGGCGCGGCGACCCCGCTCGCCGCCAGCGGTGCCGTCCAAAGTGGAGCCTGGCTGCTGGTGGCAGTGCCGCTGCTGTCGGCCGCGGTGCTGCTGCTCGGCGGCCGCCGGGCCGACAAGTGGGGCCACCTGCTCGGCGCGGCCGTCCCGGTCGTGCTGTTCGGCTACACCCTGCTGCTGTTCGCGTCCCTGCACGGGCTGGCCGGCGGCGAGCGGTCCCGCGACCTGCACCTGTTCTCCTGGATCCCGGTCGGGAGTTTCCAGGTGGACGCCGGGCTGCTGCTCGACCCGCTCTCGGTCACGTTCGCGCTGCTGATCACCGGCGTCGGTGGGTTGATCCACATCTACGCGATCGGCTACATGGCGAACGACCCGGGCCGGCGCCGGTTCTTCGGCTACTTCAACCTGTTCACCGCGGCGATGCTGCTGCTGGTGCTGGGCAACAGCTTCCTGTCCCTGTACGTCGGCTGGGAGGGCGTCGGCCTGGCCTCGTACCTGCTGATCGCGTTCTGGTACGAGCGGCCGGCGGCGGCCACCGCGGCGAAGAAGGCGTTCGTGGTGAACCGGGTCGGCGACGCCGGCCTCTCGCTGGCCATTATGATCATGTTCGCCACCCTCGGCACGACCAGCTACGCGGGCGTTTTCAGCGGCGCCGCCGGGCTCAGCAGCGGCACCCTGCTGGCGATCACCCTGCTGCTGCTGCTCGGCGCCTGCGGCAAGTCCGGCCAGTTCCCGCTGCAGACCTGGTTGCCGGACGCGATGGAGGGCCCCACCCCGGTCTCCGCGCTGATCCACGCCGCCACCATGGTCACCGCCGGCGTGTACCTGATCGCCCGGTCCAGCCCGATCTTCAACCTGACCGAGGACGGCCGCACCGCGGTCGCCGTCGTCGGCGCGGTCACCCTGCTGCTCGGCTGCGTCATCGGCTGCGCCTACGACGACATCAAGAAGGTGCTGGCGTACTCGACGGTCAGCCAGATCGGCTACATGTTCCTGGCCGTGGGCCTCGGCCCCGGCGTGTACGCGATCGGCATCCTGCACCTGCTCGCGCACGGCTTCTTCAAGGCCGGCATGTTCCTCGGCGCCGGCTCGGTCATGCACGCGATGAACGACGAAGTGAACATGCGCCGGTTCGGCGGCCTGTGGCGGGTCATGCCGGTCACCTGGGCCACCTTCGGGGTCGGGTACCTCGCCATCATCGGCTGCCCGCCGTTCTCCGGGTTCTTCTCCAAGGACAAGATCATCGAGGCGGCCTACGACAAGGGCGGCACGTCCGGCGCGATCCTCGGTACCTGCGCGCTGCTCGGCGCCGGCATCACCGCGTTCTACATGACCCGGCTGTTCGTGATGACCTTCCACGGCAAGCGCCGCTGGGTGGACGGGGCGCACCCGCATGAGTCGCCACCGGTGATGACCGCGCCGATGGTGCTGCTGGCCGTCGGCTCGGCCGCGGCCGGCGGGCTGATGGTGCTCGGCGGCGCGCTGCAGCACTGGCTCACCCCGGCGGTCGGCGAGTCGGTCGAGGTCGGCGCGCACACGATCGAACCGGTTGTGGTCACCCTGCTCACCCTGCTCGTGGTCATCGGCGGGGTGGCCGGCGGGATCGTGGCGTTCGGGCTGCGGCCGGTGCCGGTGACCGCGCCGGTGGCGGTCTCCCCGCTGACCACGGCGGCCCGCCGCGACCTCTACTTCAACGCGATCAACGAGTCGGTGCTGATGCGGCCCGGGCAGTGGCTGACCCGGATGCTGGTCTTCCTGGACGCCCGCGGCGTGGACGGCGTGGTCAACGGGGTCTCCGCGCTGTTCGGCGGTAGCTCGGGCCGGCTGCGCCGGCTGCAGACCGGGTTCGTGCGCTCTTACGCCCTATCCATGCTCGGTGGCGCGGTGGCCCTGCTGGCCGCGCTGCTGGCGGTGAGGTTCAGATGATCATCCTGATTATGGGTCTGATCCCGTTGGTCGGATCCATCGTGGTCGGCGCGCTGCCGGCGTCCCGGGTGCTGCTGGCCAAGCAGATCACCCTGGCCGCGTCGATCGCCACGCTCGGTGTCGCGATCGGGATGGGCGTCGCGTTCGAGGCCAACTCCGCCGAGCGGTTCCAGTTCACCCTGTCCACCGAGTGGATCCGCTCGTTCGGGTCCAGCTTCGCGCTCGGCGTGGACGGCATCGCGCTGGTGCTGATCGCGCTGGTCGCCGTGCTGGTGCCGGCGGTGGTGCTCGCGTCCTGGCACGAACAGGCGCCCGGTCAGCGCTCGCCGAAGGTGTTCTTCGCGCTGCTGCTGCTGCTCGAGGTCATGCTGATCGGCGTCTTCTCGGCCACCGACGTGTTGCTGTTCTACGTCTTCTTCGAGGCCATGCTGGTGCCGATGTACTTCCTGATCGGCAGCTTCGGCGGGCCGCGCCGGCAGTACGCGGCGGTCAAGTTCTTCCTCTACAGCCTGCTCGGCGGCCTGCTGATGCTGGCCGCGGTGATCGGGCTGTACGTCTCGGCCGGCAAGGGCACGTTCGCGTTCGAGTCGCTGATCGGCGCGATCAGCGACTCGAACACGCAGAAGCTGCTGTTCCTCGGCTTCTTCATCGCGTTCGCCATCAAGGCGCCGCTGGTGCCGTTCCACACCTGGCTGCCGGACGCCGGCGCCGAGGCCCCGATCGGCGGCGCCGCGCTGCTGGTCGGCGTGCTGGACAAGGTCGGCACGTTCGGCTTCATCCGGTACTGCCTGCCGCTGTTCCCGGACGCCTCGCGCTACTTCGCCCCGATGGTGCTGGTGCTGTCGGTGATCGGCATCCTGTACGCGGCCCTGCTCGCGATGGGCCAGCAGGACATGAAGCGGCTGGTCGCGTACACCTCCATCGCGCACTTCGGCTTCATCGGGCTGGGCATCTTCGCGTTCACCACCCAGGGCATGTCCGGCGCGGTGTTCTACATGGTCAACCACGGCCTTTCCACCGGCGCGCTGTTCCTGGTGATCGGGGTGCTGATCGCGCGCGGCGGCAGCCGGATGGTGGCCGACTACGGCGGGGTGGCCAAGGTCGCGCCGATGCTCGGCGGGGTGTTCCTGCTTGCCGGCCTCTCCTCGCTGGCGCTGCCCGGGATGTCCACCTTCATCAGCGAGTTCCTGGTGCTGGTCGGTACGTTCACCCGGCACAAGGCGTACGCCGCGGTGGCCACCGTCGGCATCATCTTCGCCGCCATCTACATCCTGCAGTTGGTGCAGCGGACCATGCACGGCCCGGCGATCGAGAAGGTGAAGGCGTTCAAGGACCTCAGCGGCCGGGAGGCCTGGGCGCTGGCCCCGCTGCTGGCCCTGGTGATCTTCCTGGGCATCTACCCGAAGCCGGTGCTGGACGTGATCACGCCGGCGGTGCAGCGCACCATGCAGGACGCCCACCAGAGTGATCCGGCGCCGACCGTCGGCGTCACCGCGGAACAGAAGGCAGGGAACCGGTGATCACGGTCCTGGCGGAGAGCACGGTCACCGCGCCGTCCATCTCGTACAAGGGGCTGTCGCCGATCCTGATCGTGCTCGGCGCGGCCTGTGTCGGCGTGCTGATCGAGGCGCTGCTGCCGCGCGCCGCGCGCTGGGGCGCGCAGCTGGTCGTGTCCGTCGGCGGGCTGGGCGCGGCGCTGCTCGCGGTGGTGCTGCTGGCCGGCCGGAGCACCACGACCGCGGCCGGCGCGATCGCCATCGACGGCCCCGGCCTCTTCCTGCAGGGCACCCTGCTGGTGCTCGGCCTGCTGTCGATGCTGCTGCTGGCCGAGCGCTCGCTGGACGTCGGCGGCGGCGCGTTCGTCGCGCAGGCCGCGGTGGTCGCCGGCAGCCCGGCCGACCAGGCCCAGCTCACCTCGAAGCGGGCGCAGACCGAATACTTCCCGCTGGCCATGTTCTCGCTCAGCGGCATGCTGGTGTTCGTCGCGGCGAACAACCTGCTGCTGATGTTCGTCGCGCTCGAGGTGCTCTCGCTGCCGCTGTACCTGCTGGCCGGGCTGGCCCGGCGGCGCCGCCTGCTGTCCCAGGAGGCGGCGGTCAAGTACTTCCTGCTCGGCGCGTTCGCCTCCGCGTTCTTCATCTACGGCGTCGCCCTGCTGTACGGGTACGCCGGCACGGTGAACCTGGCCGACATCGCGCGCGCCGCCGGCAGCACTCCGGACCGCAGCGACACGCTGCTGTTCGCCGGCCTCGGGCTGGTGCTGATCGGGCTGCTGTTCAAGGGCGGCGTCGCGCCGTTCCACGCCTGGACCCCGGACGTCTACCAGGGCTCGCCGACCCCGGTCACCGCGTTCATGGGCGCCTGCACCAAGGTGGCCGCGTTCGGCGCGATCGTCCGGGTGCTGGACATCGGCTTCATCAGCACCCAGTGGGACTGGCGGCCGCTGCTGTGGGGCATCGCGATCATCACGATGCTGGTCGGCGCGATCCTCGGGCTGACCCAGACCGACGTGAAGCGGATGCTGGCCTACTCGTCCATCGCGCACGCCGGCTTCCTGCTGATCGGGCTGATCTCGCAGGACCGGCCGGGGCTCGCCGCCACCCTGTTCTACCTGCTCAGCTACGGCTTCACCACGGTCGGCGCGTTCGCCGTGATCACCCTGGTGCGGGACGCCGAGGGTGAGGCCACCCACCTGTCCCAGTGGTCCGGGCTGGCCCGCCGCTCGCCGCTGCTGGCCGCGGTGTTCACGCTGTTCCTGCTCGCGCTCGCCGGCATCCCGCTGACCAGCGGCTTCACCGGCAAGTTCGTGGTGTTCCGGGCCGCCTACCACACCGCCGGGCCACTGGTCGTGATCGCGCTGCTGGCCAGCGCCGTGGCCGCGTTCTTCTACCTGCGCATCGTGGTCCTGATGTACTTCTCCGAGCCGGCCGAGAACGGGCCGACGATCGCGCTGCCGAGCCCGCTGACCACGGTCGCGCTCACCGTCGGCGCGGCCGCCACGCTGGTGCTCGGCATCGTCCCGCAGGCCGTGCTGGACCTGACCGATCACGCCGCACTCTTCGCCCAAGCGGTCACCTAACCGATGGGCGGCGGGCAGTGATGGTGTCACCGGCTTCGGGGTTGACCGGCCTGGAGTTGGCCGACCCGGCGCTGGCCGACTCGATCCAGTCCGGGCTGGACCGGGTCGAGAAGCTGCTGCGCGAGTCGGTCCGCAGCGACTTCGACTTCGTCGAGCAGACCGCGCGGCACCTGGTGGACGCCGGCGGCAAGCGGTTCCGGCCGCTGCTCACCCTGCTCACCGCGCACCTGGGTGACCCGCAGGCGCCGGGCGTGATCGAGTCGGCCGCGGTGGTCGAGCTGACCCACATGGCCACGCTCTACCACGACGACGTGATGGACGAGGCCGGCGTCCGCCGCGGCGCGGTCTCGGTGAACGCCCGGTGGAGCAACACGATCGCGATCCTCACCGGCGACTACCTGTTCGCCCGCGCCTCCGCCCTGCTCGCCGACCTCGGCCCGGAAGCGGTCCGGATCCAGGCCCGGACGTTCAGCCGGCTGGTCACCGGGCAGATCCGGGAGACCGGCGGCACCCCGGACGGGGCCGACCCGGTCGAGCACCACCTGCTCGTGCTGGCCGAGAAGACCGGCTCGCTGATCGCCGCGTCGACCCGGTTCGGTGCCATGTTCGGCGGCGTCGACCCGGGCCAGGTGGACCTGCTGCAGGAGTACGGCGAGCTGATCGGGATCGCCTTCCAGCTCTCCGACGACCTGCTGGACGTGGCCTCGGACAGTGCCGAGTCGGGCAAGACGCCGGGCACCGACCTGCGCGAGGGCATCCGCACCCTGCCGGTGCTGTACGCGCTGCGGGCCGACCGGGCCGTCTCGCCCGACCCGGCGGCGGACCGGCTGCGCGCCCTGCTGGCCGGCCCGATCACCGACGACAGCACGCTGGCCGAGGCGCTGGGGCTGCTGCGCCGCTCGCCGGCGATGCGGGAGGCGCGCGCCGTGCTGGGCCGGTACGCCGACCGGGCCCGGGCGCTACTGGCCAACCTGCCGGACGTACCGGCCCGGGCCGCGCTCGCCACGCTGGCCGACTACGTGGTCGCCCGCACCGGCTGAGGCCGCCGGACCCACTGTCGGGGCCCGCCGCCGAGGCTTCCCGGCTGGGCCGACCCGTCCGGGCCGCTCGGGCCCGCTCCGGGGCCTCGGCACCCGGCGCCGCGGCCGCTCCGGGCCGCGGGCGGGGTGTCAGCCGGAGCCGCCGCTCTTGCCGCTGCCGCTGCTCCCGCTGCCGCTGTTGCCGCCGCCGTGGTCGTCCCCGCCGTCTCCGCCACCGCCACCGGTGAGCTCGCGCTCGGCGGCGGACCAGTGCGGCGTGCCGTTGGTGCAGCGGATGGTGAGGTCGGTGCGGTGCGTCGCGCTCTGGAACCGCACCTCGCCACTGCCGCTGTCGTCCGGGTCACTGTGGTAGCCCAGCTGCGGGGTCATGTTCAGGTACACCGGGCCGGTGCCGGCGCAGTGGAACGTGACCGAGCCACCGGTCCCGAAGGCCCGGACCGGTGCGCCGCCCGCGCTTGTGCCGGTTGCCGCCCCGCCGGGCCCGGATGAGCCGGGCGTGCCGCTCCGCGGCGGATGGCCGCTGGGGGTACCGGTCGGGCTGGCCGAGCGGCGCGCGGTCGATTGCGGGCTCGGCGTACCGGTGCCGGCCACCCCGAGCGGGTCGGTGTCCGGATGGATGGCCGCGTGCGGCGGGGCGTGCGCCTCCGGCACGGCGGACGTGGCCAGCGTGACCGCGGACCAGGACACGGCCGAGGCGGCCGCCGCGGCGGCCAGCCAGCCAGCCGTCACCAACAGTCCGGTTCGCACCGTGCCAGTCTCCCGGCTGCCCGGACGGCGCGCACTAACTGGAGGCTAAGCCGCCGGCAACCGCGGTTGGGCCGACGTATCGTCAGCGGCGTGCCAGTCGTGCTGCTGATCGAGGATGATCCGGCGATCCGGGTCGCACTGCAGCGGGCACTGATCCGGCGTGGCCACGAGGTGCGGGTGGCTGGCGACGCGATGACCGGGCTGGCCGCGGTCGTCGACGCGGCGCCGGACGTGGTCGTGCTCGACCTGGGGCTGCCCGACATCGACGGGGTGCAGGTGCTCGGCATGGTCCGCGGGGTCAGCTCGGTGCCGGTGATCATCGCGACGGCCCGGGACGACGAGCGGGAGATGGTCCGGGTGCTCGACCGCGGCGCCGACGACTACGTGGTGAAACCGTTCTCGGCCGAGCAGCTCGACGCCCGGATCCGGGCGGTGCTGCGCCGCTCCCGCACCGACGAGCCGGAGCGGATGCTGACCGTCGGCGGTCTGGCGATCGACCGCGGGGCCCGCGAGGTCAGCCTGGACGGCGCGCCACTGGACCTCACCCGGATGGAGTTCGACCTGCTCGCCTACCTCGCCGCCCGGGTCGGCCGGGTGGTCAGCAAGCGGCAGTTGATGGCCGACGTCTGGCGGCAGCCGTACGGCGGCGCGGACAAGACCGTCGACGTGCACCTGTCCTGGCTGCGCCGCAAGCTGGGCGAGACCGCGGCCGAGCCGCGCTACCTGCTCTCGGTGCGTGGGGTGGGGGTCAAAATGGTCGAGCCGGCCGGATGACCCGGCGGATCCTGCTGCTCAGCACCGCGGCCACCGCGCTGGTGGTGATCGCGTTCCTGGTGCCGATGCTCTACCTGATCCGGGACGTGACGCATGCCCGGGCCGAGGCCGCGGCCACCGTCGAGGCGCAGTCCATCGCGGCCCAGATCGGCATCGTCGGGGACGGCCCGCTGCTGCTCAGCGTGGACGGCCTGAACAGCAACAACGACCGGCGCACCACGGTCTTCCTGCCCGGCCGGCAGCTCGGCGCGACCGCCGAGCGGGACAGCGACGTGATCGAAGCGGCCGCCAGCGGGGAGTCGTTCACCGCGGATGAGACCGGCGGCTGGGCGGTGCTGGTGCCGGTCCGGTTGGCCGACGGCAGCCGGGCGGTGGTCCGGACCTTCGTGCCGGCCGAGGCGCTCAACCGGGGTGTCGGCGCGGCCTGGCGGGCGCTGCTGCTGCTCGGCGCCGGGCTGCTGCTGCTGGCCGGGCTGGTCGCCGCGCTGCTCGGCCGGTCGCTGGTACGGCCGCTGCTCGCGGTCGCCGGCATCGCGAACACGCTGCGCCGGGGCGACCTGACCGCGCGCGCCACCGTGGCCGGTCCGCCCGAGGTGAAGCTGATCGCCAAGGCGCTGAACCGGCTGGCCGACCGGATCGCCGAGCTGGTGCAGGCCGAGCGGGAGTCCGCGGCGGACCTCTCGCACCGGCTGCGCACCCCGCTGACCGCGCTCCGGCTGGACGCCGAGGCACTGCCCAAGTCGGACGACGCCGAGCGGCTGGTGTCCGATGTGGACGCCCTGGAGCGGATGGTCACGCACATCATCACCGAGGCCCGGCGGCCCTGCTCGCACGGCGAGGCGGACCTGGTCGCCGTGGTCGGCGAGCGGGTGGCGTTCTGGTCGGCGCTGGCCGAGGAGCAGGACCGGTCGGTGCGGACCGTGCTGCCCGACGACCCGCTGCCCGTGCCGGTACCGCCGGACACCCTGATCGCCGCCGTGGACGCCCTGCTCGGCAACGTGTTCGCGCACACCGCGGTCGGCGTCGGCTTCGCGGTCACCGTGCGGGCCGGACCGGTGCCGACGCTGGTCGTGCAGGACGCCGGCCCTGGCATCGCCGACCCGGACCTGCTCGCCCGCGGCCGGTCCGCCGGCACCTCCACCGGGCTGGGCCTGGACATCGTCCGGCGCACCGCCGAGGACACCGGCGGCCGGCTGGAGCTGTCCACCGCCGACCCGCACGGCCTGCGCGCGATCGTCTCGCTCGGCCCGGCACCGCAGCCGGCCCCCGGCCGGCAATAGCAACGGGCCGGTGGGAATGCCCACCGGCCCGATCCGGATCCGTGCTGTCAGTGGTGGCCGGCCGGGTCGTCCGCGCCGCCGCCATGGCCGCTCCCGCCGTTGTCGTCGCCGGCGTCGTGCCCGCTGCCGTCATCCCCGGACGGGCCGGAGTTGTCGGTGCCGGACGGGCCGGAGCTGTCGTCCGTGGACGGGCCGGAGTTGTCGGTGCCGGAGCTGCCCGGGCCGCTGTTGTCCGTGCCGCCGCCGTTCGCCGGCGTGTTCGGGCCGCGGTTGCGGTTGTTGTCGTCGCCGGGCTCCGGCTGGTGCCGGGCCTCGGTCTCGCCCTCGGCGACCCGGCCGCGGGCCTCCGGCTCGTGCCGCGCCGCTTCACCCTCGGCCACCCGGCCGCGGGCCGCGGGCTCGTGGCGTGCCGCTTCGCCTTCGGCGACCCGGCCACGGGCTTCCGGCTCGTGCCGGACGTCGGTGCTGCTGCCGGCTGGCTTGCTGGTGGGCTCGGTCGCCCCGGCCAGCCCGGCGTACGCGGTCGCGCCGCCGGCGCCGACGGCCCCTGCCACAGCGGCCGCGGCGGTCCAGGTTTTCCATGATCGCATCTGTAGTTCCTCCTCGTCGGGTTCGAGGAAGAGCCTCCGTCCGGGCCGTCTATCACCACATCAGGTGACCCTCAAGACCGGCCTAAGCATCCGGGCCCATCCGTTAGGGCAGGCTGCGGGCGTGCCCAGTGACTGCGTGTTCTGCCGGATCGTCGCCCGGACGGCGCCGGCCAGCGTGGCGTACGAGGATGCGACGGCCGTCGCGTTCCTCGACATCCGGCCGCTCACCCCCGGCCACCTGCTGGTGGTGCCGCGCCAGCACGCCGCCAGCCTGGCCGAGCTGGACCCGGCCGACGGCGGCCACCTGTTCCAGGTGGGGCAGCGGCTGGCCGCCGCGGTCCGGCGGAGCGGGGCGCGCTGCGAGGGGGTCAACTTCTTCCTGGCCGACGGGGTGGCAGCCGGGCAGGAGGTGTTCCACGTCCACCTGCACGTGCTGCCCCGGTTCCGCGGCGACGGGTTCCGGCTGCGGGCCAACTTCGGTAGCCCGTCCCGCCCGGATCTGGACCGGCAGGCCGCCGCCGTCCGCGCCGCCCTGGCCCCACCCGAGGTGGACGGGTAGCTACGACAGCCAGGTGCCGAGCGCCGGCGGGTCGGTGAGCACGTCGCTGACCGCGCCGGGGCGGCCGATCAGCCAGGCGGTCAGCGCCCAGGACGGGCCGCGTACCAGTACCGGAGCGCCGCTGCCGGCGGTCCAGCGGGCGCCGGAGTCGGTCGCCTCCAGTTCGACCGCGGTGCCGGCCGGCAGCCGCGGCCCGAGCCGGTCCGGGTCGGCCAGCGAGGGAAGCAGCGGCGCGACGAACGCGGCCGGCCAGTCGGCCGGACCGTAGCCGATCGCCAGATCCATCCAGTGGATCTCCACCTCGCGCCACCTGCTGGCCACCAGCGCCCGGGTCGTCGAGCGGCCGGTCCGGGTGATCCCCTCGACCTCCCAGCCGGTGTCCGGCAGTTGGGCCCAGGTCTGGTCCAGCCGGTCGGCGGTGTCCCGGACGTCGGCCAGTAGCTGGGCGGCGTCGCGGCCGGCGCCGGCCTCGATCGCGGCGTCCCGGGCCGGCTCACCGCCCGGGTACATCAGCGCCGACTCGCCGCGGCTGGCGCCCTCGGTCACCCGCCAGATCCCGTCCGCGTTGCGGGCCAGGTGGGTCAGCACGTGCGCCCGGCTCCAGCCGGGCAGCAGCGAGGGGCCGCGGAGCACCTCGGCCGGCCAGTCCAGCCCGTAGAGGGCCTTGACCAACCGCTCGGTGGACGATCGGACCTGGCTCAGCCGCTGTTCCATCTCCGCTGGTGGCACCCGGTCATTCTGCCCCGCCCAGGTCCGCCCCGACCGCCGCGCCCCCCGCGGCCCGGGCCCCGGACGTGGCGCGGCCCCACCCGGCGTACCGGGTGGGGCCGCTATTGCCCAGCCGCGGGGAGTCGGTGGGCGGGTTCCGGGCCGGATCAGCCCTCGACGACGAGGGTTCCGGTGCCGGTCATGTTCGCGTGCAGCGAGCAGCTGAACTTGTACGTCCCGGCCTTGGTGGGGGCGGTGAACGTGGCGGACTGGTTCTGGTCCAGCGTGTCGGTCTTGAAGCCGCCGTTGTCGTCGGCAACCACGTCGTGCGGGGCCGAGTCCTTGTTCGTCACTGTGATCGTGGCGCCCGGCTTGACCGTCAGCGGCTGGCCGAACTGGAAGTTCTGGATGGTGATCGTGCCGGTGCTGGCGGCCGTGCCGCCGCCGCCGCTGTCGGAGCTGGCCGGCGGGGTGGTCGCGGCACTGTCCGTCGTGGTGGTCGCGGCCGGGGGGTTGTTACTAAGGGTGTCGCTGCTGTCATCTTTGGAGGAACACGCAGCTACGGCGAGGGCGACGAACGCGCCCACGGCTGCGATTCGTAGTGATCTCATCATGGACGGCTATACGAACCGGCTCCCGACCCGGTTCACTGGCCATCGAAAAAGATGCCGGCCGGCTTGAACCGATCGCCGGTAGAAAACGTGAAGTTGTCGTGGAAAGGGGTGGTCACGCTGTCCGCAGGGAGCTCTCCGGGGCGGTCGGAGGCGCAGCTGATGCGAGCGCTGCACGACGAGCACGCGCCGGCGCTCTGGGCCTACGCGCTGCGGCTGACCGGCGGCGACCACGGCCGGGCACAGGACGCGGTGCAGGAGGCCCTGTTGCGGGCGTGGCGTCACCCCGAGGTGCTGGACCCCAGCACCGGTTCGCCCCGATCCTGGCTGTTCACCACAGTCCGAAATGTCGTGATCGATGAGTGGCGGGCGCGTACGGTGCGTCCTGAAGTGGTCACCGACCGGCTGCCGGAAACACCCGGGCCGGACGACGCGGACACTGCGATCCAAGGCTGGCTACTCGCGGACGCACTGCGTCAACTCAGTCCGGCACACCGGGAGGTGATCGTGGAAACGTATTACCGTGGATCGTCGGTAGCCGAGGCTGCGGAGCGCCTCGGGGTTCCGCCGGGCACGGTGAAATCCCGTACGTACTACGCGCTCCGCGCCCTGAAGCTTGCCCTCGAGGAAAGGGGGGTGACGGCATGACCGACCAGTTCACCTTCGATGCCGCCCCCTATGTGTTGGGTGCGCTCTCGCCCGAGGAGCGGCAGATCTTCGAGTCGCATCTGGCTGAGTGCCCGGCCTGTGAGAGCGCGGTGCGGGAGTTCGCCGGGCTGCCCGGGCTGCTGTCCCGGCTGCCGGCGGACGAGGTCGCCAGCGCCCTGCAGGGCGATCCGGAGCCGCCTGCGACGTTGCTGCCGGCGCTGCAGTTCGCCGTCCGCCGGGAGCGCCGGTCCCGCCGCTGGCGGGGGGTCGCCAGCGGGCTGGCCGCGGCCTGCCTGGCCATCGTCGCTACCGGGGTGGTGGTCAACCAGGTCGTCGGCGGCGATTCCGGCCCGAGCAGCGGCCCGGTCGTGGCCCAGCCGCAGGCGCTGGTGTTCCAGCCCAAGACCACCGTCCCGGTGGTGGCCACCGCCAGCCTGGTCGGCAAGGCCTGGGGCACCGAGATCGACATGAAGTGCACGTATTCCGGGCCGGGCCTGGAGGGTGACGACCCGGAATACACGCTGATCGCCACCGACCGGCAGAACGTCCGGCACCGGGTCGGCGACTGGGGCGTGCTGGTGGGCAAGGAGATCCAGCTGCACATGTCCACCGGCATCCAACGCGATCAGATCAAGTCGCTGCAGGTGGTCAACCCCAGCAACACCCCGGTGCTCGAGCTGAACCTGTAGGGGGCGGACGAGCCGCCGCGAATGCTGGCCCGGGTGGGCCGCGGTCAGGCCAGTGCCGCGGCGGCCCGGGCCAGCGCCTGTCTGCGCTGCTGCCGCAGGCCTTCCACGGTGAGCAGCGCCAGCGCCACCCAGACCAGGCCGAACCCGGCCAGCCTGGCCGGCGGCATCGGCTCGTCGAAGATCAGCACGCCGAACAGGAACTGCAGCACCGGTGCCAGGTACTGCAGCAGCCCGAGCACGCTGAGCGGCAGCCGCCGGGCCGAGGCACCGAACAGCAGCAGCGGCACCGCGGTGACCGGCCCGGTCGTCAACAGCAGCAGCGTGTTGCCGGCCGAGGCGTGCCCGAAGGTGGCCTGGCCGGCGGCGGTCAGCCAGCCCAGGTAGACCACCGCGGGCAGCGCGAGCGCCGCGGTCTCCACCGCGAGGCTCTGCACCGCCCCGACCCCGGCGGTCTTCTTGATCAGGCCGTAGCTTCCGAACGAGAATGCCAGCACCAGCGCGATCCACGGTGGACGTCCATAGTCGACAGTCAGCACCAGCACCGCGATCAGGCCGATACCGACGGCGATCCACTGCCCGCGGCGCAGCCGCTCACCGAGCAGGAACACTCCGAAGAGGACTGTCACAAGTGGATTGATGAAGTAGCCCAGTGACGTCTCCACCACGTGCTCGTGGTTCACGCCCCAGATGTAGGTGCCCCAGTTGGCCGCGATGAAGCCGCCGGCCAGGGTCAGCAGCGCGAGCCGCCGGCCGCCCAGCGTGCGCAGCGAGCCGAGCTGCCGCTGCACGGCCAGGATGCCGAGCACGACCAGCAGCGACCAGAGCACCCGGTGCGCCAGGATCTCCACCGCGCCGGCCGGCTTGAGCAGCGGGAAGTAGGCCGGGAACACGCCCCAGAGCAGGTACGCCGCCGCCCCGTACACCAGGCCCTGCCGGTTCACCGGTTCGCTGGAGGTGCTGGTCGCCGGCGTGGGCGCGGTGTCGGAGGCCACGTTCTGAGCCAACCACACCCGACCAACCCGGATTCCGGCCCGAACCCGCCGGCCCGGTCAGTTGCGGCGGACCAGGCCGGTGTAGCCGGCCAGCACCAGGGTGGCGAAGCCCCAGCCGAGCAGCCGCAACCCGAGCGTGGCCAGCGATACGACCTGGCCCACGCCGGTGGTGGTGTCCAGGTCGCAGCGGTCCCGGACGCCGGTGTCGATCAGCGGGACGGTCTCGTCCACGGCGAGGTTGAGCCGCTCGGCCACCACGCACGACTGCGCCGGTCCGCTCGCCGGTGCCGGCACCCGGGCCGTCGCGCCATCGGTGAAGACCAGCAGCAGTACGGCGATCAGCAGCGTGCCGACCAGGCCGACCACCGCGCGCCAGGACTCGTAGCCGTAGCCGAGGGTGGCGCCGAGCAGCCGCTGCCGCAGCCGGCTGCGGCCACCGAGCAACCCGGAGTCGAGCAGGTGCTGCTGTTGCGCGATCAGGATCCGGCGGGCCTGGTCCTCGTGCCCGGCGGCCTGATACGCGGCGGCGAGCTGGCGGTACGGCTGGGCGGCGTACTCCGGCATCCGGCGCAGCCAGCCGACCCGCTGCTCGACCGGCCCGGTGCTCACCGTCTGCGCGCCGGGTAGGCCGCGGTAGGTCAGCCCGTCCAGAGTGAGCCGGGTGGCCGCCGGCAACCGGGCCGGCTCGTCCCGCAGCGCGCCCAGGGTGGCGTCCCGCAGGTTCACGTCACCCTGCTCGATGACCAGCCGGGTCAGGATCGCCTGCCCCTCCACGCTCGCGTGGCTGGCCCGCAGCGCCGGGCCGCCGCCGGTGTTGGACAGCATGGCGCCCCGCAGGTCCAGCTCGCCGCCGATCTGCGCGCCGCGCAGGTGCGCCGCGGCCAGCCACGGGTGGCAGCCGCGGAACTGCGCGCCGGCCAGGTCCATGCCCTGGCTGGCGACCAGCCGGGTGGCGTCCAGGGCCGGGCCGCGCGGGTTGTCGACCCGGGAGTCCACCATGGTCAGCCGGCCGACCCGACCGCCGGCCACCCGCACCATCCCGGTGGCCCGGATCCCGTCCAGGTAGGCGGTGCCGGCGACGTCCAGGTAGTGCGCGACCAGCGCCGGGCCGGTCGCATTGCGCAGGATCGCGTCGCCGAGGGAGAGGGCGCCCGAGATCCGGGCGGCGACCAGCCGGACCGCGCCGTGCTCGCCCTCGCCGGACAGTTCGGCCGCGCCGGCGAGGGTGAGCATGTCGGTGACCTGGATGCTGTCCGCGTTCAGCGCCACGCCGTCCGGGTTGTCGATGCGGGCCTCGCGCAGCGAGAGCAGCCCACCGATCCGGGCGCCGACCAGCCGGACCGTCGCGTTCGGACCGGCCCCGGTGGCGACCAGCCCGCAGTTCAGGTAGGCGCTGCCGGCGACCTGCAGGCCGGTGGCCGCCAGCGCCGTGCCGCCGTTGCCGTCCAGCCGGGCACCGCCCAGGTCCAGCTTGCCGCCGAGCGACGCGCCGAGCAGGCTGATCGTTCTGGTCGAGGCGAACCCGTCGCTGAGCAGCACGACCGTGCTGATCCGGGTGTTCTCCGCGTCCAGGCCGTTGATCCGGCAGCCGTTCAGGTCCAGCAGCGGCAGTTCGGCGCCGCGCATCCGGATCGGCTCGACCACGTCGCAGTCGTGCAGCGAGAACCAGACACCGGTGCGCAGCCCGTCCAGGTCGAGCCGGCCGACGATGCGGGCGCCGCGCAGCCGCAGCCCGCGCGGGTCGCTCTGGCCGCCGGCCCGACCGGTCAGGATGTCCCGGATGACCTTGGCGCTGATCTCCCGGTCGGCGCCCCAGTCGGGCATCTCGGCATGCGTGATGGGCTCGCGACCGCTGAGGTCCAGCCGGAGGCCGGCACCGACCGCGGCCAGCAGTTCGCGCTCCAAACGGCTGATTTCCGGCACGCTGGGAGGCTAACTACCTGGCCGTGCCGCCCTTACCCCGGCACCCCGCCGTGCGGAACGGTGCGCGGACGAACCACCGGCTGGCCGCGCCGTGGGCGAGCCCGGCGAGCGCTCGGTGCGAGCGGAGTGCGGCCGGGCCCGCCAAGCTAGGCGATCTTCCAGGTGTCCGAACCGCGGAGCAGGGTGGCGAGGTCGCCCCTGCCCTTGGCCCGGGCCCGTTCTATCTGGTCGGCCATCAGCGCGTCGTAGGAGGGCCGCTCGACCGAGCGGAACACGCCGATGGGCGTGTACCGCAGGTCTTCGGTCGCCAGCCGGGAGAGCGCGAACGCGTAGGACGGGTCCTCGGCGTGCGCGTCGTGCCGGACCACCGAGGTGTCGTCCGCCGGCACGTCGGTGCCGACCCGCAGGCCGCCGCCGGCCGACGGGTCGCGTACCACGGCGTGGCTGCCGTCCCGGCCGAAGCGCAGCGGTTCGCCGTGCTCCAGCCGGATCGTCCAGTCGTCCCGGGTGCCTGGGTCTTTGAGCAGCTCGAACGCGTCGTCGTTGTAGATGTTGCAGTTCTGGTAGATCTCGACGAACGCGGTGCCGCGGTGTTCGGCCGCGGCCCGCAGCACCGAGGTGAGGTGCCGGCGGTCCGAGTCGATGGTGCGGGCGACGAACGTGGCGTCCGCGCCGACCGCCAGCGAGAGCGGGTTGAAGGGGTAGTCCAGCGAGCCCATCGGGGTCGACTTGGTGATCTTGCCCTGCTCCGAGGTGGGCGAGTACTGGCCCTTGGTCAGCCCGTAGATCCGGTTGTTGAACAGCAGGATCTTGACGTTGACGTTGCGCCGCAGCGCGTGGATCAGGTGGTTTCCGCCGATGGACAGGCCGTCGCCGTCGCCGGTGACCACCCAGACCGACAGATCCGGCCGGGACGCGGCCAGCCCGGTGGCGATCGCCGGCGCGCGGCCGTGGATCGAGTGCATCCCGTACGTGTTCATGTAGTACGGGAACCGGGACGAGCAGCCGATGCCGGAGACGAACACGATCCGCTCCCGCGGGATGTTCAACTCCGGCATGAAGCCCTGCACCGCGGCCAGGATCGCGTAGTCACCGCAGCCCGGGCACCAGCGCACCTCCTGGTCGGTCTTGAAGTCTTTCGCCTTCAGCACCGGCAGCGTCGGCCGGCCGTTCGAGCCGGTGGCCGCGGACCGCTCAGACATCGGCGATCACTCCCTTGAGGACCTCGGCCAGTTCGCTGGCCCGGAACGGCAGGCCGCGGACCTGGTTGTAGCTGATCACGTCGACCAGGTAGCGGGCCCGCAGCAGCATCGCCAGCTGGCCCAGGTTCATCTCCGGCAGCACCACCCGGTCGTAGCCGCGCAGCACCGCGCCGAGGTTGCTGGGGAACGGGTTCAGGTGCCGCAGGTGCGCCTGCGCCACCTGGAGCCCCTCGCGGCGGACCCGCCGGCAGGCGGCGCCGATCGGGCCGTACGTGGAGCCCCAGCCGAGCACCAGAACCTTCGCGCCGTTACCGGTCGCCGCGTCCGGGTCGTCGACCTCGACCGGCGGGATGGTGTTCGCGACCCGGTCGACCTTGGCCTGCCGGGTCCGGACCATCAGGTCGTGGTTGGCCGGCTCGTAGGAGATGTTGCCGGTGCCGTCGGCCTTTTCCAGCCCACCGATGCGGTGTTCCAGGCCGGGTGTGCCCGGCACCGCCCAGGGCCGGGCCAGGGTCTCCGGATCGCGCAGGTACGGCAGGAACTCGCCGTCCGGCCCGTTCGGCTTGGTGGTGAACTCGACCCGGAGATCCGGTAGGTCGGCCACCTCCGGGACGCGCCAGGGCTCGGAGCCGTTGGCCAGCGAGCCGTCCGAGAGCAGCAGCACCGGGGTGCGGTAGGTGAGCGCGATCCGGACCGCTTCCAGCGCGGTGTCGAAGCAGTCGGACGGGGACCGCGGTGCCACGACCGGCACCGGGGCCTCGCCGTTGCGCCCGTACATCGCCTGCAGCAGGTCGGACTGCTCGGTCTTGGTCGGCAGCCCGGTGGACGGGCCGCCGCGCTGGATGTCGCAGATCACCAGCGGCAGTTCCATCGAGGCGGCCAGCCCGACGGTCTCGGCCTTCAGCGCCAGCCCGGGGCCGGACGTGACGGTAATCCCGATCGCGCCGCCGAACGCCGCGCCGAGCGCCGCGCCGATGCCGGCGATCTCGTCCTCGGCCTGGAACGTCCGGACGCCGAACTTCTTGTGCTTCGCCAGTTCGTGCAGCACGTCCGACGCCGGCGTGATCGGGTAGGCGCCGAGGAAGATCTCCAGGCCGGCCTGCTCGGCCGCCGCGATCAGCCCGTAGGCCAGCGCGAGGTTGCCGGAGATGTTCCGGTACATGCCGGCCGGCAGCACCGCCGGCTTGACCTCGTACGAGACCGCGAACGACTCGGTGGTCTCGCCGTAGTTGTAGCCGGCCCGGAACGCGGCGATGTTGGCGGTCGCGATCTCCGGCTTGGAGGCGAACTTGGTCTCCAGGAACTTGATCGTGCCCTCGGTCGGCCGGTGGTACATCCAGGACAGCAGGCCGAGCGCGAACATGTTCTTGGCCCGCTCGGCGTCCTTCTTGGAGATCTCGAAGCTGTCCAGCGCGCGCAGCGTGGTCGAGGTCAGCGGCACCGTCTGGAGCTGGTAGCTGTCCAGCGAGCCGTCCTCGAGCGGGTTGCTCGCGTAGCCGGCCTTGGCCAGGTTGCGGGTGGTGAACTCGTCGGTGTTGACGATGATGATCGCGCCGCGGAGAAGATCCGGTACATTTGCCCGCAACGCGGCTGGATTCATCGCGACCAGCACATCTGGGGCGTCGCCAGGGGTGAGGATGTCGTAGTCGGCGAAGTGGACCTGGAACGAGGAGACACCGGGTAGCGTGCCGGCGGGTGCCCGGATCTCAGCCGGGAAGTTCGGCAGCGTCGACAGGTCATTACCGAAAGCTGCGGTCTCCTGGGTGAAACGATCACCCGTGAGCTGCATCCCGTCACCGCTGTCGCCCGCGAATCGGATTACCACTCGGTCGAGTTGCTTGACCTGTTTGGTCATGACGTGAGCGTCCTCCCGAGGGACCGAAGACCGGCGTGGTATACACCCGATCCTACGGTCGCGGACTGGCTGTCGCCGCTGAAGTATCCCGACTCGCCCCTAGGGTCACATCAGCGCCCCGCAGGGTAGGGCGATGAAACGGCCATCTCGGTGCAAACCGGTGTACTCTACTTGGCAGATTACCGCTGTCATAGGCGACCGGCATCCTCCAGGCGGGTGAGGAACTGCTGCGTGCGCGCTTCCCGCGGCGCGCCGAGCACCTGGCCGGCCGGCCCGCGCTCGATGACCTTCCCCTGGTCGAGGAAGTAGACCTGGTCGGCGGCCTGCCGGGCGAAGCCCATCTCGTGCGTGGCGATCACCATGGTCAGCCCGCTGGCCTTGAGCTCCTTGATCACGTCGAGCACCTCGGCGACCAGTTCGGGGTCGAGCGCCGAGGTCACCTCGTCGAGCAGCAGCGCCCGTGGCCGGGTGGCCAGGGACCGGATGATCGCCACCCGTTGCTGCTGCCCGCCGGACAACCGGTCCGGGTAGTCGCCGGCCCGATCGGCCAGCCCGAACCGGCCCAGCATGCTCCTGGCCTCCGCCTCGGCGACCCGGCGGCCGGTGCCGTGCACCTTCCGCGGTGCGAGCGTGATGTTGTCCAGCACGGTCATGTGCGGGAACAGATTGAAGGCCTGGAACACGATGCCTATTGTCCGGCGCTCGGCCTTAACATCGGCTTGTGGATCGCTAAGGTCCCGTCCGCCCAGCCAGATGGCCCCGTCGTCGACCTCCTCCAGCAGCGCGATGCAGCGCAGCAGGGTCGACTTGCCCGAGCCGGACGGCCCGATCAGGCACACCACCTGATGCGCGTCCACGTCCAGGTCGATGCCCTGCAACACCGGTGTGCCACCGTACGACTTGACCAGCCCGCGCACGGCCAGCATCGACGCGGTCATGCCGGCCCACCCGGGCCGCGGAGCTGGGCGGTGCGCGCGGCCAGGTAGTCGGTGAGCCGGGCCAGCGGGATCGTGAGCAGCAGGAACAGCAGGCTCGCGGCGAGGTACGGGGTGTAGTTGAAGTGCGAGGACGAGTAGATCTGCGCCTGCCGGACCGCCTCCAGTGGGCCCAGCACCGCCACCAGCGAGCTGTCCTTCTGCAGCGAGATGAAGTCGTTCAGCAGCGCCGGGACGACCCGGCGGATCGCCTGCGGCAGCACCACGTAGCGCAGCGTCTGGGTGTTGCTCAGGCTCAGCGACCGGGCGGCGGCACGCTGGCTGGGGTGCACCGACTCGATGCCGGCCCGGTAGACCTCGGCCACATACGCTGAATACGACAGCACCAGCGCCGCTGTACCGAGAACGACCGGATCGGACGGCACTCCGTGCAGTTGCAGGCCGGGCACCCCGAACCCGACCGTGAAGATCAGCAGGATGGTCGGGACGCCGCGGAACAGGTCCGTGTACGCGATCGCGGCCAGCCGGAGCGGGAACAGCACCGGTGTCCGGGTGCTGCGGGCGACCGCGATCAACAGCCCGACCGCGAGCACCAGCACCTCGGCGACCACGAAGATCCGCACGTTGAGCCAGAACCCGGTGAGGATGTCCGGGAAGGCGGCGCGGAAGTCCGGCCAGGACCCGAACCGCTCCTTGACCCGGGGCCAGCCGGGCGCACTGGTCACCAGCAGCACGGCGGCGAACGCGACCACGATCGTGCTCGCGGTCGCCAGCAGCCCGGACCGCCGCCGGGCCTGGCGGCGCAGCAGCTCCCGCTCGGCCCGCCGCATCGGCACCAACCCGGGCGCCGCGCCGGCACCGTCCGCCGGGTCGGGTAAGTCGTCGGTGGCCAGGGTGCCGCTCCTCAGCGGAGACCGGTGTCAGCCGAGCTTCGGGGCGCCGGCCGAGGCGGCCAGGTACTGATCGGTGATCTTGGCCAGGTCGCCGGCCGTGGTCAGCGCGCCGAGCGCCGTGTTCACGCAGCTGACCAGCGGGTTGCCCTTCTCGAACAGCAGGCCGAACTGCTCCGGCGTCCCGCCGCCGGCCGGCAGCTGGCCGACGATCGTGGAGTCCTCGATCTCGGCGGCGGTGAGGAAGAACGCGGTCGGCAGGTCGACCACGATCCCGTCGATCACCTTGTTCTGCAGCTGGCTCTTCGCGTCGTTGGTGTCGTTGAACACGGCCGGTTGCTGGCTCGGTTTGATCACGCTCTTGATCGCGTCCAGGCTGGTGGTGCCGACCTGGGCGCCCAGTTTCGCGCCGGCCAGCTCGGCGACCGTCTTCGCGCCGGCGATCTTGGACGACTTGAGCGCGACCACCGCCTGGCTGACCGTGTAGTAGCCGGTGGAGAAGTCGACAGCCTTCTTCCGGTCATCGGTAATCGAGATCTGGTTGATGTCGAAGTCGAATGTCTTCCGGCCCGGGGCGTAGGACGAGTTGAACGGCACGGTCGCCCAGGTGACCTCGCTCTTGGCGAAGCCGAGCTGGTCGGCTACCGCGTAGGCGACCGCGCTCTCGAAGCCCTTCCCGTTCGCCGGATCGTTGTTCGAGAACCACGGTTCGTACGCCGGCTTGTCGGTGCCGATCGTCAGCCTTCCGGCCTTGACCAGATGCAGGGTCGGCTTGGCGCAGGCGTTCGTCCCGCCGGCTGTCGACGGCGCGGGTTGGCTGCCCGACTCGTCCACCGGGGAACAGCCGGTGAGCGCGGCGGCGAGCAGCGCGGTGGCCAGGATCACCAGCGTTGTGCCCGGGTTTGCGGGCCTATGGCGGCGGCGGCGCAGGTGCATCGTGGTCTCCTCACGCGGCGGGTCGTCAGCAGTGAACTGGAGCAGTCGGGTGACTGCAACTTGCTGGCCGCGGCCGAATCGGCCGGGCCGGGCGGGCGGTCGAGATCGACGATTCACCCGCCGGCCTGGTTCGTTCTGGTCGGGCACGCCCTAAGATCTCGGCGGGAGGCGACGATGGAGCGCTACTTCGACGACTACGTCACGGTCGGGGTGCTGCTGCTGGTTGGCGTCGCCTTCGTCGCGGTAGCGCTCGGCGCGAACTGGTTGCTTCGGCCGCCACGCGCCATCGGCCCGGCGGCCGCATTCGACAGCTACGAATGCGGAATCGAGATCGACCCGATCGATCACGCCTGGGCGCAGACGCATATCCGCTACTACGTGTACGCATTCATCTACGTCGTGTTCGCAGTGGAGACGGTGTTCGTCTACCCGTGGGCGACGATCTTCAGCAAGCCCGGCTACGGCGCCCGGGCGCTGACCGAGATGGGCGTGTTCGTCGCGCTGCTGGCGCTCGGTCTGCTCTACGCCTGGCGGAAGCGGGTGCTGCGGTGGGCCTGACCGACCTGCCGGCGCCGGCCCGCCGCCCCGACGGTCTACTCGACCGCACCCTGCCCGACCCGATCAAGTTCGTGCTGAACTGGGGCCGCCGGTACAGCCTCTGGGTGTTCAACTTCGGGCTGGCCTGCTGCGCGATCGAGTTCATCGCGACCTCGATGTCGCGGCACGACTTCATCCGGCTCGGCGTGATCCCGTTCGCGCACGGGCCCCGGCAGGCCGACCTGATGGTGGTCTCCGGCACGGTCACCGACAAGATGGCCCCGGCGGTACGCCGGCTCTACGAGCAGATGCCGGAGCCGAAGTACGTGATCTCGTTCGGCGCCTGCTCGAACTGCGGCGGCCCGTACTGGGACTCCTACTGCGTCACCAAGGGCGTGGACCAGATCATCCCGGTGGACGTCTACGTGCCCGGCTGCCCGCCCCGGCCGGAGGCCCTGCTGCAGGGCATCCTGCGGCTGCAGAACAAGATCGCCGAGGAACCGGTCTCGCTGCGCGGCGGCTCCCGGGGCCGGGCCGCCCTGACCGCGCCGCTGGTGCCCGCGCCGGTGGTTCCGGTGGGTCCGGGCGCTCCGGGGGTTCCGGGCGCTTCGGGGGGTCCGGGGGTTCCGTCGTGACGCCGGCGGAGGTGGGGGACCGGTTGGTCACGCTGATCGGCCCCGGGGCCGGGTACACCGAGACCTACGGCGAGGTGACCGTCGAGGTGCCGGCCGAGCGCTGGGTCGCGGCGGCGGAGCTGGCCCGGGACGACCCGGAGCTGGAACTGTCCTACTTCGACTGGCTGTCCGGAGTGGACCAGCTGGACGCCGGCTTCGAGATCGTGCTGCATCTGTACTCGGTGCGGCAGCGGCACCGGGTGTTGCTGCGCACCCGGGTGCCCCGGGCCGAACCGGTGCTCGCCTCGCTGGTGCCGCTGTTCCCCGGCGCGGCCTGGCACGAGCGGGAGACGTACGAGATGTTCGGGGTCGAGTTCGCCGGCCACCCCGGCCTCATCCCGCTGCTGCTGCCGGACGGCTTCGACGGCCACCCGCTGCGCAAGGAGTTCGTGCTCGCCTCCCGGGTGGTGAAGGAGTGGCCCGGCGCCCGTGAGCCGGGTGAGTCACACACCGGCACCACCCGCCGCCGGATGCGTCCCCCGGGCGTCCCCGATCCGGACGAGTGGGGTCCGGAAGCCGTCCGGGACGCGGGGGATGACGCGGGCGACGGGGGTGCGGTAGGCCGCGGCGGAGCCGCCGCTGTCCCGGGTGGGGGCACCGTCCCGGGTGGGGGCACTGCCGTCCCGGGTGGGGGCACTGCCGTGGCGGGTGCGGAGGGCGCCGCCGGAGGGGGCGACGGTGCTTGACACCGCGCTGAAGGTGCTCGGCGTGCTGGCCGCGTTCCTGGTGCTGCCGCTGCTGGTCGGGCAGCTGGAACACAAGACGATGGCGCACATGCAGTCCCGGCTCGGGCCGATGTACGCCGGCGGCTTCCACGGCTGGGCGCAGCTCGTCGCGGACGGCGTGAAGTTCGTGCAGAAGGGCGAGGTGGTGCCGGCCGCGGTGGACCGGCCGGTGTACCGGCTGGCGCCCGCGGTCGCGCTGCTGCCGTACCTGTTGGTGCTGGTGGTTGTGCCGGTCGGTGCCGGCCGGGTCGCGTCCAGTTTGGATCTCGGCCTGTTCTTCGCGCTCGCGGTCACCGGCATCGGTGTGGTCGGCATGCTGATGGCGGCCTGGGCCAGCGCGAACAAGTACAGCCTGATCGGCGGCCTGCGCGGCGCCGCGCAGCTGCTGGCGTACGAGCTGCCGCTGGTGCTGGCCGCGGTCTCGCCGGCGATGGCGGCCGGCACGCTCTCGCTGTCCGGGATCGTCGAGGCCTGGAAGCCGTGGTGGCTGATCTGGCAGGCGCCGGCCGCGGTGGTGTTCTTCATCGCCGGGCTGGCCGAAATCCGCCGGCCCCCGTTCGATATGCCGCTGGCCGAGTCGGAGCTGGTCTTCGGCTACCTCACCGAGTACACCGGGCTCCGGTTCGCGCTGTTCATCCTCGCCGAGTACGCCGGCATCGTGGTGATCTCGGCGCTGACCACGGTGCTGTTCCTGGGCGGCTGGCGGATTCCCGGGCTGCCGGACTCGCTAGGTCCACTGTGGACACTTGTCAAGGTCGGCCTGCTGTCCTTTGTGGTCATCTGGGTCCGGGTCTCCTACCCGCGGCTGCGCGAAGACCAGTTGCAGCGGTTGGCCTGGCTGGGGCTGGTGCCGGTGGCGCTGGCGCAGTTGGTTTTGACCGGCGTGGTGGCGGTGGCGGTGGCATGAACGTTCCCGGCAGCGGCCTGGCGCGCGGGCTGGCCGTCACGTTGCGCACGATGACCCGGCGGGCGGCGACCCGGCAGTACCCGGACGTGCCGCCGGATCTGCCCCCGCGCAGCCGCGGTGTGATCGCGCTGTTCGAGGAGAACTGCACGGTCTGCATGCTCTGTGCCCGGGAGTGCCCGGACTGGTGCATCTACATCGACTCGCACAAGGAGACGATGCCGGCCCGGGAGGAGGGTGCCCGGGCCCGCCAGCGCAACGTGCTGGACCGGTTCGCCATCGACTTCGCGCTGTGCATGTACTGCGGCATCTGCATCGAGGCCTGCCCGTTCGACGCCCTCTTCTGGTCGCCCGAGTTCGAGTACGCCGAGTACGACATCCTCGAGTTGACGCACGAGAAGGACCGGCTGCGCGAGTGGATGTGGACGGTCCCGCCGCCGCCGGCCCAGGACCCGCTCGGCGAGCCGGCCAAGGAAGTGCTGGCGGCCGAGAAAGCCGCCGGCAAGGCCACCGACGCCCCGGCCCGCCCGGACCGTCCGGCCCGGACCGAGCGGCCCGTCCGGACCGAGCGGCCGGCCCGCACCGAACGTCCGGCCCGGGTTGACAGTCCGGCCCGGGCTGACCGTCCGACTGCTGCTGACGGGGCCGAGCGACCGGCCAAACTGGACGGTCCGGATCGTCCGGCCGCTCCGGCGGTCGGGGCGGCTGAGCCGGTCGAGCCGGTGGAGCCGGGTGAGCCGCCGGCGGAGCCGGGTGGGGCGGGTGGCGGGCAGTGACCGCGTACGAGGTGGTGTTCTCCTTGCTCGGCGCCATCGCGCTGGGCTCCGCGGTGCTCGTCGTGAGTACGTCGAACGTGGTGCGCGCGGCGCTCTGGCTGGTGGTCACGCTCGGCGCTATCGCTGGCTGCTATCTGGTGCTGACCGCCGAATTCGTCGCGGTGGTGCAGTTGCTGATCTACGTCGGCGCGGTCGTGGTGCTGCTGCTGTTCGCGGTGATGTTCACCCGGGCGCCGATCGGCCCGGCCACCGACCTGGACAGCCGCAATCGCCCGATCGCCGCGCTGGTCGCGCTGGCCACGGCCGGGCTGCTGATCACGCTGCTGGTGGACGCGTTCCGGCACGCGTACACCGACCTGACCGCCGGTGCACCCGGTAGCGCGGAGGCGCTCGGCGGTGCGGTCTTCCGGACCTACGTGCTGCCGTTCGAGGTCGTCTCGGTGCTGCTGCTGGCCGCGCTGATCGGCGCGATCGTGCTCTCCCGGCCGGACGTCGGCACGCCCGGGAGTCGCTGACGTGCACCCACCGGAGGCGTCCTGATGCATCTGCTGTTTCCGCTGGTGCTGTCCGCGCTGCTGTTCGCGGTAGGCATCTACGGCCTGCTGGCCCGGCGCAACGCCGTGCTGCTGCTGATGTCGGTCGAGCTGATGCTGAACGCGGTCAACCTGGACCTGGTGGCGTTCGACGTGTGGTTGCGTGACAACCTCCACAACGGACAGACGCTGACCCTGTTTGTGATCACCGTCGCGGCGGCCGAGGTCGGCCTCGGGCTGGCCATCGTGTTGCAGGTGTTCCGGGTGCGCGCCACGGTCGCCATCGACGAGCTGGTCGAACTGGCCGAGCCGGACACTCAGCCAGCGCTGCCGCCGGACCAGCCGGCGGCGGTCCAGCCGGGGGCGGTCCAGCCGGGGGCGGTCCGGCCGGCCGGTCCGGCGACGGCACGGCGGCCGGGTCTCGCGCCGGCTGGCGCGGTCACCCTCGGCGCCGGGCCGGCCGGCAGCGACGGCGCCGAACCGGTCGACGGGGCGCCGTCGTGATCCGGGCCGCCTGGCTGCTGCCGGCGCTGCCATTCCTGGCCGCGCTGATCGGCGGGTTCCTGCCGCGGCGGGTCGGCAGCCGGCTGCCCGCGGTCGTCGCGGTCACCGGCACCGCGGCCAGCCTGGTGCTCGCGGTGCCGTTGCTGGTGCAGACCGCCGGGCGGGGCGGTGCCGGTGAGACCACGCACGTGATCGCGCCGAACGCCGGCGTCGGGGTCACCGCCGGCACCCTCGCGAATGGACTCGCCGGGTTGCTGACGCTGGTGGTCTGCGTGGTGGCGCTGCTGGTGCAGCTGTACTCGGTGGAGTACCTGCACGACGACACGCGCTACCCGGCGTACGCGGCGGAGGTCTCGCTGTTCACCGCCGCGATGCTGGCGGTGGTGCTGGCCGCCGATCTGCTGGTGCTGCTGATCGGCTGGGAGGTGATGGGCCTGTGCTCGTACCTCCTGATCGGGCACTACCGGCAGTTGCCGGAGGCGCCGGGCGCGGCGCTCAAGGCGTTCCTGGTGACGCGGGTCGGTGATGTCGGCTTCCTGCTCGGCATCCTGCTGCTCGGCCTGCACGCCGGCACCTTCCGGATCACCGGCGTGCTGGCCGCGGTGCCGTCGCTGTCGTCGACGACGCTGACCACCGGCACGTTGCTGCTCCTGCTCGGGGTGGCCGGCAAGAGCGCGCAGTTCCCCCTGCACACCTGGCTGCCGGACGCGATGGCCGGCCCGACCCCGATCAGCGCGCTGATCCACGCCGCGACGATGGTCGCCGCCGGCGTGTACGTGGTGCTCCGGCTCTACCCGGCCTTCGCCGCCGCGCCGGCCACGCTGGCCGTGCTCGGTTGCCTGGCGGCGATCACGATGCTGCTCGGTGCGCTGGCCGCGCTCGGCCAGGACGACGTGAAGCGGGTGCTGGCCTGGTCGACGGTCAGCCAGCTCGCCTACATGCTGGGCGCGCTCGCGGTGGGTGGGGTCGGCGCCGGTGCGTTCCACCTGATCACCCACGCGGCGTTCAAGGCACTGCTGTTCCTCTGCGCCGGCGTGCTGCTGCACGAGACCGGCAGCGTGCTGATGAGCCGGCTGGGCGGGCTGCGCCGGCAGCTGCCGGTCACCTATACCGCGACTGTCCTGGGTGGACTTGCGCTGATCGGGCTACCGCCGCTGTCCGGCGGCCTGTCCAAGGACGCGGTGCTGGAGGCCGCCTGGGCCGCCGCCCGTGGCCACGGCCCGGTCGGCGTGGACCGCTGGGTCGGCGTGCTGGTGCTGGCGTCCGCGCTGGCCACCGTCGTTGTCACGGCGGCGTACCTGACCCGGCTGATCCTGCGCACCTTCCACGGCGAACCGCGGTCCGACTTCGCCGCGCACGAGCCGGGCAGGTTCATGCGCTGGCCGATCCAACTGCTCGCGCTGGCCGCGGTGCTGGTCGGCATCGTGGGGCTGCGGTCGTCCTGGCTGCCATCCTGGCTGGGCGTGCCGGACGAGCGGCTCAGCCCGCAGGCGGGGATGACCGCGGTGGCGTTGGCGCTGGCCGCGATCGGAGTGCTGACCGTCGGGCTGAGCTGGCGGCGCGCGCCGGCCGACGATCCGGTGCGCTTCCTCGGCACCCGCGCGGTGGCCGCGCTGCATGCCGGCTTCTACCTGGACACCATGCAGGACCGGCTGGTCGTCCGGCCGGTGCTCCGGGTGGCCCGCGCGGTGTCCACAGCAGACCGCGTGCTGGTGGACGGCGCGGTGGAGTCGACCGAGCCCGGCTCGCAGTGGCTGGGCCGGTCGCTGGCCAGGTTGGAGGCCGGCAACGTGCAGCTGTACCTCACCGGGATGGCGGCCGCCGCGATCATCCTGGCCGCGGCCGTGGCGGTGGTGTCGTGATCATCGCACTGCTCGCCCTGCCACTGCTCGGCAGCGTTCTGCTCGGCCTGCTCGCGCTGCGGCCGGCCGGTTCCACAGTGGACCGGCTGGCCCGCTGGCTGCCGGTGCTGCTGTCCGGCGGCACGCTCGGCGTCGCGATCGCGCTGCTGCCCGGCACCAGTGCGCCGGCCGGCGGCCGGGTGGTCGACCCGAGGCACGAGATCGACGTCTCCTGGGTGGCCTCCCTCGGCGTCCGCTTCCACGTCGGCGTGGACGGCGTGAGCGTGCCGCTGGTCGTGCTGACCGCACTGCTCACCCTGCTCTGCACCGTCTACACGGTACGGACGCTGCCGGCACCGGGCCGGGCGGCCAGCTTCGGCGCGGTGGTGCTGCTGCTGGAAGCCGGCCTGCTCGGCACCTTCGTCGCGCTCGACCTGGTGCTGTTCTTCGTCGCGTTCGAAGTCGTGCTGGCGCCGATGTACTTCCTCATCGCGGTCTGGGGTGGCGGCGAGCGGGCCAGGCACGCGGCCGGCAAGTTCATCCTCTACACCCTGCTCGGCTCGGTGCTCGTGCTGGTCGGGATCGCCACGATCTACTCCGCCGCCGGCACGTTCGACCTGGTGGAGCTCTCTCAGCGCGGCGGCTCCGGGATCGCCCGCGGCACCCAGATAGCCGCCTTCCTCGCGCTGTTCCTCGGCTTCGCGGTGAAGAGTCCACTGTGGCCACTGCACACCTGGCTGCCGGACGCGCACACCGAGGCGCCGACGGTCGGGTCCGTGCTGCTGGCCGGCGTGCTGCTGAAGATGGGCACGTACGGGCTGGTCCGGGTGGCGCTACCGGTGCTGCCGGAAGGCGCCCGCACGCTGGCCCCGGCGTTGGGCGTGCTCGCGGTGGCCGGCATCATCGTCGGCTCGCTCTGCTGCCTGGCGCAGACGGACGTGAAGCGGCTGGTCGCGTACTCGTCCGTCGGGCACATGGGGTTCGTGCTGCTCGGCATCGCCACGCTGACCCCGGTCGGGGTGAACGCCGCGCTGCTCGGCAACATCGCCCACGGCCTGATCACCGGCTTGCTGTTCTTCCTGGTCGGCGGCGTCAAGGACCGTTACCACACAGCGGATCTGGCCGCGCTCGGTGGCGGGCTGGCCGAGCGGCAGCCGCGGCTGGGCGGGCTGCTCGCGTTCGGTTGCGTGGCCAGCCTCGGTCTGCCCGGCCTGGCCGGCTTCTGGGGCGAGGCGTTCGCGCTGCTCGCCGCGTACCGTCCGGCGGCCGTGCTCTCCCGACCACTGTTCGCGGTGCTGCTGGCGATCGCCGCGGTCGGCACCGCGATCACCACGGCCTACTTCCTGCGGCTGCTGCGGCAGTTGGTGCTCGGCCCTACCGTCGGAACCGGGGCCGGCACGGGCCCCGGCGCGATGGCCGACGCGCACCGGCTCGAGCTCGTCGCCTGGGCCCCACTGGTGCTGCTCACCGTCCTGGTCGGACTGTATCCGCGGCTGGTGCTCGGCCTGACCGAGGCGCCGGTCCGGGCCCTGCTGGAGGTGTACGGCCGATGACCGCGGCGCGGTGGGTGGTGGCTCCGTTCCAGCCGGACCGGCCGGCGTCGGAGTTCCGGGCGCCCGCGGCGGCTCAGCCGGGCCGGGCGACGCAGCTGGACCGGCCGGGCTGGGGGGCGCAGCCGGGCCGGCCGGGCCGGGTGGCGCAGCCGGGCCGGGGGGCGCAGCCGGGCCGGCCGGGCCGGGTGGCGCAGCCGGGCCGGGGGATCCGGGCGACCCGTCCGGGCCGGGCGACCCGTCCGGGCCGGGCGACCCGGCCGGAGCGGGCCGGGGCCGGGCGGCCGGAGGTGCGGGCGTGAGCAACCTCCAGGCGATCGACTACGTGCCGCTGGCGCCGGCCCTGGTCGCCGCGATCGGCGCGATCGCCGTCCTGGTGGCCGACCTGGTGCTGCCGCTGCGGATCCGGCCGGCGGTGCTCTGGCTCGCGCTGGCCGGCGCGGTCGGCACGCTGATCGCGTCGCTCGCGTTGATCGGCCAGCGCCGGGGTACCTTCTGCACGCCGGCCACCACCCTGCCCGGCAACGTCCACGTTGGACAGGCCTGCTCCTACGAGCTGGACGGCTTCACGCTCTTCTTCCTCGTGCTGCTGTCGGCGGCCGCGGTCGGCACGCTGCTGGTGACCGCCGCGTTCGCCCGGGATGCCACCCTGCCGCCGGGGGAGTACGGCTTCCTGCTGCTCGCTTCGCTCACCGGCGCGCTGGTGCTGGCCGGCGCCCGCGACCTGATCACGCTGCTGATCGGGCTGGAGACGCTCACCCTGCCCACGTACGCGCTGGTCGGGCTGCGCCGTGGTTCCGGCCGGGGGGCCGAGGCGGCGCTGAAGTACCTGCTCGTCTCGGTCGTCGCGAGCACCTTCACGTTGCTCGGGGTGGCGTTCACCTACGGCCTGACCGGCACCGTCCACCTGGGACGGATCAATGCCGCGCTGTCGGCCCGGCCGGACATCCGGGCGCTGCCGCTCGCCGCGGCGGCCGTGGTACTGGTACTGGCTGGCTTCGCCTTCAAGTTGGCCGCGGTGCCCTTCCACTGGTGGGCGCCGGATGTGTACCAGGGCGCGCCCACTCCGGTGGCCACCTACCTGGCAACTGTTTCCAAGGTCGGGGGTGCGGCCGGACTGCTGCTGGTCACGGTCGTCGCGTTCCCGGTGTACTGGCGGGTCTGGGGCTGGGTGCTGGCGCTGGTCGCGGTCGCCTCGATGACGCTGGGCAACCTGGTCGCGCTGCGCCAGCGCCAGGCCGTCCGGCTGCTGGCCTGGTCGTCGGTGGCGCACTCGGGTTACCTGCTCGTGCCGCTCGGCGCTGTCGGCATGTCCGGCCCGGACGAACTGGGCGACGCGGTCGCCGCCACGCTGGGCTACCTGGCGTTCTACGTGGCGGTGAACCTGGGCGCGTTCGCCTGCGTGACCGCGGTGGGCCGGGCCGGCGGCGCTGGGGCGAACGCGATCGACCGGTACCGCGGGCTGGCCACGCGGTCACCGGCGCTGGCCGCCGCCCTGGCGTTCTTCCTGTTCGGCCTGGCCGGCCTGCCACCGACGCTGGCCGGCCTGGTGGCGAAGGTGGTCGTGGTGCGGGCCGCGCTGCTCGGCGGTGCCGGCTGGCTGGCCGTCGCGGTCGCCGTCAACACGGTGATCGGCCTGGCGTACTACCTCCGGCTCGCGGCCCTGCCATTCCGTCCGGCCGCCGGAGCCGCTGGAGCCGCCGGCGGAGCCGGAGCCGGGGCCGGAGCTGGAGCGGGAGCCGCCGGGCTGGCGGCGGAGCTTGAGCCGGCGGTATCCGGTGGTGATTCCGGTCACGCCGTGCCGGCGCTGGCGCCGTCGACCCGGACGCCGGTCGCGCTGGTGGCGGCGATCGGGCTCGCGGTGCTGGTCGTGCTGGTCGTCGGCGTGCTGCCGCAGTTGGTACTGGGCGGCGCTGTCGTCCCGGGTCGGTGATGCCGAGTGTCTGATTTGGACGTTTTCGTGGTCGGTGGCGCGGGCGTGGACATCGTGGTCCGCGTCCCGTCGCTGCCGTTGCCGAGCCGGGCCGACTCGATCCACGTGCCGCCGATCGAGCAGTACGTCGGGCACACCGGCACCGGTGTCGCGCTCGGCTGTCACGCGCTGGGCCTGCGCACCGCCTTCGCCGACCTGATCGGCGACGACGACGAGGGCCGCCGCGTCCGCGCGGCATTCCACCAGGCCGGGCTGGAGTTCGGGTGGCAGCCGAACCCGGCCGGCACCACCCGGGCGGTGAACCTGGTCGATCCGACCGGACGGCGGCTGTCCCTGTACGACCCCCGGCCCCCGGCCGGCCCGGGCGTCGAGCCCGGGCTCTACCGGGCCGGCATCGAACGGGCCCGGCACGTGCATGTGTCGATCATGAGCTGGGCCCGGCCCGCGCTGGCGGACGCGGTCACCGCCGGCCGCAGCACGTCCACCGACCTGCACGACTGGGACGGCGTCAACGACTACCACCGGGATTTCGCCTACGGAGCCGACATCGTCTTCGTCTCGGCCGCCGAGCTGGGGGACCGGGTCGACGCGGTGCTCGGCGAGATCCTGACCCGCGGCCGGGCCCGGGTGGCCGTGGCCATGGACGGTGCCCGGGGCAGCCGGCTGGCCGTACCGGGCGCCCCGGTGCTGCCCATCCCGGCCGTCCAACTGGCGGA
>Ga0307500_10000019_pt1 | contig 44380 bp, 44 predicted proteins | sample 14_S_MG_FD_201362 | JGI IMG/M metagenome (GOLD analysis project Ga0307500, IMG submission 201362) | Soil microbial communities from Populus trichocarpa stands in riparian zone in the Pacific Northwest, United States - 14_S | ecosystem: Environmental > Terrestrial > Soil > Riparian zone > Trees... | reverse complement strand
CGAGGAGCGCGATGTCAGCCACGGCATGGTCCGCACTGAGGTCCTGTGCTCGAAATGCAACGGCCATCTCGGCCACGTCTTCCCCGACGGCCCCGGCCCGACCGGCCTGCGCTACTGCATCAATTCAGCGGCCTTGAAGCTGCAGCCGAAATAGTTCGAGTAACACTCGAACCTGTTTTTCGCCCCGTGCGACCAAGAGCTGGTCGCGCGGGGTTTTTGTTTGGTGGGATACTTTTCCCGGTTGCCCGCGCGCAGACAAGGATGAATTTCGAAATGCATCTTTCAAAACGTCTGCTGCTCGGTGTCGGCGCAGCCACCCTCATCATGGAGAGCGTTGTGATCCAGCCCGCCTTTGCCGCAGACAAGGTTTCCCTGTTCAAGGTCATCACCGCCAGGGACGAGATCGTGATCGGGATCAGCGAGGGCGATCTTGCCCAGATCGAAGGCCAGAACGCCGGCGGCGTCGCCAAAATGCTGGTCGCCAAGGGCTCAATGAGCGCGTGGCAATATGCGGTGCGCAAATCCGCCGGCGGCGATCTCGAACAGGCGCCGCTGCACAAGATCGGCCTGATCGCCAGCGACAGCCTTCGCGTCGAGCCCTATGCGACGCCGTTGAAGGTGCTGCCGATCGACGAGACGAAGAAATAGCTTTACGTCATCATCCGCTTCTGCGGATCGGACCTAAGGACTTGCGGCCCGGAATATGCTTTGATCCGGGCAGCGGGAGCGTTTTGGGGACGTCCCGCGGGATCTTCGGGGAGCGCGCCATGTCGCTTGGGACGATACTCGTCATCATCCTGATCATCATCCTGCTGGGCGGCTTCTCGGGCCGCTTCCGGGGTTATGGCTACGGCCGCGGCCATTCCGGCATGGGGCTGATCGGGGTGATTTTGATCGTACTCCTGATCCTGGTACTACTCGGCAAGCTATGAGCCATATAAACCATTGAAATAACTTGAATTAATTTGTGTTCCCCGCAGCCATGCGCGGATTCATCATCACCCCCGATCCACGACTTCAGGGGTCGCATTTCCGTCAAAGAAGCTTATATTAGGGATCGAAATGACTGCACGGCGCGGCCCGCAATTGTGGCCCACCGTCATCCAATCCCCATTGCTCATACGCAAGAGCCGAAAAAGATTGAGGTCACCGTCCATGCGTCCCTTCAGCTACAATACCTCCGCCGAACTGTTTCCCGCCGCGATCCGCAAGAAGAAGCGGGCCGGCTTCGCCTATCGGCGTTTTGGCACCGCGGCCGAAGCGGTTCGCTTCGCGATCGAGGAGCTGCCGGCGGACTCGCTGAACGGCGCCTATCTGCAGGTCGAGGAAGCCCGCTTCGACCAGAGCGGCATCCGTTCGCTCTATGAAAGCGAAGCCTTCCCGCTGGAGCGCCGTCCGCGCCCGGCCGCCACCGCCGAGGACAAGGCCGACGCGGCCTGAGTTTTTCGGATATCAAATAAAGCGCCCCCGGAGTTGGTCTCCGGGGGCTTTTTTTGTCAGCGCGGCTGCTTGTCGAGCCAGCGCTTGAGCATGCGGACATTGCGGACGTTGGCGCGAAACATGACGTCGAAGGCGTCGCCGGCCACCGGCACCAGCCCGACCACGCCGTCGACCGCGACATTGCCGAGCATCCGCGCCGTGATGTGCCAGGGCGCGCCCAGCGCACGCGCCTCGCGCACGACCCACAGCGAAATCGCCGTCGTAATGATGTCGCCGACCACGGGAATCAGTCCGATCAGCCCGTCGATGCCGTAGCGGAAATTGGTGCCGGGTACGATGAAGGCGACGTCCAGCAGCTTTGCCAGCGCATCGAGCCGCGCCAGCCGCTGCTCGCGCGTCAGATCGCCGAACGGATTGGCGCTGGAATGAGCGAAATCGAACTGAAATCCCTCAAACTGCGAACGCAGGCTCGCATCCGGGATCTCGCGCCCTTCCTGGTCGATCACAGGCCCGCGGCCCGCCGCACGCCCGCGATTGGGCTGCTTCGGGCGCGAACGATGCGGCGTAATAATGTCGTCGTTTGTCATGCTCATCACATGGTAACGCGGATGCCAGGCGCAAGTTGCGTCAAAATAACGCTTTTCGGGATTGCGTGTACGCCGATCGCTACCTGCCCCTTGCCGCCGTCGGCGTCAGGCCGAAGCGGCGGCGGAAGCAGCGGTTGAAATAGGACAGATCGTTGAAGCCGCAACCGAAGGCGATGTCGCTGATGCGCCGCTCACTGGCCCGCGCCAGCAGGTCCGCCGCCTTGCGCAGCCGCATTTCCAATAGCCGCATGGTGAAGCTGGCGCCGGCCTCATAGAGCAATTCGTTAACATAGCGCTCCGACAGGCCGGCGGCGGCGGCAAGTTTCTGCGCCGAAAAATCCGGCTCCGTGAAGCGCTTTTCCAAGATCATCAGCACGGCCTGCAGCCGCACCGCGCGCACGCCGCCGCGCCGGGCGGCGCCGGCGACATCGCCGCGCGCGCCGAGGCCGAGCGCCGCCAGATCCATCAGATGGCTTGCAATGGCAAAGCCCGCCTCGTCGACGGCGCCCGGATGGCGCAGCAGCAGATCGCTGTAATCCATCGCCAGCGACAGCGCCCCGCCCGGCGCCAGTTCGCGGCCGACCAGATCGTCGACGCCGGACACCAGGGCCTTCAGCGTCGCCATCGGCAGATGCACATTGGTGAAGCGCTTTTCGTTCATGCCGTCGGCCGCGAAGAACGGCTCGTCGAGCTTGAGCAGTGCCATCGATCCCGGCCGCATCACGAATTCGCGGCCGCGATGGGTGACGCGGGACTCGCGGCTGCCGGTGTTGCGGGCCAGGCAATAGCGGTCGTCATTGGTCGCCAGCACCTGGCGCTTTTCGCGCCGCACCGTGGTGAAGGTGCCGTCGCAGCGGCCGAGCATGGTGGTGCCGACATGGATCGAATTCATCGCCGCCCGAAACGGCACGTCCTCGGCCGGATCGAGTTCGCCGGTGTTGGAGAAATGCTCGAACAGTTCGGCGAAAAACATGAAGCGCTGCCGCTCGCTCAGGCCCTGCGGCAGCATGTCGGTCGACAGCATTTTCTTGAGGACGGGCATCGGCGGGAAGTTCTGGTGGCAATGTAGGGCGCAGTCTTGCAACTTGCGGATGAATGGCGGCTGAAGGCCGCCAACCCTAGCAACACACAGCCGTGAAGAAAACAGCGCCGGACAGTCCAAATCTCCGATCCTCCGGCGCTTGCCAGTCCAAGACGCGCCCGCCGGCCGGGCTTATCCGTGCGGCGGCAGCGGCCGCCGGGGCTGCCGCATTCCGCAACCGGAATCGCCAATGTTGGAAAACTTCAGAGGAGACCAGGAGATGACGACATCCTTCGCCCGCAAGGCGCTGCTCGGGACCGCGATCGCCGCCAGCATGGGCATCGGCTACGCCATCGGCGCGCAGCCGCACATGACCGCCAGCCTCGGCCTGTTGCAATCGGCCCGCGCCGAACTCGCCGCCGCAACGCCGAACAAGGGCGGCCACCGCGAAAAGGCGATGGGCCTGATCGACCAGGCGATCGGCGAGGTCCGCTCCGGTATCGCGTTTGCCGGCAGCTGATCGCAATATCAGGCTGAACATATCGGGAGACGTTTGATGAACAGACTGATCGCCACCGTTTTCGTTTTCGGCATGATGGCAGGCTGCGCCCATGCGATGCCGCTGGCGCCGCTCGCACCCGCAACCAGCAGCGACGTCATCGAGGTCGCCGGCGGATGCGGCCCTGGCTGGCACCGCGGTCCCTATGGCGGCTGCCGCCGCAACTACGCGCGGCCGTGGTTGCACGCCTGCCCGCGCGGCTGGTACCCCGGCCCCTACGGCCGCTGCCGCGCCAACGGGAGATGAACTTTCATTACGAGACGATACTGCATCACCGGCGGCGGATCGAAAGGTCCGCCGTTTTCGTTTTCATTCTTGCGGGGATGGTGATGGGTATCGCTGCGCTCCACCCATCCTACGGATCACGGCATCACGTTACGTCGAATGCGCCGCCTTTGGTTCGTCGGCATATCGGTGTGCCAGCCAGGACGACAGCATGGCGGGCACCATGCCGACGAGGCCGTAGAGCAGAAACTGCACCATGCCGGTATCCGGCCCGCGCGAACCATAGAGCAGTGACGATACGACAAAGCCGATGGCGGCCACGATCAGCATCCGCACCGCAGGCACAATGCGCTTGACGTGATAGAGAATGTCGTCGATGGCGCCGAGCATCAGCATCGGCACGATGGCGAACAGATAGCTGTACTGCAGCGTCCTGAAGAACGCGCCGAGAAATTTTCCGATCTCCGACCAATTGGTTTCGCTCCAGTAGCCAGAGGTCACCGTGGTCGCGAACAGCATCAAGAACCCGCCGACGAGCGGGCCGATCGCGCCGAAGATCAGATAACGTTTCATGGCGACCTCTGCGTCGAGCCAATGTATCCAGCAACCAATGATAGAACAAGATGACTCGCCACCGGACCCACCGCGCGTTGCTGCGGCGCACATGCTCCGGCTTCCGTCCCGCCTGTGCCGGCCACAATCTCAAATCCAGTGAGGGTTGAGTCAATAGGCCGGCGGATCTCGCGCGCTGGCAAAGCCGCGGTCAGGCGGACCGGCTCTGTTTTCCAGTGGCCGCCGGTGCAGCCGCCGCCGACTCGCTCTTTTTTGCCAGAAGCCGATCGGAGCCCCATCGGATGGTCCATTGCGCGACCGACAGCAGCAGGGACTCGAACACCGCCACGCATTGTTCGAGTTCCCGGTCGGTGGATGGCGGGCAGTTGGGCCGGTTGCGGACGATCATGGTCGTCGTCGACCAGGTCAGCCGGGCGGCCTTGCAGGCGACGATCAGCCCATACACCCGGTCGGGTTCGAGCAGGGGTTCGATCGCCTCGACCTTGACGTCGGCCTTCAGCGCAAGCGCTGCGACCACGTGGGTGTATTCACCCCGCACCGCAAACCGGTTGACGACTGAATCATTCAGCTTGCCGGTGCGATTGAGCGCAACAAGCTCGCTTTGCACCGGAGCGTAGTCGATCGCCTTCCGGGCCGCGCCGTTCTGTCCGGCGGAAGCGGCGTTTTGACTTTTCTGGCGTACCACCGGCCGCGGCGCCGTCAGGAAGCGCGCGCGAACGACGTCGGCAACCTTGACAATCAGCTCCCGCAGCAGGCTGCCGGGGATGTCCAGGCGGACGCCGAGCTTTTCCGCCAGCCCCTCGTCACGCTCGGCCCGCCCGACCAGCGTCGCGTAACCGCATTCGGAGAAACGCGCCCCCGTGTTCCGGGCGAGCGCGTTGGAGACGTTGACGTCGCCAAATCGCATCAGCGCGTCCGTCAGCGCTTCGTTGAGCGCCTTGCGGTCGCAAATCGCAAGCAGATGCTGCTGGCCACGGCTTTTGACGATTTCAAGAAGGTCCGCGTCCGACAGACAGGCCGAGTGTCGTAGAACCGGCGCGGCGACCTGCGGTTGTTCGTGGAATGCAAGCCTGCGGACCGTCTGGATTGGCGCCCGGTCGATGGTGGACAGGGCCTCGCTGAGCTGGATCACGGTCGCCGCTTCCACCCGGTCGACCAGGTGGGCGAGGACGCCATCGACGGCTGCGATCTGGGAGTCGCCGAGGCGGCCGACATTGGACAGGAACAGGTCCGTCACCTCGCCGAAGATCCGGGCATCGTGCTCCGGCCCATCCTCCTCGGCGCCGTTCAATTCCTTGCGCAGATCCGGCGAAGCGGCAGGCATGGCTATGCCACCTCCGCACCGGTCGTGCCGGCTCGCCGCATGGCCTGATTTCCGCAAGTTGGCGTCATGCCTTCAGGCCCGCAGTCGCTTGCTGCCGCCGCTGCGCCATCGCAGAGAGGGCCGCCGTCTTCGTGGATCCATCGGTGACGGAATGAACAAGCATTTGAACGCCATTCGAAAGGCCGGTGCCGGCAGCCTTTTGCTCCCACGGAAGCGATGAACCGGTGCGAGCAATAGCCAGCAATCGTACGCAGTCTTCCCTAACGGGTGGTTGTTTCGAAGCCCGGATTGTCCGCATTTGTACTGAGTTTTGCGGCTCAGAAGGCGAGCCCGACCGGCCGGACGCAACCGGGCCGGGCAGTGTCCGCCTTCGGTGACCTCTTCGGGTCGCGGGGGCCAGCGAAGCCCGCGTCATGGAGCCGTGGAGTAGTGCATGTCCGCGCGGTTGTCCGATCGCGGTCGGAAGACAAAAGACCCGCATCCATTCCTTCGAGACCCGCCGACTGCAAATGCGCAAGCGTCAAAACCGAATCGCGCATCTATGGCTTCGCTCGACGTGGCGTGCACGCAACAGTCAAAGAAGTATTAACGCGAGCCATTGCAGCTTCGAATCATTGGCGCATAATTCGCAGCAGGGCGGCGCAGCACTTTTGATTCGAACATCGGTAGAAATCGAGCAACCACACCGGGTGACTCCCGGGTGATGGATGACGCGTGCGGCAGCGCAAGCCGCGTGCAGCGCCCCCGACGACCAGCGGCCAGCACCGCGCGCAACCTTGGGGAACGCATCGATGACCTTCCGTCCTACCAGCAGAGCAGCTCTTCTCTTCGCCACGGCCTTCGCGGCAACGGCGCTTTTCGCAAGCCCCGGCCCTGCCTTTGCGTCGGACGCCCAGCAGATGTGCACCGGCGACGCCATGCGGCTGTGCGGCCATGAAATCCCCAACGTGCAGCGAATCACCGCCTGCATGCACAAGCAGCGCGCCAATGTCAGCGCGGGCTGTCGCGCCGTGATGGATCGCGAGAACACCGCGCGCAAGCGAGCCGCCGCCGGCGAGTGACCGGTCACCTCGCTCAAACGCACAAGCGGACTCAGTCGCGTGCAATGCTGAGGCCGTTTTTCTGTTGGGCTGTTTTGCTGCGCCTCGCAGCGATCGATCAAAAGATCGATTTCCAGGCTTGACGGAGATCAGCTCAAGCGAGAGAGCGCATCTGCTGCGCTCTCGCTAGCTACTCCCCCCAGATCGCGAACGCGTCGTTGAACGCGCGTTCGCCGGGGGAGCCCTTTTCGATCGCGATGATGGCGCGGCGCTGGTTGACATAGACCAGGGGCACGTCGAACCAGGAGCGCTCCTTCAGGAGCTGCAGGTTGCGGGCGCGGTCGGAATCGACGTTGGAGAGGCCGACCAGGAAGAAGCCGTCGGTGACTTTGACGGCAAGACCGGCCAGCGGCGTGCCGCGCGCCTGCTCGTTGGACTTCATCAAAATGCCCGGCACGTTGCCGACGCCGCCGCCGGAGAAATCCTGCGGCAGGATGAAGGTCAATTCCGCGGTGTGGCTCGCCGGCAGCGACGTATCGGTATTGCGGCGGAACGACATCGTCATCTTGAACTTGCGGTCGGGGATCTCGATGTCGGCGCGCACGGCGACGTCCGGCTTCTGGTTGCCGCTCGCCTTGATCGGTTCGGTGCGCCAGATCACCGAGCCGACATATTGCTTGCCCTTGGGATCGGACGGGTCTTCGTCATACAGCACGACGCGCTGCGCCACCGGCGCCATGTTCTCGCTCGACGACGGCTGGCCGACGCGATCGGGAATCTTCGGCCGCGACTGGGGCGCCGCCGGATCCTTCTGCGCTTCCGCCACGGGCGAGGATTTGAACAGGCCGCTCACGGCCGTGACCGCCGACTTGCCCCACAGGATGCCGGCGCCGACCAGAATGAGCACGATGCCGACCGCAATCGCGCTCTTGAATGGAAACACGGCTCCAGTGCGGGCGCGCGGCTTGTTCGGCTCGCGGTCGCGATCCTGCGACAGCCGCGGGCGCTCGCGCGACGCCGGCTGCGGCGGCTGGGGCGCGTAACGGTCGGCCTCCTCCATCGATTCGTCATACGAATAGGGTGCGTCGGGATCGGCGCCGCGGTTTTCCATGCTCGGCTCGAGCCGGTCGAATTCCGGCGAGGGCGACGGCACGTTGGCATAGGTTTTTCGCGCAGCGCGGTTGGCCTGGGCCGCGGCGCGGCCAAGGTCGTCCGCGTCGGCGGCGATGTCGCGGAAGCCGCGCATGCCGGGCGGCTGCGGTGGCATCGGCGGCGCGCCGTTTTCGGGGCCGCGGCGGGGGCCACCATTTCCATTGCCGCGCGGGGGCGGCGGCGGCAGGACGGCGTCCTGCATCGGAACCTGCGGCGCCTGCGGCCGTGGCCCGCCGGGCGGTGGCGCATCGGGGCGCAGATTGCGCGGCGGGCGTTGCTCGTCCTGGCCAAGCGGCGGACGGGCCTCGCGCGACGGGGGTTGACCCGGCGGACGCTGGCGCGGCGGACCGGGCGGTGCGCCCGGAGGGCCCGCAGCTTCCGGCGGCCGGGCGTTGGCGCGGCGGAATGCGTCGCCGCCGCGGGCGGCACCGCCGCCGCCGGGCCGCGAGGCCTCGCGGGCGCGCTGGGCGGCTTCCGATTCGACCTTGCGGACGGCCTCTTCCAGCGACAGCCGCTCGCGGGTGATTTCCGATTCGGAAAGCGGCGGCTGAACGCTGCGCAACTGCGCGATCAGCGCGGTGCGGGCCCGCTCATAGAGCGCACGGCGGCTCTCGCCTGGAGCATTAGGGTCCAGGCCGGCGATGGCGCGTGCGATCAGCGGGTAATAATCAGCCATTTTTCATCAATACTGCAGGCCCGTCGGTAACATCGTTAAGCCTCGAACGGATTCTGTACCAGAATAGTATCCTCGCGTTCGGGGCTGGTGGAAAGCAATGCAATCGGACAACCCACCAGTTCCTCGACCCGGCGAACATATTTGATCGCCTGGGCCGGCAGATCCGCCCAGGAACGGGCGTTGGCGGTCGGCTCCTTCCAGCCCTCGATCGTCTCATAAATAGGCACCACCCGGGCTTGGGCACCCTCGCCCGCCGGCAGATGGTCGATCTCCTTGCCGTCCAGCATATACCCGGTGCAGACCTCGATGGTTTCAAAGCCGTCGAGAATATCGAGTTTTGTCAATGCGAGCCCGGTGATACCACAGGTGCGGACGGTCTGGCGCACCAGCACCGCATCGAACCAGCCGCAGCGGCGCTTGCGGCCCGTGTTGACGCCGAATTCCTTGCCGCGGCGGCCGATCTCCTCGCCGATCTCGTTGTTGAGTTCGGTCGGGAACGGGCCCTGGCCGACGCGGGTCGTATAGGCCTTGCAGATGCCGAGCACATAGCCGACCGCGCCGGGACCCATGCCGGTGCCGGTCGCCGCCTGCGCGGCCACCGTGTTGGACGAGGTGACGTAAGGATAAGTGCCGTGATCGACATCCAGCAGCGCGCCCTGCGCGCCCTCGAACAGGATACGCTTGCCCTCGCGGCGCTTGATATCGAGCAGCCGCCACACCGTCTCGGCATAGGGCAACAGCTTCGGCGCGAACGCTGTCAGCTCCTCGAGAATGCCGCCGCCGTCGATTTCCTCCAGATTAAGCCCGCGGCGCAGCGCGTTGTGATGCGCCAGCAGACGGTCGATCTTGTGCGGCAGCGTGTCGAGATCGGCGAGGTCCATCAGGCGGATGGCGCGGCGGCCGACCTTGTCTTCATAGGCCGGACCGATGCCGCGGCGGGTGGTGCCGATCGCCGTTGCCGTGTTGGAGGATTCGCGCAGCGCGTCGAGCTCGCGGTGCAGCGGCAGGATCAAGGTGACGTTCTCGGCGACGCGCAGGTTTTCCGGGCTGATGGCGACGCCCTGGCCCTTCAGTTTAGCCACCTCGTCCAGGAAGGCCTGCGGATCGAACACCACGCCATTGCCGATCACGGCCAGTTTCGAAGGCCGCAGCACGCCCGACGGCAGCAGCGCCAGCTTGTAGGTCTCGCCATTGATGACGAGCGTATGGCCGGCATTGTGGCCGCCCTGGAAGCGCACGACGATATCGGCCTGCTCCGACAGCCAGTCGACGATCTTGCCCTTCCCCTCGTCGCCCCACTGGGCGCCGACGACGACAACATTGGCCATTTCTAAAGCGTTCCCTGCAAATCTGATGGTCCCAGCATGACCTTTCCGGAAAACCGGTCTCCCCTTTTCCAGATCATGCGCTAGCTTGCCCAGCCAAAATCACGGCCGGGGCCGTTCGCATGCGAGGCAGCCCCACCGGATAAAGGAAGCGGCTGCTCTAGGCAAGCAAGAAGGCAGTTTTAGGGGGGTCTTGGAACCGATCCAACCCATTGATATCCCCGTAATATTCCTGACCACCAGGCGAGAGACCCATTAACATTGGGCAATGACGGAAAGGCCATGTCGAAAACCACCCGTGCGACGCTGGCGCTGCAAAACCTGGGCGTGAAATTCACCCTGCATGCCTACGACTACGATCCGGATGCGGCCAGCATCGGGCTGCAGGCGGCTGCAGCGCTCGGCGTGCCGCCCGCGCGCGTGCTCAAGACGTTGATGGCCGAGGTCGACGGCAAGCCGGTCTGCGTCGTGGTGCCGTCGGACTGCGAAGTCAGCATGAAAAAGCTCGCCGGCGCCTTCGGGGCCAAGACGGCGAAGATGATGCGGCCGGCGGATGCCGAACGCCTGACCGGCTATCATGTCGGCGGCATATCGCCGTTCGGGCAGAAGAAGCGCGTGCCGGTCGCGATCGAGGAGGCCGCGCTCGGCCATGCCAGCGTGTTCCTCAATGGCGGCCAGCGCGGCTTGCAGGTCGAGATCGACCCCAACGACGCCGTAAAGGCGGCAGGCGCGATCGCACGCCCTCTCGTGGCGTGAGCGGGCTTCGCTTCGACCTTGGCTTCGGCCAGCCGCTACGCGGTGAGTTTGGGCTGCGTCTGCGCCCATAGCATCGCCTCGATGATGGCCTTGCGCAATTTCGGGCGCTGCTCCTCATCGCATTCGATGAACGCCAGGATCGAATTGGCGCGAACGGCAAATTGGTGACGTGTTTCGGTTTCGGCTTCTTCGGCCGACATCGGCTTGCTCAAAGGAATGACCCATCATCTCTAGAAATTCGACCTCACGGTCAGACGAAGCTGCTGCGCAGCCAACGCCTGCAAAACCGTGGTCCCAGCGATCGAACGCCTGTATTGAAATTAGCCCGGAATAACTCACCTCATGCGCCCGAAAAACAAACCAAGGTTGGGTCGCATGATTCAATCGTCCTTTGATTGCATATTTACCTGCCTGCTGGCAACCCCAAACAACAGGCAAGGAACAGGCAAAGCAGACAGTCGAGGCAGGCTGCATGGTCGCGATGCATCCTGCACCATTGATGAGCACCGCAAATCCGTGTCTGTGGCAGGGGCCGGGCTATATTTCCGGCCCGGCGTCGACCGCCGGGCGGGCCGCGGCGCCATGAACCGGGCCTTAAGCTGAAATGACGGCCACCGAACAGACTTCATCCGCGCCATCCGGCAACTGGCTCGCCAACCAGCCTTATCTGCTGCTCAGCATCACCGCGCTGTGCTGGGCCGGCAACGCCATCGTCGGACGGCTGGCCGCGGGCCACATTCCGCCGGTGACGCTTTCGTTCCTGCGCTGGTCGTTCGCGTTCCTGATCATCCTGCCGTTCGCCTGGAAGCATCTGGTCCGCGACTGGGCCGCGATCCGCGGCCGCCTCGGCATCATGATCCTGCTCTCCATCACCGGCATCGGCGCCTTCAACACCCTGCAATACTGGGCGCTCGAGCACACCCAGGCGCTGAACACGCTGCTGTTGCAGTCGGCCGGCCCGCTGGTGGTCGCGGTGTGGTCGCTCGTGCTGCTCGGGGTGCGGCTGACGCTGGCGCAGGCCGCGGGCGTGCTGCTGTCGATGGCCGGCGTGTTCGTCATCCTGCTGCATGGCGACCTCACCACGCTGTCGAAGATCGACTTCAACATCGGCGACCTGATCTTCCTCATAGCGCTGGCGATCTTCGGCATCTATTCGGTGCTGTCGCTGAAACGCCCCGACATCCACGGCCTGTCATTCGTCGCCTTCACGTTCGGCGCCGGCGCGGCCTGCCTGATTCCGCTGTTCATCTGGGAATTGTTCGCGCGGCCGCCGATGCAGATCGATACGGCCAATTTGCTGACGCTGGCTTATGTCGCGCTGTTTCCCTCCACGGTCGCCTATCTCTGCTTCAATCGCGGCGTGCAGCTGATCGGCGCCAACCGCGCCGCGCCGTTCTTCCACGTGGTGCCGGTGTTTGGAACCATCATGTCGATCGTCTTCCTCGGCGAGCATCCGCAGGCGTTCCACTTCATCGGCTTCGCGCTGGTGCTGACCGGGGTGTTCGTGGCGTCGCGAAAGGCGTCGGCGTAGCGTTCAAGAGTATCCTTCCCTCTCCCCGCTCTTGCGGGGAGAGGGTCAGGGTGAAGGGCTCTCTCAACGAGTTGAAACACTTCGATAGACCTGTACCCCCTCACCCGAAATTCGAGCTACGCTCGAATTCCGACCTCTCCCCGCAAGCGGGGCGAGGTTGGGAGAGCGCGGTGACTTGGCCCGGCAAATCCGCTATCTCTTGAGCCTGTTTCGCCTGAGCATTCAATGAGAGCACGCGCCAGCAACGTAATGATCGGCACCCTGACCCTGGCCCTGATCGGCGGGTCGCTCGGGGCGTGGCTCGGCTATCAGAAGCTCGCCGTCGCCAAGCAGAAGACGGCGTTCCGGGTGATCTTCGAAGGTTCGGCGTCCGGCTTGCGCAAGGGCGGCAGCGTGAATTTTGCCGGCATTCGGGTCGGCGAAGTCGTATCGCTCAAGCTCGACCATCCGCGCCGCGTCGTGGCGCTCGCCATGATCGACGGCAACACGCCGGTGAAAAGCGACACGCAAGTCGGCCTCGAGTTTCAGGGACTGACCGGCATCGCGGCAATCTCCTTCACCGGCGGATCGGACGAAGCGCCGCCGCCGAAAAAGGGCCCGGACGGCATTCCCGAGCTGACCGCCGATCCGGACGGGACGCTCAACACCCAGGAAAAGATCCGCGTGGCGCTGCGCAACGTCGACCGCGTGATATCGGACAATGAGGTAGCGGTGAAAGATACGCTGCGGAATTTCGAGACCTTCACCGCCTCGCTGTCCGGCAATGGCGAGAAGATCACCAGCATCATCGCGACCGCCGAAAACAGCGTCGCCGCCGTCGACGGCGCGCTGACCAAGACCAAGGATTTTCTCGGCAGCCTCGCCAGCGACAAATATGGCGGCGAATTGCTGCCGACCGTGATCTCGATGCGCGAGCTGATCGAAAGTTTCGACAAGAAATCCGGGCTATTGATCGCCGAGACGCGAAAAATGCTCGGCGACGTCAGCGCCTCCGTCAACAAGGCCGGCCAGAAATTTGGCGGACCGCCGCCCCGCCGCTAAGCTGCATCAGCGCACAACAACAAGAAAATGGAACGCCCGACGTGCTCGACAAATCCGTTAGCCTGACCGCGCCGCCGACGACCGTGACCCGCAGCGAAAGCACGGTGCCGCGGGCTTTACGAAAATATCTCTCGCTCGACGATTTCGAGCCGACCGCGCGGCGCCGGATTCCGAAATTCCTGTACGGCTACATTTCCGGCGGCGCCGAGACCGACGCCGCGCTGCGCGACAACCGCGACGCCTTCAACGAATACGGTTTCGTGCCGCGCGTGCTCAAGGATGTCTCCGGCCGCGATCAGACCACGACGTTGTTCGGCAAGACCTATGCCTCGCCGTTCGGGATTCCGCCGATGGGTTCTTCGGCGCTCGCCGCTTATCGCGGCGACATCGTGCTGACGCAGGCGGCAAAGGCCGAGAACGTGCCGATGATCCTCAGCGCCTCGTCGCTGATCGCGCTGGAGGACGTGCGCGCCGCCAATCAGGCGGCGTGGTACCAGGCCTATCTCGCCGGCCTGCCCGAGCGGATCGAACCGCTGGTCGATCGGGTGGCGGCGGCCGGCTACGACACCTTCGTCGTCACCGCCGACGTGCCGGTGCCGCCGAACCGCGAGAACAACATCCGCAACGGCTTTCAGGTGCCGCTCGCGATCACACCGCGCGTGTTCTGGGACACGGTTACGCATCCGCACTGGCTGTTCGGCACCTGGGCGCGCACCGTGATGAATTTCGGCATGCCGCATTTCGAGAACATGGACGCCAAGCGCGGCCCGCCGGTGCTGGCGAAAAACCTGATGCGCAATATCGGCCATCGCGACCAGCTCGCCTGGAAGCATGTCGAACTGATCCGCAAGAAGTGGAAAGGCAAGCTCGTCGTCAAGGGACTGGTTTCGCCGGCGGATGCGCGCATCGCGCGCGAGAGCGGCGTCGACGGCGTGATGCTGTCCAACCATGGCGGCCGCCAGCTCGACTACACGATGTCGGGCCTGCGCACGCTGCCGGAGATCGCAGCCGAAGCCAAAGGCATGACGATCATGGTCGACGGCGGCATCCGCCGCGGCACCGACGTCATCAAGGCGCTGGCGCTCGGCGCGCATTTTGTGTGGATCGGCCGCCCGTTCCTCTATGCCGCGATCGCCGGCGGCGAGGCCGGCGTGCAGCGCGCGATCACCCTGCTGCAGGCCGAGATCGACCGCGATCTCGCGCTGCTCGGCATCCGCTCGATCAGCGAGATCACGCCGGATCTGGTGCGGAAGTTCTAGCGCCGGGGCGGATTTCCCGGCCGAAAGCCGGCCGACCAGCGTCAGGGGCCTCATCCGGCCTTGGTTGCAATTGTTGCAAGGTAAGGGTTCAATACCACCGCTGTACTATCTGTCATTTTAACTTTAGCGATCATGGAGAGCGACAATGGGCGCGCTTATGGCCGATGACGATATCTATATCGGCACACTTATGGACCAGTTCAATTTACGTTTTGGTGCGAGCCAGAAGGATGCGGAATTGACCGGCGGCGGTCACAATGAGATTGCAGTGCTTCAGGACGAGTTCAAGATCTTTCGTACCGACCGGACATTTGCCCAGAGCGCAAGACTGCTCGGTCTGGGCGGCCTGCAGAACAACCGCGCCAAGAACCGATGGTTCAACTTGCTGGACGTCCTTCCCAAATTGGGATCGGACAAGGCGGGAGAAACCGGCGACCAGCGAATTGTCAATGCATTGATTGCCAATTTCGCCCCGGGCGGGAAACTTCTGCCGTGCTTCATGAAGGCGCATGACTCGCGCGACAGCAAATACGGGCCGATCGTCATCGTCACCGAGGGCGACCGGCCAATCTTCTACATTGAAAAGGATTACCTCACGATCTCGTTGCCGATGAAACCGGGCGGAAAACCCGCATGACAACCGCGGGGGCGATGGAAGCCGATCCGGGCGACCTCGCTCCCGTTCGGGCGGGGATCGCGTCCTATTACTCGGCGAAGGTCGCCAAATTCGGCGCCACGCCACTTGGCGTGGACTGGAGCTGCGTGCCAACGCAGGAACTTCGCTTCGTGAAGTTGCTGAAACTATGCGACTTCAGTTCGCCGTTCAGCTGCAACGACCTCGGTTGCGGCTACGGCGCGCTGATCGCCTATCTTGACCAGCGCCACGCCGATTGTGCAATCGACTATGTCGGGATCGACCTTTCTGAGGCGATGCTCCGTCGCGCGCGCCGTCTGTGGCGCAACCGCGCCAACGTCTCGTTCGTGCTTGGCCATGCCAACCCAAGGGTAGCCGACTACTCGGTCGCAAGCGGCATCTTTAATGTCCAGCTCGATCAGCCACTGGCGATCTGGGAGAGATTTGTCGCCGAAACGCTCGATCAATTGCACCGGACCAGCAGCCGGGGCTTTGCGGTGAATTTCATGAAGGCGCCGGCGGGCGGCAAGCCGGACCGGAAAGGACTGTACTCCACCCAACCCGACCGGTGGGTGCGATACTGCGCGGACCGGTTCGGATCGGCGGCCGAGGTGCTCGACAATTATGGGCTTCGGGAATACACGCTGATCGTACGCCGCCAGCCGAATATATGTGACGACATCATATGGCAATAACAGCAAGTCGAGCCCGGGCCTCCTCCAGCAACCGCGTGTAGATGCTGGCGCCCGATGTACCGATCAACCTTTCCGCATCTTCGAGCAGTTGGATCGCCCGCTTTTGGGCATCGGTGCTCTTGACCGCAACGAGCGCGCTCGCCAGCGTGATGCGGGCCCGGCAGTGAGCCAATCTTGCGCTGCGATCGCACGCCATGGCGACAGCTTCCTGCGCAGTCTCCATGGCGGCCTGGAACGCGCCGGCGCGCAATTGAGAATCCGCCAGGCTCGCCAGCAGTTCCGGCTCGATTTCCATCGCGACGCGCGCCTCGCGAAGATATTTGATGCCCTGACTGAAGGCTTCAATGGCGGCCTGGTGGTTGCCGGCGATGCCGTGGGCGATGCCGTTGCAGGCATACGAATATGTCCGCAAGTACGGAGTGCCCTGGCGATCCGCGAGATGCGCCACCCGCCCCGCGTGCTCGATGGCCATCGCCACATCGTCGAAACACCATGCGAGGTCAACATATCCGAAATGGGCGATGAACTGGACGGTCGGGTCGATCAGCCCCGGTTCGATCGCCAGCATCCGGTCGAAGCATAGGCGCGCCTCGTCGAACTGACCGAGGCGCAGCAGGATGCGTCCACGCAGGCTCATGATCCAGTGCTCGATGCTGTATCCCAGAAACTGGTGATCGAAATCGGCAACGCTGGACACGGCGGCCAGAGCCAGATCGTTTGCCGCAAGCGCCTCTCGCAGCAGGCCGGCCCAGCCATAGGCTTGGCTCAATGAAGCATTGAGGGTCGCGGCCCGCCCGGCATCGTTGCGCAACTCCGTCAACGCCAACGCTTCCTTGACGATACTGACATAGGCGTCGGCCTGCCCGCCGCTCGCCCCGGCGATTCGACCTTCGACGAACAGCAGGAGCGGTATCATCGAGTCATCGATGTCGCGCGCCCATTCCAATGCTTCCTGGATATAGGGCCCGGCCTCCTCCGACGTCATGCCCTCACGCCAGCCGAGCCAGGCGATCTGGCCGCTGGCGACAATCCTGAGCGAGTCATTCTCGCGGGTTCGCGGCCGCCCGGCTTTCAGCGAACGGACCTTATGCCAGTGCTTGATCGCCTGAGCCGGGCTGGTCGAACCGACCCAGCGTGCGGCTCGCGCTGCGTACTCCGCAGCCGTATCGATCTCCTGGGCCTCCTCAAAATGATACGACAGCAACGCCGCGAATTCGTTTAGCCGCTCGGGATAAAACTGCTCGATGGCCCGGCCCACCGCGGCATGGATATGGCCTCGCCGGGATCTGAGCTGCATCGAATACGCCACCTCCTGGATCAGCGGATGGCGGAAGCTATAGCCGCGCCCATCAGGGCCGTTGAGCGACTGCAGCAGGCCTGTCGAGCACAGGCGCGCCAACAGCGCTTCAACTTCGCCGGCTTCCCGATCGGCCACGTGCTGCAGCACCGCCAACTGGAATTCCTTGCCGATGATGGCGGCCGTCTGCAGCAGGTCGCGCTCCATCTCCACGAGCCTGTCGATGCGGGCCCCGATCACCGCCTGGACCGTCGGCGGCAGAACATCCGAAGCACTCGTGATGCCGCGGCGGTAATCGCCCTCTTCTCCTATGAGCGTGAGGCGCTCCTTGAGCGATCGAATGAGCTCTTCCGCAAAAAACGGATTACCACCGCTCCGCTCGACGATGCGTCGGCGAATTTCGGCGAGTTCCTGCCGTTGCCCCACCAGTTGGTCCACGAGCAGGTCCGTATCGGTGGGATTGAGCTCGGCAAGCTCGATCTGCTGATAGCTGGAAGACCGCATCCATGGTGCGGAATAGGCCGGGCGGCAGTTCACCACCAGACAGGTCTTCGTGGACGCCACGGCATCGACCAGCGTGGCGACAAACTCCTCGCTCGCCTGGTCAAGCCAATGCAGATCCTCGATGATGATGACGGAAGCCACGACACCACGCTGCCGGACCATGTGGCGGATAATGTCGAGCAATCGGACGTTACGCGCTTTCGGGTTAAGCCGAGCCCGCGAATCCTGGCCGTAATCGATCCCCAGGAAATCACACACCAATGGCAGGTCGGCTTCAAAAGTCGAGCCGAGTTCGACGAGGCACTTGGCGATCTGCTGCGCGGCCTGCTCCGCATCATCATCCGGCGTGACGTTGAAATAGTTCGAGCGCAGGAATTCAAGGACCGGCTGCAACGGCGTCGCCGCCCCATAGGGTTGCGCGCGCGCCTCGAACACCGGGATCAGGCGTCCGCGGCACCATTCGGCAAACTCGTAGCAGAGACGGCTCTTGCCCGTGCCAGGAGCTCCCACGATACCGGTCACGCGCGATGCGCCTGTTTCGACGGCCGCCAGCGTTCGCTGCAGCAGGCTCATTTCCCGGTCGCGTCCCAGAAAGGACGTCAGGGCAACTCCGCGGAATTGCTGGCTCGCAACCGCAGGCTTCAAGCCTTTGAGCAGGAACAGTTCAACCGGTTCGGGCACGCCGCGCAAGCGATGGCGGCCGAGCCCGTCAACATCGCAGAATGCGCGGGCAAGCCGATAGGTTTCTTCCGTCAGGCAAATTCGACCCGAATCGACCTTCGTGAGCAAACGGCTGGCGAGATGAATGGTTATCCCGTAGGCACCGTTGTCGCTCGCCTTGTCCGCCAATGGCGCATCCGCAACGATCGCGCCGGAGTGCAAGCCGATGCGGACAGCCATCGCCTCCCTGCGGAGCATCGGAGCATCGCGAATCGCCAAGGCTGCCTCGCACGCCAGCAGCGCGTGACCTTCCTGCGCGCGAGGCGCACCGAAGAACGCCAGGATACCATCACCCAACGTTCGAACGACAGTGCCTTCGAACCGCTCGACCGCCTCGCACATGGTATCGAGCGCCGGCTTGAGCCGCTGCATAGCCTCCTCGGGATCGAGCCGCGCCACCAATTCCGTGGAACTGACAAGATCGGCGAACAGGACGGTTACCTGTTTGAATTCACCGCGAACGACGTTGCCCAAATGCGGCACGCCCGATGCATGCGCGGGCCGGCCGGCCGCTTGCAGGGAAACCCCGCAGCTCCCGCAAAATGCAGCAGCCGGCGGATTCAAATGATTGCAATTCGGGCACCCGATCGGGAGCGCAACGCCACACCCCTGGCAGAATCGGTTGCTCGCCGGATTCTGTTCGCCGCACTCCTCGCAGAGCATCCGAACCTCTCAAAGGGGCTGGACCAACAAAGGGCCAGACTCATCATGCCTCACGGGCCGGGACCGATCGGCATTTGTATAAAAGCACCATCTTTGAGATCGGCTAGCAACCCATTTGTATCGGCTGTATCGGCTTGGCCATCGGGCGCCCGCCAACGATACGCTCAGGTTGGGGCCTAATTTGGACTCAAATACTGATTGCCGCCGCATGGTGCCGATCCCGTCACTTTTAGTGGCCAGCCATAATCCGCCCTACCCCACCTTGAATTTGCTGTAGGCCTCCCTGGTCGCAAGGATCACGTGCTCTGCGCAGCCGTTGGTGCGGTGGGGGTCGCAGCGGGTTTCGTAGTCGGCCGAGGTCATCATGTCGATGAAGGCCGACACCGTCGGATAATACACCAGCGCAAGATAGTCCCATTGATTGCCGTCTTGTCGTCCGAGCGCGACCGCCTTCGCATCGCCGGTCCATAGCAGCGTGCCGCCGCGCGCCTTGATCATCGGCACGGTGAGCGCGCTGTAGCGCAGGTACGCGTCCCATCCCGATCCGTTGCCGTCGAGCGAACGCTCGCGAAACCGCATCAGGTTCACCATCACCACCGGCGCCTGCGGATCGAGCGCCTGCAGGCCCTTCACGTTCAGCAAGTCCACAGCCATCGACGTACCTCGCGACAATTCAGGAACATTGTAGCATTGCATGCGCAGGACTTGTCGCGCAGCGGAAAATCCGGCCTATCTCGGTTCGCGACCATGACCCAGCCCGCTCCAGCGCCGCCTGCCCTCCACCCGCTCAGGTGGCTGAACAACCAGCCTTATCTGCTGCTGACCCTGACCTCGCTGTTCTGGGCGGGCAACATCGTGCTGGCGCGCCATGTCGCCGGCCATGTGCCGCCGCTGACGCTGTCCTGCGTCCGCTGGATCGCGACCTTTCTGATCCTGCTGCCGTTTGCCTGGCCGCATTTGAAGCAGGATTGGCCTGTGCTGCGCGCGCATCTGCCGATGATGCTGTTTCTTTCCTTCGTCGGGTTCGCCTACAACAATGCGATCTCCTACTGGGCCCTGCAATATACCGAGGCGCTGAACGCACTGCTGATCCAGTCGGCAGGTCCGCTGTTTGTCGCGCTGTGGTCGCTGGCGCTGTTCGGCATCCGCCTCACCGGCGCGCAACTCGCCGGCATCACCCTCTCGCTCGCGGGCGTATTGACCATCATCCTGCGGGGCGACTACAGCGCGCTCGCCAGTATCAGCTTCAACCGCGGCGACCTGATGTTTGCCAGTTCGCTGGTCTCGTTCGGTCTCTATTCGGCGCTGATCCCGCGCCGGCCGGTGACGCACGCGCTGTCGCTGATTTCATTCACCACCTGCTGCGGCGCGCTGATGCTGGTGCCGTTCGCGATCTGGGAATATTCGACCGGCGCGACGCTGAAGTTCGACTTCATCTCGATGGCGACGCTGGGCTATGCCGTGATCTTTCCCTCGACGCTGGCCTATCTGTTCTTCAACCGCGGACTGGCGCTGATCGGGCCCAACCGCGCCGCGCCGTTCTTTCATCTGGTGCCGGTATTCGGGTCGGCGATGGCGATCCTGCTGCTTGGCGAGCAGTTGCGGGTATTCCACCTGGTGGGCTATCCGCTGGTGCTGGCCGGCGTCGTGATCGCCTCGCGGCGGGCCTCCGCCAGGAAGGCATGAGCCACCTGCGACGCAGCGTCCTACCGGCTTCCACTTTGATCCCGGGCAGGCTAGCGTGCCGGCCAATCGACCCCAAAAACAACCGAGGAAACAACTACATGTTCGCGTTATGGAAACGGTATCGGCATCTCGCCGCAGCGGCCCCCCTGATGCTGGCGACGATCGCCACGGCCGCAGCCCAAGCGCCCTACCCGAACCGCAACATCACGCTGGTGCTGCCCTTTGCCGCCGGCAGCGGCACCGACACCACGACGCGCCTGATCGGCAAAGAACTCGGCACGGCGCTCGGCGTCAGCACCGTGATCGAAAACAAGGCGGGCGCCAACGGCTCGATCGCGGCGAGCTTCGTCGCGCGTGCTCCGGCGGATGGCTACACGTTGTTCGTCACCACCAACACGACGCATTCGGCAAATCCGTATCTGCTGAAGACCATGAGCTACGATCCGGTCAAGGATTTCACCCCGATCGCGCGAACCGGCGACCTGCCCTTCATGCTGGTGATCCATCCAGACATTCCGGCGAATTCGGTAGCCGAACTGATTGCGCTGGCGAAAAAGGAGCCGGGCAAATACTCCTACGCCAGCGGCAGCTCCTCGGCGATCGTCTCGGGCGCAACGTTTGCTCGTCTCGCCGGGATCGACCTGCTGCACGTTCCCTACAAGAGCTCGCCGCCGGCCCTGACCGACGTGATCGCCGGCCGTGTCTCGATGATGTTCATCGACGTTCCGACCGGCCTGCCCCACGTCAACGGCAAGGCGCTGAAGGCGCTGGCGGTCACGACAAAGAAGCCTTCGGCCCTGTTGCCTGATTTGCCGACCATGGACACCACGGTGAAGGGTTTCGACATCACGTCGTGGCAGGGCTATCTCGGCCCGGCCAACATGCCCAAGGATATCGTCGTCAGACTGAATGCGGAAATCCGCAAAATCATCGAACGGCCCGACATCAAGAACCAGCTCGCCGAGCGCGGCATGGAAGCGTTTTCAGGCACGCCGGAAGAGTTCGACGCGTTTCTGAAGGAGCAACTCGTGCTCTGGGAGAAGCTGATCGCGGACGCCGGGATCGAGAAGCAGTAAAAGCAAGCCCCCAACGCGCCAACAGCTCGTCATCGTCCGCCCTGGGCGCAATTGCCACCGGGGCGGACGATGCAATGCGTGTTCCGGTGATCGCTAACGGCGTTGCGCCCCCGACGCCAAGTGGCCGCGCCAGACTGGTCGGGCGCGGCCGGGCGCACCTTAGCCGGAGTTCGTCTTCGTTGACTTCGTGAACCCCGAACTGGTTGCCGCCTTCTTCTGCGCTCTCCGCTTCTTGGTCGCGGTCTCGAGTGACCTCAGCGGCTGCAGATTGGTGTTGAGGGTGGTCTTTAGCAAAGTCTCGAGACGGTCCTGATACTCGCGTTCGCTGATACGATCTTTGTACTTCATCGCCGCATTCCATTCCATTCCGTTACGCAACGTGCTTCGCGACGATCATCCGCTCCCGGAGAAGGCCGCACGGTGTCCCGCTAGAGTCGACGAAAATACGGAAACCGGTGCGAGCCATCGCACGACACACATGGGTTAGGAGATCGATGCGCCGGCAAAACAGCCGGCGCCGCTTGCAGAAATTAGCGTCCGGTTCAAACCTGCCGCGCAAGGTTAGATGCACGATTTGCGACAGCGTCGCTGCCCGATCATCGCACCGACGCCGCTCTGCGTGAAGTTGAGCGATGTTTGCGAGTCTTTTTTTTCGCATTGTCAATCGGAGTGCAAAACCACCGCAAGAAAATAAAATCTCTCACGAAGTCAGATTATTGGGTTGTGATTTGATGTGGACGAGATTTGTGTTGCCTGATTACCCGGTGAATAGCACTCGGCATCCTCAATGGGCGAGCGTGGCAGTGAGCTCTCTCCGTCATTGCGAAGGCGGAAGCATGCCGGCCAATCAACGAGCGATCGGGTGATAGATGCTGGCCACGTCAGACTTGCTGCGCAAAACAATCCGTCGCCCTGATCAGAGCATCAAGAATGCCCGGTTCATCGTAGGCGTGGCCGGCGCCTTCGATCAGATGAAAGTCCGCTCGAGGCCAAGCCTTGTGCAATTGATATGCATAGCGCGCCGGACATGGCATGTCGTAGCGGCCATGCACAATCGCGCCTTTGATACCATGGAGCCGGAAGGCATCCCGCAAAATCTGACCTTCTTCAAGCCAGCAGCCATTCGAGAAGTAGTGATTCTCGAGGCGCGCGAACGCAAGGGCGAAGTGATCGTCCGCGTGCGCGTTCGACAGTTTCGCATTCGGGAGAAGCGTAATCGTCTCGCCTTCCCACACGCTCCAGGCCCGTGCCGCTTCCAGCCGTATGGAAGGATCGTCGCTCGTCAACCGCTTGCGATATGCGGCGATCATATCGTCGCGTTCGGCCTCCGGGATCGGCGCCTGGAAGCGGTCCCATTTCTCGGGAAAAATCTCTGAAACGCCATGTTGGTAATACCATTCGATCTCAGGCCGGGTCACCGTATAAACGCCGCGCAGGATGAGTTCGGAAACCCGCTCGGGATGGGTCTCCGCGTAAGCAAGAGCCAGCGTCGATCCCCACGATCCGCCAAAAACGAGCCATTTTTCCACATCTGCGATTTGACGCAGCCGCTCGATATCATCGACGAGATGCCACGTCGTATTTGCATTGAGCTCGGCATGCGGCGTCGATCGTCCGCATCCGCGCTGATCGAATAGCATCACGTCGTAGCGGGAGGGATCGAATAGTCGGCGATGATCTGGAGTAATGCCACCGCCCGGACCACCGTGAAGAAATACGGCTGGTTTGCCGCCAGGTCTGCCGCAGCGTTCATAGTAGATGGTGTGGCCGTCGCCGACATCTACAAAGCCAACTTTGTATGGCTCAATCGGTGGGTAGAGCGTGCGGAGTGGCGCCATTTCCTGGCTCGCGAAATTGACGAAGACATGGCCGGAAAGTTCGCACTCTTCCGACCCTCTTGCAACTTCGACCCTCGGTCCTGTCCGGACCTCGTGAGCACACCAGGCGGACATGTCGACCTGCTCGACTCATGTCTGCTCTGGGAGCAAAGCCTGCGCGCAACCGCGCGGACGATGAATGCTATGAGTATGCCCTACGCCGCCCGCACCTTGACCAGGAACTCGTCGACCGCGCTGCGCAGCATGCCGGACTGGGTGTCGAGTTCGCGGGCATTCGCCAGCACCTCGGACGCCGCCTTGCCGGTCGCCGCCGCAGCCGTAGTGACGCCGCCGATATGGCTGGAGATCTCGTTCGATCCGGCCGCCACCGACTGAATGTTGCGGGCGATCTCGCGCGTCGCATCGCCCTGCTGGTCGATGGCGGTCGAGATCGAATGCGTGATCTCGCTCATCTGCGAGATGGTTGCGGTGATGCCGCCGATCGAAGCCACGGCTTCGCCGGTGGAAGCCTGCATAGCGGCAACCTGCGACGAGATTTCCTCGGTCGCCTTCGCGGTCTGGTTGGCGAGCGCCTTGACTTCGGACGCGACCACCGCAAAACCGCGACCGGATTCGCCGGCGCGCGCCGCCTCGATGGTGGCGTTGAGCGCCAGCAGATTGGTTTGCGCCGCGATCGAGTGGATCAGCTTGACCACCTCGCCGATCTTCTCGGCGCCGGTCGATAGCGCGCCGACGGTGGCATTGGTGCGTTCGGCGTCGCTGACCGCCTTGCTGGCGATCTCGCTGGAGCGCGCCACCTGACGGGAAATCTCGCCGACCGAGCTGGAGAGCTCTTCGGCGGCGGAAGCCACCGTGCCGACATTGTTCGACGAACTCTCCGACGCCGCGCCGACGGTCGCCGCCCGCGCGCTGGCGTCGCTGGCGGTGGCCGTCATCGATTGCGCGGTGGTCTGCATGCCGGCGGCGGCCGTCGACACCGAGCGGACGATGCCGTTCACGCTGCGTTCGAAGTCGCCGGCGATATTCTCCATCGCGGCGCGGCGCTCGGCAGCGGCACGCGCCTGCGTCTGGGCCTCCGCCTGTTCGAGCCCGCGGATGCGTACCGCGTTGTCCTTGAATATCTGCACCGTCGCGGCCATCGCGCCGATCTCGTCGCCGCGGCCGATGCCGGGAATTTCGCCGTCCAGCTTGCCGTCGGCCAATGCCCGCATGCGGGCGCCGAGCTGAACGAGCGGTTTTGAGATGCTGCGGCCGATCATCCAGGCGATGCTGCCGGAAATCACCGCGATGCCGAGAATGGCCAGGCCCAGCAACCACGCGATCGGCGCCAGCTTGGCGTCGAGGTCGTCGAGATAGGCGCCGGTGCCGAGATACATTTCGAAGCCGGGGACCGCGACGGCGTAACCGAGCTTGCGGATCGGCCTTTCCTCGCCGGGCTTTACATATTCATAGTACAGGAGAATAGAGCCGTTGGCCTTCACGCCGCTCATCAGTTCCTGAGACAGTTTTCTGCCATTGGTGACGACATCCATGCGGTTGCTGCCTACCTGCTTCGGGTCAGGCGCCAGAATCGTGATGCCGTCATAGCCGGTGCCGAACAGATAGCCGGCGCCCTTGTCGTAGGTCATCGAGTTGGCCCGCCGGCCGAATTCCTTTAGCGCGGCTTCTTTGGTCATCTCACCGGCGTCGACCTGCTTCTTGAGTCCGGCTGCCAGATTCAGGCCCATCTCGACGATCGCCTTGGTCTGGTCGATGCGGGAATTGAGCATCTCCCGCTGCATCAGATAGCCCGCCAGAACGCCGGCGGCGCAAAGGCCGAGCAACGTTATACCCACCAAAATGCCGAGCTTTGGCGTGATCGTCAGGTTAGTCAGCTTCACGATGGCTCTCCGGAAAAATGGCGCGGGACGCCTACGCGATCCACTAGGCGTCGGGTCCAGGCTACCGTAAGGCGCGACCATTTACCGCTTGGTTACAAAGCCGAGCCGTAGAATTACTGGCAAAAAAAGGCAGTGAGGCCACGGCCTCACTGCCTGTTCGCTCGAGCGCCGGTGAATCAAGCCGCCCGCACCTTGACGAGGAATTCGTCGACGGCGCTGCGCAGCATGCCGGACTGGGTATCGAGTTCGCGGGCGTTCGCCAGCACCTCGGACGCCGCCTTGCCGGTCGCGGCCGCAGCCGTAGTGACGCCGCCGATATGGCTGGAGATCTCGTTCGATCCGGCCGCCACCGACTGAATGTTGCGGGCGATCTCGCGGGTGGCGCCGCCCTGCTGCTCGACGGCGGTCGAGATCGAAACCGTGATCTCGCTCATCTGCGAAATGGTTTCGGTAATGCCGCCGATCGAGGCCACGGCTTCGCTGGTGGAAGCCTGCATCGCCGCGACCTGCGACGAGATTTCTTCGGTCGCCTTCGCGGTCTGGTTGGCGAGCGCCTTCACTTCCGACGCCACGACCGCAAAGCCGCGGCCGGAATCGCCGGCGCGCGCCGCCTCGATGGTGGCGTTGAGCGCCAGTAGATTGGTTTGCGCCGCGATCGAGTGAATCAGCTTGACGACTTCGCCGATCTTCTCGGCGCCGGTCGAGAGCGCGCCGACGGTGGCGTTGGTGCGTTCGGCGTCGCCGACCGCCTTGCTGGCGATCTCGCTGGAGCGCGCCACCTGACGGGAAATCTCGGTCACCGAGCTGGAGAGCTCTTCGGCTGCGGAGGCGACCGTGCCGACATTGTCGGATGAACGCTGCGAAGCCGCACCGACGGTCGCCGCTCGCGCGCTGGCGTCGCTGGCGGTGGCCGTCATCGATTGCGCGGTGGTCTGCATGCCGGCGGCGGCCGTCGACACCGAGCGGACGATGCCGGTCACGCTGCGTTCGAAATCGCCGGCGATCTGTTCCATCGCCGCCCGCCGGTCGGCGTCGGCGCGCGCCTGTACGTCGGCTTCCTTCTGTTCAAGCCCGCGAATGCGTAGTGCATTGTCCTTGAATATCTGGACGGTCGCGGCCATCGCGCCGATCTCGTCGCCGCGGCCAATGCAGGGAATTTCGCCGTCCAGCCGGCCCGCGGCGAGGTCCTGCATGCAGGCGCCGAGCTGAACGAGCGGCTTCGAAATGCTGCGGCCGATCATGGAGGCGATGCTGCCGGCAACCAGCGCAATGCCGAGAATGGCCAGCCCGAGCAACCAGGCGAGCGGCTTCATCCTGGCGTCGAGATCGTCGAGATAGGCGCCGGTGCCGACGAACATGTCCCAGCCGGGAATCGGAACCGCGTAGGAAAACTTGCGGATCAATTCTTCCTGTCCAGGCCTGCGGTATTCGTAGCGCAACGTGACTTCGCCGTCCTTCACGATGCCGTCGCGCAGTTCGCGCACCAGCTTCCGGCCGCCGGTGTCGACGTCGATGCGGTTCTGACCGATCTGGCTCGGCACCGGCGCCAGCACGGCGACGCCATCCATCGTGTATGCAAACACGTAGCCATTGCCATTGTCGAAGGTCAGCGTGTTGCCGCGTTTGCTGAACTCGGTAATCGCCGCCTCTTTGGTCATCTGACCCGCGGCGACCTGCTTCTGCAGGCCGAGCGCCATGTTCCGCGCCATGTCGACGATCGCCCTGGTCTGCTCGATGCGCCCGTTCAGCATTTCACGCTGCATCAGGTAGCCAGCGAGAACGCCGGCAACGCAGAGGCCGAGCAGGGTCACGCCCACCAGAATGCCGAGCTTGGGGGTGATCTTGAGGTTGGTGAGCTTCACGGGAGATCTCCAGAAAAGAGCGTGCGTGCGATTTGGCCGATCAGTTTGGCGCACGGTATCGTGAGACCCTTTAGCGGTTTGTTACGACGGGCGGCGCAAGTCCGTGTTTTTATTGAAGAAAGCAACCATCGATTGTAGCGGATGGCCATCAGGTCGCGTAAAAGGGGAATCGCGGTAAAACATCAGTGGCGGCGCTCGGCCGTCTCAAACCAACACCGAAGTTAAATCGGGAGCAGGAAATGCCGAAATTCAGGGTGGTAACGCCGAAGGGCGCGAGCTTCACGGTCGCCGGGGGCGGCTACGATTACGAGAAGGAAGCGCTCGATCCGATCGGAGCCGAAATCATCGAGGCGCCGGCCAACGAGGCGGAATTCATCGCCGCCGCGAAGACCGCGGATGCGATCTACGCCAAGGGCATGCCGATCACGAAAGCCGTCATCGATAGCTTGCAAAACTGCAAGGTGATCACGCTCGGCAGCGTCGGCGTCGATAGCGTCGACGTCAAGGCCGCCACCGCCCGCGGCATTCCGGTCACCAACATCCCCGACACCTTCATCGAGGAGGTCGCCGATCACGCCATGATGCTCTTGCTGTCTGGGTTCCGCCGGCTGGTCGAGCAGGACAAGATGGTGCGCACCGGCCGATGGTCGGAGGGCCGTCCGGCGTTGTTGAAGATCCCGCGGCTGATGGGCCAGACGCTTGGCTTCATCTCGTTCGGCCGGGTGGCGCGCGCGGTCGCCAAGCGCGCCGCGCCGTTCGGCTTGCGCATGATGGCCTACGATCCCTTCATCCAGGAAACGCTGATGTACGATCACGGCGTGATCCCCTCGACGCTGAACGAGGTGCTGCAGCAGTCGGACTTCGTCTCGATGCATGCGCCGGCGCGGCCCGAGGTGCATCACATGCTCACCGAGAAGCATTTCCGCCAGATGAAGAAATCCGCCGTGTTCGTCAATACCGGCCGTGGCGCGACGGTGGACGAGGAAGCGCTGGTCAAGGCGCTGCAGGAAGGCTGGATCGCGCACGCAGCGCTCGACGTGCTGGAAAAGGAACCGCCATCCCACAACAACCCGATACTATCGATGGAGAATGTCACGCTGACGGCGCATGTCGCCTCTGCGTCGGCACGTTTTGACGAGGCGCGCAAGCGCCGCGTAGGCTACGAATTGTCACTGGTCCTGCAGGGGATGTGGCCGGTAAGCTGCGTCAATCCGTCGGTGCTGCAAAATACCTCGCTTCGACGCTGGCAACCTGTCAGCATGGATCGCGGTCCCAACAGCTAGAGCATGATCCGGAAAAGTGGGCACCGGTTTTCCCTCGCGACAAACGCGGAACGCGTTTGCGCGGAGATCATGCTCAAACAAGAGAGCTAGAGCGGGATGACGAGAATCGTTATCCCGCGCTAGAAGCGGCAAGAAGCGTCTTCGGGCGAAGCGGAGAACGGTCCGCGCCCGCAAGGCGTAACAACAACAGAGGCGAAAAGCCCCCGGTTTCGGCTGGAACCGAGGGCTTGAGAGTTCACCGGCGGTGAAACACCGGGAACATGAAAACAGGGAGAGTTTCTAAATGACGAATCACATTACCCGTCGTGACGCGTTGGCGCTGGGCGTTTCCGCCGCCGCGCTGGCGGCCACCGGCGCTTCGGCCCAATCCGCCATCAAGGCCGCCGACGTCGCCGCCCCCAAATTCGCGATCGAAAAAGGCGCGTCCCTGCGCATGCTGCGCCCGGTGCGCTTTGTGCAGGCCGACGAAGACGTGTTCCGCGCCAATTGCGCCAAGTTCACCAAGGAAACCGGTGTCGAGGTCAAGGTCGACTTCGTCGGCTGGGAGGACATCAACCAGCAGACCGCGGTGACTTCGAATTCGGGCGCCGGCCCGGACATCATCATCGGTTTCTCCGATGCGCCGCACATCTATATCGACAAGCTGGTCGAACTGACCGACGTTGCCGACTATCTGGGCAAGCGCTACGGCGGCTGGCTGCCGCTGGCCAAGAGCTACGGTATGAAGAACAAGAGCAGTGCCTGGATCGGCTTGCCATTCGGCGCCACTGCCGGTCCCCTGATCTACCGCAAATCGGTGCTGCAATCGGTCGGCTACGACAAGGTTCCGGAAGACCATGCCGGGTTTCTGGAACTGTGCCAGAAGCTGCACAAGGCCGGCAAGCCGGCCGGCTTTGCGCTCGGCAACGCCAAGGGTGACGGCAACGGCTTCGCCAACTGGGCACTGTGGTCGCACAACGCTTCACTGATCGATGAGGAAGGCAACGTCACCATCAACAGCAAGGAGACCATCGCCGCGCTGAAATGGGTCAAGGAACTGTACCCGACCTTCATCGCCGGCACGCCGTCCTGGAACGACGTCAGCAACAACCGCGCCTACTCCGCGCAGGAAATCTCGCTGACCGCCAACGGCGTCTCGCTGTACTTCTCGCTGAAGAACGATCCGGCCACCAAGGCGATCGCCGACGACAGCGAGCATCAGTTACTGCCGAAGGGTCTCGCCAAGGTCTCCCCGATGGCCGGCCTGACGCTCAACGCCATGCTGTTCAAGCACAGCCAGTACCCCAACGCCGCAAAGGCATTCCTGCAATACATGCTGGAAAAGGACCAGTACGAGCCGTGGCTGAACGCCAACTCCGGCTATTGGGCGCAGCCGCTGGCCAACTATGCCGAGGCCAAGGTCTGGTCCGAAGATCCCAAGGTCAAGATCTTCAAGGACACCATGAACAGCACCTATTACGACGGCTACAAGGGCCCAATCTCGACGGCAACCGGTGCCGTCAGCTCCGATTACGTGCTGGTGCAGATGTGCGCAGCGGTGGCGACCGGCGCCTCGACGCCGGAGGCTGCGGCCGCGGAAGCGGAGCAGCGTGCGAAGCGGTATTTCCGGCGACAGGGCCGGTGACAGCCGGCAAGAGCGGACGTCATTGCGAGGAGCGTAGCGACGAAGCAATCCATTCTTTCTACCGAGACATGGATTGCTTCGCTTCGCTCGCAATGACGTCCTCACGTAGTTCGCATCGGGATAAATGTTGATGTCTGTAACGACCCTACCATCGCGCGTCGTGGCCAGCCGGCAACCGGGCTGGATCGCACGCCTGTTCGACTACAAGCCGTTCCTGATCGTGATGTGTCTGACGCCGGCGCTCGGGCTGCTCGGGGTGTTCCTCACCTACCCGCTCGGTCTCGGCGTCTGGCTCGCGTTCACCGACACCACCATCGGCAAGCGCGGCGTCTTTGTCGGCTTCGAGAATTTCCAGTATCTTTTTACCGATCCCCTGTGGTGGGGCGCAGTGTTCTACAGCGTGTTCTACACCGCGGTCGCGACGTTCGGAAAGTTCGCGCTCGGCTTCTGGCTGGCGCTACTGCTCAACAACCACTTCCCGCTCAAGAGCCTGCTGCGCGCCATCGTGCTGCTGCCGTGGATCGTGCCGACTGTGCTGTCGGCGCTGGCGTTCTGGTGGATCTACGATCCGCAATTCTCGATCATCTCCTATCTGCTGGTCGACGTGCTGCACGTCCGCACCACCAATGTCGACTTCCTGGGAACGCCGTGGGCGGCGCGGTTCTCGCTGATCGTGGCCAACATCTGGCGCGGCATTCCCTTCGTCGCGATCTCGCTGCTGGCGGGCCTGCAGACCATTTCGCCTTCGCTCTACGAGGCGGCGATGCTGGACGGCGCCAGCGCCTGGCAGCGCTTCCGCTACATCACCTTCCCGATGATGTTGCCGATCCTGGCCATCGTGATGACGTTCTCGATCATCTTCACCTTTACGGATTTCCAGCTGGTCTACGCCATCACCCGTGGCGGGCCGGTCAATTCCACCCATTTGCTGGCGACGCTGGCGTTCCAGCGCGGCATTGCGGGCGGCGAACTTGGCGAGGGTGCCGCGATTGCGGTGTCGATGATCCCGTTCCTGGTGTTTGCAACGCTGTTCAGTTACTTCGGCCTCGCGCGCCGCAAATGGCAGCAAGGAGAAGCCAATGACTGACGTCGCCGCCTCACCCGGAAACAGCAACGTCAGCAGCGCCACGCCGGACACCATGTCGTGGGATTCCCGCGCGCGGCGGGTGATGATGATCTATCTTCCGCTGTCCTGCTTCGTGTTGATCCTGCTGTTCCCGTTCTACTGGATGGCGATCACCTCGTTCAAACCGAACGCGGAATTGCTGAACTTCAAGGATCACAATCCGTTCTGGATCACCTCGCCGACGCTCGCGCATATCAAGCACCTGCTATTCAACACCGCGTATCCGACCTGGTTGTGGACCACGATGATCGTGGCGGTCTGCTCGACCACTCTGTCGCTGTTCGCCTCGACGCTCGCAGCCTATGCGATCGAGCGGCTGCGCTTCCGCGGCAGCCCCTATGTGGGGCTCGGCATCTACCTCGCCTATCTGGTGCCGCCCTCGATCCTGTTCATTCCGCTGGCCACCGTGATCGTGCAGTTCGGCCTGTTCGATTCGCCGATGGCCCTGATCCTGGTGTATCCGACTTTCCTGGTGCCGTTCTGCACCTGGCTCCTGATCGGCTATTTCAAGTCGATCCCGTATGAGCTCGAGGAATGCGCGCTGGTGGACGGCGCGACGCGGCTGCAGATCCTGCGGCGGATCACGCTGCCGCTCGCGGTGCCCGGCCTGATCTCGGCCGGCATCTTCTCCTTCACGCTGTCGTGGAACGAGTTCATCTACGCGCTCGCCTTCATCCAGAGCGGCGCCAACAAGACCGTGCCGGTCGCGATCCTGACCGAGCTCGTGACCGGCGACGTCTATCAGTGGGGCGCGCTGATGGCGGGCTCCCTGCTCGGCTCGCTGCCGGTCGCGCTGTTTTATTCGCTGTTCGTGGATTACTACGTGTCGTCACTGACGGGCGCGGTGAAGGAATAAGTAATCCGCGCATGAAGCGGTTCTTTTCCCTCTCCCCGTTCTTACGGGGAGAGGGTCAGGGTGAGGGGCTCTATCCGCGAATGAGATCGCCGAGACCTGTACCCCCTCACCCGGATCGCATCTTGCGATGCGATCCGACCTCTCCCCGCAAGCGGGGCGAGGTCGAGACCTACCGGATATAGAACGCCACCGGCGCGCTGAACGGCATCGAGGACTGTTTCACGTCCGCAGGGAATGCGGGAAACGGCTGGGCGCGGCGCACCATCGCCAGCGTCTCGGCGTCCAGTTGCGAATGGCCTGACGAGCCGCCGAGGCTGACGGAAAGCACGCCACCGCTCCGGCTGAGCGTGAAGCTGACTCGCGAGGTGCCCTGCTGGCCCGCGGACTTGGCGGCCGGCGGGTATTGCTTGAAGCGCTGCAGGTGGGCGGCGACCATCTGCCGGTAGGACGCCATGGCCGCCGCCGATGCGCCGGCGCTGACGGCGGACGCGGCCGGCGCCTGGCGCTCGGCCTTGGGCGAGGCCGTCGTTCGCGGCGCAGGCGGCGCCTCGGTCGGTTTCTTCGCGTCCGGGCGCACCACCTTCGGCTTGACCGGCGTCGGCTTGGCCTCCGGGACCGGCTTGGCGGGCTCGGTCGCCGGCTTCATTTCCACCTTCTGCTCCGGCGGCGCGATGACTTCCGGCTTCTCCTGTGGCGGCGTCGGCGCGATCTCTTCCTGCACGGCTTCCGCCGCTGCAGGCTCGGGCGGCGAAGCATCGGCCTGCTGCATGACCGGCCCCGGCGCGAGGTCCGCCTGTGTCGGCTGCGGCGCGGAGGAAACCGGCGCCATGTCGACCATGATCGCGGGAAGGTAAACGCCGGGCGCCGGCCGCTGCGTGTACCAGTTCATCGCCAGCGCGATCAGCGCGGCATGCGCGGCCACGATCGCGAAGGCGGATGCTCCCCAGCGCTGGGCGGTGGCCTGGTCGGAGACATCATGCAGCGCGAACGCGTTCACGGCGATTGAGCGGAATAACGATTCTGCGAATCGTCATCCCGCTCAATCCTTTCTTGTTTGAGCATGATCTCCGCGCAAACGCCTTCCGCGTTTGTCGCGAGGGAAAACCGGTTTCCACTTTTCCGGATCATGCTCTAGCTCCGGCCATCGAGGCCGACCAGCGCGATCTTCAGATAGCCGGCATTGCGCAACAGGTTCATCACCTCCATCAGGTCGCCATAGCTGACGGCCTTGTCGGCGCGCAGATAGATGCGCTCGTCCTTCTTCCCGTGCGTGGCGCTGTCGAGCGTGGCGGTCAGCGTGTCGCGCGCAATGACGTCTTCGCCGACGGCAACCGAAAGATCCGGCTTCACCGTGACGAACACCGGCTTGTCCGGCCGCGGCTGTGGCTCGACCGCGCTCGCCGGCAGATCGACGCCGAGATCGACGGTGGCGAGCGGGGCTGCAACCATGAAGATGATCAGCAGCACCAGCATCACGTCGATGAACGGCGTGACGTTGATCTCGTGCGACTCGACCAGATCGTCGCCGCCGCGTGCACGTCCGCCGATTGTTTGACCGAGCTTCGCGCCCATGACTCACGCTCCGTCGTCTACTCGGCGGCGCGCGCGAGGCGGAACGAGCCGCGGTCGCCTTCGCGGCTGATCAGGAGCAGCACCATTGCCGAGGCATCGCCGAGCAGCGCGCGATGGGCCGCGATGGTGCGGGTGAGATGGTTATAGATCACGACCGCCGGGATCGCCGCCACGAGACCGAGCGCGGTCGCCAGCAACGCTTCCGCGATGCCGGGCGCGACGACGGCGAGATTGGTGGTGTGGGCCTCGGAAATGCCGATGAACGAATTCATGATGCCCCAGACCGTCCCGAACAGGCCGACGAACGGCGCGGTGGCGCCGATGGTGGCGAGCACGCCGGTGCCGCGCGCGATCTGCCGCGACATCGCGGCCTCGACACGTTCCAGCCGCAGCGCCACCCGTTCCTTGAGGCCGTCGTCGAAATGGCCACCGGAAAGCGAGGCCTCGCGCGCGGCGGACTGGATGATCTGCGCCACCGCATCGCTGCCGCCGCGGCTTTCCTGCTCGGCCTTTTCCAATACCGTATCAGTTTCCAGCAGGCTGAGCCGCCGCCTGGCGGTCGCCGTCTTGCGGCGGACCTCGATGGTTTTTGCCAACCAGATCGTCCAGGTCACCAGCGAGGCGAAGGCGAGCCCGACCATGACCGCCTGCACCACGATGTCCGCATTCACGAACATGTTCCAGGGCGACAGATTGCGCGGCAGCAGCGCCGTGTCGGTGGCGGCGAACGCCGCACTCGAGAAGGTGGCCACGCCGGCCGCGCCACACCAACGGATCATAAAGTCCAGCACTGTTCGCTGCATGACCACCTCCCGGACTGTTACTGTGGGAATCGGCTACGCCGCGTGGGCGGGCGCGATCCTCTCGCCAAGCGCATGAAAGCGCTGCAACTGGTCTACGCGCAGCGCGCGGGTCTCATCGCGGCCGACGAACACCTTGAACATGATGCCGCCGTCGACATTGACGAATGCGATGAAGGCCGACGATTTGCCCATGAACGGACGCTCGACAAAGGCGATCGCCGCGCAACGCTCATGGCGGAGATGGCCGTGTAGTCCCTTCGGCTGCATCAGGTTGAAATAGCCACGCCCGACCTCGCCGGCCGGAATCGCGCCGGTGAACTCGAAGATTGCATCGTCGGTATGGACGATCAGCGTCACCTCGCCCCATTGCGCGACATCGTTCATCGCAGCGCCGAACTCGCTGCCGGCGCCGATGTGCACCATGGTTTCCGGCAGCGCCTCGAGCACGGCGCGCGGGGTGACTTTCCGCTCCCGCGCCACGTCCTCAATCACCGCGCCCGGATTCTCGGTCATATAGGCCTTGAGGTCGGCAAGCTCCGTGCTCAACATGGCGCTCTCCCTTACGCGGCAGCACTGGACTTGCGCTCGCTCAGGATCACCTCAAAACCCTCGAACTTGGGATGGCCGAGATAGAGGCTTTCGCCGGTCTTGTTGTCGGCGCGGGCGTGGGCGCGGCGGAACTCTTCCGATTTGGTCCAGGCTTCGAACGCGGCCTTGTCGACCCAGGTCGTGTGCGAGGAGTACAGCGTGTGGTCCTCGAGGACGGGGCCCTTGAGCAGGTGAAACTCGACGAAGCCAGCCATGTTGCTGAGATAGGATTCGCGGCTGCGCCAGACGTTCTCGAACGCCGCTTCAGAGCCAATCTTCACCTGGAACCGGTTCATTGCGATAAACATTTCAAAATCTCCTTGCTGGGGTGCTGGGTTGCGCCTGGCGTTGTGTTTGAGTTGGTTGAAACATGAATGCACCGCAGCCGCGCTGGAGCATCAGCGCGGCCCGGTGCGTTGGAGGTGATGGTCTCGCGCGAGACCGTGGATTCTTCGTGTCAAGTTCCTCCGAAATGATACTTGAGGCCCCCCTTGAATACGATCCCGGGGCCGGCGCTAGCCCATTTCACGTCGTTTTGCGTATCTCCTGCACTGCCGACCGGGATGGCGTAAGGACGGTAGTATTGATTGAGAAGATTTTCGACGGAGAAATTGAGCGTGAGGTCCCGCGTCGGCTGGTACTGGGCATAGAAGTTGACCAGGTCAAATCCGGTTGCCGGCGTGTAGGTCGGTGGAATGTTCCTGTTCGCCTGCGCCGACGTCCACATGACAGAGAGCACGAGCGTTCTGTCGAGCAACCGAATGCCGGCCGTCGTCGTGATCTTCTGCGGCGGGATGCTGTACAGCCCAAAGCCTGTCTGCAGGTTTTTGCCTTGCAGGTACGAGCCTGCGACACCGACGAACCAGAGATTGGCGTCGTACATCGTCTCGGCCTCGAAGCCCTGAATTCTGGCCTGCGCAATGTTTTGGTACTGCAGGAACGGCAGAACGGTAATGGTCGGCGCAGGCGGCGGCCCGGTTGGAACCGAAAGCGGCTGCCCGAAAGCAACCTGGTCGATGAAGTCAGTGATGTCGTTGCGGAACACGTTGAACTTGCCGCGGATGCTGTCACCCGACGTGAACAGGTCGTTCTTCTTCAGGTTGAAGCCGATCTCTTTGTTCTTGCCGACTTCGGGGCGAAGGTTCGGATTGGGAACAAAGCAGAATGTCGAATCGGCGCCGGGTCCCGGGGTACCCGACGGGCAGCGGAAGAACGAGTCATTGACGGTGGCGCCGGCATGCGGGCCGTTCACGAGAGTTTCGGTGATCGATGGGGCACGGTAACCCTCGGCATAGCTGGCATAAGGCGTCAGCACCGCTGTCGGCATCAGACCGACCGTAATCTTCGGCGACAAGCGATCGCCGCCGGAGGACGCCGTCGCCGATTCCAACTGGTAATTGTCGTAACGCAACGCGCCAACCACCTCCAGCAGCGAGGTGTAGTTGGCCTTCCACTGCACGAACCCGCCGGACACCGTGCGCTGGCCGCCAGGGGTCGTAACATCGGAGGTTCCGCGCAGATCGTTGCTTACCACCTTGTCCTGGAACGCATCCAATCCGTAGGTGACCGCATGGCGCCAATCGTAGGTCTCAAAGCGCGTCGTGTTGTGAACGTCGACGCCAACCGTGTCGAGCTGGTAACCGCGGTTGCTGCCGATGCAGCCGGAGACCGCATTGCCGGGCACGCCGCCGCAGAAGACGGACGGAGTCGTGCTGGTGTGGAACGTCTTGATCTGGTCGTTCTCGGTGCGATTCCAGTAGACCTTCGCATCCCAATCGAACCATTTGTCGTCCGGTTGCGAATATTTCCAGCCGAGCGTCGTCGTGTAGTTCTTCACGTCGGACCTGTAGATCGACGTGCCGTTCAGACTGTTGGTCCCATTCGGATTTGTGGAATTGGGGTCGCCTGCGCGGCGTGGCGGCTGACCTACGCTGTAAAGGTCTTCCTGGAAAATTGTGCCGAGCTTGACTTCGTGTCCGTCAGCCGGCCGTACCGTCAGCTTGGCAATGCCGGCCGTGAGCCGGTTTCCGGTATTGGCGACTTCGAAGCCGGTGCCGTCCTTGTAGCTTTCCTGCGTGCTGTAGGTGCCGCCGGCGAACACATCGACGTTCGGGTTGACGTGAACGCCGCCGAAGACCGAACCGAGCGCGCGACCGTAGTTCGTTCCGATGATGGTTTTGGCGTCTACACCCCAGCGCTCGCCGGGACGCACGACGTCTTCGATGTCCTTGGTGCGGAACGACGCTACGCCGCCAATCGCGCCCGAACCGTAGATATTGGCGGTCGGACCGCGAACGATATCGATGCCGCCAACCAGTTCCGGGTTGAGGAAGAAAGAGCCGTTCGCGAAATGGCCGGTGCGCTGATAATTCTGCCGCGCTCCGTCGACAACCACTGCGACGCGGCCAAAATCCTGCAAGCCGCGGATATTGATCGAAGTCGACGGCTCGTCGCCGCGGTCCTGCACCCAGACGCCGGGTATGTTATAGAGGAGACCGCCGAGAGTGCTGGCCTGACGGCCCTGGATCTGCTCCAGCGTCACCACGCTGACGGGCGCCAGCGCGTCGATCGCGCGCTCCTCGGTCTTCGAGGCCGCTACCGTGATCGTATCGAGCGATTGCACCGGCCCAGCGCCGATCTGCGCCCGCGCATTCATCACCGGCGCCGCGGCCTGCGCATTTTGTTGCGGCTTGGCTTGCTGGCGCTTGGCCTGCTTCTGCTTTTTCTGGTCGGCAGAGCGCGTAACAGCCTCCGTTTCCAGCGCCTGCGTGAACGCTGCGCCGGACGACATCAATGCGAACGAAAATGCCGACGCGCCCAAAACCAAGGCGCGCGAATGCCTGACCCCGAAAGCCATACTGCCCCAACCTGTTGTTGTTCTCTTGGCTGGCTGGCGGGCGCCGCTGATATGCGCGGCTGCTTGCTGGCTATATATTTCGGCGACCGGGCTCCCCCGCTCGTATCGCGTCTGTCTTGGTTACGCCGCGTTGCGGAACCGGTCAATCATGACGGCGCGCACTTTATATCGATTGTAAAGTGCAGCTGTTGGATTACGCCTCGATCAAATTATACAAACGGCTGGTCGGGAACACAGGGACACAACTGCAATTATGGCGGCACCTTCAGGAGATCAATTCGGAGGCGCCGGAAAGCATGCCGAAAACCCGCCTTCTGCGACGCGCATTCTCACCGTGAACGGCAGCCGGATCGACAGCCGCGAACTGTTCGCGACCGAGCGCGAAATCATCATCGCGCATGGCGAGGACAATTATCGCCTGCGGCTGACGTCGCAGAACAAGCTGATCCTGACCAAGTGAGCCGGCAATGACAATTTGTCGCACGCTCGCACTATCGGCCGCCACCTGCGGCTTCCTGCTCGGCGGCGCGGCCATCGCCGCGGGCATTACGGTGCACGATGCCCGGAACCGCGACGTCACGATATCGGACCCGGCACGGATCGTTTCGATCGGCGGCGCGATCACCGAAATTCTCTATGCGTTGGGTTTCGAGGACAGGCTGGCCGGCGTCGACACCACGAGCCTCTATCCGGCCGCGGCGCGCGACAAGCCGAATGTCGGTTACATGCGCCAGCTTTCGGCCGAAGGTGTGCTCGGGCTCAACCCCTCGCTGGTGCTCGCGGTGCAGGGCTCCGGGCCGAAGGAAACCATGGACGTGCTGGAAGCGGCCAAGGTGCCGCTGGTGCTGGTGCCCGAAACCTTTTCCGAACAAGGCCTGCTCGACAAGATCAAGCTGGTCGGCCATGCCATGGGCGCGGACAAGCGGGCCGAGTGCCTGACGGCGGTGGTGACCGGCGATCTGGCGCAACTGCGCGAGCTGCGCGCCAGGGTGACGAAGCCGGTGCGCGTGATGTTCGTGATGTCGCTGTTGAACGGCCGGGCAATGGCTGCTGGAAAGAACACCGCGGCGAACGAGATCATCGCACTCGCCGGCGCCGTCAACGCGATCGACGGCTATGACGGCTACAAGATCATCAACGACGAGGCGATCATCGCGGCAAAGCCCGACGTGGTGCTGTCGATCCAGCGCGGCAAGGACTCGGTGGACGCGGAAGCCGTGTACGTCCATCCGGCTTTCGCGCTGACGCCGGTCGCGGCCAACAGGACTTTCATCTCCATGGAAGGCCTCTATCTGCTCGGCTTCGGGCCGCGCACGGCGGCTGCCGCCCGCGACCTCTCGATCAAGCTCTATCCGGCGCTGGCGCCGCAGGCCGAGAAATTCACGCCCGCCGCCGTCACCGCAAACTGCCGGCTGTGACCGCCCTCTCCGACAGCACGGAGCGTGCGAAGCCGCGCAGCGGATACGCGTTCCGCCCGCCCGCCTCGCTCGCCCTCCTTTGCCTGCTGATCGCACTTGCCGGAGCGGCCCTGGTTGCGCTGACGATGGGCGCCGCCGGCATTCCGCTGGCCCGGCTGCCGGCCGCACTCGGGCTGTGGGGGGACGCAGGTCCGACGCTTGTACGCGATCAACTCGTGCTGTGGTCGATCCGGATTCCGCGGATAGCCGCGGCCGGGATGGTCGGCGCCCTGCTCGCGGCATCGGGCGCCATCATGCAGGGGCTGTTTCGCAATCCACTGGCCGACCCCGCGCTGGTCGGCGTTTCCTCCGGCGGCGCGCTGGCGGCTGCTTCAGCAATCGTGTTCACCGACAGCCAGATCGGCCAGAGCTTCCGCTTCATGCAGCATCAATTGCTGCCGCTCGCGGCGTTTGCGGGCTCGCTGGTCACGACGGTCGTCCTCTATTCGATCGCGAGCCGCTCGGGGCGGACGTCGATTGCGATCTTCCTGCTGGCCGGCATTGCGATTGCCGCCATCGCCAATGCCGGCATCGGGCTCCTTGTCTTCATCGCCGACGACCGCCAGTTGCGCGACATCACGTTCTGGATGCTGGGCTCGCTGAGCGGGGCGACCTGGCCCAAGCTCGCGACGCTGGCGCCGGTGCTGGCGCTCGCCTTGATCGCCTGCGTCTCGATCGCGCGCGGGCTCGACGTGCTGGTATTGGGCGAGGCCGAGGCGTTTCACAGCGGCGTCGATGTCGAGCGGCTGAAGCGGATTTCGATCGTGCTGGTGTCGGCGATGACGGGCGTCGCGGTCTCGGTCTGCGGCGTGGTCGGCTTTGTCGGCATCGTGGTGCCGCACCTGCTCCGGCTGGTGATCGGGCCGGCGCACCGGCTGCTGCTGCCGGCCTCGATGCTGTTGGGCGCGGTGCTGCTGGTGGGGGCGGATACGCTGGCCCGCACCATCGTGGCGCCCGCGGAAATGCCGATCGGCATCCTGACGGCGGCGATCGGCGCGCCGTTCTTCCTCGGCATGCTGCTGCGGCAGCGCGGGCTGGTTTCGCTATGACCGTCATTCTCGAAGCGCAGTCGGTCTCGTTGGCGATCGGCGGCGCCACGCTGGTCGACGGCATCGATCTGCGCGTCAAGGCCGGCGAGATGGTCACCATCGTCGGCCCCAACGGCGCCGGCAAATCGACGCTGCTGCGGATGCTGTCCGGCGATCTCCGCCCGACCAAGGGCCGGATCGAGCTGAGGCAGCGCGACATCCACCTCTATGCGCCCCGCGTTCTCGCCCATCACCGTGCGATGCTGTCGCAGCACGTCAACGTCACCTTCCCGTTCACGGTCGAGGAAATCGTCCATATGGGCGCGGGCGACACCGGCCGTGCCGCCGCGCAGCGGCTGGTCGATGCGGCGCTGGGCGAGGTAGGCCTCGCGCATTTCAGCCACCGGCAATTGCCGACGCTCTCCGGCGGTGAGCAGCAACGCGCGCATTTTGCCCGCGTGCTGGTGCAACTCGCCTGCGGCGAACAGCAGCACGGCCCCGGCCTGCTGCTGCTGGACGAGCCGACCTCCAGCCTCGACATGCGCCACCAGATCGACCTGGTGGAGACGGCGCGGCGGCGCGCGCAGAACGGCACCGCCGTGATCGCCGTGCTGCACGACCTTAATCTCGCGATGCGCTTCGCCGACCGGATCGTGCTGCTGCACCGTGGCAAGCTCGCAATCGACGGCGACCGCGCGGAGGCGATCACGGCCGAGACCATCCGCCAAATTTTCGAGGTGGATGTCACGATCGACTATACCGACGGCGGCGTGCCGTTCCTGCTGCCGCAGACCATGCGGCCAGCAGGCCCGCCAACGGCATAACGCCGCAGCGCTTATCCAACGGCGTTACAGGTTCTTCACAGAACCGTCAGCCAACTGTAACAGCCGCTCCGCAAGACACTCCGCATCGTCATCATGAGGAGATCCGCCATGCGCGTGTCATTGCTCTGCTCCGTCGCTTCCGTCTTTCTGGCCAGTGCCGCATTTGCGCAGGGCGAAGGCGAATTTCCCGCCACGCTGAAGGGCCACGCCGTGCTGCCGGCAGAAACCTTCATCGATGCGCCCGCGGATGCGCCCGACGATCTCAAGACCGCGGGCAAATACACCACCGGGAAGCGCGTCGACGCCGCCGGCAGCGTGGTGGGAAAATCCTACGAGCGGCCGACCGGCGTATCGCTGCCGTTCAAGGGCCAGCCGCTGCAGGGCCATTCCGGCATCAAGGTGATGCCCGACGGTTCGTTCTGGGTGCTCACCGACAACGGCATGGGCTCGCGCTACAACTCGGCCGATTCGATGCTCTATCTCAACCGCCACAAGATCGACTGGGCCGGCGGCAAGATCGAGCGGCAGGAAACCGTGTTCCTGCACGATCCCGACAAGAAGGTGCCGTTCCGCATCGTGCATGAGGACACGGCAAAACGCTATCTCACCGGCGCCGACTTCGACACTGAAGGCTTTCAGATCATCGGCGACACCTTCTGGATCGGCGACGAGTTCGGCCCCTATGTGCTGAAGGCCGACAGGATGGGCAAGATCCTGGCCGTGTTCGAAACCACCGCCGACGGCAAGCCGGTGCGCTCGCCCGACCATTGGTCGGTACAGTCGCCTGCGGCACCGGGCGCGAGCTACACCACGGTCAACCTGCGTCGCTCGAAGGGCTATGAAGGTTTTGCCGGTTCGAAGGACGGCAAGTTCCTGTACGGCCTGCTCGAAGGCCCGCTGTGGGACGCCGAGAAAAAGGACTTTGAAAAGGTCGATGGCAAGGAAGCCTCGCGGATTCTCGAATTCGACATAGCTTCCGAAAAGTTCACCGGCCGCTACTGGCATTACGTGTTCGAGCAGAACGGCAATGCCATCGGCGACTTCAACATGATCGACGCCTCCAATGGCCTGATCATCGAGCGCGACAACGGCGAAGGCACCGCCGACAAGGCCTGCCCGGCCGGCCAGCGCGGCGAGAACTGCTTCCCGGATCTCGCCAAATTCAAGCGTGTCTACAAGGTCGAACTGTCAGACGCCAATGTCGGAAAGCCGGTGCGCAAGATCGCCTATGTCGACCTGATGAAGATCCGCGATCCCGAAAAGAAAGCCCGCAAGCCGCTCAATGACGGCGTGCTGACGTTCCCCTTCTTCACCATTGAGAACGTCGACCGCGTCGATGAAACCCACATCATCGTCGGCAACGACAACAATTTGCCGTTCTCCTCGAGCCGCGATCCCAACAAGGCGGACGACAATGAGTTCGTGTTGCTGGAAGTCGGCGAGTTCTTGAAAGCGAAGTGACGGCTTCTCTTCTCCCTCGCCCCGCTCTTTGCGGGGAGAGGGTCGGGGTGAGGGGCTGTCGCCGCGCACTCGCTGACAATCGAATCCGCTGAAGCAGCCCCTCACCCCTGCCCTCTCCCCGTGAAGAACGGGGAGAGGGAGTTCGACTGCCGCCGCAGTGGGCGATCAATCCTTCTTCGTCCGATAATCCCCGAACGTGGTGTCGCGCTGATCGAGTTGTGACTTCACGCTCGATCCATCGCGGCGGAAGGTCGACATGTAGTTCCTGCTGGCCTCCGTCGTGAAGGCGAGTGCCTGAATTTCCGTGCCGGCGCGCATCGCCGCACGCGCGCCCATGATCTCCATCGCGCGGTGCACCGAGCGCTTGTTGAGCTGCTGCAATTCGACCGGCACCTTGGCGGCGCGCTCGGCGAAATCCAGCGTGCGCGCGTCGAGCTCTTCGAGCGGAAACGAACGCGTCGCAAAGCCCCATTCGGCGGCCTCGCGGCCGGACATCGCATCGCCGGTCAACATTAATTCCATGGCGCGGCGCATGCCGACCAACCAGGGGTGATACTGCATGTCGGGCGGGCTCATCAGCCGCACCGGCGGATAGCCGATCTGGGCATCGTCGGCGACATAGACGATATCGCAGGCGGTGGCGAGTTCGGTGCCGCCAGCGAGACAATAGCCGTGCACCTGCGCCACCACGGGTTTTGCCAGATCCCAGATCGAGAACCAGCCTTCGACGACATGGCGCGACCATTGGCCCTGGCCTGCGGCCGAGTGATAGGGCTGGTCGACGCGATTATCCGCCGAAAGATCGTAGCCCGCGGAAAAGCAGGGACCGGCGCCGCGCACGATCGAAATCGATACGTCGCCATCGCGGTCGGCCTGTTCCAATACCTCGAACACTTCTGCGCGCAGTCGGTTGTTCAGCGCATTGCGCTTCTCCGGCCGGTTCAGCGTGATGCGCCGGACCCGCGGCCGGGGATCGTCGACGAGAATGTGTTGATATGGCATCGGCTGGCTTCTCCCTGTTCGCAGGCCTGTTGGGCGGCCCCTCGGCGCGTTAATGCCGGTATCAGAGGGGAAGCCGCGGATAACGGCAAGGCCGTGCGGTGCAAGGCAGAACCCCGCCCCGCCGCCAGGTGACCGATCCCGCCCGACGAGACTCACCAGCTTGACCTGAATCAACGACAGGCGTCGCGCTCAGGCTTTTGATGATCGCTACATTGATGGGAGAAGTGCCATGCTTGTCCGTGACGTCATGGTTGCCCCGGTCATTACCGTGGGTCCCTCCGCCACCGTGCAGGAGGTTGCGAAGCTGTTTCTCGAAAAGCAGATCAGTGCGGTCCCGGTGCTGGATAGCAAGGGCAAGCTGGTCGGCATTGTCAGCGAAGGCGATCTGCTGCACCGCGTCGAGGCCGGCACGGAACGGCACCGGTCCTGGTGGCTTCGCGTATTGACCGAGAGCGATACGCTGGCAGCCGAATACGTCAAATCGCACAGCCGCAAGGTTTCGGATGTCATGACGCGGGATGTCATCACGACCTCG
>Ga0307500_10000018_pt1 | contig 45733 bp, 45 predicted proteins | sample 14_S_MG_FD_201362 | JGI IMG/M metagenome (GOLD analysis project Ga0307500, IMG submission 201362) | Soil microbial communities from Populus trichocarpa stands in riparian zone in the Pacific Northwest, United States - 14_S | ecosystem: Environmental > Terrestrial > Soil > Riparian zone > Trees... | reverse complement strand
CGGAACGGTTCGCGATACCGATGGCAAACCCGTGGAGGGCGTCATCCTGGACTTCTGGAACGCGGACGACGCCGGCAAGTACGACCTGGAGAACCCGTTCCAGGCTTTGATGCCGAACGAGTACAGATATCGCGGCCTCGTCAAGTCCGACGCCAACGGCAAGTACTCGATCGAGACGATCGTGCCGGGCAAGTACCAGATACCGCCGCAATTGCCAGGCTTCGAGTCGTTCGATGGCTTGCTGCGCCCCTCCCACATCCACCTGATGACAAGCCACAACGGTACCGTACCGCTGATCACGCAGATCTATTTCACCGGCGATCCCGAAATCGCCAAGGACCCCTGGGCGTCGAAGTCGAAGAGCATCGTAGGCCTGGACAAGGCGGGCGAGGCGCTCGCAGCGCGCTTCGACATCGTCCTGCTGCGGATGGGTTAATTGCCTTGGGAAACAACGACGGGAAATGAACGCAGCGTCAAGAGACAGACAAGAATGATTATCGATCGGATCGAGGCGATACTGGTCGATGTTCCGACAAAGCGCCCGCACAAGTTAGCGTTTGCCACGGTAGCAGAGCAAAACTACGTCATCGTCCGCGTCTTCGCGGACGGAGCTGTGGGCATTGGCGAGGCGGCGACCATCGGCGGACCGCGATGGGGCGAGGAGTCGACGGAAGGCATAAAAGCGACGATCGACGGCTACATTGCACCCGTGCTGGTCGGCCAGGATGCGCGCAATCTCAACGCCGTCGAGACGCGGGTCGCACAGGCGGTGCGCGGCAACGCATTCGCGCGCGCCGCTGTGGTAATGGCCGTGCATGACCTGGTCGCGCGCGCGAACGGCGTCAGCGTGGCGGAGTTGTTGGGCGGTGCGCAGACCCGGTCGCTCGAACTGATCTGGACACTCGCGTCCGGAGACACCGACCGCGACATCGCTGAAGGCGAGGAAATGCTGGAAAGCCGCCGACACCGGCATTTCAAGATCAAAATCGGCTTTGGCGATTCCGAGCGCGACACGGCCCACGTTGTCAAGTTGGCGCACGCATTTGCCGGCCGTGCCTCGATCCGCGTCGATCTCAATCAGGCTTGGGACGAAGCCACCGCGCGCCGGTTGCTGCCGAAGCTGGCCGGCGCCGGCGTCGCCCTCGTCGAGCAGCCTCTGCCGCGCTGGAATGTGGAGGGTATGGCGCGGTTGTCGGCAAGTACCACCGGCATCGCTATCATGGCGGATGAGGGCGTCGCGTCATGCCACGACGCCCTCGCCCATGCCCGCTTGCGCGCCGCCGACGCATTCGCACTCAAGGTGACGAAATCCGGCGGCTACGCCGAAACGCGGCGCGTCGCGGCGATCGCGGATGCAGCCGGCATCGGCCTCTACGGCGGCTGCATGCTGGAAACGGGTGTTGGCACAGCCGGATATATGCAGCTGTTCTCGACCTTCAGCCATCTCGGTTGGGCATGCGAGCTGTTCGGACCACGGCTGCTGCAGCATGACATTATTGCAACCCCGCTGGCGATGCACGACTTTGCCATCCACCTTCCCGATGGCCCGGGCACCGGCGTCACGATCGATCCGGACAAGCTCAGTTTCTACCGCCGCGATGGCGGCCATCAATCCAGAAAGGCCGGGTGAAGGTCATGTTGTACATGGTGGAGATGACGGTGGAGCTACCGACCGAACTGGGGATAGAAAGGACCGAGGCGCTGATTGTGGCGGAGCGCAACTATGCGCAGGAACTGCAGCGGCAAGGCAAGTGGCGGCACCTTTGGCGCGTGACCGGTCGCTACGCCAACGTCTCGATCTTCGACGTTGAAAGTCATGATGCGCTCCATGAAACGCTGACCCGGCTTCCGCTGTGGCCCTATCTGAAGATCAACGTCACGCCTCTCTCCAAACATCCCTCCTCAATCGACTGACAACAAGCGAGCTTCTCCTCATGCCAACCATCTCTCGCCGTGGCGCTCTCGCCGGTATCGCAGTTGTCTTGTCTGTGTTGGCTTTCCGGCCATCGGCCGCGCAGGAATTTCCAAGCAAGCAGATGCGGCTGATCGTGCCGTTCGCCGCAGGTGGTGCGGCCGACATTATCGGACGTACTGTCGCCGACAAGCTCGGAACGCTCTATGGCAAGACTATCATCGTCGAGAACATGGCTGGTGCCGGCTCCAACATCGGCATCAACGCTGCCGTGAAAGCGGAGCCCGACGGTCATACGCTGGTGCTGGGTGCGATCGCCATCGCAATCAACCCCTTCCTCTACAAAAGCATGCCATTCGATCCGGCCAAGGATCTGGCGCCGCTCACGCTGGCGCTGGAGACCCCCAACATCGTGATTGTACCCGCTACCTCGAACGTGCAGACTGTGGCTGACCTCATCGCCAAGGCGAAGACCGCTCCCCTGAACTACGCGTCGGCGGGCATCGGCTCGTCCCTGCATCTGGCGGCCGAACTCTTCAAGCAGCAGGCCAAGGTTGACCTCGCGCACGTCGCCTATCGTGGCAGCAATCCCGCGCTCACAGACCTGATAGCCGGCCGCATGGACGTCATGTTCGACAACGCATCGACGGCACTTCCGCAGATCGAGGCCAAGACGGTCCGCGCCATTGCGGTTACCACCAAGGTCCGCCTGGCGACCCTGCCCGACGTGCCGACCGTCGCCGAAGCCGGCGTACCCGGCTACGAGATGGGCAACTGGTGGGCGCTCTTCACGTCAGCCAGAGTGCCACCCGCAATTGCGGCAAAGCTTTCCGCTGACTTGCGCAAGGTCCTCGCTGATCCCGAGGTGCAGAAAAAGATTACCCTCGTGTCCGGGCGCATCATAGCGTCCAGTTCGGAGGAACTGGCCGCGCACGTCGCCGCGGAGGCCTCTAAATGGAAGTCGGTCATCGAAGCGGCAGGCATTCGCGAGAGCCAGTAGGCGCCCTCACGGCCTGGCGTGCGCCTAGCGAACTGATAAGAGAAGCGGGCAAATGGAGTCGGTCCGCAACTAATAGTTGTAACTGATAAGCTTTTCGGTATTTGCTTATCAATCGCCAACCGACTCCATTTCTAACTCATGCTTATCGACCACGAGATGCTCTTGGGCATAACGGCCGCTTTGCGCCAACAGCGGCCGTTCCATAACCGCTCATTCAGTCAATAGATGCTCATTGCAACCTCACCACCAGCGTCCACAGCCTTCGAATTTTCGACCACACGCCTCTTCAACAAGCACATCGCTTGGCAAGCGACACACGCTCGGCCGACGCCTGCGCATGTTAGCTGTACTGAGATTTTCTTTGATCTCCCGGTGCACACGTCGTGCACACGCCGCCTTCTAACCAATTGAAAAAATTGAACTCTCGCTCCAATCCATCATCGGGAAGTTTGAGCTAGGTCCAGCCAGCCGCAGCTAGCGAAATCTAACGCAGCGCGACACCCGCTGGGTGCGCCATGCCAAGGGATCGGCTCGAGCGGGCCGCTTGGCTCGGCCTTTCAGGCCGAGCCAGTTGAGTGCTCCGATCGCCCACGGCAGATTGACGTGCTATTTCATCGTCGGCATGACGAATTCGGGTCCTTGCGCGATGCTCGTCGGCCAACGGCTAGTGACCGTCTTGAGCCGGGTGTAGAAGCGAATTCCCTCCGGACCGTGCATGGAATGGTCGCCGAACAGGGAAGCCTTCCATCCGCCGAACGAATGGAACGCCACCGGTACGGGAATCGGCACGTTGATGCCCACCATGCCGACGCGTATGCGATGGGCAAACTCTCGGGCAACGTCACCGTTCTGGGTGAAGACCGCCGTTCCGTTGCCGTACTCATTGTCGTTGATCATACGGGCTGCGGAGGCATAGTCGGGTGCCCGAACCACGGCGAGCACAGGGCCGAAGATTTCTTCCCTGTAAATCTTCATGTCAGGCGTGACGTGATCGAACAAGCTGCCACCGATGAAGTAGCCACCTTCGTTGGAAGCGGAAGTCGCGACCGTCAACGACAAGTTTCGCGCCCTCCTCGACACCTGAATCCACATAACCGCGGACCTTGTCGAGATGTTGCTGGGTTACCAGCGGCCCCATTCGGATTCGGAATTGAAGCCCGAGCCGACCTTCAGGTCGCGAATTTTCGGCTCCAGCTTCGAAATCAGAGCTTCGGCCGTCCTTTCGCCGATGGGCACCGCGACTGATATCGCCATGCAACGTTCCCCGGCCGAGCCATAGGCCGCGCCCATCAGAGCATCGACGGCCTGATCGATGTCAGCATCCGGCATGACCACCATATGGTTCTTGGCGCCGCCAAGCGCCTGACAACGCTTCCCGGCGCTGGTCGCCGTCATAGCGGTCCTGATTTCATTGTGATTCACCAACGCAAGGAACAGCCGCCGCAGGCGTTCGAATGCGCCTGCATATATGGTTACAACGTAGCAGTCGGAGAGCTTTAGCGCGTGGCCTCCGACCTCGAGGCTCTCAAGCAAACAAAAATAGACCATCTGGTTGATCGGGCGGTCTGCTCGGTGGCACTGAATCGCGGCGAGGCACAGGCTGGAAACTGCTTGGTAGTGCGACTTTCTAGTCTCCCAAGCCACAAACGCTCACGTTCCAGAACCGGGAATTGTCCGGATAATTCGGCAGGCCTTCAAACATCAGCATGGTCACGCCGTTGACGAGCGGCCCGTACAGAACGTCGCTGTGGCCGGTGACCCAGCCGACATCGGTGCCCCCGGGCTGCCCAGACCAATCAGCATAAGGTGACCTGTCCCGCTACGTCGCCGCATCTTCCATCTCTGGAATGGGAGAAAGAACACCCTTGCCATGAAGGAAATGCTCAATGTTCCGCAACAGAAGATTGGCCCCGATGGCTTGAACTTCCGGGGCATAGGCGCCGATGTGAGGCGTCAGAATGACGTTGGTCAGGCTGCGCAACGATAACGGAATCGATGGTTCCTCTTCGAAGACGTCCAACGCCGCGCCGGCAATCGTATTGGACCGCAAGGCTTCCGCCAGGGCATCCGTATCCACCAGGCTTCCTCTGCCGACGTTCACCAGGAAGCCCTTTGGTCCCAAAGCTGCCAGCACCTGCTCATCGATCATATGGTAGGTCCCGGCGCCGCCGGGAGCCGCGACGATCAAGCAATCAACCTCGCTCGCCAGATCAATCACCGACGCATAATGCTTCCACGAAACGTCCGCCTTGACCGTTCTGGTGTGGTAACTCACCTCCATATCAAATCCCTCAAGCCTCCGGGCAATCCGGCGCCCAATGGCGCCTAGCCCGATGATCCCCAGCTTTTTACCGGTCGGAATTGGTCGCGGCTGGAGACCTCCTCGCCACAAATCCTGCTTTGCCATGCTGTCGAACACAGTGATATTGCGCATGATCGCAAGCAACATTGCGACAGCATGATCGGCCACAGCCGGAGCGTTCGATCCGGCGCCATGCGTAATGACAATCCCTCGCTTGCGCGCGGCCAACAAATCGACATTCTCGTATCCGGTTCCGATGCAACAGATCAGGGACAGCTCCGGCATGCTCTGAATTTCTTCTGCGGACGCACCGGTAAGCCCTGAAGTTACGAGTACACGCACGGTCGACTGGACATTTGCCTTCGGAAGGGGGCGCCCCTTCATCAAATCGTGGATATTGAACTTCTCCCTAAGGGCTTCCCGAAAGGCTGGCGCTTCGACCTTGAAAATTACGTCGGTGGACACAGGCTCTTGTTCCTTTGTGATAACCTTGCCGCCGTCGAGGCCATCGTCGGGACGCGGTTGAACAGCTTCTTTTCGTCTTGGGACAGTACGCAGTGCGCTGACGCAGGCCGCGAGAACAGCAATGCAGGTGCCTGCGAAAAGGGAAATGGTGGGGCCACTTTCAAGCCCAAAATTCGTCAGGAAGACTGCGACGGAGGCAGCGCCAATCGACTGCCCCAATAGTCTGGCGGAACCCAGTATTCCGCTTGCAGCGCCGCTTCGGGGCGCCGGTGCCGAACTGATGAGCGCCCAATTGTTGGGGGATTGAAAAAGGCCAAAGCCCGCCCCACACAACGCCATGCCAATAATGATGCGGATTGGTGTGGCGCGAACATCGAGGGTCGCCAGCAATACCAGTCCCGCAACAAAGATCAGTATCCCGGCTGTGCCGAGGATTCCTGCGGACAGCCGACCGATAAGTCGGCCGGTGACCAGAGCGGTGACGATCACCGCTGCGGGCCACGGGGCGATCAGAAATCCGATAACGGCGGGATCGTGATAGCCCAGATGTTCGATCAGGAATGGCAAAACCAGCATGGCCTGCATCTGTGCCGTAAAGGTGCAGACCGACGTCAGTACCGATATCCGGAAAAGCGGGATCCTGAACAGATCGATCGGGAACAGCGGCGCTGGCTTGCCGCGTTCGCGATTCAGATAGGCCCAGCTCAGCAACACCACGGCGGCGCCTTCGAGCATGACAACCCACCATGGATGCCCGTGACCAAGCCCGTTGATAAAGAACAACAGTAGCCCGAACGCCGTCGAACACAGAATGGCTCCCGGAAGATCGAAACGGTGAGCGGACAGAGGGGTTGGCGGTATCGCGAAAAGAGCCAGTACGACGGCAACTAGGCCGACGGGAACGTTGACCGCGAACATTCCATGCCAGTCGGCATATGCAATGATCAGCGATCCGATGGGCGCTCCTGCGGTCAGCGCTGAGGCGGCAACGAATGAATTGATTCCAATTCCCTTGCCGAGATCCCGGCGTGGATAGACAAACCTGATGAGGGCGATATTCACGCTCAAGATGCCGGCTCCACCGAGCCCCTGCACAACCCGGCACATAATGATCGTAAGAAAGCTGTCGGACATGGAGACCGCGGCCGACGAGACGAAGAAAAGCACCAGCCCGCAGAGATATACTTTGCGATAGCCGTAGATCTCGCCGAGGGACGAGAATGGCAACAGGCTCACGGCCAGCGCGAGCTGATAGGAGCTGATGAGCCAGATCGACGTCGCTGGCGAAACGCCCAGCTCCCGGGACATGGCCGGCAGCGCCACGTTGATCATGCTATTGTCGAGGCTCGTCATGCAGACGGCAAGCGTGATGGTCGCGATCGACAAATACCTTCGCGGGGTGGGCACGCCGGCCTCGCCGTCAACCCGCGGCATCAAACTCAGAGTCACATTTAAACTTTCTGCCTAACAACCGTCGCTGCCGTGTGCGTTTATGAATCGAGCACGATCCGGCCGCTGTCGGCGGCCCAGCCGGCGATGACTTCCGCTCCCGATGAGAGGTTTGGGAGACGGGACAGCCCGAGGCCGGACTGATTCGAGAGCAGCGGCGTGCCGTCGCTCATCTTCATGTGGACATGGGTCATCTGTCCTCTGAATACGACCTGATCGATCGTTGCCGCGACCTCGTTGGTGCCCGGCGTCTCACTCCCGGAGGCCGCCCTGAGATTGATGGCTTCCGGCCGGATCGACAGCAGCAAATCACCGGACCCCGGTGGGTTGCCCGGCACATGCGCTTCGCTCCCGGGCGCCAGCCTCACCTTAGCCCCCGTGGAGTCGGCAGACACGACCGAGCAGTGAATGAAATTCGAGGCACCGATGAAACTCGCGACAAAACGGCTGTCAGGACGCTCATAGACTTCCTTGGGCGTACCCACCTGCTCAAGACGTCCGCCACGCATGACGACGACACGGTCCGCCATGGTCAGGGCCTCTTCCTGGTCGTGCGTGACCAGCACCGCGGTAATCCCGAGCCGTTGCTGGATCTGCCGTAGTTCGAATTGCATGCTTTCGCGAAGATTCTTGTCGAGCGCTCCCAAGGGCTCATCGAGAAGCAGCAGGGTGGGCTCGATCACCAGCGCCCGCGCAAGCGCCACGCGCTGTTGCTGCCCGCCCGAAAGCGCCGCCGGCAGCCGATCAGCATATTTCCCCAGTTGCACCATCGCCAGCGCGGCATCGACCCTGGAACGAACGTCCGATTTGCGCAGGCGACGCATTTGCAGCCCGAACGCCACGTTCTGAGCCACCGTCAAATGCGGAAACAGGGCATAGCTCTGGAACAGCATGCCGATGTTCCGCCGGTGCACCGGGACATGCGTGACCCGTGATCCGCCGATCAGCACCTCCCCCGCCGTCGGGCTGACCAGTCCGGCAATCATCCGCAACGTTGTCGTCTTGCCGCAGCCGCTTGGCCCCAGCAGCGCGACCAGCTCTCCCTCGGCGATCCTCAAGGTGACTCCATCGACGGCAATGGAGTCGCCAAACGTCTTGGTCAGTCCGGAGATCGCGAGATCGGTCGGGGGGCGTCGCACCGTCAACCCCCAAAGACCTGATTGTATTTCTCGATGATCCCGCCGCGCTGTGGATTGAGTTTCTCCCAGTCGAGCAGGATCAACTCGTTGACGCGAGATTCAGGATAGGCGACCAGGGCCGCGACATCTTTTTTCAGCTCGAGGTCTTTGACCGACGGTGCCGCATAGGTGACATTCGCGAGGGCCAACTGGGCTTCCGCTCCCAACATGCGATCGATGAAGGCCGCGCCCAGATCCGGCTCCGGCGCTCCTTTGACCAACGCCATGCAGTTGACGCCGGCGAACAGCCCCTCTTTCGGCTTGGACTGCAAGATCGGCGCGCCTTTGACGATGTAGGGGACCACCGACTTGGAGAAGTCTGGGCCTCCGACATCGGCCTGCCCCTGTGTGACTTGAAGCACTGCCGGGCCGGTCGATTCGTAGATCGTCTGCACATTGGGCTTCAACTCGGCCATTTTTGCCCAACCTTTGTCGATTTCGTATTGCGCCTCGAGAATGGGCTTTCCCGTTGCGAAGGATGCGGCCATGGCGAGCAACTGAACGCTCTGTGACTGCTTCGGGGTCGACAGCATGAATCGCCCGCGAAACCGCTCGTCCCACAGATCGGCCCAGCTTTCGATGGGCTTTGACAGGGTGCTCGAAAACCACGGCGAAATAGTCGAGATCGCAAACGCCACGCCGTAATCATCATTGTAGATGAAACGTGGGAACGTTTTCTCCAAATTCGGAATCTTGCTGCGCGGCAGCTTCTCGATGAGATTCTCAGCCTTTGCGATGGGAATGCCGAGATCGTCCATCATGATCACCGAATAGTTCGGCGCGGCCTTTTGCGTTCTCAGAAGCGCGATACTTCCGAGCGTGACGTTCTCGGTCTGAAACACCTTGCAATCATAGTCAGCCTGGAATTTTGGAATGACCTGCTTGCGGATCACCTCGCCCTGAATGTTGGTATATGTCCCCACGTAAAGGTTCTTCCCCGCCGCCCATCCGTTGCGCACAAAGAATTGCGGGGCGGCGATGCCGACCGCTGCCGCACGCAGCAGCGTCCGACGCGAAACCGGGCGAATTATTTTTGAAGAGCCGTTAGCCATGCCTAAACCCCTTTTCAATCTGGAAATTCAAACGCCCATCGCGCGCCGGAGACCGACGATCTTTTCCAATCCGACAACTGCCAGTACGCCTGTCAGAATCATCAGGCTGGACATGGCGGCAATCGACGGGTCGAAAATCCTGTTGAGACTGTCGTGGAGATACACGGGCAGCGGCGTGTATTCCGCATCGCCGAGCCACATGGAAATCGGGTAGTCATCGAACGAGATCATGAAGGCGAAAAGGCATCCCGCCGCGATGCCGGGAACGATCTGCGGAGTCGTCACCTTCAGAAACGCCCGGAACGGCGACGCACCGAGCGTCATCGCCGCTTCTTCAAGCGTCCGGTCGACGAGCTCGAGACTGACCGTGATGGTTCGAACCAGGTAAGGCAGCGTGATCAGCACATGGCCGACAAGCAGGTTGATCCCGGCATCCCGCATCTTCGCTTGCGAAAAGAACTTCAGCAGCGCCAGGCCGGTGATCAGAATTGGCAGTATCATCGGCGACAGCAGAAACGTTCTTACCGTGGCAGAGCCCGGCACGTCCCACCGGTCGAGCGCATACGCAGCCGGCAAGCCCAGCATCAGCGCGGCAGACGTCGCGCCCAGCGCGATGCACACGCTGACGACGAAAGATCGCCTGAAGTCCACGTCCTGCAGCACCTTTTCGTACCAGACAAGCGTGAACCCTTTCGGAGGGAAGGTCGCGAAAGTGAGCTCTGAAAAGGACAGCGCAACGACGACCACCAAAGGCGCAGCCACGACCACAAGGATCAGCATCGCCGCGCTATAGGTGATGAATCCACCGCCGCCCGAAAGCCTTCCTGACATCAATGATCTCCCTGGGACCGGCCGCGGCGCGTGAAGAAATCGATAATCCAGGTCGACACCGCATTGGAGCACAGCGCGATCGCGACCATCACCGACGCGATCGCTCCGGTCATCGGCCAGTCGAACACGGTCATCGCCTGCTGCTCGAGCAGGATACCGAGCATCGAACCCTTGGTGCCACCAACCATCTGCGGCGTCACGAACGAGGCGGCAGTCAGCGCGAACACGATGGTCACGCCGGCCGTTAGGCCCGGCGCGCTCAGCGGCAGCGTGACGCGCAGGAAGGCGCGCCAGGGCGGTGCACCGAGCATGCGCGCGGCTTCGATGAGAAACGAGCTGATGCGTGCCAGCGATGTCGCGATCGGCAGCACGATCAACGGCAGAAACACATGCACCGAGGCAATAATCACAGCCCATTCGGTATACATGACCTTGATCAACCCCGGGCTGCTGCTGCTCAGCGAGGCTAGGAGCCAGTTCACCACGCCGGATTTGCTGTTGCCAAGCAACAATTGCCAGCCGTAACAGCGCACGATGACGCTGACCACGAGCGGGGCCACCACGACGATCATGGTCAGCCGGCTGAGCGCTGGGCGGCCATAGGCGATCACCATCGCCAGCGGGTAGGCCAGAATGATCGAAATCGCCGATGTCCACAGCGAGATGCTCAGAGTGCGCAGCACGACGCGCTGATAGGCGGGGCTGAACAGCAATCGGTCGTAGTGCGCCAGCGTCGCGGGGAGTCCGATATCGCCGCTCGGCGATTGGGTGAGAACGCTGGACCCCAGCAGGGTGAACGACGGCACCAGAAGAAAGAAGAAGAGAAATGCGAGAGCGGGCAGCAGCAAGAGCGTGCCGATAGAAAGCCGAAAGATTCCCCGGCGATCCGCAGGCGCTGCGGACACAATCTGCGCCGACGCCGAAGCAATGCTCATGCTGACTCCTCCATCATCCCGACGCGACGCGGCTCCCGCTCGCGCAACAATTTTTCGAGGAAGTGGATGTTCACTTCACCGCGCTCGAACTGCGGATCGTTGAGCACGATCTTGTGCAGTTCACGGTTGATGCTGATGCCGTCAACGCGAAGCTCATCGAGCGCTTGCTTGAGCCGCTTTACGCATTCGGGCCGGTCATGGCCCCACACGATGAGCTTGGCGACCAGGGAGTCGTAATGGCTCGGAACGGAAGCCCCCGACCGCATGTGCGTATCGACACGCAGGCCGGGACCCAGAGGGGAATGCCAGTTCAGGACGGAGCCCGGCGACGGCATGGACAGAAACGGATCCTCGGCATTGATCCGGCATTCGATCGCGTGACCGTTGAACACGATGTCGGACTGGTTGATCGACAATGGCAGGCCGCCGGCGACCCGGATCTGTTCGCAGACGATATCGATGCCGGTGATCGCTTCCGTCACCGGATGTTCGACCTGGACCCGCGTGTTCATTTCGATGAAGGCGAACACGCCATTCTCATAAAGGAATTCAAACGTGCCCACGCCGCGATAGCCGATCGCCAGGCATGCCGCTGTACATCGCTCGCCGAGCGCCGCGATCGCCTCGCGCGGGATTCCGGCGGCGGGGGCTTCCTCGATGACCTTCTGATGGCGCCGTTGCACGGAGCAATCGCGCTCGCCCAGCCAGAGGTAGCGGCCGAAATCATCGCAGAGCACCTGGATCTCGATGTGCCTCGGATGCTCCAGAAACTTCTCGATATAGAGGTCGGGATTGCCGAACGATTTCGCCGCGACCGCGCGAGTCGTGACAATGGCCGCGGCGAGTTCGGACGGCGACCTAACGACGCAGATTCCCCTGCCGCCGCCGCCGCCCGCCGCCTTCACAATGACCGGGTAACCCACGTCGCGCGCAATCGCGTCGCATTGCGATTGATCGGGAGGGAGCGCGCCATCGCTGCCCGGCACGCAGGGGATTCCCACCTTCTTCATCGCCTCCTTGGCGGCGATCTTGTCCCCCATCAGCCGCATCACGGCCGCGCTGGGTCCAATCAGCGTCATGCCCGCTTGTTCGACGGCTTCGGCGAAGTCGCCATTTTCCGAGAGGAAGCCATAGCCGGGATGGATCGCTTCCGCGCCCGACGCTCCGGCGGCCAGCAGGATCGCGCCGGCGTCCAGGTAGCTTTGGCCCGGCGGCGGCGGCCCGATGCAGACGGCCTTGTCCGCCATCTCAAGATACATCGCCCCGCGATCCGCCTCTGAATGAACCGCGACCGTCCGCAGCCCCAATCGCTTGCACGCCCGGATGATCCGAAGTGCAATCTCTCCACGATTGGCGATGAGGACGGTGCGGAATTTCATCGAGATCAGTCCGGCGTTACTTCGCGAGTTCGGTCAGCGGCACGATCTGGCCGCCGCCCTTTTCAACCGTCGACCGAACCGCCTTCGCGATTTCGAGCGCACCTGCCGTGTCGCTGTGCACGAGGACGCAGGCCGCATCCATCTTGATGCGCTTTCCCGACATGGCCGTAATGGTGCTGTCGTTCATGAACTGGTCCATACGGGCGACGACGACATTGAGGTCCGTGATCATCGCGCCAGGCAGGCTGCGGCTGACGAGATGCCCTTCGTCGTCATAGGCTCGGTCCGCAAAAATCTTTCCGACCGTCCGCAAGCCGAGCTTCTGTGCGTATTGCCTGCCTTTCCCGGTCGGCTGCAGCGCGACGATGAGGTTCTTGTCGAACGCTGCAAAGATATCGAGAATCAGTTCGCGATATTCCGGGTTATTCTTGGCCATATCTCCCATCGCGCCATGCGTGCCGGCGTGGGTGACCTCGTAGCCTCCGACTTTTCCGATCGCGGCCAGTGCGCCTAGCTGGTACAGCGCGTGCTTCTGCATATCGCGCGGGTTGATATTCATCTGCACGCGGCCAAATCCCAGCAGATCGGGAAGGCCAATGTGGGCGCCGAGCGCGACCTTGTTTTCTTTCGCCGCCTCCACCATGCGCGACATGATGACAGCATCGCCGGCATGAAAGCCGCACGCGACGTTCGCCGATGAAATGACCTTCATCAGGGCCTCGTCGTCGCCGCCTTTCCAGCGTCCAAAGCCTTCGCCCAGGTCCGAGTTCAGATCGATCTTCATTGAAGCGTCTCCAGTCGACTAAATCGTGGTTTGTTTCTGCATGATGAAAAGCGGAAGCGAGAAGTCGACTTCGTCACCGGGACTGCAGAGCGCCTGCACGATTTTCCCTGTGAACGGTGCGACCACCGGTCGATAGATCGGTCCGACCTGAATCAACGCCATGCATTCGCCTTGCTGCTTAACCTCGCCGATTGCGACGAAGTCCTCTGATCTCGATGGATGCCTCGCAACAAACGTGCCAACTCCGGGCGACGTGACCTCGACGTCCGAGCTCGATGTGAAACGCGGCGCAGCACCGGCTGTGACAACGGGTGCAGCGACTTCGCTGGGCGGCAGCACAAGCTTGAAGTGCGACGCGCCGTCCCACACCTCGAACTCATCGATGCCGTGCTTGCGCAGCAATTCAACAACTGACGGCATACTGTGCATCGCTTGGCTCATGAGTGTGCCTTCGAAAATCTGCAGTAGCTGCTGAGGCGGGCAACATCTTGAAGATACTTCGATTGTTCCGCGCGTGCGGTACGCGCTTCGTCGAGAGACACTTGAGAAAAACGCAGCGAACGGCCTGGCGCGGCCTGCGCGAGCCGCCACAGATCACTCTGAATCACGATCGCGATCTTGGGATAGCCGCCGGCGGAATTGCCATCGGAAAGCTGGATGATCGGTTCACCCGATGGCGGCACTTGAATGACGCCCGCGACGATTCCCTGAGATCGCATTTCCGTTGGGGTTGTTCGCTGCAAGGAGGGGCCGGCGAGGCGATACCCCATGCGGTTGCTTTGCACCGTCACGGTCCACGACGCCGTCTTGAACGCGTGAAGTGAGGCATCGTCGAATTGCTCGTATTCCGAGGCGGGAATGACGCGCAAGATAACGTCGCATTGCCCGGCCCAGCTATGATAGCCGCCCTTCAGGACGGCGTCGGGCGGCTGGATACCCAGACCGAAACTGTCCCGGAATTGAAGCGCTGCACCAGGCACAGTCGGAAGCTGATCGCCCGCGCGCAAGGGGCGCCCGGAGAATCCGCCGAACCCATCGCGGCTTTGCGTACTCCGGGACCCGAGCACCATCGGAACATCGATTCCTCCGGCAACAGCTAGGTAACTTCGCATTCCGCTCATGGGTGAGGTGAGCGTGAGGACCTGTCCAGCCTTTACGTTCACGACCCACCACGGCGGAAGCGAACGGCCATCCAGCGTCGGCGCGCAGTCCGCGCCCGTGATGGCGATCGCGATGTCGCAATCAAAGCGGATCTTCACCGGAAAGAGCTGAAACTCCATTCCCGCCAGGTTCGCATCGTTACCGAGGGCGAGGTTGCCGGCGGCGAGGGCAACGCGATCCATCGCACCCGCGCAGCCGATCCCGTAGCGCCGGTATCCGAAGCGCCCGAGATCTTGGACGGTGTTGAGTGGAGGTGTCTGGATGATCTCGATCATCGATCAAGCCGCTCAACGCGAAACCGGATACGATCGCCGAGCGAGACGATGCTCATCGGATCGCGCGCAATATCAAATGGAATGGGGACATCGTGCGCCCGGCCGATCACATGCCATCCAGTTGGCGACGTATCTGCGGCATTGGGATGCTTTGGTGCTCCCAGAATCGCCTGCGCGCCCGCGATCGAAACGGTGCCTCCGACCTTTCTCATGACCGGCACTTTGCGCCGCGGAATGAAGAGGCGAGGATCAAGCCCGAAAAGGTAGCCAAATCCCGGGCCGGTTCCCGGCGCAAAAATCGTGTATTCGGCGCCGGAGTGCAGTTGCACGATCTCGGCCACGTCGACCTGGTGATAGCGCGCGACATCTGGAAGGTCGCCGCCGCCCTCCCCGCCATAGACCACGCCAACTTCCAGCAACTTGCTGGGGCGTCTGCCGCTTTGGCTCTCGCTCCAGGCGCGCAGCAGCCTGTCGTGGTATTCGACCGGATCATGCTCATCGTTCTGGATAAGCACCAGCAGACTGTTCATGCCCGGCTGCGTGTCGAGGACGCCTGCCCAGCCGAGGACGACATCATTCAGCGCCCAGATTCGTTCCTGGGTGGGAAGCGCGAGGTCCCCCTCCGCTTCAAGAAGCAATCCGTGATCGCCGCAATAGGAGACGCGCGGCTTTTCGAGAATGGTGATCCCACCGCTCAAGAGACAGCCCCCGAAAGCGGCGTGGCGGAGATGGTGACCAGCGGCTGGCCAACCGCAACCTCGATACCGTTCTCGACGTGAATGACGGCGACGAAGCCATCGATGGGAGCGACGACGGGCATGAAGACCTTCATCGCTTCCAGGATGCCGATCTGCTGATCCTTCGCCACCTGGGCACCGATACTGACGAACTGCTTTTCACCGGGTGCGGGTGCGTGGTGAAACACGCCGTGCATGAATGAAGTCACGGGCAGATCGGAGCCGGGCGAAGCCACCGGGCGCGGCGGGCCGTCAACGGATGGCGATGCCACGACGGCCCTGATAGCATCGGCGGGGGTGGCACTGCCGCTACCACGGCGAATCCTGAACTTGAGTGACGCGTCGCTGAACTCCAGCTCCGAGGCGCCGGATCTATTGAACAGATCGACGATCTCTTCAACAAGCTCGATCGAGGGAAACACCATTCGACAAATTCGCCTATTCTCGGGAAATCGCGGCTTACTTCAGCTTCGCGATCGCGCCGGTAATTCGCTGGCAGGCATCTTCGAGCCGCTCCATCGAGGTCGCGATGGAAATACGAAAATGCGGTGACAAACCATAGGCAGCGCCGCCGACCACCATCACCTTCGCGTGCTCGACGATGAACTCCGCGACGTCAGAGTCACTGTGAAGGATTTTGCCTTCAGGGGTCTGCCGTCCGAACAACCCCTCACAACCGATAAAGAGATAGAAGGCCCCCTCCGGCCGCAGGCACGTGAGGCCAGGAACCCAGTTGAGCAGGCTGATGACGCGATCACGACGACTCTGGAATGCAGCCGACCTCTCCGCGAGGTAGTCCTGCGGGCCAGTCAAGGCCGCCGCCGCCGCCGCCTGGCTGATCGAGCAACTGCTGCCAAGCGACTGTGACTGCACCCGCCGCATGGAGGCGATCAATTCGGCAGGACCACCGGCATAGCCCACCCGCCAGCCGGTCATGGCGTAGGCTTTCGAAACACCATTGACGGTGAGCGTTCTCGACTTGAGATCGGGAGCCACCGACGCGAAGCTGTGGAATTCCAGTCCGTCGAAAATTATATGCTCGTAGATTTCGTCCGTCATGACGAGCAGGCGCGGATGCCGCCTGACCACCTCTGCCAGCGCCTCCAGGTCGGCCTTGCTGTAAACCGACCCGGTCGGGTTGTTGGGCGTATTCAACAACAGCCACTTAGTGCGCGGCGTTATGGCCTCTTCGAGGCTATGGGCGTCAAGTTTGTAGCTGTTGTTCTGCGAGCATTTCACAACGACGGGCGTGCCACCCACCAAAATGGTCATATCGGTGTAGGACACCCAATGCGGCGCAGGAACGATAACCTCGTCACCAGGATCGATGCTGGCCATCAGCGCCAGGAATACGACATTCTTCGCACCCGAACTGGCAAGAATCTCGTCTGGAGCGTAGACAAGGTTGTTGTCACGCTGAAATTTCAGTCCTATCGCCTTCTTGAGCTCGACGGTTCCGTCTGACGCCGTATAACGCGTTTGCCCTTTGCGCATCGCCACGATGGCGGCTTCGATGATGTGATCCGGCGTATCGAAGTCCGGCTCGCCAGTGGCCAGGGAGACCAGGTCAACTCCGGCGGCTAGAAGTTCGCGGGCCTTTCGCGATGCCGCCTCTGAGGCTGACGCTTTGACGCGAGACAGACGTTCGGCGGTCATTGACATAAGTAGAGCTCCTAGCTTTCAGCGCGAGATGCGCGAAAGGGCAAAGAAGCCATCCTTAGCCAGATCCTTCCGGTAATTTTCGATGTCAGCCGCTTCGCTGCATCTCTCATTATGACAATGATGCAGCGCGGGCATTGCAAACACGCGATTTATTCATTACGGCAAGCGATAAGTTTTGGCTAATGGGTGGTGAAATGCAAAGCGTCGCACTTCTGGAAGATCGCAACCTTCCAAACCTTCGGCACGTCCGCCTGGTTATGCTCATTTCCGAAGGCCTCAGCTTGCGGAAGGCAGCACAACGGCTGCGGCTTACCCAACCGGCGGTTACGCTTGGTCTCGGAACGTTGGAGGATCAGTATGGCGCGCAATTCTTTGAGCGACGCGTGGCCGGTCTCACACAGACGCCGTTCGGCGCTGCCTTTGCGAGACGCGCCGCGCGCTGCATGTTTTATTTATCGCGGGCCTTGAGCAGGTTCTGTTCCGAGCCTGAGCGCCCGTCGGTCGAGCGACTGGAAAAGTTATTGAGTCTTTTGACCATTCCGCAATTGCGCGCATTGGTCGCCATGGACGAACATGAGGGTTTCCGGCCGGCCGCAGAAAGTCTCGGCCTGAGCGTGCCGTCGCTTCATCGTGCGATCGGTCATTTGGAAGCGGGGGTCGGTGAAAAACTGGTTCACCGCGAGAAGTACGGCGCTTCGCTGAATTTTCTTGGCCATGAGACCGCCGTACTTTTCAGTCTGGCCTTGCGGGAATTGCGTTCGGCATCGATAGACATCAACACGCTAAATGGACATATCGAGGGGGCCGTCACGGTCGGTTGCGTCAGAGTTACCGCTTCGGTCTTGCTACCGGAGGCGATACACGAATGTGTCAAAGCATTTCCCGGTGCGCGCTTCCTGGTGGTTCATAACCAATATGAGGACATGCTGGAACATTTACGAGGGGGCAGGATGGATTACATTTGCAGCACCGCTCGAAAGGATATTCCGCGCGACTTTAGAACCGAAAAGCTCTGCTCGAGCGAATTGTGCATTATCTGCGGTCCCGACCATCCGCTGGCGGGTAAGAGGAATATCGATGCGAAAATGCTTGCCGAATTTCCATGGATTGCGAGCGAACCCGGGACAGGCGCAAGAGTGCGCATGAACGCGATGTTTGAATTGGAAGGGGTTCCGCTGCCCGCAGTCGTGGTCACCACGCATCAGTTCTCGCTCATCCACTCGCTATTACTTCAGACCAATTTTCTTTCACTTACAACACGAAGCGGCACCGGTGAAGATTATGCACTTTCGGGGCTTTGCATCTTAGACAAAAAGGTACCAGATCCCTGCCGAGACGTTTGGCTTTTGTCTCGCCACGACTGGGAGCCGACTCTTATCCAAGAGGAGTTTGTCAAAACCCTTCGGCGCGCAGCGCACCGACTTGAGCACGATAGAGTGGCTTCTCTGGGTGCTCTGTCGTGAGCGGACGTCCCCTCGATGGACCCGGTCACACTGTCCATAACCGGACCTGCTCCACCGCTTGGCTCCCCTCGCGTCCTCTAGAAAAGATGAACTCGTCCCGGCGGTTAGACCGCTACGGTGAGTGACTGAAATTGCTATTTTAGGCGGTCGCTTAGCGTTGCCCTCCGAAGGCCAAGGTCACACGTTCGAATCGTGTCGGGTACACCATTTATCAATGACTTGGTCGTGTTGCCGCGCGTTACCATAACGTTGCGGTAACCGTTACGATAACAGTGAGCGTGACCGGCCCCCACTGAGTGGTCCGTTTGGAATGTTAGTTTAGAGCTCGCGCTTGCGCGACGACGCCAGTTCGATCACGATCTTTGCCTGCTTCAACGTGTAGAAAATTTCGCCGTTGAACAGCTCGTCGCGCAGCTTACCGTTGAAGCTTTCGCAGTAGCGATTGTCCGAAAGGCTCCCAAGCTTATTCCATCCGCGTCGAGTGATGCCAGTGCAGGACGGCGCGCTCTAGCACGAGAAAGATCCGGTTGAGAAGATAGCCCGCAGCCGCCAGGCAGATCACCGCGGCATACATTGAATCTGCACGCATGGCATACTGCATCGACATCAGGTAATTGCCAACGCCGCTAGCGCCGGAAATCATCTCGCCGATGACCGCCATGATCAGCGCCAGCGACAGCGCGATCCGCATGCCGGCGGTCATCGCCGGCAGCGTGGCGGGCAGCACGATCTTGCGCAGGGTGTCGAACCGGCTGAGGCCGAAGGTCCTGGCCGTCAGCAGCAGGGTCTCGTCGAGGCCCCGCACGCCGCCATAGGTGTTGACGAATACCGGCGGAAACACCGCCAGCATGATGATGAAGATCTTCAGCGTATCATCGACGCCCAGAAACAGGATCAGCGGCGGGATGATCGCCGGCGAGGGCAGCGTGCGCTGGATCTCGATCAGCGGTCGGATCGTCCAGTCCAGAATGCGGTTGCTGCCGAGGAGCAGACCGAACAGCACGCCGAGGATACAGCCAACGGCGTAGCCGGCCAGCATCCGGTACATCGTCGCGCCGAGAATTTCTGCGAGTTCGCCCGATAGCAGGCCGCGATACGCCGCGACCAGCACCGCGCTGAAGCGTGGCCAGTTGTCGCTGACGATCCAGCCGCGGGCGGCGGACACTTCCCAGAGCAGCAGCAACAGCGCGATCAGAATGGCGCCGCTCAGCCTGGTGCGCGCGAGTTCGCCGAACAGCATGCGTCGCACCGGTGCTTTCGCCGTCAGTTCGCCACGCGTGAGCGACGCCGCGATGGTCATTTCAGCGCATTCGGATCGGTCATGGCGGCGAGATCGATATCGTCGGTGATCATCCCGTTATCCTTCATCAGCTTGACGGTGGTCGCCACTGAACCGAGATTGACCACCTCAGGTAGCCTCTGCAGGTCCAGCTTGGCCACCAGATCGGGCTGCATCTTGGTGAAGCCCGAGATGATGCGCACCAGATCGGGATCCCTAAGATTGGCGTTGTACCATTGCACACCCTTGCGAAAGGCGCGACCGTACTTGACCAGCGTCTCCTTGTTCTTGGCGAAGTAGTCCTGGGTGGAAATGTAATGTCCGACCTCAACGTCCGGCTGCACTTCGCGATAGGGTGCGGCGACGAGCTGGAAATCCTTGGCGTCGGTCACCGCCGCGTTGAAGAACGGGTTGACCATGAAGGCGGCGTCGATCTGCTTGCCGCGCAACGCGTCGAGCATCTGCGGGAATGGCACTTCCTTGAAGGTAACCTTGGCGGGATCGCCGCCGCTCTTGGCGATCCAGGCGCGCGCGAACAGCCAGATGATGCCGTTGCGGGTGTTGACCGCCACGGTCTTGCCTTCAAGATCCTTGCCGGTCTTGATCGAATCGCCCTGCCGGGCCACCAGACCGTTGGTATTGACGGGATTTTCGAACTGCTTGGTGCCGGCAGCGATGACCTCCAGCTTGAAACCCTGCTGCTGCGCCAGCATGGTGGAGACCACATTGCCGTACATCACGTCGAAGGCGCCGGCCATCAGGCCGGGTACGCCGGCGGCGCCACCGACCGATGGCGTCGGCACGATGGTCAGGCCCTCCGCCGCGAAGTAACCCTTATCGATGGCGACGAACAAAGGCGTCACGTCGGTGATCGGGATGTAGTTGACGCGAACGGTCTGCGCGGATGCCGCCGTCGCGAGGGCCGTAAAAGTGGCGATCAGCACCATGCGGTTGATTTTTTTCATCGAAAGCATGTGAAATCCTCTTTTGAGATATCGATCATTGCGCGAAAAACGTCATGCTATTCATTTCGCGCGCCATGGCACGGCGCGGTCTTCCACCATTTCGAAGAGCACATTGAGCCCCAGGCCGACGGCGGCGAGGATTGCGATCCATGCATACATCGGTCGTACCTGGAACGAGCGCTGCAGGTCCAGAATCAAGAAGCCGATACCGCTTTCGGCGGCCAGCATCTCGGCGAGGATCACCAACACCAGGCCCATGCTGAGGCTGACACGCATGCCGATGAGAACCATCGGCAGGGACGCCGGCAGGATGATCTTGCGGATGGTCTCTAGGCGCGAGCAGCCCAGCGTGCGCGCGGTGGCGAGCAGTACAGGATCGACGCCGCGGACGCCCTGCAGCGTGTTGATCAGTACCGGAAACAATGCCGCCAGCGCCACCATCGTGATCTTCATGCCGGCGCCGATGCCGAGGAACACCACCATCGCGGGAATCAGCGCCGGCTTCGGGATCGGCCGGATCACCTCGACCAGCGGCTCGAGCAGGCCGTAGAGATAATCGCTGCAGCCCATCAGCAATCCGAGCGCGACACCGGCCACACAGGCGATTGTGTAGCCGATCAGCAGCATGCCTAGCGTCTGGCCGAGCGGCACCAGGAAGCTGCCTGACGCGAGGATCTTCCACAGAGCCGGCGCGATCTGCGACGGCGGCGGCAGCAGCGACACGTTGACCAGCCCGGCGCGGCAGATCAGCTCCCACAACAGCAGCACGCCAAGGATCGACAGCAGCCCGAATCCCTTGCGGCCGAGTTCAGGCATCGACGCGCCCCGCATTCTGGCGGTTCAACAGATGGGCGACGAGTTCATGACGCAGTTGCAGAAAGCGCGGCAGCTCGCGCGTGCCCATGGCGTCGCGCGGCCGCGGAAGCTCGGTATCCACCACCATCTCCACGATGGACGGGCGCGACGACAGCACGGCGATGCGATCGGCCATGAACACCGCCTCGTCGACGTCGTGGGTGATCAGCAGAATGGTCAGGCCCTGGCGCCCCCACAGGTCGAGCACCAGCGACTGCAATTCAATCCGGGTCAGCGCATCGACGGCGCTGAACGGTTCGTCGAGCAACAGCAAACGCGGCTGCGCGGCGAGCGCGCGGGCAATGGCGACGCGCTGCTGCATGCCGCCGGAGAGTTGCCACGGATAGTGCTTTCGAAAAGCAGCCAGTCCGACCATGCCGAGATATTCGACGCAGCGCGTCGCGATGTCGCGCTTCTTCATGCCCTTCGATTCGAACACCAGTGCGACGTTCTGCTCCACCGTGCGCCAGGGCAGCAGCGACTTGCTGTATTGCTGGAACAGATAGACCATCTCTGGCGGCGGCGCCGTCACGGCCTTGCCGCTCAGCACCACCTCGCCAGCCGTGCCGTCGATCAGACCGGCCACGATCTGCAACAAAGTCGATTTGCCGCAACCGGACGGGCCGAGGATGGCGAGAAATTCGCCCTGCTTCACCTCGAGCGAAATGCTCTTCAGTGCTGTGGTGGCCTCGCCGTGCTGGCCGCCATAGACCTTGTTGACGTCGCGAATGCTGAGATAGGATGCGGTTGCGGTCATCGTGTCGCCTCCAACGTCGTTAGCGGCAACCGCTTGAACCATGGGCGCGCGCGCTCCAGCTGGCCGGCCAACTGGAACAACGTCGCCTCCTCGGCAAATCGGCCCCAGAACTGCACGCCCACCGGCATGTTGGCATCGTTCCAGTACAGCGGCACCGACATCGCCGGTTGTCCGGTCATGTTGGCGAGCGCGGTGAAGGTGGACACCCGGCGCCGCAAAGTACCGGCGATGTCGTCGGTGTATTCGGGGCCCATGGTGCCGACCATGAACGGGCCCAACGCCGTCGTCGGCGATAGAATCATATCGTACGTGATCATGAACTGCGCGACCTGCCGGTGCAGCGCGAACATCGCCTCGCGCGCGAGCATCACATCCTCGCCGGTGACCGTCAGGCCGTAGCGATAGGCTTCCCAGGTGGCGCGCTCGAAATCCTTGTCGGTTGCTTTGCGGCCGAGGCCGCGCTCGGCGGCGTGAATGCCGGTGGCGGCGGCGGCGCCCTTCATCACCTGGCGCGTCCGCAGATAAAGCTCGGCATCGACAACAGGGGCGGCTTCTTCCACGATATGACCGAGCGAAGCGCACAACGCCGCGGCGTCGGCAACGGCGGCCAGACAATCCGGCGCCACCTCGTCGCCAAACAGTGACTGCGGCATCACCGCGATGCGCAGACGCTTCGGCTGCTGCTGCACCTCGTCGAGAAACGGCCGGCTTTGCACCGGGCTGGCATAGGACGCGCCAAGCTCGGGACCGGCAACGGCATCGAGCAACGCGGCGCTGTCGCGCACCGAGCGGGTCAGCGCATGAACCGTGGCAATGCCGCCGCCGCCATCGAAACGCGCAGGGCCGAGCGGCGCACGACCGCGGCTCGGCTTCAGGCCAAACAGGCCGCAGGTCGCTGCGGGCGAGCGGATCGAACCGCCGGCGTCGCTGCCATTGGCGGCCGGCAGGATCCCCGCAGCAATGGCCGCGGACGAGCCACCGCTGGAACCGCCGGCGCTGTAGCCCAGATTCCATGGATTGCGCGTAACGCCGTAGAGCTGGCTCTCGGTGGTCGGCGAGCCGCCGAACTCGCAGCTGTGTGTCTTGCCGAAGATCACCAGCCCCGCATTCCTGTAGCGTTCAGCCACGGTGCTGTCGCGCTTCGCCACCGTGTCTTTCAGGAAGACCGCGCCACTCGTCGTGGTAGTGCCGGCAAGATCGATGAAAAGATCCTTCAACAGGAATGGCACACCGGTAAAAGGACCATCCGGCAATCCCTGCGCGATCTGCGCGCGCGCCGTATCGGCGAAAACGTCAACCACGGCGTTGATCACTGAATTGACAGCGTCGACGCGCTCAAGCGCGATATCGAGCAACTCATCGGCCGAGGTGTCGCCGCTGCGAACGAGGCCGGCCAGACCGAGCGCGTCGTGCGAAACATAGTCGGCGAAGTTCAGTGCGGGCGATATGGACAACAATGATCTAGTCACTCACATGCTCCTGTCGGGTGATCAAATACTTCTGAAATCTCTCCTCAGAACCAGGTGCCGCTGTTTGTTATGCAGATCACATGCCAGAGCAGAACTTTTCGATGTCGCCGGATCGCGTGATGATTGCACAAGAGATTGAAGGCGCGTCAGAACATTTCGAAGTATTCGCGCTGCTCCCAGCCGGATACTTCCGCCTGGAAGCGCTCGATCTCGGCGAGTTTGATGTGGGTATAATAGTCGACCATGGTCGAGCCCATGGCATCGCGGAAGAAAGGATCGTCCTTCAGCGCGAACACCGCCTCGCGCAGCGATTTTGGCAGCAGCGGGGCGTTGCTCTCGTAAGGCGTATCAGCCGACGGGCCAGGATCCAGCGTCCGATCGACGCCATCGAGGCCGGCAAGAATCTGCGATGACATGTAGAGATAAGGATTGGCGGCGGGCTCCCCGACGCGGTTTTCAAGGCGCGTCGCGGAATCGCCGGGACCGCCGAGCACGCGGATCATCGCTCCGCGGTTGTCACGGCCCCAGATCGCGCGATCCGGCGCCAGCGAATAGGAGCGATAGCGTTTGTAGCCGTTGATCGTCGGGGTGGTGAATACGGTGGCGGCGCGGGCGTGCGCAAGGAGGCCCGCGAGATAGAAGCGGCCGAACGGCGACAACGTCTCGCTTGGGTCGCTGCTCATAAAGGCGTTCTTGCCGGTGGCGCGCGACACCAGCGACTGATGCAGATGCCAGCCCGACGAGATCACATTCGGAATCTTCGGCCGGCACATGAAGGTAGCGTGGTAGCCGCGGCGATGGCAGATTTGCTTCACGGCGCTGCGAAACAGCACCATGCTGTCCGCCGGCATCAGGCCGACGGTGGGCGCGAAGGTGAACTCGCACTGGCTCGGGCCGTATTCGACTTCCACCGACCGCAACGGCAGGCCAAGCGCCAGCACGTCGCGGCGGATGAATTCGAGTACTGGCTCCATCTGGTCGTAGCGCTGTTCGGTGAGATACTGATAGCCGTGCGACAGCAGGCTGACCTCTGGCGGACGGCCGGGCTGGCCGGCATCTTCCGGCGCCATCCGCGTTTCTTCGAGCTTGAAGATGTGGCACTCGACTTCAAGGCCCGCGACGAAATCATAGCCGCGCTTGGTAAGGTCGGCGAGCACACCCTTATAGAGGTTGCGGGTGACGAACGGCACCGGGCGGCCATCGGCGAAATGCACGTCGCACAGCAGCCAGCCGGTGCCCGGCACCCAGGGCAATACGCAGAACGTGCTGGGATCGGGGATCATGAGGACGTCGGCGGCACCCTGCATCTCCGGAATGCCGAACCCACCGCCAGCGGTGAACACCGGAAACACCGTCTTGTGCGAGGTGTCCTTGGCAAACATGGTGGTGGTGATAGTGCAGCCGCTTTCGAGGCAGCGCAGCGCCTCGCTGGCGATCAATGCCTTGCCGCGCAGGACGCCGTGCTGATCCGGAAACGACATCCGGATCACTTCGAGCTTCTGCTCCTCGACGAGGCGTCGGAGCCTGACGGCGGCGTCCTTCTGTTCTGCGGACCACAGGCCGTGGCGTTCGACGAAACTCAACGCACTCTCCCCGAAAGGTTTTGACGAAGAATAATCACTCGGCGGCCGACAGGTGCTTCACGGTGGCGCAGGTTTCATTCGGCGCCGGCGCGGCCCACGGCGCGCCACGGCGGCGCGCCACATCGACCTCCATCCAGTAGGTTTCCCAGCCCCGCGTCGGGCCGATGCCGTCCATGGTGCCGGGGCCCTGGATGCTGCGCGCATTGTCGGCATCGAGGAACATCATCGGCTTCTGGCCGCCGGCGACCTTCTCGATCTCCTGCCGCAGCAGTTTTCGGTAGGCTATGATGGCCTTGTCGGACGAGCCAAGATGTTCGCGGGTACGGTCCTGGATCTTGCCCATGGATTCCACCGCCCACTGGTCGTGCACGTTGATATCGGCGCCCATACCGGTATAGGTCTCGTGCGCCTGCTCGTGCGGATCGAAGCCGTAGTCGTTGCTGCGGTTCTTGCGCGAGGTGTAGTGCGGCAACTCGTAGAGTTCGAGCCGCTGCGCCAGCATCTTCGCCTTGTCCACCGGCTTTGTGTAGCTGGTGAAGATCGCATACCAGTAGCAGCTTTCGTCATCGACCGGCACGTGCCACTGGGTGATGGTCATTTCCGTGCTCATGGGAATAACGAAACCATGCGGGAACAGCTGATTGGTTACGCGCACATGGGTACGCTCGTCGTCGAGCTGGCGCAGCGCGATCAGTCGCAGGCCGTATTCGGTGCTCTCGACATTGATGATCGGGCGATCATATTCGCGCAAAATCTTCGTCATCGGCATTTCACTGCCCGCGGAAGCGCCGCGGAACTGCTTGCCATAGGCCGCGGACGTATCCTCGTCCTCGAAGAAGCGATGCAGGAACGAGGCATGGGCGGGATCGATGCCGACCTCCATCGCCTGCAGCCAGTTGCATGCGAACAGGCCCTTGAATGCAAAGGTGAAGGTGCCCGGCGCGGCGAAGCAATCCAGTTCGGGGAACGCCGGCGGCTCGCCTTCACCCAGATACGCCCACAGCATGCCACCCCTTTCCACCACCGGATAAGCGCGCTGCTTGATGCCGGCGCAAAGTTTTGAAGATGCCGGCTCGGCAGGGGTCTCCAGGCACTTGCCGTTGACGTCGAACAGCCAGCCATGGAAGGCGCAGCGCACGCCGCCGCCTTCGAGGCGGCCGAAGGCGAGATCCGCACCGCGATGCGGGCAGTCGCGGTCGAGCAGGCCGTAGCGGCCTTCCTCGTCGCGGAACAGGACAAAATCTTCGCCGAGTAGCTTGACCGGCTTGATCGGCCGGTCGCCGGCGAGTTCATCGACCAGCGCCGAGGGCTGCCAGTACATCCGCATCAGCTTGCCGGCGGGCGCCTTCGGCCCGACCCGGGTGATCAGCTCATTTTGTTCTTGGCTCATCATGGACAAGGACCTCTTCAAAGGAGCTGATGCGACGAAGCCTAGGCCCTCGAGGGGTTAAGCCAATTGTTCATCTATTGAACTTATGGTCGATCTTAGTATTGGATTAATTCTAAGCAAGGGGATTTTTGCAGCAGCATTTGCTGCGATTGTGAGCAAGGATTCATGTTGAACGGTATTATTCCTGCCCAAAGCATCGACTTGCGCTGGTCGAACAGATGTTCGATATACGACATATCTACGAGTATGCGATGCCTCTGACCTTCCATTTTTCCGCCAGCGCTACCGAAAGCCCACGACGATGAGCGGCCTTGTGATCATCGGCGCCTCCTACGCCGGGGTACAGGCCGGCATCACCGCGCGCGAAAAGGGCTATCAGGAGTCAATCCGTATCGTCGCGGACGAGACCCACCTGCCCTATCAACGGCCGCCGCTGTCGAAGGGTTTCCTGTCCGGCAGCGTCGCCCACAGCAGCCTGATCCTCCGCGGCGACGACTACTTCAAGGCGCATGGCATCGAACTGGTGCTCGGCCATCGCGCTGTCAGCCTCGACCGCGACGCCGGCCGCGTCGAACTGCAGGGCGGCGACCGGTTCGCTTTCGATCAACTGCTGATCGCCACCGGCTCGCGGGCGCGGCAGCTCACCGTGCCCGGCCATACGCGCGACGGCATCGTCTATCTGCGCACGCTCGATGACGCAGTGAACCTGAAGCCGCGACTGGAAGCAGCGAACGAGGTCGTCATCATCGGCGGCGGATTTATCGGCCTCGAAGTCGCGGCCACCGCGGCCAAGGCCGGCAAGAAGGTGGTGCTGATCGAAGCCGCCTCGCGGCTGCTGGAGCGCGCGGTGTCGCCATTGATCTCGCAATTTCTGTTCAATATCCACCTCGCTCATGGCGTCGATATCCGCTTCAACCAGAGCGTGGTCGGGATTGAAGGTGCGAGCGCCGTCCATGACGTGATCTGTTCGGACGCAGCGCGCGTGCGCGGTGACCTAATCGTCGCCGGGGTCGGCGGCACCGCCAATGACGAACTGGCGTCCGCCGCCGGCATCGGCTGCACCAACGGCGTCGACGTCGATGAGTTCGGTCGGACCGACGTGCCCAACATCTTTGCCGCCGGCGATTGCAGCAACCACCACAGCATCTTTGCCGGCCGTAGGGTACGGCTGGAATCGGTGCAGAACGCCACCGACCAAGGCAAAGCGGCGGGCGCGGCGATTGCCGGCAAGCCCGAACCTTATGTGAGCGTGCCGCGCTTCTGGTCGGACCAGTATGATGCCAAGCTGCAGATCGTCGGCCTCTCCGTGCCGAACGATACGGCGGTCATTCGCGGCGCCATCGACGACGGCCGGTTCTCTGTTTTCTACTACCGCGGCCCGAAACTGATGGCGGTGGACAGCATCAACCGGCCCGGCGACCAGATGATTGCGCGCCGCCTGATTGCGGCGTCGCTGTCGCCGACGCCGGAGCAGGCTGCCGACGGGTCGTTCGATTTGAAGAAAGTGGAAGCCGTCGGTTGAACCTTGCAAGGAGCTGATCATGCCGAAGCTGAAACGCGTTGACGGCGAAGAGCGCGGCAATACCGACTTCATCGAAAGCCTCGACCGGGGGCTGCGGGTGTTCGAGCTGTTCGGCGCCGATGCGCGGCCGATGACGCTGAGCGACCTTGCCAAGGCCGCCGACCTGCCGCGCGCCACCGCGCGTCGCATCCTGTTCACGCTGGAGCGGGCCGGCTATGTCGCCAGCGACGGCAAGTTGTTCACATTGACGCCGCGCGTGCTGGCGCTGGCGGGGTCGTATCTGTCGTCCAACCAGGTAGTGACGATCCTGCAGCCGGTGCTCGACCGGTTGTCGAGCGCTGCCAAGGAGATCAGCTCGCTGGCCGTTCTCGATGGCGACGAGGTCATCTTCATCGCCCGCAGCAGTCCGGCCCGGGTGTTCTCGTCCGGCATCGACCTCGGCTATCGGCTGCCGGCGTTTTGCAGCTCAGTCGGCCGCGTCATGCTGGGCAAGTTCGCCAACAACGAGCTTGAAGCGACCATCAATGCCGCCAATCTGACGCCGATGACGCCGTACACCGTCACGGACAAGGTGCTGCTGCTCGCGACCATCATCACCGATCGCGAGAAGGGCTATTCCCTGGTGGACCGAGAAGCCGAACCCGGCTTCCGTTCAATCGCCGTGCCGATCCGACGTTACGACGGCACCATCGCCGCCGCCATCAACATGGGCGCGCATGTCGATCGCGTCTCGACCGGCGAAATGATCGATCGCTTTCTGCCGCTTCTGAAAGAAGCTGCCGATTCCGTAAAGTCGCAGCTGCTGTAATCGCAACTCGGATTGCATACGACGACGAGCAACGACATGCCGCATCTGGTGATCGAATATTCTGTCGGCGGACATGAGCGCTTCGATATGACGGAACTTATGCGAGCCTTGCACGCCGCGGCAGCGTCGACAGGCGTGGTGCAGGCGCCGGACATCAAGATCAGAGCGATCTCATACGATGATTATCTGGTTGCGGGAATTCGAGATGGCTTCTGCCATGTCTCCATCTTTCTGCTGGAAGGACGTACGCCAGAGCAAAAGCTGCAATTGAGCGAGAGCTTGCGCACAAGCTTGTCGAAGATGTTACCTCGAACAAAAAGCCTAAGCGTCGATATTCGCGACATGGACTCGTCCGCGTATAAGAAGCGATTGCTTCCCGATTAGTGTTCCCACCGGCGAGATGATCGACCGCTTTCTGCCGCCGCTGCGCGACGCTGCGGATACGACTAATTCGATGCTGCGGTAAGGAGAGTGGCGGGATTTTTCATCCCGGACATCCGCGGCATGCCACTCATCGTCATCAATTACTTGTATCCATGGCAATACGGTCCAGGCCCGCCCCCCCACTGGCACGACATCCGTATGTGCCGACAGAACGACGCCAGGCCGGTCCACCGGACGGATGGTCGCAAGCAGCGAAGCCTTGCGACCATCCGGCCACGGCACCCGGCGCGCGGCACGCGGGATGCCACAAGTATTGATTCGATTTATGCAATAATATCAGATTCGAATTTACACTTATGCTTTTAATACTGTCGGAATGCAAAGTATTTGAAGTATCTTCTCGATCATCTATACTTCCATTGCTTTGCAGTCGCGGGAGCATCACGATGACCTATTCCATCTCGGCACGTTGCGCGGAGACCGGCGCGTTCGGCATCGCCATCACCTCGTCCAGCATCGCGGTGCCGGCGCGCTGCGCATGGGTGGGGCCGCTGGGCGTCGTGGTGTCGCAGAATGTAACCGACCCGGCGCTCGGCCCGACTGGCCTCGCGCTGCTCCGCCAAGGCCTCGGTGCCAGTGCTGTCGTCAACAACCTCACGCTCGGCACGCCACAGCCGACCTGGCGACAGGTCGGCGTGATCGACCGCTACGGCCAGGTGGCCTGGCATTCGGGCGCTCAGGCCTTGCCGACCGCAGCGGTCGCCGAAGGCGGCGGCTGCCTCGCGCTCGGCAACCTGCTTGTCGACGAGAAAGTGCCGAGCGTAATGATCGCGCGTTTCGAAGCGACCGCCGGACAGCCGCTGGCGGAGCGGTTGATATCGGCTCTCGAAGCCGGACTCGATGCCGGCGGGGAGACGGACGACGAGCATGCTGCGGGTCTGCATGTGGCTCACATCTTCGACTGGCCGGTGGTCGACCTGCGGGTCGACTGGCACGACGCGCCGATCGGCGAATTGCGCGCGCTGTGGGAGCGCTACCGGCCGCAGCAGAAGGACTATGTCGCGCGAGCGATGAATCCGGGCGCCGCGCCGTCGTTCTAGGCATGAGCGCCTCACGGCGCTTCGCCCGGCGGAAATGCCACGATGTCCTCGGAGCAGATGGTCAGTCCGGCCCCGGCTCCGACCGGACAGGAGGACAGCGCGGCAATGCCGGGCACACGCACCAGGATAGGCGCATGCGCGATGCGGGGCGCGTCGATAAGGAGATCGACATGGCCGCCCTGGAACACCTGCGTCGTCACCGTACCCGACAGCGACCCCGACGCACCATGCGGTGTCACCGACAGATGCTCCGGCCGCGCGAATACATCGACGGCCCCCCCGATAGCGACTGCCGCGATCGGCGCCGCAGGAACACTGGTGCTGATATCGCCGATCGAAACCACCGCAACGTCGCCGCGCCGCTCGACGAGCCGGCCATTGAGAACATTGGCATCACCGACGAAGGAGGCGACGAAGCGGTCGGCCGGCCTGCGATAGACGTCGTCGGGCGCAGCGATCTGGCGGATACGTCCCGCCGACATCACCGCAATACGGTCCGACATCGAGAGCGCCTCGCCCTGATCATGCGTGACGAAGATCGTGGTGACGCCGAGTTCGCGCTGGATCTGCTTGAGTTCGACCTGCATCGAGCCACGGAGATTCTTGTCGAGAGCCGAGAACGGCTCGTCGAGCAGCAGTACCTTCGGCTTAATGACGAGCGCACGCGCGAGCGCGACACGCTGCTGCTGGCCACCGGACAATTGCCGCGGCTTTCGGCCCGCGAATCCGGTGAGCTTGACCAAGGCCAGCGCGTCATCGACACGGCGCGCGATCTCCTTCTTGTCGACGCCGCGGGTCTTCAGGCCATAGGCGATGTTGCTGGCGACGCTCATATGCGGGAACAGCGCGTAGTTCTGGAACACGATGCCGATCTCGCGCCTGTGCGCGGGGGTCTCGGTGACCAGATCACCGTCGATGAAGATCTCGCCGTCATCGGCTTCGAGAAAGCCGGCGACCAGATTGAGCAGCGTCGTCTTTCCGCAGCCCGACGGTCCTAGCAGGGTCATGAACTCGCACGGCCGGATCTTGAGCCAGGCTTCGTGCAGCGCGACGGAATCGCCAAAGCGCTTGGTGACGCCGTCGAGTTGCACGGCCGGCCGGATCTTCTCGCCGGCAGCGGACTGCGTGTTTGCCGTCACCTGATCAGTGCGCATCAACATTCAGGATTTTTCCGAGACCCAGGAAGGAATTGGCGACCGTGAGCAAGGTCGCGGTCACGACGATGTAGATGACCGACAACGCGGCCAGCGTGGGATCCGCGAATTCGCGAACGTAATTGTACATCGCGACCGGCAGCGTCTGCGTGGCCTGGCTGCTGACGAACAACGTCGCGGTGAATTCGTTGAATGACAGGATCGCCGCGAACAGCCAGCCGCTCAGGAGGCCGGGGATCAAAAGCGGGATCGTCACAGTGAACAGGATACGCAGCGGCGTGGCGCCGAGACTGGACGCCGCCAGCTCCATCCTCGTGTCGAGATTCTCCAGCGAAATGTAGGTGCTGCGCATCACGAAGGGCAGCACCATCACCACGTGCGCGAAGATGACGAGCGGAAAGCCGCGGCCGACATTGGCCTGCGATGCAAGGATCAACATGCCAAGGCCGATGGTGTAATGCGGAATGATCAGCGGCGACAGCAAAATGCCTTCGAGCAGGTCTCGCAGCACGAATTGATAGCGGTGGATCGCGAAGGCGAAGGCCGAGCCGATCACCAGCGCGATGCTCGACGCCCATACCGTCACCGTGAGGCCGTTCCAGAAGCCTTTGGCGAAATCGGCATAGGAAAAAGCTCGCCAGAACCAGCGCAGCGACCAGGACTGCGGCGGAAACTGCAGGATCGCGCGGTCGTTGAAGGCCGAGATCGCAACCACGACGCCGGGCAGCAGCACGAACAGGAGGATGGCGGCGACCACGGCGCGGCCGGACCATCGCAGCAGCATTGCGCCGGGAGACCGCCTCATGTCGTTCCCGCCATGCGTTCGAGCGGTCTCGCGGCCTTCGTCAGCAACGCGATCACGGCGAGCGACAATGCGAGGCCGACGATGGAGAGGCTGGCGGCGAAGGGGAAATTGAACGACGAGAAGCCCAGCTGATAGATCAGCGTCGACACCGTGCTGACACGGCCGCCGCCGATCAACTGCGGCGTCGCGAAGGCACTGAACGTCCAGGCGAAGGCGGTGGAAAAGCCGGCGACGACGCCGGGCATCGACAGCGGCAGCGTAATCGTCATGAAAACGCGTATCGGTCCGGCGCCGAGACTTTCGGCGGCCTTCTCGTAGCTGCGGTCGATATGCGACAGCGCCGCCGCCAGCATGATCACCATGATCGGCATGGTCACATGCACAAGCGCCGCGATCACGCCGCCGGCGGTGAACATCATCTGCACCGGGCGATCCAGCAAACCTAGCTTGAGCATCAGCGTATTCAGGAAGCCGTTATTGCCGAGCACGATCATCCAGGAATATGTCCGCACCACCTCGCCCAGAAACAGCGGCGTGACCGAGACGATCAGGATGAACGAGCGCAGCGTCGGGCTGCTGGTGCGCACCAGCGCATAGGCCAGCGGATAGGCCAGAAACAGCGTGAAGACCGCCGTCTCGAAACATATCAGCACCGTGTTCCAGAATGCCATGGCATAGAGCGGCCGCAGCATGGCTTCGAAATTTGCCCAGGTGAATCCGCCGACTGCGAGCGTGCCGGGAATATAGGTCCGCGCGCTGTACTGGAACACGGCCAGCATTGCGGCAAGCAGCCCCACAGCGACGAGGCCGGCCGGCGAAACAAACCATCCCAGAAACGGACGCGTATTCATGGACAGACCCGAGTTGGGCAAACCCGACTGAGAACGATGGATCGCGATCCGGCGGTGCCCGGCCGGATCGCGCCCCGGATCGTTCAGGGAGCCATGATGTTTTCGGTGAACCACTTGCGCCAAATGGCGGTCTTCTCGGCGCGCAGCTTGGCATCGATCACCAGGGACTGCTTCGCCCACTGATCCGGCGTCGAGAACACGCCCGGCAGCGCTGCGATTTCGGGCGTGAGCTTGGCGTTGTCGACCACCGGGCTGCCCTTCTTCAGTTCAGCGATCCTGGCCTGCACGTCCGGATCGAGGGCCATGTTCATGAACTTGTAGGCCAGCTCCGTCCTGCTCGAACCTTTGGTGATACCCATGGTATCGACGCCAAGCACGGCGCCTTCCTTCGGGATCGCGAGCTTGATCGGCACGCCCTGGCCCTGCATGTAATAGGCGTTCATCGACAGCACGACCTGCACCGCGGTCTCACCCGTTGCGAACAATTGCTGGCTGTTGGCGTCGTTGGTGTAGAACGCCTTGTAGTTCGACTTCAGCGCCTTCATCTTGGCTTCGCCGACTTCCCAGTTCGCGGCATCACCCCCCGACAATTTCGCCGCGACCACCATCACATGGCTCGGATCGAAATCGGGCGAAGAGATCATGCCCTTGAGCGCTGGATTCCACAGGCCTTCCCAGCTCTCGAAGCTGACGCCCTTGGGCAGCCGGTCGGGCAGATAGCCGATGGTGTAGACGTAGGCCCAGGCACCGATGTGATAGGGGCTGATCTTGGCCTGCGCGACCAGATGGCCGGCATTCGGAATCTTCGCCATGTCGAGCTTCTCGAACAGATTGTCGTTGGCATAGAGCCAGCCGACATGGGCCGTCGTGAAGGTGACATCGCTCTCGGGTTTGGCGGCAGCAAGCTTGGCTTGATTGAGACGGTCGATCGTGCCGCCGGTGATGTATTCGACCTTGACGCCGGTCTCAGCGGTGAATTTCTTCGCGATCGCTTCATCGATCAGATCGCGGAAACTTCCACCCCAGGTGCTGACCACCAGCTTCTCCTGTGCGGTTGCCCGCCCGCCGAACGCAAGCGTCGACAGCAACATCAGTGCAGTAAACTTCAAGGCGCACTTCATCTCGAAACCTCACTGGGATTACGACGTGGAAACAAAAGCAAAGATCATGCCAAGCAGGCGAATTTGGCGATATTTTTCAAGTATTTACAGGGCGCACCGCACCGTCGATCTTCCTTCCGGAATATCTCGCGCGAGAACGATCGCATTTGCAGTTCAGTGTCGAAAGCCGGCGCGGAGCTACGCCGGAACTTCCGCAATGATATCGATTTCCATCAGGTATTCAGGCTTGGCGAGGCCCTGAACGATGATCCCGGTCGAAACCGGATAGACGCCCTTCAACCATTTGCCGACGACGCGATAGACCGGCTCGCGATAGGCGCGATCGGTGATGTAGATGACGATCTTCACCACGTCCTGCAGCGACGAACCTGCCTCTTCCAACAGCACCTTGGCGCAAGCCATGGCATTCTCGGTCTGCGCCGCGGCATCGCCGATGCCAACGATCTTGCCGTCGAGATCCATCGCGGTCTGGCCGCGCACATAGACGGTGTTGTTGGCGCGCACGACCATGCATACGTCGTTGTCGAGCGACTGCTCCGGGTAGGCTTCCCTGGTGTTGAACTTGCGGAAACGCTGATGGGTGGTCATGGATCGGATCCTCAGGCGGCGAGACGACGGAATGTGCGATCGGAAAAGATCAAAGGCAGTGCAGCCCGGTTGCGAACATTCAGCACCTCCCCCGCGACGATGCGATGCGAGCCGAACTCGAACACGCTGGCGACGCGGCAGTCGAAATTGCACAGCGCGCCATCCAGCGCCGGCGCGCCGGTGAGCAGCCCCGACCAGTCGCCGGCGAGAAAGCGATTGTCGCGCAATTCCGGGATTAGCCCCGCGAAGCTGTTGGCAACGCGCTCCTGCGCGTCGGAAAGAACGTTGGCGACGAACACGCCGTTGGCGAGCAGTTTCTCAAGCCCGCGATTGTCGCGGTGAACGCTGAACGCGACCGATGGCGGCGCCATCGACAACGAGCACAACGAAGACACCGTGACGCCCGCGCGCCCGGCCTCGCCATCGGTGGTCACCACCGCGACGCCCGAGGCGGTCATCCGCATGGCGTCGCGAAAGGTTTCGACCTCGACGACGGGATGCGCCGCAACGCTCACGGCTTCACCCCATCGATACGGTCCGACAGACCGGCGGACTTCTTCACGAAGTCCAGCGGACCCGAGAAATCGAAGCTGTTGTAGACCGCTGCCAGGTGATTGAAGTGCGGCGCCTGCGCGAACTGCACGAAAGTCAGCCGGTGGCCGGCATAGTCGGAGTTCACGAGATCGCGTGCGAAAGCCAGCAGCTTGCGGCGATCGTCGGCCTGCCACTGGTCGTTGAGCGAATAGAACTTGTTCAGCCACTTGCCGCTGCCCTCGGCATCGAACGCATCGGCATTCGGGGTAATGCAGATTTGACCGCCACAGAGCTCGCGGGCGATGTGCATCATGGCCGGAAGCTGCGAACAGGCGAACACGCGGCCGGCATAGAGCATCGACTGCTGCGGCATCAGCAGGCCGCCCGGGCTCTTCTCGGCCATGGCGATCGAGGCCGTGAGATGCGCGTTGATGCCTTCACGGTAGCAGACGAGATCGGCGAGCTTCTCGCGCACCGACTGCAGCTTGTCGAGACCGGTCTGCGTTGCGTTCCACATCGCCGCGCCGATCATCATGTCGGCGGTGTAGAGCAGACGCAGCACGTAGGGAAACGCCGAATAGCGATGCAGCGTGGAGCGCACGAATTGCGCCGCGCGGGTATGGCGATAGAAGAATACGTCCTCCCAGGGGATCAGCACGTCATCGAACACCACCAGCGCCTCGACCTCGTCGAAGCGACTGGCGAGCGGATAATCCCGGGCGCTGCTGCGATCGGCGAAGCCGCCGCGGCAGATGTGTTTCACACCCGGCGCACCCATCTTGACGATGCAGCCCACCGCATAGTCGGACAGCTTTTCGTTGGCCCAGGCACCGACGGTCGGCTTCAGATAGGCCTGGTCGGCATAGGCCGCGGCGGTCTCGTATTTGGCGCCGCGAATGACGATGCCGGCATCGGTCTCGCGCGTGACGTGAACCATGAGGTCGGGGTCCTGCTGCTGCGGCGGCAGCGAGCGGTCGCCCTTCGGGTCGGTGTTGGCCGAAACGTGGAAAATGTCCTTTTCGACCACGGCGCGGATATGCCGGTCGATATTGGCGGCGAAACGAGGATCGATTTCGGCCAGCACGTCGCGACCGTCGGCCAGCGACCACATTTCGCCGATGGTTTCATCTCCGACGCGGGTGACGACGCCGCCGATGTCCTTCATGAGGTGATCGACGGCCTTGATCTTGTCGTGCCAGTCCTTCTGCTCCGTCGGCGGCCGGTAGAAGATCGAATGCTTCTCGTTGCCTTCGACATAGGTCAGGTCGCCGGCGTAGCGTTCTTCACGCGCCATGTCGTACATGCGGGCCTTGATGTCGATGATCGGCTTCAGCGCCGGGTGGGCGGTCACATCCTTGACGCGCTCGCCATCGATCCAGACCTCGCGGCCATCGCGAATGCCCTGTTTGTACTCTTCGCCCGTACGGATCATTGATCGGCTCCTGTTCGACTGGACGACAGGGTGACGGACGGCCTATCATAAGCATAATATTTTTATCTTTGGAGATGCATAGGAAAACGCGATGAGGTTCTCGCTCCGGGCGCTGCGTTACGTGGTGGAGACGGCCGATGCGGGCAGCGTCACGGAGGCGGCCAAGCGCCTGAACGTCTCGCAACCGTCGATCTCCGCGGCACTCAGCCAGATGGAGACGGAGCTGGGGGTCCAGATATTCGTTCGCCATCTTGCCAAGGGCGTGACGCTGTCCCCCGCCGGCCAGCGGCTGGTGAACGACGCCCGGCTGCTGCTCAATCATGCCCGCGATTTTGCCCAGAGCGCACAATCACTCGGCAGCACCCTGCATGGCGAGATCGTAGTCGGCAGCTTCCTGACCCTGGCAACGCGCTTCATGCCCGGCCTGCTGTCGGGATTTCGCGCGCGCCAGCCGGGTATCTCGGTGAAACTGGAAGAAGGCGACCAGCAGGAAATCATCGATGGCTTGCTTTCGGGACGAACGGAGTTGGCGCTGTCCTATTCCTTCGCTGTCCCCGACGAGATCGTGGGTGAGAAGTTCTGCGACCTTCCGCCCTATATCCTGCTGGCAGCCGATCATCCCTTGGCGAGCCGGTCCTCGATCAGCCTGCCCGAAATGCGGGAGGAGCAGTTCATACTGCTGGATCTGCCGCATTCGCGCGATTACTTCGCCAGCCTGTTCATGGCCTGCGGCATAGAACCTCGCATCTCGTTCCGGACCCGGTCGTTCGAGCTGATCCGCGGATTGATCGGACACAAGCAGGGATATTCGATCCACAACGCCGTGCCGCGCACCACCATCGGATATGACGGCAGCCGCGTCGCCGTGGTGCCCATCACCGAAAAGTTGCCGCCAACCCATGTGATGGCGCTTCGCCTGAAGCGCCACGCATTGCGGCCGGCGGTACAGACATTCGCGGACTACGCCCGCGAAGCCTTTTCGTCCGACGGTCAGTTCGCGCCCGGCTCAATAGCCCCGCCGGGGATCGACGCGGCCTAGCAGCGGCTCGCCGTCACGAAGACGGCGTACGTTCTCGCCGATCTGGCGCGCCGCCGACCCCGGCAACGCCACCGAAGCCAGATGCGGCGTCACCAGGACATTATCCATCGCCCAGAGCGGGCTTTCCGGCGACAGCGGTTCGGCGGCAAACACGTCCAGGGTTGCTTCCGCGATGTGACCGGAGCGTAGCGCCTCGATCAGCGCCGGCTCATCGACGATGCTGCCACGCGACACGTTGATGAAGGCCGCTCCGCGCTTCATCTGCATGAGGCGTTCCGCGTCGAGCAGACCCCGGGTCTGCGGCGTCTGCGGCAACATGCAAACGAGAATGTCGCTAGAGGCGAGAACATCGGGCAACGCGCGCAGGCCTGCCGATGTCTCGATACCCTCGACCGATTTCAGCGTATTCGACCAGCCAAGCACCCGGTAGCCCTGACGGGCGCATTCGAGCGCCGCCGTCAGCCCGAGTTCTCCGAGACCGAGCACGCCAACGCTGATGGTCTCGGGATCGCGCGGATGAATGTAGTGCCAGCGGCGCTCACGCTGGGCGCGCTCGAAAGCCGGAATGTCGCGCGCGTGACGCGTCACCGCGAACAGCACATAGCCGGCCATCATCCGCGCCATCTTCGGATCGGACAGCCGGGTGATCGGCACGTCCGGCAGATCATCGCGTCCGACCAGCGCGTCAACGCCGGCGCCGAGATTGACCACCAGTCCGAGATTTGGATAGCGCGCGAAAAACCCGTGCGGCGGCTTCCAGACGAGTGCATGCCGTACGCTGGCGGGATCTGCGATATCGTCGGCCTGGCGAAGATCGATGCCCTCTGCCGAAAGCGCCGCACGCCATGTTTCGAAGTCGTCGAGGGCGCTGTAGAACGCCATCACCTCCGGCGTCATTGCGCAGCCTTTTCGGCGATCAGGCGCGACACCGCGGTCAGCGCCAGCTCATAGCCGAGCGCGCCGAGCCCCGCGATCACGCCGGTCGCTGCGCGCGAGACGTACGAATGGTGGCGAAACGGCTCACGCTTCCAGATATTGCTCATATGCGCTTCGATGATCGGCCCCTCGAAAGCGAGTAAGGCATCGAGGATGGGGACCGACGAATAAGTGAGGCCGGCGGCATTGATCACGATCCCCTCCGCCTTTTCCCGCGCCTCCTGGATCCAGTCCACCAGAATGCCTTCGTGATTCGACTGACGGAAGTCGACGGTCAGGCCGAGTGACGCTGCGTGGTCTTCACAGCGCTTCCTGATGGAGACGAAACTCTCCCGGCCATAGGTGCCGCTCTTGTCGAGCCCATAGAGATTGGCATTGGGGCCATTGAGGAAATAGACGGTCGTAGAGATCATGGTCGCTCTCACATCTGTCCGCAGGGAAGTCGGGCATCACTTGGGCCAAAACGACGCCGGCCGCGCGTGAACAAAAGCTTAGAGGGCCTTTTCTCGCGGTAGAAATCAAAAGAAACTATGCGCTTCGACGGATTTAAATATGTGTGAAGCATTGATCCGGCCCGCGTCAACGGCTGCCAGCTACACCACGCCAACGGACACGGTCCTATCCTCCCGACACATCGCTGCCCGCCACTGACACCGCAGCGATCAGGTAAGCCTGCTGGCGCTGGTTGTTGTTAGATTTTCTTTGATCTCCCGGCGCACACATCGTGCACGCGCCGCCCCCTAACCGATTGACAAAATTGGGCTCTCGCACCAATCCATCATGGGCCAATTTGAGCCAGCTTAAGGAATCGTCGTCGAAGGAGGTCAGATGAATAATTCCGCACGAGCGAAAGCATGAGGTTTAAATCAGGAAGGCGCAACCACGGACACCGACATTTGCTGATCGTGACCATCTGGGCGAAGAATTCGTTCCGAAGCAAAACAGCCTAGCTTGCTCATTCAGCCCGTCTTCGCGCCTAACAAAACCTTCGACGCATTATTGTAAAGAATGTCAGCCGCGACATTCTCTGACAGCTTGGCAATCGCCGGCAGCGCCTTGGCACCGAGCGGATCGCCTATCTCAAACGGGAAGTCCGACCCGAACATAATCTGCTCATGGCCGACCAGTTCGATCAAAAAACGCAGCGCGGCAGGATGGGCAACGACGGTGTCGAAGAAAATCTGCTTGAGATACGAACTCGGCGGCCGGGCAATATTCCTGCGGCAGTCTGGATTGGCCTCGTAGGACGAGGCTTCATAAGCGAGATCGAGGCGGCCGGCGAGCATCGCCAGCGTGCCGCCGCCATGCGCGAGCACCAGTTTGAGGCTTGGATGCCGCTCGAACACGCCGGCGAAAATCAGCCGCGCAACACAGAGCGCGGTCTCGGATGGCCAGCCCACCAGTTGCAGCATCGTGTATTGTCCGAAGGCGGGCCGTTCGACGCCGGTGGTCGGGTGCATGAAGACGATGACGCCGCGCCGCGCGCATTCGGCGAACAGCGGCTCGAACGCGCCGTCGTCGAGCGGACGCCCCGCCGCCGAGGTCGGCAGCGCCACTCCGGCGAGGCCATCTTCGTCGAGCGCTCGGCTGATTTCGGCCACGGCGAACTCCGGCTCGGTCAGCGCCGGCACCGCCAGGCCGCCGTGCCGGGCGCCGGCCTGCTTCACGAAATCCGCGGTCTGCTTGTTCAGCCGCCGTGCGAAGGCGCGATCGGCGCCCCAGCCGGCGTGGCTGACGATGCGCGGCGGCGGCGAAACCAATTGGAGCGTGATGTCCCGCGCGACCAGACTTTTGGCAGCGCCCTCGACATCGTAGAGCAGCGGATCGAGCGGACCGTAGCCGCCAAATCCAAAGCCGTCGTCCCTGGACTCGATCCCGAACGCTTTCTCACGCGCGAGTTCGCCGAGGAATTCGTGCGTGAGCGCATGCGCATGGACGTCGACGATCATTCGAACAGCTTGCGCGGATAGCGGATCGTCGCCGTTGCGACTTCCGTCGGATAGACCGGAATGGCCTTGCCGCCCTGCACCTGCGAGATCACCGCCGACGCCCTGGTGTCGACACCGTTCTGGTCGAACTGGAAGTGTCCGAAAAAGGTTTCCACGTCGAGCTTTAGCATGGCATCGCGCACCTGTACCGGATCGAGCGAGCCGGCCTTCTCGATGGCGAGTTGCAGCGCCAGCGCGCCCGCGGTGCCGGAAGCGGTGATATAATTCGGCTTGGAGCCGAACGCCTTCTCATAACCGGTCATATAGCTGTCGGCATCCTTGATCAGCGGCCCCTTGTATTTCACAGCGGGATCCCAAATTTGCACACCGACCAGATCCTCGGACGCCGGACCGAGCGCGCTCAGCACATCCGGAATGCCTACGGCAAAGGCAAAGCCGATCATCTTGGGATTGACCTTCAGCGATTGCAGCGCCTTCACCAGCTGGATCGAGTCCTGTACATAGCCGGTCAGGATCAGGACTTCGGGATTCGCATCCTTTAGCGCGGTCGCGACCGAGGACAGATCGACCGATCCCTTGGGATATTTGTTGTTGTAGACGATCTTCAGGCCGAGTGCCTCGGCCTTCTTCTGCGCCGCGCCCGCGAACACGTTCGGGAACAGATCGTCCGGACCAGCGATGGCGACAGTGGTCGGCGGTGCCGGTAGCTTCTTGATGAGTTCGAGCATCGGGTCGAGCGTCGTCGATGCCAGGGGCGCCGGGCAAAAGATGAACTTGTAGCCGCGCTGATATAGACTGTCGGCCGTCGCCATCGGCGTCATTGTGACGACCTTGTACTTTTCGCTGATCGCTGCGGTCGCCGTAGCGATGCCCGAAGAGTACGGCCCCAGGATGAACTTGACATTATCTTCGGTGATCAGCTTCTCAGTCAGCCGTGCTGAACTCTGCGGCTTGCTCTCGTCGTCGTAGTAGATGACCTCGACCTTGGTCTTCTTGCCGGCGACGTCGATGCCGCCGGCCCCGTTGATCAACTTCTCCCAATACGCATAGCCGTTCTTGAGAAGATTACCTTCGCGGGCAAAGTTGCCGGTCAGGCTCACCGCGGCACCGATCTTGACGGATTCCTGCGCGCCGGCCCCGCCCGTGAAAGCCAGAGAGGCCGCAAGCGCACCGGCCAGAAACGCAAATCGATTAATGGTCATTGTGTTCGTCCTTCAAGTAGCGGGAGTGGAAATGGAGCGGGCAGCAGCGGTGCCGGGCGTGAATTTTCCGTAGCCGGGAGAGCCGACGACCTTGCCGTCGTGCATCACGACCGTGCCGCGCACAATGCCATAGGTGGCGGCGCCCCTGGTGCGCATGCCGACCCAGCTGGTGTGGCCGGATTTCGACAGCATGTCCTCGTGCCTGAATTCGCCTTCGCGGGTCATGTCCAAAATCGTGAAATCCGCGTCGGAGCCGACCTGGATGACACCCTTCTTCGGGTAGATGCCGAAGGTGCGGGCCGGCGCTTCCGCGGCCATGCGCGCCACCTGATTGAGCGTCAGCTTGCCCTCGTTGACGGCGTTGATCATCAGCGGGACGAACTCCTGCGCGCCGGTCATGCCGAGCGGCACCGAGAACATGTCCTGCCAGCCGGGTTCGACGTCCTCGCGGGTGTGCGGCGCGTGCTCCAGCACGATGAAATCGGCAACGCCGTTGTCGATCGCCTTCCAGCCGTGCTCCGGCGCGTAGCCCCAATTGTAGGTGTAGGGCCCGACCTTCTCCATCTGCTCGCGGGTCATGAACAGCGTGCCGAGTTCGAGTTCGGCGGTCACGTCCTGGCCCAATTCGAACTTGGCGTGGCGGATCATTTCATTGGCGCCTGGTGGCATCACGCCGAGATGCAGCACGTGCAGGCGTACACCGGCAATGCGGGCGTAATAGAGCGACGAGGCGAGTCCGGCGACCATGCCATGGCCGTACATGTAGCCTTTGGAAAAACTCTCCTGATACGACATCGCATCATTGCGGCCCTTGTCGATGTAGTCGCGGAACGTCAGCCGCTTGCACCATTCGGGGTCGTCATGATGCACCGACGCGACCAGGCCGACGTCGCGGGTCGCCTCATAGAGCTCATACAGGATGCCGTGATCGAGTACGCCGAGCTCGGAAATATACGGATAGACTTCCTTGATGTGGCGGGTGTTGAAGATCTTGATGCCAATCGCGCCGGCCTTGGCCAAAGCTTCGACCGTACGCGGGTAGAGGCCGCCGCCATAGAGCGCGTAATCGACGTGCGCTTTCGGTGCGACCAGTGCCTTTTTCTCCTCGAAATGATCAAGGCTGGTCGGGTGCGGCGTGTTGTTGGTCATGTCGATAGTGAAGGTCACACCGCCGGCCGCGGCCGCCGCCGATCCGGTCTGGAAGTCTTCCTTGTAGGTATGGCCCGGCTCGCGGAAATGGCAGTGCACATGCCAGATGCCCGGCATCACCTCCTGGCCGCGCGCGTCGATGCGTTTGGTGGCGGCGGCGAACGGCCCGCCGATGGCGACGATCTTGCCGCCGTGAACAGCAATGTCGGCGCGGTAGGACGAGGTCGGCGACCAGATGGTGCCGTTTTCGATTACAAGGTGATACGGCTCGGTCAACGTTTTCTCCATTTACTCAGTGCAGGCCCAGATAGGCCGCGCGGATATCGTCCCGCAGCAGCAGTTCCTCGGATGGGCCATCGATGATGATACGGCCGGTGTCGAGCACATAGCCGCGGGTCGCGATTTCGAGCGCCAGTCCGACGTCCTGCTCAACCAGCAGGATGCTGACGCCGCGGTCGCGATTGATCATGCGAATGACGCCTGCGATGCGTTCGACAATCACCGGCGCGAGGCCGAGCGACATCTCGTCGATCAGCAGCATTTTGGGGCGCGCCATCAGCGCGCGACCGATCGCGCACATCTGCTGCTCGCCGCCCGACAGCAGGCCGGAAAGACGGCCCTGCAGCCGGACCAGTTCGGGAAACAGTCCGAACACGAAGTCGATATCCTCGGCTTTACGGGTCTGATCCTGAGCGGCGCGGCTGCCGAGTTCGAGATTCTGCCGGACCGTCAGCCCCTGAAACAGGCGGCGCCCTTCGGGCACCATGGCCAGGCCGAGTCGCGCCCGATCATAAGGCGGCATCGCGTTGATCGGACGGCCGGCAAAATTCATCGAACCACCGCGCGGCACCATCAGGCCGGTCAAAGTGCGCAGCAGCGTGGTCTTGCCGGCACCGTTGGCGCCGACCAGCGCCACGATCTCGCCTTCCTGCAGATCGAAGCCGACGTTCACCAGCACCTGGCTGTCGCCGTAGCTGACCACGAGCTTGTCGACACTGAGCAGGCTCATGCGGCACTCCCCGCATGCGATTTCGCAAACCGGCTGCCGAGATAGGCCTCGACCACAGCGGGCTCGTTGACGACGTCGAGCGGCTTGCCTTCGGTCAGCTTGCGGCCAAAATTCAGCACCATCGCCCGGTCGCACAGCGCGAGCACCGCCTTCATCACGTGCTCGATGACAATAACGGTGATGCCGGCCGCATTGATCTCGCGCACGAGTTCGATGGTCCGCTCGATTTCGGTAAGGTTGAGTCCGGCCATCACCTCGTCGAGCAGCAGAAGCCGCGGCTTCATCGCCAGCGCGCGCGCCACTTCGAGCCGCTTGCGATCAGACAGAGTGAGGTGCGGCGGCAGGAAGCCCGCCTTGGCAAGCAGCCCGGTCCGCAGCAGCGCTTCGTCGGCGGCGTCGAAATACTCGCCGCGCTGCCGCAGTCTTGCATGACCATACATGGCGCCGACCGCGACGTTCTCGCGCACGGTCATGTGGTTGAAGGGCTGGACGATCTGGAAGGTGCGCGCGACGCCTAGTCGCGACAGGCGATGCGACGCCATGTTGGTGACATCGCGATCCTCGAAGCGGATATGTCCGGCATCGAGCTTGTAAACGGAGGAGATTGCATTCAGGAGCGTCGTCTTGCCTGCGCCGTTGGGCCCGATGACGCCGAAGATCTGCCCGGCCTCGACGTCGAATCCGATCGAATCGATCGCCAGCACGCCGCCGAATCGGATGGTGAGATCGCGCGCCTCAAGCAGCGCCATGACGCGACCTCCACAACCGGGCCAGCCGAGTGCCGGCGTCGATAATGCCGTTGGGCGCGACGATGCAGATCACGACGATTAACAGCCCGAGGATGAGCTGGTGCGCCTTCAGGAAGCCGCCCCAGACCAGCGTCGAGACGATTTCCAGGACGAAGGCGCCGATCACGGGCCCGAGGATGCTGCCCATGCCGCCGATGATCAGCATGATATAGGCCTTGACGCCGACGCCGGGATCGAACGCACTGGAAGGTTCGATAAAAGTGATCCAGTACGCCCACACGCCGCCAGCAAAGCCGGTCATGCCGGCGCTGATCGCCCAGGCGAACACCTTGGCCTTGGTCGTATCGATACCCATCACCGCGGCAGCGCGTTCGCTGTCGCGGATGGCACGCAACGCGAAGCCGAGCGGCAGCTTCAGCAGCAGGGCTACGATCGCCGTCGAGACGACGGCGCCGGCCAGCATCAGATAATAGATCGCGACGTAGAGCGGCTTCGGCTCCCAGGTGCTCAGCGGCAGC